>Ga0182738_1008026_pt1 | contig 10561 bp, 2 predicted proteins | sample eDN5th30CBELigMG_FD_128876 | JGI IMG/M metagenome (GOLD analysis project Ga0182738, IMG submission 128876) | Enriched Miracle-Growth compost microbial communities from Emeryville, California, USA - eDNA 5th pass 30_C BE-Lig MG (version 2)... ... | reverse complement strand
AAGAAAGAGAGAGAGCTCAGAGGGAGCTTGAAGATCACAGAAGAAATAATGAAGGATAGAGAGCAGGAAAGAAGTTAGAGGGTGGGTCCTAAACCTTTGGACCAACACGGTATTTTTATCTTTCACTTTTCAAGATGTCTATGATTTTTTTTCCTCAGAGAAGAAAAATAGAAATTCATTAAAATGCAAAATTTTGGTGATTTTGACTTTCGAAATATTTTTTCTTGAAAAGAATTTTTTTAGAAAAATATTCCAAAGACTTTTTTCACCAAATTATTGAAACAATATTTTTTTGAACTGAAAAAAACCTCTCCTCTTCCCGAATTTGTAATTTCTTTCCTCTGTGATCTTACTCAAATCTGGTTTCTTGATTCCTCAAACTTTTTTCCTTTATAGTTTAAATTTTCTCAATTGAGACACTCAGATGGCCAATTTTCATTTTAAAAATAAAATGATGAGCAGATGAAATGTTTTCAACTCTTTTCTAGCATTTTAAATATGATAGAAATCAAAGCAGTTTTCTTTGCAGTCAGGCCAAATCATATGGAAGCTCTCAAAAAAGGCTAGGAGAATGCAGATCGTTCAATTGCCCAAATTTATATTCTATCGGTATTTTTGCAAGCAGATCCAACTTGAACTTTCATTCGTTCCTCAGACGTCACATATTTCTTTCTTTGTATTTTATTTGTTATTAAAAAGTAAGGAGCAAATCTTCCTGATGTAAAAATTAAAAAGAAAATATGAACACCCTGTTGAGCTTTGAAGTTCTCTTAGATGGTTACTCTTTCAAAAATATTTCAAAATCAGGGAAAAACTTTGAAAAAGTGAGCAATGAGCAGAAGATCTTATAATTTATTCATTTGTCACCAAAAAGAATTGCAGATACAGAATTTTAGCATTTAAGAATGCTTTTAATTCGAGAATCAGAAATAAAAAATAAAACCTTTTGATAAATTTTTATTGCGAAGGTCTCAGCTGTTTGCACAAACAACAAAAATTGGAAAAATCTTTTCAACAAATTTCACATTCTTGATTCCATAAAAATCCAAGCTCCATTGTTCCCCTTGTTACTTTCTCTCAAGCTTCACCTCATCTGTTTAGGCCTTTCTTTGAGAGAAGACTCTTCTAACCTTTTTATCTCCCCGAGATCTTCAACCTCTGCTTCTGCGAATGACTTTATAATTAATGATAACCAGCGAAGTGGAACAGAGGAAAACTTGAAGAACGACTCTCTCTAGTTTGAAAAGAAAAAATATGATCCGAAAAAAATCACTTTAAACCTTTCCTAAGGATATGAAAAGACTGGGAACAAAGCAATCTTAAGGCTTGACGAAAGGAGAGTCGTAGCAAGGGTGGTTCTTTTATTTGAGTGCCTTGTACTCTCATTTGATTTTTCATATGGAGGATGGTCATACCTTGCCTGATTCTATATTTCATAGTTGCCGGTTAACGATCAGGGTAATTAAAAGAAAAGCAGAGAGATTTTATTGTCTTGATTTCTTTGAGAAAATGTACTCTTTTTTGATACTCTCTGAGTCTCAGATGCCTCTTTGAGAGGCGCTCCATAAAACATGGATTATTCAACTGAATCCTCCATGAGGATTAAAACTGGCTATTTTTTTATCTGACTCTGGTTTTATTTAAGAATTGATTAATGTCAATAAACCGAATTTATGGCTCTCGCTTTGTGAGATGAACAAGCCTTTTACTGTGAGTTGATTATCTCAACATCATGATGCTTATGTCGATTCAGAATCGATGAACTCTTTTGAGGAAACAGATAGAGGAGCAAAGGAGCCTAAGATTAGCCAACCAGTCCTAATTTTAGTGTTTGATTTTCTTGATTTTGACTAAATAAATTAAGAAAATTAAGAAATCTATGACAGTTTTTACTTACGTGTTTTTTATCGAAAAACTCCTCCTTTGATCTATATGAATTATGTTGACTGAAAGGGAGGTGATGTAAGCATTTTGACTGAACTCTTTCTCTTTTTATTCAATTTTCAATGGATAGAGGGGCCTTAATTCTCGAAGAAAGAAAAACTTAATTTTTGCAACGAGAAAGGGATTTTTCTTCAATAAAAAAAATCGTTTCTTTATCAAAAGAAAACAAAAGGACCTAACTTCCTTTATAAAATTTCTTGATTTAATTTTATTATTATTTTCCCTTTAACACACACATCTCTCCAACCTCACCATGAACCAACCGCCCCAAACACAAGACCTTGACAAATTCGCTATTATTCCTGCTCGTCTTGATGACTTTCGCCGTCTTTGGAAACTCCTTCGAGCTTCCCTTACTGAAAGTTTCAACACGTTTAACCATTTTGGCAAATCTCTGAATAAAGCTTCCCGCAATCTTCAATATTCCTTTAACCCTGAAGATCCTTCGTTTATTTGTCAACTTACTCTTCTTCTTTTGACTCGTCAAGCCAAGACTTCTCAAGCACTTTCTCAATTATTAGATGACTCTGTCCAGCTTGCATTTAAAGACTTGGATTCCTACGAGGGAAACCTCGAACAAATTCGTGTTCAAGCTTCTGAGATGATCACTGAAGGCCTTAAACAGCTCACTCTTACACGAACAAACTATGCTCGAGAGAAAGCCAACTACGAAAAGATTTGTAAAGAGACTGATATGGCGATATCAGAACGAAAGAGAACTGTTACAGATCCTTTGATTTTCTACAATTTGAATCACAAGAAAAAGCTCAAGCAAAAGGTCGTAGAGTCTTTAAGAGCTTTAAAATTGGCAGAGAGTCAAGTCCAAGAGGCAATTGAGCTGTATAATGCCAGGCAAACAGCAATGAACGCTATTTTGAGCAAGAGCATTGGGACTTTTAAGGAGTCTTTGGGCTTATTATTGAAGAATATGGTGGATATAGTGAAGAAACATAATAAAGTTTTGGTGGATTTCTTGCAGAATGAGATGGTAGATTTCGAGAAAAGTGGGATCCAAACAACAGTAGAAAGCCACACATTGTCAACCGAGGACAGTGAGCAACAGTATTTGGAGCTCAGAAAGCAAAAGATGATTGAACAACAACAAATTCCTGACCAAAACAACGCCGCTCAGGCTGTTGTCAGCTCAACAAAATACTCTGATTTAAAGGTCAGATTAGAGCAAGACCACAGTCTGGTGACAGATCAAGAGATTTACGAGTTTGCTGACCTGGTCCAAAAGCATTATGACACCACAGTTTCTGTCTTTGATGAAAGATTTAAGGTCATAAAAGGCTTAAAGGCTTATTTACAAGACTTGAATTCTTTGTGTATTTTTGTGGAAAAGGCTTTCCAGAAATTATCAAAGAGCTTCTTGGCACAGTCTTGCTTGACGACGATCGGAAAGAGAGCCGCAGGAACTGTTGATCCGTTATTTGGAGGCTTTGGAGCATTTGGATCGATATTCCAACAATTTGGGTCATTTGTGAATATGAATCTTCCTTTATTGGATGGGATGATGAACGAACAAAAAGACAGCGTAAAAGCATTCCAAAATTCCTTTGCAAAATCCGTAAAAGGATATTTCCAAGCAAAGACTGCGACTGTGTCAACAAATTTGCAGTTTGATAAGTACATGAGAGAAATTGCTGAGTTGACTGAAAAAGACCCTAATAGTGAGAAGTTAGTTGCGTTGAAGACAGAATTTGAAACAGTAAAGAAAACAAAAGAAGATCAAATAGCTGAAATGAAGAAACAAGCCACTGAAGCTTTAGATGGAATTACCAAGACATATGCTGAGTACAGAGGCAAGGAGCAATCAAAACACGAAGATTTCAACAATTTGGTAAAAGGGATTATCGTGCAAGAATATGTGTTTTATAAAGGATTTTCCGAGACTTTGAACGGAAATGTCGGCAACAATTTGAGATCTGAGGAGGCAGCTGACGGAGATTCGATGCAATTTATTGAGCAAGATGAAGCTATGGCAAGCTATGTTCCTTATTTAAAGAATGAAGCAGAGAAATCCCCGATATTAAAGGATGTGAAATTGGCTTTTAATAAGATGTATACTCCTCCAGAAGACGTTGTAGCAGAAATTGAAGCTGAGAAAAATGCATCAGGTCAAGAAGAAGAACAACAGGCCGGAGAGGATGAGAATATGGAGGTGAGATTTGGGTTAAAGAAGAGTGAGAAGCCATTGGACGATTTTACGTGTGGTGTGGAACAAGGAATTTTACGACAAGGAAGAATGTATTTATATCCCAATGTATTGTGTTTCTCAACATCAAAGATTCTTGGGGACATTGCATTGGTGGTTCCCATTGAAGATATCACAAGAATCGAAAAGAAAACCATGTCTTTGGTGTTTGATACTGCATTAAGCATTATCACAAAGAGAGGAGAAATTAAATTCTTGTCTTTCTTCTCAAGAGATAAAGCTTATAATACGATCGTCAGCATCATGAAAGAAGCCAGCGTCCAGAGAAAAGCTGCGAATGGGGGAAGTGCAGGAGCAACCCCTGATAAACAAATGATGATAAAATCAGCAGTGAAACCTCAGGAGGATCAAACAATAAAGCTTGAAGAACAAGCAGTACCAAAGAAAAATGAAGAAGTTTTACTTGAAACTTTAAATAAGCCTGCACCACAAGATGGTGTCGCAAATGATTCACCTGTAAAGGGCACCTCTATTATCGAGAAATTGGAAGAAAAAGGGGAAGCTACAGCTACAGAAGAAGTTGTTCAAGAAGAAGAGTCAGCACCAGAAGATAAAGCAAAAGAAGAAGAAGAATTGAATGAGAAGAAGAAATTATTGGAGACGATCCAAGCAAGAAAAGAAAGATTGCGAGGAGGATTATTCCCAGACGACAAATATACGCTCCTCATGGCCGAGGAGATCCTACAATGTTCTGCATTGGATGTTTATATGGCTGTATTTTCTGATAAGCCAGTCACATTGAGAGGAAAGGCCTATGATAATTTCTGGATGGCCTTGAAAGTTGCCTCAAGCGATACAGAAATTAAATATGCGAAATGGGCCGGACAGAGCCCTTATGAGGTTCTTTATGGAGAGAAAGAAGACCTTGAGATGTTGAAGAAGATTGCAGGAGGCGTGGAAAAGTCGGTAAGAAATTTTGTTTATGTGCATCCTGTGAGAGAAGGAGGGCCATTTGTGCCAAAGAACTGTTGTGTAGAAGAGAAGCATACAGGATTTTGGTTAGGAGAGGATGAGTTTGTGATGCAGAATGAAGTGTATACATCAAAGGTGCCAATGTCTGATTGTTTTGTGGTGAGAAATAATTTTAAAGTGAAAGAAATGGGCGATGGAAAATGCCATTTCAAATGGACTTTTGGTGTGGAGTTCGTAAAGAGCACAATGTTTAGAGGAAGAATTGAGAAAAGTTCTCGTGAAGAAAGTGGGCAATTTGCTGCAAAGATTTTTGTCCCTCTTATGAAAGAAAATTTGGCGTTATATCTCGCTGAAAAATCTAGAGAAGTTCAAAAGAAACAAGCTCTTAAAGCTGCCGCCCAAATGGCTAAAATCAAAAAGGCTGCCAGTTGCCCTCCTTCTGGGGTAGGGGAAGCTGGTGGTAATGAGGCAGCGAGTGAAGCAAAACCAGAGGCTGTGGCAGCAGTCGTTGAAGAAGTTAAAGTGGAAGAAGTGAAAGTCCAAGAAGTTGTCCAAGAGGAAGTGAAGGTTGAAGGAGGATTTAGAGAAGAGTTTGCAAGATTTGTGAAGGCAAGTGAGAATGAAAGGGAAGGTTTGAAGAGCGAGATCAAAGGATTGAAGAATTTGATTTTTGCGTTGATTGCTATGAACGCCTTGTTATTCCTATATACAATGTATAAACACTAATGTGAGAGAAATCGATTATTTTTTTTTTAAGTGAGATGTAATTCATACAAATGATGTTTTGTTGTTGTTGTTGTCAGAATTAATTCTTGTTTTGGCGAGCATTTATTTAACTACAAATATAGTCAATATAGTCAATATACATATTATAATATAATTAATAAAAGCAAAAATGAGACTAGACTCAACATTTTCGTCAGGTTTTCCTTTGTTTTTACTCTTTATAACTTATTTTTTTATCTCGACTTCTTCTTCCTCTTCCGTATCCTGATCTTCCTCCGGTCTTTTCTACCAACTCTTTGCCTTCCTTTACAGTCTCATGCATCGTCTTCGTCTTTCTCAACCTACTCGGGCTCTTACTCTGGCTTCTACTCCTCTCTCTACTTTGGTCCTCATCTCTTTTTCCTCTTGTTGGCAGAACAAATTTCACCTTGATTTTGCCACTATTCTCCCTTTGGTCGATAATCTTCTCAGGCAAATCAATCTTTAACGAAATCTTTGATTTTTTAATATTCTCTTCGCTCAATGGAAAACCCTGACTTCCAAGCACAACAGGGGGCAATACAAATTTCATCTTAAGGGGTTTCAAAGTAATTTTCCCGTTCATTGGGTGTGGTGTTGGTTTCTTGAGGAATTTACCAAGATCTTTCGGATTGCTTTTTCTTGCCTCTCTCAATAACCTCTCCTCAGCTTCAACATGGGCTTTCCTTGGTAGTTCTTTTGGATCAGCACTCCTTGTCACTCTTCTCTCTGATTTGGCCATCGCTCTTGTTCTTCTCATACCTGTTGTTACAAGCTTTTTCTCTTGTTCTTTTGTAGCTTTACCCTTGTCTTTGTCTTTGGCTTTTAAAGCAGGAGGCGATATGATGATTTTTTTGGGGCCCTTTTTTTTCATTTTAGGAACTTTGACTTTTTTCTGAGGAATTTCTTCTTCTTCTTCTTGTTCCTCCTCCTCCTCTTCTTCATCTTCCTTTTCCTGTTTTTTGGGAGCTTTCCTCACCCTTTTTACAGCAAGAGGCAAGGTTTTTATTTTTTTGGGGCTAGTTTTTTTCATTTTGGGGACTATTGCCTTTTTCTTGGGAAGTGCCTCTTCTTCTATTTCTTGAAATTCTTCTTCTTCTATCACGACCACTTCTTCTTCAATTTGAACTTCTTGAATAGAAGGACTCTCATGAAATAAGTCGACTTCATCTCCAATAGAGATCCTTTCAACGGTTCCTTTCTCGACTTTATGCTGCTTATCCCCTTTGACATTCGTTTTGAAGATAAAAAGCGTTCCACGATGTTGGTCACCAACAATAAATCTATGCTGATCATGAAGGACTTCAATACCTGAAGTTTTGGTCGCCAATCCTGTCATATCCAACCTATCCGTCGTTTTACTATCACAGATATAAGCACAAGAGCCGTTTCCATTACTAATAAACTGTGATTCATCTTCATTGGGAACAAACTTTAGCCCAGGTGCAAAAGCAATCGGTTTAAAACCAGGATATTCATATAAGAGCTTTAAATTCTGTGCATCGAGCACGTTGAGACCAGACTCTCTCCTGAATAATAATATCTGCCCGGTTTTTGGGAGATGTCCTAAGCTAAATCCTCGCTTTGCATCCACGACAACTTCTTCTGTATTCTTCAGCTCTCTTTTCTCCAAGTCCAATAAATTCAAGCCCGAGTTCGTTTCCAAAGCCAAGCAATGAGATTCTGGGATATATTCAACAGTGATAATGGGTCCTTTGACTCCGTAGGACTTTGGGACTTTTTCGCCTTTCCAGGAAGAATTTTCAAGGCTCCAGAATCGAATGAGGCTGTCATTGCCGACTGTGATGAGCTTTCTTTGATGAGAAATGTAAGCAATGTCATTGGTAGCGGCTTCGCAGGTCATGGTTTCGATGTATTTGGGTTCTTGATCTTGTACATCATAGAAATGAACAAAAGAGTCGGCCCCGATAATGAGACATTTCCCCTTTTCATCAAGATTGAAATATTTGAGGAATTTTATTTGTTTGCCAATATTGATTTTTCGCACAAATTCTACGTTCGCTCCTATTGCCCAGAAATACAAATATCCATCTAAGCCGCCTGCAGCAAGCAGTTTCTTTTCAGGTATATACACTAAACCTCTTGGATAGTATCCATTATTGGCTTTGATTTCCTGTGAATCAATCGGGTTTTGTACAACAATAATATGTTCTAATTGGCAATTTTGAAAGTCTACAGGAGCTTTCTCATTGTCTCCCCGACACTTTGGGAGATTCAAAAGAGAGATCACATAGGCTTTAGGGTCATTATAGACTTGAAAATGGGTTTTTATAAGATGGGATTTGTCGAAGTTTGGGTCATTTATGCATTCAGAACAGACAAGCCGGGCTGAGGAAGGCTCGTAGTGGAAGTTTGTGAGAGGAGAAGAGTGAGTAGGACAATGGAGAGTGCTTTCAGGGGTAATGGTGGCCTGATAGAGGTTATGGGTTTTCATGATTTTTTTAGCTCGTTCGTAAAATAATTAAAATGATTTTTGGTAACAAAATAATTTCTTGAGGGAATCGGGGATGTGTTTTGAGAAGAGAAATGAGAGAAATGGAGGATGGTTGGAAAAGAGGGTGGGTGAAGGGTTTGAAAGGAAAAAAAAGGTTGAGTTTTGAGAGGGTGGAGTGCAGAAGAATAGCCTTTGAAAAGATTTAAAATAGCTTTTAATAACTGCAAAAGTGTCAAATTCATTAAAAAGTTGCTAAAATGATTTTGTATTTTCTAATTTTTCTAAAACCTGTTATTCAGGAAATAATTCTCCCTTCAACCTCAAAGATCTTTGGATTTTTGAACCTGCGATTTTCTCTGCATTTTCTCTCAATGAAAAGTATCATGTTTTCTCATATAATGATTGTTAAGAGGCAAATAAGAACTCCCTGAAAAAAAAAGAAAAATGAAGATTATTTGAGGTTCAAAAAAAATTTTAATCAAATCATATCCTCTGGGATTTCTTTTAAAGAGTCATAATCTTGAGAAGAGAAAAAATCTATGTTTTTTCAAAAAAAAAATCTCGAAAAAAAGTTTACTAAAAATTTATGAAACTTGAACAAACCAGCCAGTAATCACTTTTTCAGTTTTCTTTGAGAGAGTTGTGATTTATGAAAAGTGTGAGGCTAAAAAAAAAATTCAAAGAAATCCTACATTTTTTTTCTTTTCGCATCTTCTTATTTCGAGTAACAGAATCTTCAATGAAGAAGCTTTTGACAAAATTTTCAACTTTATCAATTGTCAAGTTTTCCAGGACACAAGACCCAATCCAGTTTCTGCCTTGATTATGGTTTGTTTTCAAAGAGCAAATTCTATTTTGCCTTAATTTCGGGATGTCTTTTTATTTTTCAAGGGAATCTTCCATGTAAAATGTGTACAGTCCAGATTTTTCTAAAACCTTGCTGCTATTTTAACGGAAAGAAAATACAGGGAAAGTGGTAGGTTCGAAAACCTGCTTTCAAAATCTCGAAAATGTGAAAATAGCAGGTTTTAGAGAAACCAGTTCCATGTGGTTCGAGTTTTGGAAAAGAGAAGGTTGAGAAGTTTTTGAGGTTTTAAAGGGTGAAGATGTTTTGAAAAACGAAAAAAAATTATTAAAATTGATGAATAGAATGTCTGAATGACTGAATCCCCTGACCCAACAAGAATTTTTGGGGAAGTTGTTCCATAAAAAAAATTCTCACAGAGTTCGAAAAGATTTTTGCCGTTGCTGTATTCTTTGACTCGGGCCGTCTTGTTTGATTTATGGTTTCAAAATTTGGTAAGCATAACTTTCGAATAAAAAAGATTTTTGCTAAAATTCTAAAGAATTTAGTGCAATAATCTTTTGAAATTTTAGAGTCTTTATTGGAAAGTAATACTTTCATCATCTCAAAAGTCTAAAAGTTGAGTTATTTTTTTGAGGGGAGGCTAAAAAGATATGGTGTCATATCTCAATCTTTTAATAAATTCTTCGTATTGAGATAGCCTTGACGCTGTTAAATTGAGAGAAAAACTTGTTAATACTTAACCCTTTTACCATTCCTTGCTTCCAACATAAAAAATAATCTGAATAAATATATTATTTATACCTAAATAAATTTTTTAAGCGACTTGGAATTATTGAAAAATCTGTTTTTTTCTCTTTTGCTTCTTCCAAAATCTAAGAGAATTCAAATCGATTTGTACCAAAAAGAAATGGAACAGTTTTTGCCTCAACGAATCTGACTTGAGGAGATGTAGACAAATTCTGTCTCTTACCATGAAAAACATCTGTATGATTATCATATATTGGGATTTTTTGTCGGGTAAAAAAAAATAAAAAAGGCCTTTTGTTTCAATTTTTCTTCAAAATTTTATTTTGTTTTTTCTTATTTCCTAGCAACACACATTTGGCCTCAAAATAATGACTCCCACAGGTTTTATGAAGATTGGAGTTTTCATTTCCGAATCATTCTCAGGGAAAAAGCCCAGGTAGCCAAAACTTCATTGGCAAAAGCCTTACAAAAAATTTTTTCAGAGTTTTTTCATTCGATACTTGCATTCGACTTTTGATTTTTATTTAAGCCTAAGTAAAATTAATTCCTCCACAGAATTTCCCCTCTGCTTAAATCCCTCTCCAATTCTCTCAATATAATAAAAAATCCTTTTAAAAAAAATTCCATCCCCGATCTTCATGTCGAAACTCCTATTCCTCGCCTTCATGCTTGTTTTAACAAGCACTATTCACTGCTTTACCAACGATTACATCGTTGATGAGCTTCACAATTT
>Ga0182738_1008024_pt1 | contig 10561 bp, 8 predicted proteins | sample eDN5th30CBELigMG_FD_128876 | JGI IMG/M metagenome (GOLD analysis project Ga0182738, IMG submission 128876) | Enriched Miracle-Growth compost microbial communities from Emeryville, California, USA - eDNA 5th pass 30_C BE-Lig MG (version 2)... ... | reverse complement strand
CTCCGACAGGTGCACATGCAGGGGGATGTCGGCGGGCAGGCCCGCGACGATCGTGCGGATGTCGTCGGGCGCGACCGCGCGGACGGAGTGGATCGCGGCGCCGAGCCCCGGCATCCGCTCGGCCAGCTCGTGCCAGCGCCGCAGATACGCGTCGGCGGACGCATCCCCGAACCGGGTCTGCTCCGTGGACAGGTCGGCGCCCACGCCGCCCGCCAGATACGCCGTGTCGAGGAGGGTGAGGCGGATGCCGATCCCGGCCGCCGCCTCGGCGAGGGCCAGCTCCATCTCGTGCGGGTACGCCGTGCCGTCGGGCCGGTGGTGGACGTAGTGGAACTCGCCGACCGCGGTGAAGCCGGCGGCGAGCATCTCGGCGAACACGGCGCGGGCGAGCATGCCGTAGTTCTGCGGGGTCAGTCGGCCCGCCGTGCGGTACATGAGCTCGCGCCACGTCCAGAAGTCCCCGTCGCCCGAATGCGTGCGTCCGCGCAGCGCGCGGTGGAACGCGTGCGAGTGGGCGTTCGCGGCCCCGGGCACGGCGGTCCGGATGCGCAGGTCCCCGGGGGCGGGGTCGACGTCGTCCGTCACGGTGGTCACCACACCGTCGCCGCCCGCTGTGAGCCGGACGTGCTCGCGGACCACGCCGTCGACGACGAGACGCTCGCACCAGACGTTCATGCGATGCTCCTCGTGGTCCACGGGGCGCGGGCGATCGCCGTCGGGCTCATGGCGGAGAGACTACCGCGCGGCGTCGAGCGGGGGTCCTCTGCCAAATCCCGCGCGTCGAGTCAATGCCCTCGCCGTTCGCCGCCGCGGCCCGCATCCTGGGCAGGACGGACGAGGGAAGGCGGGTCGATGAGGGCTCTGACATGGCAGGGGAAGCGCACGGTGTCGGTGGAGACCGTGCCGGATCCGGTGATCGAGCAGCCGACGGATGCGATCATCCGCGTCACCTCGACAGCCATCTGCGGGTCGGACCTGCACCTGTACGAGCTGTTCGGTCCGTTCCTGGACAAAGGCGACATCCTCGGGCACGAGCCGATGGGCGTCGTCGTCGAGGTGGGCCCCGATGTGGTGGAGCTGGCGGTCGGAGACCGTGTCGTGATCCCCTTCAACATCGCGTGCGGCCACTGCTTCATGTGCCGCAACGGCCTGCAGTCGCAGTGCGAGACGACGCAGGTGACCGAGTACGGGTCGGGGGCGGCGCTGTTCGGCTACACCAAGCTCTACGGCCAGGTGCCCGGCGGCCAGGCGGAGTACCTGCGCGTGCCGATGGCGGACTACAACCACGTGCGCGTCGGCGCGGACCTCCCCGACGAGCGCTATCTCTACCTCAGCGACATCCTGCCCACCGCGTGGCAGGGCATCGAGTACGCGCAGGTCCCCGAGGGCGGGACGCTCGCCGTCATGGGGCTCGGCCCAGTGGGCCAGCTCGTCGCGCGCATCGGCGTCCAGCGCGGGCACCGCGTGATCGCCGTCGATCCCGAGCCGGTGCGTCGTGAGATGGCCGAGCGCTACGGCGTGCTCACCTACGACCTCACCCCGGATGTCGTCGGCGACCTCGTGGAGAGCACCCGGGGACGCGGGGCGGATGCCGTCGTGGACGCCGTGGGACTCGAGGCGCACGGGAGCGCCGCGGCGCGCTTCGCCCAGACCGCGGTCGGGCTCCTGCCCGACCCGATCGCGCAGAAGCTCATGGACGCGGCCGGGATGGACCGGCTCGCGAGCCTGTACACCAGCATCGACGTCGTCCGCCGCGGCGGCACGGTCTCGATCAGCGGCGTCTACGCCGGCGACGCCGACATCCTGCCCATGAAGACCATGTTCGACAAGCAGCTCACCCTGCGGATGGGCCAGTGCAACGTCAAGCGCTGGACGGACGAGCTCCTTCCTCACGTCGAGGACCCCGACGACCCGTTCGGCCTCATGGACCTCGCGACGCACCACGCGCCGCTGGAGGACGCGCCCGCGCTCTACGAGACCTTCCAGACCAAGGACGACGGCTGCGTCAAGGTCGTCCTCCACCCCGGGGCGGACGCGTCCACGCGTGAGGACGTCCGATGAGGCCCGCGCTGTTCGGCGAGGACGGGCTGCTGCTGCTCACCCGCGGCTACCGCACGGGCGCGGCGATCTGGAAGCGCGTGCGGGCGGGAGCGCGCGGCGCCCCGATGCGCCTGCTCGGCCGCCCCGCGCTCTTCGTCCGCGGGGCGGAGGGCGTGGAGGTCTTCTACGACGACAGCCGCATCGCGCGCAAGGGCGCCATGCCGGCGGTCGTGCGCGAACCCCTCTTCGGGCACGGATCGGTGCACGGACTCGACGGCGTCGAGCATCGGCACCGCAAAGCCGCCTTCGTGGACGTCGCGTACGAGGACGCGCAGGTCGCGCGTCTCGTCCCGCTGCTCGAGCGCGAGTGGGAGCAGGAGCGCGACGCGTGGCTCGCCGGGAGCCACCGCTCGGCGTACCAGGCGGCGGTCGGCGCGTTCGGCCGCGCGGTGATGCAGTGGGCCGGCGTGCCGGGGACGGCCGCAGCCCGCACCCGGTGGGCCGCGCGCATGGCGCAGGTCGTCGACGGTTTCGGGCGCCCGTACTCGCCCGCGTACGCGCAGGCGCTCCTGAACCGCGTGTGGTCCGATCGGCACTCGGCTCGGCTCATCCAGGCGGTCCGCTCCGGGGCGCTCGATCCCGAGCCCGGCACGGCGCTGCACACGTGGGCGTGGCACCGCGGGCTCGATCGTGAGCTCCTCTCGGCCCGGCTCGCCGGTGTCGAGCTGCAGAACAGCATGCGCCCCATGATCGCGGTGGCGCGCTTCGTCGCGTTCGCCGCGAAGCAGCTGCACGACGAGCCGCAGTGGCGCGAGCGCATCGCCGCCGAGACCGCCGAGCGCGGAACCACCGCGGGTGGTCCGCTCGCGACGATGTTCGCGCAGGAGATCCGGCGCTGGGCCCCGTTCGTCCCGATGCTCCCGGGGCGGGCGCTCACCGACATCGAGGTGGACGGCTGGTCGGTGCGCCGCGGCGATCGCGTCGTGCTCGACATCCTCGGGACGAACACCGACGAGCGGAGCTGGAACGATCCGCAGGCATTCGACCCCGGGCGGTTCGCAGGGGTCGAGGACTACGAGGCGCTCGCGGTGTTCATCCCGCACGGAGGGGCGGACGTGGCCACCGGACACCGCTGCCCGGGGGAGAAGCTTGCGATCGCCGGGCTGGCGGTCGCCGTCGCGACGCTCAGCGATCCGGCGCTGAAGATCCTCGACACCGGACTCGGCGTCGACCTCCGTCGGATGCCGACCAAGCCGGCATCCGGGGGTCGGGTGCGCCCCAGCCGGTGTCCGTTCGGCTGACGCGCACCCGAGCGATCAGGCGGCGACGAGGTCCGTGGCGAGCTCGAGGCCCAGCGCCTCCGCGACGCCGCGGTTCGCGACGCGGCCCTCGTGCACGTTGAGCCCGCGGAGGAGGGCGCGGTCGGCGGACGCCGCCTCCTGCCACCCGAGGTCGGCGATCTTGAGGATGTAGGGGAGCGTCGCGTTGGTGAGCGCCTGCGTCGAGGTCTCGGGCACGGCGCCGGGCATGTTCGCGACGCAGTAGTAGAGCGAGTCGTGGACGCGGAAGGTGGGGGCGTCGTGCGTCGTCGGGCGCGAGCCCTCGAAGCATCCGCCCTGGTCGATCGCGATGTCGACGAGCACCGAGCCCTCGCGCATGCGCGCCACCATGTCGTCGGTGACGAGCTTGGGCGCCGCCGCCCCGGGGATGAGCACCGAGCCGATCACGAGGTCCGCGTCGGCGACCTGGTTGGCGATCTCGAGGCGCGACGAGTGCCGTGTCTGGATGGCGTTGCCGAACAGCGCCTCGAGCTGGCGCAGGCGCGGCAGGGACAGATCGATCACGGTGACGTCGGCGCCCAGGCCCACGGCGTTGCGGGCAGCGTGCTCGCCGGCGACGCCGCCGCCGATGATGACGACCTTGGCGCGGCGCGTGCCGGGGACGCCGCCGAGCAGCAGCCCCCGTCCGCCCGAGGCGTGGAGGAGGTGGTAGGCGCCCATCGTCACCGACAGGCGTCCGGCGACCTCGCTCATCGGCGCGAGCAGCGGCAGCGATCGGTCGTCGAGCTGGACGGTCTCGTAGGCGATCGCCGTCGTTCCGGCCGAGAGCAGCGCCTGCGCGCACGCGGGGTCGGCCGCGAGGTGCAGGTAGGTGAACAGGACCTGGCCCGAGCGCATGAGCCCGAACTCCTGCGCGATGGGCTCCTTGACCTTGAGGAGCAGATCGCCCTTCGCCCACGCCTCCTCGGCGTCGGCGGCGATGCGCGCGCCGGCGGCGACGTAGGCGTCGTCGGAGATCCGCGAGCCCCGACCCGCGCCGGCCTGGATCCAGACCTCGTGGCCGCGGCTGACCAGCGCGTCGACGCCGGACGGCGTGATGGCGACGCGGTTCTCGTTGTTCTTGACCTCGGTGGGCACGGCGACTCTCATGGCGGACTCCTCTCCTGTCCAGATTGCGAGAAAGCTCGGCCGAAGGCGATAATGACCGAAAGATCTGCTGATGAATCGCCTGAATCTGGAGAACTCTTCAGGATTCGGATGTCGAAACCCCCTCGAGGACGCATATGCTTCAGCCCGCCGACGAGCTCGACGCGACCGATCGCGCCCTCCTGGACGCGCTGCGTCGCGACGCGCGGGCCTCCAACCGGCAGCTCGCGCAGGAGACCCGACTCGCCGAGTCGACCACGCACACGCGCGTGCGGCGGCTCGAGGAGCGCGGGATCATCGACGGCTACGAGGCGGTGGTCCGCCAGAGTCGGCTGGGGCGCGGGCTGCAGGCGCTCATCGGTGTCACCCTCCGCCCCGGCGCGCGGCAGGCGAGCATCACCGAGTTCTCCGAGGGCGTGCGCGCCCTGCCGGAGGTGAATCAGGTGTTCTTCCTGGGCGGCGCGGACGACTTCATCGTGCACGTCGCCGTGGCCGACTCGTCCGCGCTGCGCTCGTTCGTCGTCGACCATCTGTCCGGCAATCCGACGGTGGCCTCGACGCGCACGAGCATCGTCTTCGAGTACCACCGCAACGTCTCGACCGCGTCCTTCAGCTGACATCGCGCTGCCCCGCAGAGCGGGAGGCGTGGTCATCGCCGGGTGGAGGCGGACCGTATCATGGAACACATCGACGAGGAGGACGACACTGTCTGCTTCTGCTTTTCATGCCCACCGTGCTGCGTGGGTTGCGCGCGAAGAAGCCGCTGAAGCGCTGATCCCGCTGATCGGCAGTCTGTACCGTGACCACGGGGTGATCACCTCGATCCACGGTCACCGGCTCATCAACCTGTCCGCGACCGGCATCATCGCGATGCACGATCGTGCCCGGGAGCTCGGCCACGACGAGATCTCGCTCGAGGAGACCGCGGTCGTGCTGCGGGCCCTCCGCGACATCGTCCCCGGCCCCGTCTCGGTGGACGTCGCCCGGCTGGCAGCCCTGTTGCGCGCGGCCGCACCCGGCACGGACGCCGTCGAGCTCATCCGCGGAGAGCTCGCCCACGTCGCCGTGCCCGAGGCATCCGTCCGCAACACCGACGTGGTGCTCTACGGATTCGGGCGCATCGGGCGCCTGCTCGCCCGCATCCTCATCAGCCACGCCGGCAACGGGCACGGGCTGCGTCTGCGCGCCGTCGTGGTGCGCCGCGGGTCGGAGAACGACCTCGCGAAGCGGGCGAGCCTGCTCGCGCGCGACTCGGTGCACGGCCCGTTCCCCGGGTCCGTGACCGTCGACGAGGAGGCGAACGTCCTCATCGCCAACGGCACCCGCATCCAGGTCATCTACGCCGACGACCCGGGCGCCGTCGACTACCGCTCGTACGGGATCGACGAGGCGATCGTCGTCGACAACACCGGCCGCTGGCGCGACGAGGAGGGCCTCAGCCGTCACCTGCAGAGCCCCGGCGTCGCCCGCGTCCTGCTCACCGCACCCGGCAAGGGCGCCATCAAGAACATCGTCCACGGGATCAACGACGGCACCATCACCGCCGAGGACCGCATCCTGTCGGCGGCATCGTGCACGACGAACGCGGTCACGCCCGTGCTCGCCGCGCTCGACGAGGCGTACGGCATCGAGCGCGCCCACATCGAGACGGTGCACTCGTTCACGAACGACCAGAACCTCACCGACAACTTCCACAAGGCCGACCGGCGCGGACGCTCCGCGGTGCTCAACATGGTGATCACCGAGACCGGCGCGGCCAAGGCGGTCGCGAAGGCCCTGCCGGAGCTGGCGGGCAAGCTCACCGGCTCCAGCATCCGCGTGCCCACGCCCGACGTGTCGCTCGCGATCCTCAACGTGACGCTGCAGCGTCCGACGGACCGCGACGACATCAACGACTACCTGCGCCACGTGTCGCTGCACTCGCGCCTGCGTCAGCAGATCGACTACGTGGAGTCGCCGGACGCCGTCTCGACGGACTTCGTCGGCACGCACCGGACGAGCGTGGTCGACGGCCTCGCGACCATCTGCGACGGCCCGCACCTCGTGCTCTACGCCTGGTACGACAACGAGTACGGCTACTCGTGCCAGGTCATCCGGGTGCTGGAGACGATGGCGGGGACGCACCCCGTCGTGGTCCCGCCGCGCGGCGAGGTCAGCCTCTCGGCGCTCGCCCGCGTCTGAGCCCGGCTATCCCGCCGCGAGCAGCGCGCGCAGCGCACGGCGCAGCGCGGCGCGCTCGTCGGCGTCGAGCGACCCGATGAGCTCGTGCTCGACCTGCGCGACGAGCGGGGCGAGCCGACGGCGCTCCGCCAGGCCCCGCTCGGTGAGCGTCACGGTGTTCCGTCGCGCGTCCGCGGGGTCTCGGCGGCGCTGGATGAGACCGCGGCGCTCCATGCGCGACACGAGGTCGGCGACCGTCGAGCGGTCGAGGTCCACGTCGTCGCACAGCTCGCGCTGGCTGGCCTCGCCGCGTCGGTCGAGGGACACGAGGATCGAATACTGCACGCTCGAGATCTCCGTCGAGACGATGCGCGTCCACGCGGCGACGTGACGCTGCTGCGCCCGGCGGATGAGGTAGCCGGTGTGGCGCTCCGGCTCCCGCTCCTGCGCTGCGGAGCCGCTCATCGCCGCACCGCCGCGCGCTGGTCACGGAGGATGCCGTCGAAGAACGCGGTGAGCTCGTCGCGCGCCGACAGCGGCAGGACATGCGCCACGTACTGGTCCGGGCGCACCACGACGACCGCGCCGTCGGCGTGGATGCCGCGCTCGCGGAAGATGTCCCGCCTCGGATCGCGCGCCCACACCTTCTCCCAGTCCTGCAGTCCCAGCGGACCCGAGTGGGGAAGGAGGATCTCGGGCAGAGAGGTGGGATCGATGTCGTGGTGGTCGGTGCGGAAGACGCCGTGCACGTCGAACACGCCGTCGATGTCGGCGCCGGGCGGCGTGAAGCGGCTCACGGGCGACTCCGGCGCCTCGCCCATCCAGGCGGCGAAGTCGCGGAGGCGCTCGCCCGCGGCATCCGCGAACGCGTAGAGGCGCCAGCGACCGTCGGCGCGGTGCGCGTGCCCGAGCTCGACGCGCTTCGCGTCGGCGACGCGGATGACCGGCGCCGAGTGGAACCGCGTGCCGATCTCGAAGCCGGTGGCGAGGGACTGGTGGGTGGCCTCGGCGGTGAGCGGCGATCGCGTGTAGGTCGTGGCGAGACCCGCCGTGTAGCGCCCCTGACGGGCGAACTCGCTCTGCATCTCCTCGGCGCTGACGCCCCCGCGCTCGGGGTGCGCCGGATCGAGCCTCGGCTGCGCGATGAACGCCGACCAGAACCGGTCGAAGTCGATGAGGTCCTGCGCCACGGCCTGCCGCTCCGCCGTGTACGTGTGCAGCAGCGCGGCATCCGCTCGTCCCTCCAGCACCGCGGCGAGCTTCCAGCCGAGGTTGAACGCGTCCTGCATGGACACGTTCATGCCCTGCCCGGCCTTGGCGGAGCGCGTGTGGCACGCGTCGCCGGCGATGAACACGCGCGGGGTCCGGGTCGCGACCGCATCGGCCGGCACGTCCTCGAACCGCTCGGCGAGGCGCTGCCCGACCTCGTACACCGACGACCAGGCGACCTCCTTCACGTCGATCGAGTAGGGATGCAGGATGCTGTTGGCCACCGCGGTGAGCTGCTCGACGGTCGTGGCGCGGATGGAGCGGTCACCGGCGGGCACCTCGCCGAGGTCGACGTAGCAGCGCACCATGCTGCCGCCCTCGCGGGGGATCATGAGGAGGCTTCCCTTGCCCGCGGACTGCACGACGTTCTTCGTGCGCCAGTCGGGGAAGTCGGTCGTGGCGAGGACGTCCATGACCCCCACGCGTGGTTCGCCGCGTCTCCGGTGAGCGTGCGGCCGATGGCCCGGCGCACGCCGCTGCGGGCCCCGTCGCAGCCGACGACGTACTTCGCGCGGATCGTGAACTCCTCGCCGTCGTCGGTGTGCCGGAGGGTGACCGTGACAGGGTGCTCGCCGGTGCCGACCTCGAGGGTGACGAACTCGATGCCGTAGTGGGGGTCGAGCCGGCTTGCGGAGTTCGCCATGTGCTCGAGGAGGAACTGCTGCATGCGCGCCTGGACGATGACGTGCGGGAACTCGCTGAGGCCCTCGGGGGTGTCCTCGACCCAGCCGGTGCGCTCGATGCGCGTCCGGTCGGTCGCGGACGGGCCCCAGAAGCGCACCTCGTTGACCCAGTAGGCCTCGCGCAGGAGCGCATCGGCCAGGCCGAACGCCTGGAACATCTCGACCGTGCGGCAGGCGACGCCGTCCGCCTGCCCCACCTGGAGGGGACCGCGGCGCCGTTCGACGATCCGCGTCGAGATGCCCGGGAACGCGGCGAGCTGGGCGCCGAGCACGGTGCCGGCGGGGCCGGTGCCCACGATCAGCACATCCACCTCGACGGGCAGCGCGGCGCTGCGCGCGAGCGCCTCGGGAGCGGGCGGCTGCAGGTCGGGATCGCCGGGTCGGTAGCCGTCGCGGTAGAACTGCACGATCGATCTCCTTCGATCTCGGACGCGGGGGACGTCGGGCGGGGGCGTGGGGGCGTGGGTCCCACCATATAGTCAGTACCCCAACGAAATAAGATCAGTACCCCAACGAATCATGGTGATGCGCCGACGATCCGCTGGGGGACAGCGGCGGGCAGACCCCCGGGTCAGGAGTCGCCGCGGCGGAGGACGTCGTCGAGGAACGCGTAGATCGTGGCGTGCAGCGCCGCCGTGGCGGCGTTGTCGATCGTGCCCGCGTGCCCGCCTTCCTCGGGTTCGAGGTAGTGCACCTCGGTGTCGGTCTCGTCCTCGAGCCGCGCCGCCATCTTGCGCGCCTGCACGGGCCCGACGCGGTCGTCGCTGGTGGCGGCGTAGATGAGCGACGGGGGATACGCACGGCCGGGCTCGACCAGGTGGTACGGCGAGAACGTCTGCACGAACGCCCAGTCGTCGGGGTCGTCCGGGTCGCCGTACTCGGCGATCCAGCTCGCCCCGGCGGACAGGCGCGTGTAGCGCCGCATGTCCAGCAGCGGCACGCCGCACACGATCGCGCCGAAGTCGTCGGGGAACTGCGTCAGCATGTTGCCGACGAGGAGACCCCCGTTGCTGCGGCCGTGGCATCCGATCTGGTCCTTCGTCGCGACGCCGCGCGCGACGAGGTCGCGGGCCACCGCGACGAAGTCCTCGTACGCGCGGTGGCGGTTCTCCCGGAGCGCGGCGAGATGCCACGCCGGTCCGAACTCGCCCCCGCCGCGGATGCCGGCCACGACGGAGATGCCGCCGCGCTCGAGCCAGGCCGGCCCGACGATCGTCGGATACTCCGGCGTGAGGGCATGCTCGAACCCGCCGTATCCGTTCATGAGGACCGGAAGGGTGCCGCGGCGCTCGCGCGGCCCCACCTCGAAATAGGGGATGCGGGTGCCGTCGGCGGACGTCGCCCAGTGCTGGCTCGCGGCGAGTCCGGTGGTGTCGAAGACCTCTTTGCCGCGCTGCACGACGAGGGGAGCCGGGGTGGCGGCGTCGGTGACGAGGAGCGTGGGCGGGGTGAGGAAGCCGCGGGCGACGAGCCACAGCTCATCGTCCTCGTCGGCATCCGTCGTGGCGATGCCGACGGTGAACAGGTCGTCGTGGCCGAGGGCGAGGTCCATGTCGAGCGGCGCCCAGCCGGCGGCGGGATCGAGGGCGACGATGCGGCTCTGCACGTCGTCGAGCACCGTGAGCACGAGGCGCGTTCTGGTCCACGTCCACGTCTCCAGGACGGATGTCGCGGTGGGGGCGAAGGCGACCTCGAGCTCGGAGCCGTCGCCGTCGGTCACCGTCGACAGCGGCCCGACGAGGAGCGTGCCGCCCGGATGGGTGGTTCCCGCGACCTCCCACGGGGTCGTCGTGCGGACCGCGACGAACCCGCCGTGGACGTCGACGCGCGCATCGCTGGGCACCTGCACCGCGACCGGCGCGGGATCGACGTCGGCGGGCCACACCACGTTCTCGAAGTGGAAGAAGTCGCGCGCGATCTCGACGACAGCCGTCGCGACGTCACCGGTGCGGTCGACGCCGACGAACACCCCGACATCCGACG
>Ga0182738_1008023_pt1 | contig 10562 bp, 6 predicted proteins | sample eDN5th30CBELigMG_FD_128876 | JGI IMG/M metagenome (GOLD analysis project Ga0182738, IMG submission 128876) | Enriched Miracle-Growth compost microbial communities from Emeryville, California, USA - eDNA 5th pass 30_C BE-Lig MG (version 2)... ... | reverse complement strand
GGGCCGTGCGTGGTGGCGTTCTCGGCCGGTGTGGACAGCACCGTGGTCGCTAAGGCCGCGCACTTGGCGCTGGGCGAACAGGCTATCGCCGTAACGGCCGTCAGCGCCAGCCTGGCTCACGGCGAACTGGACGACGCCAAGCGACTAGCCGCCCAGATCGGCATTCGTCACGAGATCATCGAGACGGCCGAGTTCCAGTCGGAACAGTACCGGCAAAACGCGCCGGATCGCTGTTACCACTGCAAGACGGAGCTTTACACGCGGCTGGAAACGCTGCTGCCGCGCTGGAATGCCAAGGTCCTGCACAACGGTGCTAACCTCGACGACCGCGGCGACTATCGCCCCGGCATGCAAGCGGCCGCCGAGCACCAGGTTCGCAGCCCGCTTTTGGAATGCGGTTTCACCAAAGACGAAGTGCGGCAGCTTGCTGCCCACTGGGGCCTGGAAGTGTGGGACAAGCCGGCCAGCCCTTGCTTGGCTAGCCGCATCGCCTACGGCGAGGAAGTCACGCCCGAGCGCACGGCGATGATCGATGCGGCCGAGCAGTTCCTCCGCGGCCTGGGTCTGCGGGAGTTGCGGGTGCGTTACCACCGGGGCGATTTAGCCCGGATCGAGGTGCCCGGCGAAGCTTTGGCTGCGCTGGCAGTGCCAGAAACCCGCGAGCAGATCGTGGCCCACTTCAAGCAGTTGGGCTTTCGCTACGTAACGCTCGATCTGCAAGGCTTCCGCTCGGGAAGCATGAACGCTGTGCTGCCGGTCGAAAGTTTGCTGGCTCCGCAATAAGCCGCGGGCTTGTTTGCGTCTCACGCAATCTTTGTCGTCGCTAAGACCACGCGCAACCGCCCCTCACCTGGCGCACCTGGCCATGGTAGAATCTTGCGCCGGTTCGCTGCGCCGCCATTCACCTTCCGCGCGCATGGTTCCCTCAGGCCGCGGCCACCGATCGCCGGAGCGTTGACCTACCCGCCCCACTGTACTTTCCCGCCGCCCCCCATCCATGTCTAGCTGGCAAGCACGACTCGACGCCGCCATTGACGCGTTGTTCCCAACCCTGGTCGAACTCCGCCGCCATTTGCACGCCAACCCCGAACCCAGCGGCGCCGAAGATAACACCAGCCTGCACGTCTACCAATTGCTCGACCGCACCGGCTTGATGGTCCGCTTGGGACCCGGCGGACGCGGCGTGATGGTCGATGCGCCGGCCAGCAACGGTCAGCCGCGGGTTGCCATCCGGGCCGACATGGACGCCCTGCTGATCCAGGACCGCAAGTCAGTCGATTACCGCAGCCAGGTGCCCGGCGTGATGCACGCCTGCGGCCACGACGCCCACACCGCCACCGTGGTAGGCGCCGTGCTGGGCCTGCAACAATTGGCCGAGGCCGGACTGCTGCCCTGGGAAGTGCCGTTCCGGGCTATCTTTCAGCCGGCCGAAGAAACCAGCCTGGGCGCGTTAGAAATGATCGGGGCTGGGGCCTTGGACAACGTGGACGGCATTTTCTCGCTGCACGTTGATCCCAGCCGTCCCGTCGGCCGCATTGGCGTGCGCGTGGGAGCGCTCACCGCCAGTTGCGACGACATGTTCATCGACATCGCCGGCCGGGGCGGACATGCCGCGCGGCCACACGAGTCGATCGATCCGATCGCGGCAGCCGCGCAACTGGTCAGCTCCATCTACTTGTTTGTGCCGCGGGCGGTCGATACGCACAATCCGCTGGTAGTGACGATCGGGCAGATCTACGGCGGCGACAACCCCAACGTCATTCCGGAAAGCTGCCTGCTGCGGGGTACCATACGCAGCTTCGGCAAAGAGATCCGCGAGCGGACCAAGGAACATATCCGCAAGCTGGCCCGTGGGCTGGCGGAGGTGTCCGGCGCCAAGATCGACGTGCGGTTTGAAGACGGACCGCCGTCGGTCCTCAACGCGGCTGAACCGGTGGCGATTATTCGCGCGGCGGCGGCCGAAGTGCTGGGGCCGGACAACGTGGACGAGATTCCTCAGCCCAGCATGGGCGGCGAAGACTTTGCCTATTACCTGTCCCAGGTGCCCGGCGCGATGTTCCGCCTGGGCTGCTGCTCGGGCGAATCATCGTGTGCGCCGCTGCACTCGCCGATGTTCGACATCGACGAGCGAGCCTTAGCCATCGGGGCCAAGACGCTAGCCCGGGCAGCCATCGCCTGGAGTAACCCGGCCCGCCGCCAGAACCGCGGCGAAACGTTCAAGGCGCTGGGCGAAGGGATCTAACCGTGCGATGAAGCCTGAAGCACCAGTGAAGGAATCTCCAGGTCCGCACAGCGAACCCTACGAGCGCGCATAGCTTATACGCGTGCGTGCCGCGGCTCTGTGGGCCGTACATATAACTTCTACGCCCAAAGAACACTGGCACCCAAGCGGATCCTACGGGCGTTTATCATAATGGCGCGGGCAAGTCGCGGCGGCTGAAGATCACGGCCGCGGCGCTATAGCAGAGGAGGCCCAGGCCAAGCAGCAGACCACTATATTGCCAGGCCAGCGTCCAGCCGTGAAACTCGTCCAAGAACCAGCCGGGCTCAAACGCGCCCAGGTAAGTGGTATAGGCGAGCCAGTACAGATCGGGCGAAAGCCGCGCCACTACCTTCAGGATGAGTTGGATCAGGCAGAACGCCCCGGCAATGCCGATCGTTTTCCATCGGCTCCGCTGCCACGAACCGATCATGGTGGTGAAGGCCGCCAGGAAGAACGTCACCGCAAACAGGTTCAGCGAGGCAGGCAAGTAATCGCTGCTTGGCACGTCAACCAGCTTCATCAGCCGCAAGCCCAGACTGGTGCCCAGCCAGCCTGCCAGGCAAATCACGGCGGCGCCCGCGGTCGTGGCGACCATCTGCGGAAACAGAATCGCGAACCGGCTCACCGGCTGCGCGGCCAACAGTTCCATCGTGCCGCGGTCGATCTCGCCACTCACGGCGTCGGAACCGCGCGCGATTGACCACACCGTCACCGTGAACAGCACCGCCGGGTCGACATACGCCAGCAGGATCATGCCCCGCTGGGTTGCGACCAAGTCCAGCGGGAGCGGCAACAGGTTGGGCAGGTTCATGCCCTTGAAACCAAACTGCAAGAACATCTCAAAGACCGCCAGGTTCATGCGGCTCACCAGCCATACAAACAGCAGGTGGAACAGCATCAATATGGCGGCGCAGCACAGCATCAATAGCCATGCGTCGCGAACACTTTTAGACCATAAGGCACGGTTCATCATTCATACCGTCGCCGACAACAGGCTACTTCGGCTAGCAAATCCATTGAGACGTTTCAACGATCCAATCATTCCAACACGGCAGCTTTTTTTCATAAATGAAGTTTCGCACCGGCGGCCACGTGAGGATGAAACTGTTCATACACGGTTTGCAAACCCACCGGCCGTACGCGGACATCACTCACTTGCTGCTCGCTGAGCCAATGCAGCACCGGCAGCAAATCGCCTTCAGTGCGGAAGGCCACCCACTGATCGCCATTGCGCTCCACTTCAACACTGGCCAACTGCGGCGGTAGCGGCGGCAGGTCGCCAGCCAGGCGGGCTTCGATCCGGTGCTGCCGTTTCAACTCGGCCAATACTTGCAGGTGAACCAGTTGGCCCCGCCGCAGCACGGCCACGCGGTCGCAAATGGTTTCAATCTCCGACAGCACGTGCGACGAAAAGATGACCGTCTGCCCGGCCTGTCGTGCTTCCTGCACAATATGCAGCACCTGCAATCGCGTGGTGGGGTCGAGGTTGCTGGTAGGTTCGTCGAGAATCAGAAGCGGTGCCTGGATCGCCAGGATCGCCACCAAGGCCAGTTTCTGCCGCATGCCGGTCGAGCACCGGGCGACCTGCCGCGAGAGGTCCAGTTCCAACCGCTCGGCCAGTGCGAGCGCCCGGGGCAAATCACCATCGGGCCGCACCGACTGAAAGAACCGCAGCACCTGGTAGCCGTCCATGCCGCGGAACAGTCGGGCGTCGCCGGGCAGATAGCTTACCCGGGCGTGAACCTGCCGCGATTGTCGGTAACAGTCCAGGCCGTCGATGGTGGCCGTGCCGGCGGTCGGACGCAAAAAGCCCATCAGCGTCCGCAGGAGGGTCGTTTTGCCCGAACCGTTAGGCCCCAACAGCCCAAAGATTTCGCCCCGGGGCACGCTGAGCGTGCAGCGATCCAGCGCGGTAAAGCGGCCGTAGCATTTGGTCAGATTTTCGGTCGCAACCAGCGGAGTTGTCATCGCAAGCAGCAGCCGGCAGCGCTCGCTTCCCCAAGGTTCTCAGGGATCGAACGAATTGCAGGATAAGGGGGCCTTGTCGATGCGGGCGGCCGGCGCGGCAAACTGCCCGCGCCGCACACGGCGGAGCGCCAAGGACGAGCGTAAGCGAACAACCGTTCATTATGGTGGCCTGCGGCAGACCGGCAAGGCGCTGCACGGTTGGCGCGGGGGGCCTTCCCTATGGCCCGCCCATACTTGCGGCCGACCTGCCAGCCGCCGCCCTGCCCTCCAAGACGCTGCGGCCTGGAACCGATAGAATGGGTGGCCGGGAAGTGTCTGAGAGAATCGATAACGGGCAACAGGAGCCAAGGGCATGCCAGAACCGCGCGATACCGCCTTTGAGATGGCCACTTCGAATATCCGCTTCGGCAGCGGCGTGACTGCCGAAATCGGGATGGACCTGGCCGATCTGGGTGCGAAGCGCGTGCTGGTGTTTACCGACCGCCGCCTGGCCGAACTCCCGGTGATGGACACCGTCTGCCAATCGTTGCGGCAGGAAGGTGTTGGCTTTGACGTCTTCGATTCCGTCCGCGTGGAACCGACCGACGAATCGATGCTGCTGGCGGTGGAAGCGGCCAAGCGGGCTCCCTACGATGCCTACGTGGCGGTGGGCGGCGGCTCGGTGATCGACACGGCCAAGGTTGCCAACCTGCTGGCCACGTATCCGGCCGACCTGATGGATTATGTCAACGCGCCGCTGGGCAAGGCCAAGCCAGTGCCTGGCCCGCTCAAGCCGCTGATCGCTGTGCCAACCACGGCAGGCACCGGCAGCGAAACGACAGGCGTGGCGATTTTCGATCTGACCTCGATGCACGCCAAGACCGGCATCGCGCATCGCCGTTTGAAACCGACGTTGGGCATTGTTGATCCCGAAAACACCCGCAGCCTGGCTCCGCTGGTCGCCGCCTCAACCGGCCTCGACGTGCTGTGCCACGCCCTGGAGAGTTATACGGCACTGCCCTTCGATCAGCGGCCCCGGCCGGCCCGACCGCTGCTGCGTCCGGCTTACCAGGGTGCCAACCCAATCAGCGATATCTGGTCGCTACGAGCGCTGGAGCTGACCGGCAAATACCTGCCGCGAGTGTATGCCGACAGCCGCGACGATGAAGCCCGCAGCAACATGTTGCTGGCCGCCACGATGGCCGGCATGGGGTTTGGTAACGCGGGCGTCCACTTGTGCCACGGCATGAGTTACCCGGTGAGCGGCATGGTGCGGGACTATCAGCCGGAGGGTTATCCCACCGAACACCCGCTAGTGCCGCACGGCATTTCGGTGGTGCTCCAGGCGCCGGCCGTGTTCCGGTTCACGGCGCCGGCTTGCCCGGAGCGGCACCTCCGCGCGGCCCAGGCCTTGGGGTTTGACGTCACCACCGATGACCTGCCGCAGATCGGCGAACGGCTGGCCGCAGGGCTGGTGGACTTGATCCGCAGTTTGGGGTTGCCTTCGGGCCTGGCTGCCATCGGCTTTACGAGCGACGACATTCCGCAACTCGTGGCGGGCACGCTGCCGCAGCATCGCGTGACCAAGCTCTCGCCGCGACCGGCCAGTGAAGACGACCTGCGGCAACTGTTCGCCGACACCATGCAGCTTTGGTAAGCGGCGCAACAGGTTCACAGTTCCCGGGCACTGCCTGGCCAAGCGGCTAGCCGTGCGCGACGAGCTGATACTGCGAGGGATTGGTGGTTCGTACGTAGTAGTTCCTTCAGTCACATTCTTATAGGCAACGCCGGCGTAATCCGCCGCGAATCAATATGGCTTGGAACCGGTTAATCGCCGTCTTGGGTGCTTCGCTCGCGGTGGTCTCGGCACTGGTGATGGTGCTATGGGGCGGCGCCGTGGTGCGCACGCTCAGCTCGCTCGACCGACCGGCTCCGCACGTGGTGCGCGAGCTGAACCTGGTTGGCCTGGCAGCCATGGGCATGGGGCTCGGCACGGCCCTGATCATCTATGGCCTGGGGCAGGCGCGGCGGCAGTACCGTGTCGAATGGATTGCCCGGGTTGGCCTTATCTTCGGCGGCCTGCTGGCGCTGCTGGGCAGCACCATGCAGTTTGCCGCGTTGGATTACGTGGCCGATCAGTTTGCCGAAATGGCCGCTCAGCCTGATACGCAAACGCCTGAGAGCGTCAACCGGCTGATTTCCTCCGGCGTGCAGCGGTCGACGCTGGCCGCGTTTGCATTGCTATTGGCGATGAGCGTGGAGGCGATCGGCATCTGGAAGCTGCTGTGGATGCATCCAGCCGAGCTGGATAACCGCCGCTCCAACTTTTGGACCAGCGTGCTGACGGTTGGCATCCTGTCGGCCACCACGTTCGCGGTGCTGTACCAAGTGGCCGCAGCAGCCGGGCGGGCAGCGCTGGCAGCCGCCCAAGGCCAGGATGCGCCGCCGGCGAAGGTGATGGCGAAGATCAGCGGTGCGTTCACCTACAGCCAAACGGCCGCGGCCTGCCTGGCTGTGGCCAGCCTGGCGGTGATGATCATCGGGCTGGGCTTCCGCGGCGTGATTGAACCAGAGTGAGCGAGTACTTGCACGCTAGAGCGTCCGCTGCGGGGACCGCGAACAGCGTAACGACGCTGCTACCAGATTCACACGGTTCGGGAGAGCCGCGGTACGCGTTACATATCGTACCGTCTCGTCACTGACGTTTCAGGGTGGGATTCCTTCGCTTGCGTTTCAGGCTTTAAGCGTTCATCAAGCGAGTGTATCCCATGGCACGGCTCGGGAGAGCCGTGGCACACCTGCCACAGCTCATGCCACAAGCTCTTCCACCACGCTTCCGTGGACGTCGGTCAGGCGGTAGTCGCGGCCCTGGAAGCGGAAGGTCAGCCGCTCGTGGTTAAAGCCCAGCAGATGCAGGATCGTGGCCTGCAGGTCATGGATGTGGACCTTGTTCTCCACCACGCGAAAGCCAAGTTCGTCGGTGGCTCCATAATGCAGCCCGCCGCGCACGCCGCCGCCAGCCATCCACATGGTGAAGCAGTCGGGGTAATGGTCGCGGCCCAGAACACTGCTCTTGGCCGTGCGGCCTTCGCGGAATGGCGTGCGGCCAAACTCGCCGCCGCACACGATCAACGTATCCTCCAGCAGGCCCCGCTGCTTGAGATCGCGAATCAAGGCGGCAATCGGCTTGTCGGTCGCCGCGCACTTCTTGGTCAGGCCGGTGGTGAGCCCGGTGCCTTCGCCAGTTCCGTGGAAGTCCCAGCCCCAGTCGAACAGTTGCACGAACCGCACGCCCTGCTCCACCAGTCGCCGGGCCAGCAGGCAGTTGTTCGCGAAGCTGCTGCCGCCGGGCTTGGCGCCGTACATGTCGAGCGTGGCCTGCGTCTCGCGCGAGATGTCCATCACCTCCGGCACCGAAACCTGCATCCGGTACGCCAGCTCGTACTGTGCGATGCGGGTGAGCGTTTCAGGGTGCCCTAGCTCGGCGGCCTGAAGTTCGTTCATGGTCTTGAGGGCATCGAGCGACCGCCGCCGCAGGTCGCGGTTCATCCCGCCAGGGTTGGAAACGTACAACACCGGGTCGCCTTGCGAACGGCACTGCACGCCCTGAAAGACCGACGGCAAGAACCCGCTGCCGTACGAGTTGGCGCCGCCGTTGGGCTGCACGCCGCTGCTGATCAGTACCACAAAGCCTGGCAGGTCCTGGTTCTCGGTGCCCAGCCCGTACGTGGCCCAGGCGCCCATCGAGGGCCGCCCGGAACGCGGCGAACCGGTATAAATCAAGAGTTCCGCCGGCGCATGGTTGAACTGGTCGGTGTACATCGAGTGGATAAAGCACATTTCATCCACCACGTCGGCCGCGTGAAAATGCGGCACGGCGTCCGAGAGCCATGCGCCCGACTGGCCGTACTGGGCAAACTTCCGCGGCGTGCCCATCAGCTTCGGCACGCCGCTGGTGAAAGCGAACGTGCGGCCGGCGAGAAACTCGGCCGGGCAGTCCTGGCCGTCGCGTTTGACCAGTTCCGGCTTGTAGTCGAACAGGTCGAGGTTTGGCGGCGAGCCAGTCAGGTGCAGGTAAATCACCCGCTTGGCCCGCGGCGTGTGATGCGGTTGCCGCTGCGCCAGCGGCCGGGCAGGATCGATGCGTGGCGTGCCGGTAGGCGCGGCTGCGGCCTGGCCCGTCATGGTGCCAAGTGCAATGGCGCCCAATCCCAGCCCACTCGTGGAAAGAAAATGGCGCCGCGTGACCGCCTCTAACGGTTTGAGCCGAAGGTCCATCGCAACCATTCCTCACGATCATCAATCAGGCTGAACGGGCGTCAGCGCTTCAAAAACATTTCATCCAGGTTCAGCAGCACGTTGCCTACCACGGTCATAGCGGCGGCCTGCTGGGCTTTCAACTCCGGCGGCAGCGGGCCCAGCGGATCGGTAGCCAGCTTGGCGGCCTCGCCCGGTTGATCGGCAAAGTGCGCCAGCGCGTCTCGATACAGGGCGACCAGCGCTGCCACTTCCGCATCCGTCGGGGGCCGCAGCAAACAGCGGCGGAAGGCATAAATAATTTGCTCCCGTTCGTCGCCCTGCTGAGCCAGCGCCAAGCGGGCTAATGCCTGCGCGGCTTCGACATACACGGGATCGTTCAACGTCACCAGCGATTGCAGCGGCGTGTTCGTGCGGTTGCGGCGGATGGTGCAAACCTCGCGGTTGGGCGCATCGAACGTGGCCATCGACGGATAAGGGTTGCTCCGCCGCCAGGTGGTATAGAGGGCGCGGAGGTAACGGTCCTCGCCTTCGCTGGGTGTCCAGTCGGTGGAACTGCCAAACGCCGCATTCAAACCCAGCTTGGGTTGCGGCGGCTTCACCGGCGGGCCATATAGCTTCTGGCGCAGCAGACCACTGGCGGCCAGCGCCTGGTCGCGGACCATCTCGGCCGAGTGACGCACGCGCGGGCCGCGGGCTAGCCAGCGGTTATCCGGATCGGCCGCAGCAGCGTCGTCGCTTACCTGCGACGATTGCCGGTACGTGGCCGACGTGACCATCAAGCGGATCAGGTGCCGGGTGTCCCAGCCGCTTTCCATCAGTTCGACTGCCAGCCAATCGAGCAGTTCAGGATGCGTGGGCAGTTCGCCCTGCGAACCAAACTCCTCGCTGGTGGCGACAAGGCCCTGGCCAAACAGCGATTCCCACAGGCGGTTGGCGATTACCCGGGCGGTGAGCGGGTTGGCCTTATCGACGAGCCAATGAGCGACCGCAAGCCGGTTAGGCTGCTGGCCGGCAGGCAAAGGATGAAAGACATGTGGCACGCCGGGTTCGACCACCGAGCCCAGGTCCAGGTAGTTGCCGCGGTGCTGAAGCCGCGTTTGCCGAGGCTTCTCGGTCAACTCGCGCAGGATCGGCACAGTGGTCATCGGCTTGATGGCCTTGAGCGCCGCGGTGGCCTTTTCCAAGGCCGCCTTATCTTCCCCCTTACTTAGCTCTGCGATCTTGGCTTCCAGCTCGTGCCGCTGCTGTTGCTGCTGGGGCGTATAAAGCTCCAACAGTGGTGATTCGTCGCGGCGGTCGGCGTCGGCCGTGTTGTTGAAGATGGCAAAGAACCGGAAGTACTCTTCCTGCGTAATCGGATCGTACTTGTGGGTATGGCACTGGGCACAAGCGATGGTGGTGCCCATCCATACCGCCAGCGTGGTGTTCACCCGATCGACCACGGCCACGTTGCGAAACTCTTCGTCCTGGGTGCCGCCTTCGTTGTTAGTCAGCGTGTTGCGATGAAAGGCCGTGGCGATGCGTTGATCTTCCGTGGGCGAAGGTAGCAAATCGCCGGCGATCTGCTCGATGGTGAACTGATCGAACGGCATGCCTGAGTTGATGGCGCGGATCACCCAGTCGCGATAGGCCCAGATGGTGCGCGGCGGATCGTCGGCATAGCCGGCACTGTCGGCATAGCGGGCGAGGTCCAACCATTTGCGGGCCCAATGCTCGCCAAACGCCGGCCGGCCCAGCAGGTTTTCGACCAGTTGCTCGTAAGCCTCCGGGGCGTCGTTGGCCGCGAAAGCGTCGGCCTCCTGCACCGTGGGCGGCAGCCCGGTGAGGTCCAGAAATACTCGGCGTACGAGCGCGTAGCGGTCAGCCTGCGGCATCGGTTCCAGGCCGCGAGCCTGCATCGCCTGGAGCGTAAAGTGATCGATGGGGTTTTGGGCCCAGGCGGCGTGCGATGTGGGCACCGGTGGCACGGCAGGCCGCCGCGGCGGCGAATACGCCCAGTGCACCGCATACTCCGCACCCTGCTCAATCCACTTGCGCAGCGTGGCGATCTCGGCAGCCGATAATGGCTTGCCGAACTCGGCCGGCGGCATTC
>Ga0182738_1008022_pt1 | contig 10564 bp, 10 predicted proteins | sample eDN5th30CBELigMG_FD_128876 | JGI IMG/M metagenome (GOLD analysis project Ga0182738, IMG submission 128876) | Enriched Miracle-Growth compost microbial communities from Emeryville, California, USA - eDNA 5th pass 30_C BE-Lig MG (version 2)... ... | reverse complement strand
GCAGATCGAATTGCCCGACTTGCAGGCGACGCCCGGTCGCCCGCGCTTGCTCTTCGGTGAGACCGAGGCTGGCGACCTGCGGCCTCGCGTACGTACAGCCCGGAACGTAGTCCCGGTCCAACGGCCGGACGTGCTGCACACCTGCAAGCTTGTCCACGCACAGCACGGCCTCGTGGCTGGCCTTGTGGGCGAGGCAAGGTGCGCCTGCCACGTCGCCGATCGCGTATACCCCGAATGCGCTGGTGCGACACCACTGATCGGTGGTGATGAAACCGTGTTCGACCTCGATGCCAAGTTCTGTGAGGCCGAGATCCTCGACGTTGCCCTGGATGCCGGCTGCGACGAGCACCCTGTCCACAGTGAGTTCATCGACGGTTCCGGCGGTCGACTGCACGGTAACGGTGACAGTATCCGGGCCGGCTGCCAGTTCGGATACCGAGGCGCCGGTGTGAATCTTGATACCTCGTTGCTCGAACTGACGCCGTACGTGGCTTGCGACAGCGAAGTCCTCCACCGGCATGATCTGCGGCGCCATCTCTACGAGGGTGACGTCGGTGCCGAGATCCTTGTACAAGCTCGCGAATTCGACGCCGACTGCGCCAGAGCCGATGACCAACAACGATTTCGGCAGATCTGTCGGGACGAGAGCGTCGAAGTATGTCCAGATGCGGTCGCCGTCGGGAATGACACCGGGAACCGGACGCGGCCGGGCTCCGGTTGCCAGGATCACGTGGTCGGCCCGGTATTCGGACACCGTCTCGTCTGCTGTCGTCACTGCGACGACGCCCTTGTCGAGCAATCGCGCCACTCCTTCGACGACATCGATGTCGTTCTTCTTCATCAGGTACCCGATACCGTCGGACAGTCGTCCGGACACCGACCTGCTGAACTCGACGAGGCGTCCCATATCGAATTCCACACTACCGGTGCTGAACCCGAGGGGCTGGAGATTCACCAACGTGTGGGCGACATCGGCGCCGTGCAGCAAGGCCTTGGTGGGAATGCATCCCCAGTTCAGGCAGATCCCTCCGAGCCGGTCCCGTTCGACGATCGCGGTGCGCAAACCGTGCTGCGCGGCGCGGATGGCCGCAACATAACCACCCGGTCCGCTGCCGACGACGAGGACGTCGTATTTCTGTGTCATGGTGTACCTCTCAGACCAGCATCAGCGCGGGTGACTCGACGAAACGTCGGAGTTCGCGCAGGAAGGCCGCGCCGAGCGCGCCGTCGATCACTCGATGATCACACGAGAGCGTGACGGTGAGCATCGTACGGGCAACGACCTGGCCGTCGACGACGACGGGACGCTCCTGGCCGGCACCGACCGCGAGGATGGCGCCCTGCGGTGGGTTGATGATCGCGTCGAATTTCCGCACATCGAACATGCCTAGGTTGGACACTGTGAAGGTGCCACCTTGGAACTCGTCGGCAGTCAGCTTCCCGGTCTTGGCCTTGGTCACCAGCGATTGCACCTCCCCGGAGATCTCGGCGAGAGTCTTGCCGTCGGCATTGCGCACGATCGGGGTGATCAGACCCGACGGCAATGCGACAGCCACCGAGATGTCGGCGCGCGCATAGCGCAGCACCGACTGTGTTGCCTCATCGAACTGAATGTTGACGTCGGGCACCTTCTGCAGCGCCGCAGCACACGCCTTGACGATGAAATCGTTGACCGACAGCTTGACGGCCGGAACGGTCGCATTGATCTCTTTCCTCAGAGCAAGGAGATCATCGATCTGTAGATCGGTGGTGAGCCGAAAGTGCGGGGCGTTGCGCTTCGACTGTTGCAACCGCTGCCCGATTGCTTTACGCATCGTCGTGAACGGAATCGTCTCGAACTCCGCCTCTGCGGCGGGTTCAGGAGCTGCACCGACTTCCGGTTGCAGCCGGAATCGACGTTCTGCCTCGCGGACGTCGGACTCACACACCCTGCCCCTTGAACCGGTAGCACGGCAATCGTGCAGATTGATCCCGAGAGACGCTGCCAGACGGCGGGCCACGGGGGTGGCTGGGACGGTGCTGTCGTCCTCGAACGATCGTCCCGGTACACCTGACCGCACGGGCGACACCGGAGGAGCAACGGTTCCGCCGGCTGCGCGAATCGTGTCGTGGATGTCGGCAACGGAGATCCGGCCCTCCCGGCCGGTCCCAGCCACACGGGCCAGGTCGATCGACAAATCGTCTGCCAACCGGCGGGCGTGCGGAGTCGCGAACACGTCACCGTTCGTCCGTCCTTGCAAAGCCTCGGGAACGATCGTGGAACCAGGACGCTGACGGGATGCGTTGGTCGTCTCGGTCACAGGCACCGATTCGTGGGCCACCGGAGATGGTGGGCTGCTCTCGAGCGTCGGTTGCGCGGGGGCGGGATGCCCGCCCGGTGACCCGCCCGCCTCGGCCGGCGTCGGCGCTTGGTCTGCGCCGATAGCGGCTAGGAACTCCTCGATCTCGGCGTCGGAGACTGCAGCCTCGGCAGACACCGCCAGTACCGCACCGACCGGCAACGTCTCACCCGGCTTGGCGACGATCCGTCGAAGCACGCCGTTGAACGGTGCTTCCAGCTGGTTGGCGATCTTGCTGGTCTCGATCTCGCAGATCAGGTCGCCCTTCGAAAAGGATGCTCCCTCCTCGACCAGCCATTCAGTTACGGTGCCTTCCTCCATGGACAGGCCCCACTTGGGAACTTCGATCAGTTTGATCTCACTCATATCAAGCACTCACGACCTTGCGGACGGCAGCTTCGATCCGAGCGGCGTCGGGCAGCCACGCTTGTTCGAGAACGGGAGAGAACGGCACCGGGGTGTGCGGCGGGGTGACCAGTTCGATCGGTGCCTTCAGTGATCCGAACGCACGCGTTGCGATCAGCGCGGCGACGTCGTGACCGAACCCGCAGCGCGCCGCGGACTCGTCGACGATCACTACTCGGCCGGTGGAGTCGACGGATTCTAGGATGCCTTCCTCGTCGAGTGGCGACACCGTGCGGGGGTCGACGACCTCGACGGAAACTCCCTCGGCGGCCAACTTGTCCGCGGCGGTGTTGGCAGCGTTCACCATCGCCGATAGGGCAATGATCGTGACGTCTGTGCCTTCGCGGGTGTAGTTGGCGACACCGAACGGGATCGTGTACGGATCGTCCGGAACCTCGCCCTTGACGTCGTAGAGTGTCTTGTGTTCACAGAACACGACCGGATCATCGTCGCGAATCGACTGGATCAGCAGACCTTTGGCGTCGTACGCGTTCGATGGGGCGACAACCTTCAGGCCCGGAACGGCGGCGAATACGTTGTACGGTGATTGTGAGTGCTGGGCGGCGGCGGAGAAACCGGCACCGATCATCCCTCGTACGACAAGGGGGGTGCGGGCCTTGCCGCCGAACATGTACCGAAACTTCGCGGCCTGGTTGTAGAGCGCGTCGTAACAAACTCCGAAGAAGTCCATGAACATCAACTCGGCCACCGGGCGGAGCCCGGTCAGAGCTGCACCGGCTGCCATCCCGATGATCGCGGACTCAGTAATCGGGGTGTCGATGACACGGTCGGAACCGAACTCGGTCCACAGACCCTTCGTCACCCCCAGCACACCGCCGAACGCCTCCACCTTCCCCGATTCGAGTTCCGGATTGGTGCCGGCCTGACCACCGCGCAGATCCTCACCGATCTGCACGACCGTCGCATCCCGTTGCATCTCCTGGGCGAGTGCAGCTTTGATCGCTTCGCGATATGTCGTCTTCGACATGGTCATTTCGTTCTCTCCCTCAGTACGACACGTAAACGTCCGACAGCAGGCTCTCCTGCGGCGGGTACTCGGCAGCTCGCGCCTTCGCAACAGCGACGTCGACCCGTTCACGAGCCTCGGCGTCGATTGCATCGAGCTCTTTCGCGGTGACTTTCCTGCCGATGACCTTCGCACGGAACTTCATCAAGGGATCCTGATTCTTGCGGAGCTCGGCGACCTGGTCGGCGGTCCGGTACAGCTGCGCATCGCCCTCGAAGTGACCGTGCCAGCGGTGTGCCGTCGCCTCGATGGTGGACGGTCCACCTCCTCTACGAGCGCGCTCGACGGCCTCGTACGTCGCGTCGTAGACCTCGAAGAAGTCGGTACCATCGACTGTGGTCGACGGCATTCCGAACGAAGCTGCTCGTCCCGCGATGCTCGGAGCACCGACCGCGTAGTCCCGTCCGGTGGCCTCACCGAATCCGTTGTTCTCGATGACGAACACGATCGGCAACTCGAGCACGACCGCCATGTTCATCGCCTCGAATACGGTTCCCTGATTGGATCCACCGTCGCCGGTGAACGAGGCCGCAACGCCGCCATTGCCGAGGGTCTTAGCGCTCAGCGCAGCGCCGATCGCGAGCGAGGGAGCGCCTCCGACGATCGCGTTTGCGCCGAGCATGCCGACCGAGAGGTCGGCAATGTGCATCGACCCACCTTTTCCATGACACAAACCGTCGTTCTTCCCGAAGATTTCGGCCATCATCCCGTTGAGGTCGCATCCCTTGGCAATGCAGTGACCGTGGCCGCGGTGTGTCGATCCGATGTAGTCGGTGTCGTTCAGGTTCTCGCACACCCCGACAGCAATCGCCTCCTGGCCCGAGTACAGGTGGATGAATCCAGGAATGTCACCCGTAGCGTTCTCCTCGTGCAACCGGTCTTCGAACGCTCGGATCTCGGTCATCTTCCGGTACGCGCTCAAAAGTGCACTTTTCGTCAGCGCCATTGTTCTCCTCTGTCTCCAGCATCGGGCCACTATCACTGGACCCCACGCGATTACGGGGCTGCGATCTCTTCTGGCGCAGCAGCTTGTGTTACCCGGATCACGAATGTAAGGAGAACGTGGCGTTCCCTCAACATTGCAGTTGATTGCAGTCGTGGCCGGGGTGACGGGTATGAGCGGGCACGTCCCGAACATTTCGCAGAAGGTGCGTGGTCTTTGTGATGTTCGGTATTCCGAACATCACAAGGGGTTGCCGAAGTCGACGTCGAATCCCGGACTGAGGTACGTGCGCACCCGACGAACCCGATTCTCGGCTGGATTCACGTTCTACGATCGGTCGAATCTCGAGGTTCGAGCAGCGTGCAGTCTGTGCATCCCAGCAGTCTCCGGACGCAGAAACCATCGAAGGTGGAGTGGATCGGGCCGAGGCACCGTCCAGGCGACTTCATGGGTGGAGGTAGGGATACGCTGCGTATGGTGGGACTCATGGGAAGTGGCGAGCGGCGATCCGGTCGGTGCATGACGTCGGTCCGCAGAAGTGATCGACCCCAACGCCTCTCGTCCGGTCTCGATACGAGGAGGGGACCGTTCGAGCTGGGGATTCAGCTCGAACGCGGAACGGTCGATGGCCGACTCCAGACGATCGCCTCCGTGAGAACGACCGCCTGAGTCCATGAGGTTGCAGGCCGAACCCACGATGTCGGAATCAAGCTTAGGGCTTTGTGAAGGCCTCAGAGATATTCCAGGAGTTCGAACTCCAGGGGTTCGCAAAGTCGTGCAGTAATCCTCGGGACGTGATGGGGAGTAGTGGTCTGTTCGTCGTAGCGTGCACTGGCGTGCACCTGAAGACGCAGAAGCAATTGTTGGACAGAGGAATTAGGCGATCTGGTTGTCGTGGGGAACTGGATGGCTGCAGCGCCGTGAGAACAGGTTCGCGTGGTCTATACGGCCACGGCAGAGCGGGTGCGGGACGCGACCGCGGTGATAGTCGACAACCAGGCCAAGGTGCTCTTCAGGTGGGGAGACTCGGATCCGATCGGTCACCGAGCGCGTATCGACCGAGTTGGGATCGGGTACAGTTTCGAGGCTACCGATCGCGGGGACCATGACAACTACACGGTCTTGCCGACCGCGCACTCGCTGCGTTCCTGGGTCACCCGAGGTCGTTCAGGTCCAGCCGGCAGCGAGAGTTTCGAAGCGGGTTCGACGATGCGTGAATACCAAAGCGCGCATGCGTGCACGTCGACGTACTGCAGGGCAGGAGAAGGATGAGCTCAGTCGAGGGTTCGAACCGTGACGTCCTGCGCGAATCTGTATGGGTGAGTGGTCAGAACCGGCCCCAGACTCCTTCGTAGTCGAGAAATCTCGGCACGGACTGCGACCACGTGATCACGGTCCCCGAACAGGACTTCGCTCATTGTGGCGGCATCGATCCCCGTAGGTCCGGCGCTCGCGAGCACCCGCAGAATCTGCGCATGTCGCGGTGACAGGGCACGTGTCCAATCCACGTCTCCGCGCACCGTAGCCCGGGGTTGGGCACCGAGATCGAGTTCGAGTTCGATCGTCGGTCCGTCCTGCCTACGGCGCACTAACCATCCCTCACTGAGTGGCTCGGGAACGCACAAACCAAGACCTGGTACCAGCAAGGGTTTTTCCGCACACGGAGGTGCCAACTGTTCAGGAACACCGATCCCGACCGACTCGACAACCCAACCGTGCCGGTCCAAGACGAGTGCTGGCCCGCCGACGGTGGCAAGCACTGGGGCCACCTTCGCGCGGAGCTTCTCAATTTGGGTGATGTGTTCACGCCATAATATCGACTCCACCAATCTCACCGCCGTCTGCACGAGAGCCATGGTGGCGGGATGGATCGACATTGCCGAACCGCTGATATCGATCACGCCGAGTATGTCACCAGTCCGTGGATCGCGTACCGGTGACCCGGTACACGACCAGTCATTGTGCGACCGTGCATAGTGTTCGGCCGAGAACAGTTGTACCGGTGCTCTCTCGATCAACGCAGTGCCAACGGAGTTGGTGCCGACAACGCGTTCTGACCATTGGGCACCCTCTACGAAACCGAGAGCGTCAGCTCGCCTGCAGACGGAGTGGGAACCTTCCCGCCACAACACGACTCCGTCAGCGTCGGCAAGTACGACGACGAAATTTGCCTCGCCCGCCACCGTGGTCAACGTGCTCCGAAGTTCCGGAAGAACCGCGCGAAGAGGCGTTCGTGTGCGACGAGACTCGAGATCTGCGCACTCTACGACGACGATATCCTCACACCGTGCGGGGCTGACGCCCACTGTCTGTAATCGTGACCACGACCGGGCGACGACTTCGCGTGGCGGCATAGGTGGTTGCTGTCCGGAAAGTACGGCGTCGCGTACCCGATTCAGGACTCGCGCATGCCGCGCGAGGTCGGTTCCGAAATCGACAGCCAGGAGTCGCTGATGAGTCGAACTGGTCATACATATACCTCCAGCTCACCGGGGAGGTTGTGTTCCAGATCCGTAGTCGAACCGGTGGGCTGCTCAGACGTCATGGGACGGACGATTACTGGTCGTATGGTGTGAAACGTTCCCTCATTGTGCCGATCTGGGTAGATCATGCGGGCGCTCGGCATTCGCGAGTCGCGTCATCGTGCTCGATCGTATACATCGGTACAAGGAGGCTGCTCAGCGATAAAGAAGACCGCCGTCGATCAGAGGTGCCTGACCGGTCATGTAATCCGAATCAGGACCGGCAAGATACGATACGAACGCGGCTACGTCCTCCGGCGTCTGGGCTCTTCCGAGCGCAATGCCGCCGACAAATTTCTGGTAGGTCTCGCCCTTCGCAGCGCCGGTCAGTTCGGCGAAACGCTCGTCGATGGTCACCCACATGTCGGTACCGACAACTCCGGGGCAGTACGCGTTCACGGTGATCCCGTACGCCGCATATTCTTTGGCTGCAGCCTGCGTCAAGGCGCGAACCGCAAACTTCGTTGCACTATAGACACCGAGCATCGCGAAACCATCATGTCCAGCGATCGAGGACGCGTTGATGATCTTGCCTTTACGCCCCTCCGACTTGAATCTTTCTGCTGCAGCCTGGATCCCCCACAGTACGCCATCAACATTGACCGCCCAGATCTTCTGCAGATCCGCAGGGCGAACATCCGCGATCGGAGCAACCTGCGCGATACCAGCATTATTGACCATAACGTCGAGACTGCCGAGAGTTTCGTGCACATGGTTCACTGCCGCGAACACGGCATTACGGTCGCTGACATCGGCAACGAATGTGGTTTCCTTTCTGCCGATCCCACGAATCTCGGCGGCAACCGACTGCATGTTGGCCTCGTTCACGTCGACGAGCGCAATATCGTGTCCGTCCCGGGCTAGGCGCAATGCGATGCCGCGGCCGATTCCCTGTCCGCCTCCTGTGACGAGTGCGACGGTCATGTTGGTCCTTCCTGAGATTCGGCAGTTGCCTTTATCCGGCTGCTCATGCGGAGCGTTCTCGAAGCCGTGGTTACGTGCCGCCCGACTGACACTGTGCCTGTCGGCCGCATGCCGTGAGTGTGGCTCGGCGAGGATGGAGATGGCCGAGGGGAAGCTGTGAACGTCAGTACCTGAGATGCACTCGCTGCGGTTTCCGGCTCGCTGAGTGTCGGCCGGCGTCGCCGGGCACCGCCATCTTTCGCCGGCGATAGTGCAGCTGTGTGCATCGATGCCTCCTGATGTCCTCCTGAGGTCTCCGCGATGGTGCAAGTATTCCTATCGGAGGTGGGGGAAGGAGTACAGAGTTGCACAGCGTTGCATCCGTACGGCGGTAGTTGAGCAGCCATCGTCGCCCAGTAATGGAATGGGCCGTGACGTCTCCAACGGCCTGAGCGTCGACTGTGACTCGGGAGAACCGTCCGGTTGCCTGATCGCGGTTCGGCGTACTCGGCGCTCTTGTCCGATTCGACGTGTGGGGTTCACGTGCACACATCGCTCGGTCACCTACTGAGAAGGTCAGTTCGTTGTGCGTACCTCGAGAGACGGTCTTGGTGAAGAAGCGAAGCAGCCCTACCGAGCACAGGGGATGCTGCGGTAGGGCTGCGGCCACCGCGCAGAGGGGGGCGGTGATTTCTCGGGCCGGTGACAGGGATTCGCCGACCCGGGGTACGAGGTTACTGCAGAATCCAATCATCGGAAAGCCCAGTGGGGGTGATGATTCTGCGCTTCGTTCTCGAGGCGCCGGTCTGCACAGGTACAGACGTGCAGATACGCGAGGACTGGAGGAGCACGCGGGGGCGATCTCCTGCAAGGCCGTGAGGGGATCGATGCAAGCGGACGTGTCGAGGCATTGGTAATGAGACGGTTTCAGCGCGGCGCGCGGGTTTCACGTCGAGTGCCGCGACGTGTCTTCAAATTCGCGGCACTTGTCCATGGCTTCTGTCGAGCCTCATGCACCCCCGCGGGGTAACAACTTGGATATCGGTTGCAACGCGCTGCAACTCTTTCAGAATGTGTCGTGAGTCACTACTACTCGAGGTATGAAAGCTGCTGTCTACTACGGACCCAACAAACTGGAAATCGCTGACGTTCCTGAACCGCAACCTGGACCGGGCACGGTCAAGGTAAAGGTAGGTTTCAACGGAATTTGTGGTACTGACCTGCATGAATACTATGCAGGCCCGATCTTCGTCCCGACCGAGCCGCATCCGCTGACCGGTCGGGAACTGCCGCTGACGATGGGCCATGAGTTCGCCGGGACCATCCTTGAGGTCGGCGCGGGCGTCACCGGCTATGTCCCAGGCGACCGAGTGGCGATCGAGCCGATCTACCGATGCGGGCGCTGTGCGCCCTGTCGGGCCGGAACGTACAACGTGTGTCAGCAGATCGGCTTCCACGGCCTGATGTCCGACGGCGGTATGGCGGAGTACACCATCGTGCCGGTCAATATGTTGCATCGACTGCCCGACAACGTCTCACTCGAACTCGGTGCACTGGTCGAGCCGATGGCAGTGGCGTATCACGCTGCGGCACTCGGTGACGTCGGGCCCGGCGACACGGCGATAATCTTCGGCGCCGGGCCCATTGGTATCGGACTGTGGTTCGCGCTGCAAGGCATGGGGCTCGAGTCGGTGTATGTCGCGGAACCGTCGTCGACTCGCCGCACTGCAATCGAGGCGTTGGGCGCCCATACCCTTGACCCGACGCAGGTTGACGTGTCTGCGTTCGTCACCGACGTCACGGATGGGCGTGGAGCAGATGCCGCATTCGATGCAGCGGGTGTGAAGTCGGCAATCGAGGCTGCGACTGCGAGTGTCGGTGCACGGCGACCGACCATCAGCGTCGCCATCTACGAAAAGCCGTTGACCGTACCGCTACTGAACCTGGTGATGAACGAATCCCGGCTCCAGGGCTCGCTGTGCTACACATCCACCGACTTCGAAGCCGTTATTGCGTTGATGGCGCAAGGTGTCTACGACACCACAGGGTGGGTCACCACAGTCAGAATCGATGATGTGATCAACGAGGGATTCGAGGCACTGCACGCGGGCCGGAAGATGAAAGTTCTCGTCGACCCCTCCGATGATATGTAGAAGTCGCCGTCCAGAAAGCATTGAAGCAACAGCCGGGAATGGTCCCGGAGGTATCTCCGGGCTTCGTCAACGATCTGTGATGTTTGTTTTGCCGAGCCAGCGCGGGTTGAACCGATGATGTAGGCCCTCGTGAAACGGTAGTTCGGCTGGTGTCGCTTGCCAGGGTGATGGGACCACCTGATTGCCAGAGGGTAGGGACCACCGTGGCGCGTTATTGAGGATGCGTGTTGTCGGTGTCTTCGTCAACTGTTCCAGGTCGGGTGCGTTGTCGG
>Ga0182738_1008020_pt1 | contig 10565 bp, 5 predicted proteins | sample eDN5th30CBELigMG_FD_128876 | JGI IMG/M metagenome (GOLD analysis project Ga0182738, IMG submission 128876) | Enriched Miracle-Growth compost microbial communities from Emeryville, California, USA - eDNA 5th pass 30_C BE-Lig MG (version 2)... ... | reverse complement strand
TGCCGAACGCAAAGCCAAAGAACAGGCCGGCGATCATGCCCACCTTGCCGGGCACCAGCTCCGGCGCATACACCACGATGGCCGAAAACGCCGACGCCAGCACGATCCCGATCACCACCACCAGCACGCCGGTCCAGAACAGGTTGGCGTGCGGCAACAGCAGCGTGAACGGCGCCACGCCCAGAATAGACACCCAGATCACGATCTTGCGCCCGATGCGGTCGCCCACCGGCCCGCCCGCCACGGTGCCGAACGCCACCGCCGCCAGGAACAAGAACAAATACAGCTGCGCCGACCGCACCGACAGGTCGAACTTGTCCATCAAATAAAAAGTGAAGTAGCTGTTCAGGCTGGCCAGGTAAAAGTACTTGGAAAAGATCAGCACGCCCAGGATGCTCAAGGCCCACATTACCTTGGCGCGGCCTGGCGCGGCGGCGTCGCCCGCCGCGCGGGCGCGGGGCTTGAGCAGCGCGCGGTTGGCGCCGTACCAGCGGCCGATGCCCACCAGGACCACAATGCCGAACAGCGCCGCCAGCGAGAACCAGGCCACACTGCCCTGCCCGTGCGGAATGATGAACAGCGCCGCCAGCAGCGGCCCCAGCGCCGACCCGACGTTGCCGCCCACCTGGAACAGCGACTGCGCCAGGCCATGCCGCCCGCCCGAGGCCATGCGGGCCACGCGCGACGACTCCGGGTGGAACACCGACGACCCGGTACCCACCAGCGCGGCGGCCACCAGCAAGTACGGCAGCGACGGCGCGAACGCCAGCAGCAGCAGACCCACCAGCGTGAAGCCCATGCCTATCGGCAGCGAATACGTGGTGGGCCGCTTGTCGGTGTACAGGCCGATGCAGGGTTGCAGCAGCGGCGCCGCAATCTGGTAGGTCAGCGTGATCAGGCCGATCTGGGCGAAACTGAGGTTGAACGAATCTTTCAGCATGGGGTAGATGGCCAACAAGATCGACTGGATCATGTCGTTCATCATGTGGGCCACACTGATGGCGCCCAACACCTTGTAGGCGGTAGAGGGTGAGGCAGCCGGCGCGGAACCGGCGGAAGTCGTGGAAGTCATGGCGTGGCAGCGGAAATCGAAGCGGCACCCGGACAGGCGCGGGCCGCGGCGCGCGAAGCAAACAGTGTATAAAGTCCCGGATGCGCAGAAGTGCCAACTTTCGTCGCCAAACTGACATAAGCGCCGCCATGCCCCGCCGCCCTGTCGCGCCCGCCGACCCCGCCCGCAGCCGCCAGGCCGAAGACTACCAACACGTGCCGCGCCTGGTCACGGCGTTGGCCAAAGATTTCGTGCCCAGCGAGACCACCGGCCCGCACAGCCATCCGCGTGGCCAGCTGGTGTACGCCATCGAAGGCGTGATGCGCGTCAGCACGCCCGACGGCTTCTGGACCCTGCCTTCGCTGCGGGCGCTGTGGGTGCCGCCCGGCACGGTGCACGGCATCCAGATGGTGGGCAAGGTGTCGATGCGCACGCTGTATGTGCACGCGAACGCGGCGAATACGCTGTGGGACCGCTGCCAGGTGGTCGAGGTGTCGGGCCTGCTGCGCGAACTGATCCTGGCCCTGACGGCCGAGCCCATCGAATACGCGCTGGAGGGCCGCGGCGGGCAGATCGCCACGCTGTTGCTCACCGAACTCAAGGCCGCGCCGGTCATTCCCATCCGGATCCCCTGGCCGCAAGACCGCCGCCTGCAGACGGTCTGCCGGGCCATCCTGGCCCAGCCGGGCCTGGCGCGCACGGTGGACGACTGGGGCGACGAAGTGGGCGCCAGCGGCCGCACCCTGATTCGCCTGTTCCAGGCCGAGGTGGGCCTGAACTACCGCCAATGGGTGCAGCAAGTACGGCTGGCGGAGGCGCTGCACCGCCTGTCGCTGGGGCAGCCGGTGGCGCGGGTGGCGGCGGAGCTGGGTTACCGCAGCCCCAGCGCGTTCAGCGCGATGTTCCGCCGCGCGCTCGGTTCGCCGCCGCAGGCTTACTTGCATAACATTTAGACCGCACCGGGAAACAGCGATGCCGCATCACAACACATCGGCGTCATTTTTGCGGGAAAACTTCACAATTAACAACAATTGTGTTTAAATGTACAAACACAACTGTGTTGTGTTTGCCCCTTAGGACGCCGTACACGGAGTCAGGCCCCTCACCCTGCCTCCGTGTACGGCAGGCCTGGCGCACAAAGCAACTTCCATCCCCGGGCGGTCGCGCCAACAAAGCCTGCTTCAAATTGATAGCCCTAGCCATTCGTGCCTTATGTCATTTGAAGTCGCGCCACTTTCAACACCGGCTATTGCGCAATCTCGCTCGCATTGACACCTACGCCAGCGTCGACGGAAGGCCAGAATCACGAGCAGCCGAATGTGCCCAAGAAGCGTTCCGGCTCATCCATGGCGCCTTCAACGACAAACAGCTGAGCGAACCTGTCCTGATGGCTTATATGCAAGGCTTGAGCCTGGGGTTCTATGATCTTGCCAAGCCAAACATGCAGCATCCGCTGTCACGTGGGCGACAAGCGCCTCGCTGGCCAGCAGCGGTGCTGCACATTGGCTATCATCACGGCTGCGTAATTCGGCATAGTACGAATTCTCACCTGAGCCACCCGACCGCGTAATCGCTGTCCTTCTGAGGTCGGACGCAAATTCCACGTCCTCAGTTCCCATGCGCCGGAACGGGGCGTTCCTACGCCGGTCGGCGCAAATTTTTACAAATTTACAGTTTGTGATGATATATATAGGATAAGCTCCGGGCCGCGGGCAGCTAATCAATTCGGTAGCGCGGATGTTTCGAAAAAATGCACTCGATTCATTGGTGGCAGCGCATATTCGGTTGTGATGCTTAACACCAAGAACAGGAAATCATAATAACAAATGGAAACATTTGGGCAACGGGTACGCAACGCCAGAATTCGTTGTGGCTGGACTCAAAAAGAACTCGCACTTGCCAGCGGACTGACTCAAAGCGCGATAGGAAACTATGAAAGCGGGCAACGCACAGAACCCACAAGTGCTGCTCTTATCAAATTGGCCGCCGCGTTGAGAGTTACGCCGGAATGGCTGAGACAGGGCTCGGAACTACAACTTCAAGAAACCACTGCAGACGCTCCGCGTATGCGTCCCGCATTAACGCAACAAACCCCGCGACCTAGCTGGCCGTTTCACGGCACCACCCTCGAGGAGTTTCTCGCGCTGACTCCTAGCGAACAGCGCCTGCTCGACTCTATGGTCGAAATGTTCATTCGTTCCAGCCTGCTGCAACGCCGATGAGACGCCACGTACACGAAGCGTCAAAGCTTTGGTGAACGCTCCTGCCCCGCGTTGCTGCAGCGGGCGGCAACATCGCCCGCATCGGAATCGCAAGACGTTGTAAAAAATAAACACATATGTGTTTATTTTTTACGGCTTTGCGGTTAATATCGCCTCCCGACGACGGCAATGCCTAGCTTCGCACTTTTCCGGCCGGTTTCATGAGTGGGATGTGCAGATTCAGAAGTGGCTGAAGTAGCAACGCTACTGGCACTGAATTATTCATATAAAGACGTCATGCAGCTCACCACTTCTCGATCAAAAATGGACCTCCCGAAGCAGCTACCTTATGTCTATCCAAGACGATTCGACAAAATCATCTACGACGCCGCCTTACGGCACGAAGTTGATGCAACGCCCTTGCTGTCCGCACTAGAATCTTCGCGAACTCTCGCATGTGGCGTGGCATCGCTTCTCGACGTCTTGCGCAACCATGGGTTCCCGGAAGATGAAGATAACCAAAGCTCTCTTATCGGCCATGTGCACACAGATGAACTGATTTCGTTGTGCATCGAATCGATGTCCCTGTTGAATGCGCGGATAGAGGCCCTCGCCGACCAACTATTTCTTAGGCATTCAAAAGTATGAACGCCCACAGCTCGGTTCGACCATAAGACCTTGATCCGTGCCACACACGCGGGATCACGGGGCCGCTCGAGTCTGGATTCGAACGCATTGCATCACGAGCGAATCTCGTGCGTCTCCCGCAAGGAGACATCCAACGGATCGTTGCTAACGAACACATAGCCCTTCCCTCGAATGCTGCGTATGGGCAGTCTCATTGCGGACTCAGCAGCCTTCTTTTTCAGCCTGCTGATTGTGACGTCGAGAGCACGGGTGATTCTGCCACTTTCCGGATCGTACGACGCGCCTTGACTCAAACGTGTCAGTGGCTCTCGCGGATTGCTGAAAAACTGAGCCATTATCTTTCGCTCCGAATGATTCAACTCTAGCTTGGCGCCATTTGGCGCGACCAGAACCCAACCGTGATCCTCAAGGCGCCATCGACCGAAGGCGTCCATGTCTCCCGCCCGGTGCAAGGCTCTTCGCGCGCCATCGTCCGTGAAGCAGGACGGTCGCGAAAGAGTGTCATCACGCTTTCGCTGCATATCTTCGACTTGCAAGCGCCGCTTAGATGCCAACAGCGCCGCCATCAACTCCAGAGAATCAGGCATCGCCGCGACACAAGAATCAGCGCCCGACAGTATCGCCCCTACCCTCGAAAGCCGGTCTGGGAAATCCGCGATCACAACGATGCCCCCTCCCTGAAACGCCAGACGCAGTTGTGCGACGGCCAGATGAACTGTCATCGCTTCCGCTTGCAGCGCAACCAGGGGGGAAGCATCGGCGGACAGCGACGAACGCAGCGCGGCGATGCTGGTATAGATGGAAATTTCGAAGCCGAACGCGCGCAAGTCGTCAACATGTCGGGCAGTATTACCCCGATCGAGCGCCAAGTAACAGACTTCCATACCGTGCGTGGTTGAGTTCGTGAATGCATAAGGCGCAGGCATCTGCGCCTGGTCGGGGTCCCGGCTCTCCGTGCTCGCTAGTCCCGACGAGCCTCCCAAATCGTCTTCCACAAGGACAGTCCTCGTCTCGTCCGCCTCGATTCGTGGTGGCATTGCAACACTCTCTCTTTTTAACACAATTGTGTTTATAATTTAAGCATAAGGAAACAAGTCAATACAAGAAGTATTATGCAACCAGTTGATTTGACAGCAAAAAATCAATTTACATCTTGAAGCGGCTCAATTTTAAACACACTTGTTAACCCAAACAATCGCCCACCCGCGAGGAGCATTTGATGCCCGGCCTCACCTTTTCTAGACCCGCGCCTGCATTTGCCATATCCGCACTTGCAGCTGCACTGCTTGTTGCATTCCCCGTCGCCCACGCTACACCGTCTCCTAAAAAGGAGATAACGAGTGGCCGTGATGACGTAAAGCTCCGTTACGGAACGTCCTACGAGTATCTGGAAGCCAAGCGCGGCGGTGAAATTAGTGGGCGCCACACTACCGTGAAGGGCAAAACCGGCACACTGGTCAATGCGAACAGTGGTGGCCGAATCGAGCTGAAAGATGCCGACATCGAAGCCGGGCGCACGCGGCACGGCGGGCATCACAATTCGCAGGGACCGGCAGTTAGCGCAACGGGCAACAGCGGTTATCACCACGGCAATGACCGCCATCATCATGATCACGGCCGCCATAACCGAGATAGCGTGGTCGTTCTCAAGGGCGGCAGCGTAACGACCCACGGCAGCCATTCCCCGGCCATACGCGCCAGCCAGGATGGCGGCAAAATCTTTGTTGACGGCACCGAACTACGCACTAACGGCTCCAGCAGCGATGTCGTTCAGGCTTTGGACGGCGGAAGCGTCGTTCTTCGCAAGGCAGAGATCAAAAGCCGCGGACATGACTCCGATGGCGTGAAGGTCTCGGGCCACGGTTCCACGGCCTCCATTGACAAGTCACACATCTCCACCAGTGGCTATGGGGCTGATGGCGTCGATGTAGAACATGGCGGCATTGCAGTTGTCAGTAAAACCAGCATTCGAACCAGCGGGCGGTCCGCGAACGGCGTTGAAGTGTCTGGCGATCGTTCCCGATTTGTCGGCAACTTCCTTAACGTTTCCACTAAAGGCGACAACACGGCCGGGTTGAATGTCGAGGACGGCGGCTCGCTGTCGCTGCGCTACAGCGATGTGAAATCCGCGGGCAAGAGCGGAAAAGGCGTCGCAATCGACGACGGCGGCCAGGCTCTTATCGTGGGTAGCAAGGTTGAGGCCAGTGGCGAGCGGGGCATCGCACTTAATGTCGAGGGCGAGCACAGCAAGGCAATCGTACTGAACTCGCGGTTGCAGAGCAGCGGCCGCGACGGCCGTGCCGTACTCGTTGAAGACGCCGCCAGCGCGATAATTGCGGGGTCGACGATCCAGGCAAAGGGACTTGGAGTCGAAGTCCAAGGCAGAGGCAGCCGGCTCATTGCGGCCGGTACCAGCATCTCCGCAGAATCCGGCAACCACTATCGTCATCCCGGAAAACCCGCGACTGGCCTTCGAGTAGAAGACCAGGGGACAACCCTGCTTATTGGCGGAAACATCCAGGCGACGGGCGACCATGCCACGGGCGTCTCAGGTAGCGACCGCGGCTCGACTGTCTTAGCCGTGGGTACCTCGATCCATGCTTCGGGAGACGACTCTGCCGGCATGCGTATCAGCAAGGATGCGCGGGCGATCCTGGTCCATAGCGAAGTCGCGGGCGACAGCGCAGGCGTCGTGGTGGATAAAGGCGCCCAGCTGCTCGATCTCGGCGGAACAATTACGGCTAACGGCCTAGATGGGGTGGCGGTCAACGTGCGCGACGGCGGGCGCGCCTACCTGATCGGCTCCGATCTCAGTGCTCAGAACGCAGGTCTGCAAGTCGATGGAAAACACTCTTCCGTCGTCAGTATTGGCAGCACCGTCGTGGCTGGCCAAGACACCCTGCCCGCTGCGCGTGGCCGGAATTTCGACCCTGCGGTAGGCGTCGCCTCGAAAAACGGCGCCAAGGCTGTATTGATCGGCGGCGAAATCACCGCCCACGGCGACGACAGTGTGGCGGCCATGGCAGACGGCGCTAGCATGCTGATTGGCGCAGCGCACGTCGCCACGACGGGATCGAATGCCACTGCCGTGTTGGCCCGGCAAAGCGACGGCCGCCACGGACACGGCCGAGACAGGCACACGGCAGGCTCCAAGATCGCCGTAATTGGCTCCACCCTTTCCACCTCGGGCGATGAGTCTGCCGCGGTAAAGGCGAGCGGAAAGCGAAGCGCAGTTCTGGTAGCAGGTTCAACCCTGACGACTACAGGGCAGGGAAGCCATGGGGCAGAAGCCGAAAACGGCGGAAAAATTGTCCTGAGCAACAGCACGGTAAATGTTTCAGGCAACGAGACCGCCGCGATTTACGCAGAGTCCGAACGATCCCGGCACGCCCGGGAGGTTTCAGAAATTTTTGTGAACCACAGCCAGGTCAGCGCCACAGGCGAGAATTCGGCTGGCATCGAACTTGCAAACAGCGCCTCCCTGTACCTGAGCAACAGTACGGTGAACGCAACCGGCGCGAGCTTGGTGTCAAACCTGACCCGGGGTGGCCAAACACAACAAATTACGGTGGGCGACGGCGCCACCCTGGTCGAGAACAACGGTACGCTGCTGCAGGTTAATCGTAGCGGCGAAAGCGGTAGCAGCAAGGTCAAGCTCGATCTGCAGGACGGCTCGATCACGGCCGGTAACATCATCGACGACCTTGCCGTGGACCTCACCGGCAACGGCGGCACCTACGTCAAGCTCGGGGCCCTGGCCATCTATGACGGCAAGATGATTGGCGTGCGAGAGGTCACCACCGAAGGCGGAAACCAGAGCATCAACTTCGAAGGCGGCAGCACCGTAGGCGACGTCTCTATCGACAATAAAGCCGTCACCAGCGGCGGAACCGTCGAACAGCGCATTGCCGCCGCCGGGGACGTCACCGTGGACGATGCGGCATTCGGCGGAAACTGGACAATCGCCGGGAAGCTCACCAGCAGGAATGGTGGAATTATCAAGCCCGGCAATTCGGTGGGCGTGGTTACCACGTCCAGCATCGATTGGCAGCCGGGAACCGTCTATCAGGCAGAAATCAACCAGGCCGGTCAATCAGACCTGATCGAAGTCACCGGCGTCGATGCCGCCAATATCGCCAATACGAGCCTGGTGGTCTCGGAAGAGAACGGCCAGGGCCGCTTCCGCCTGAATCACGACTACACGATCCTTACCGCGGCCGGCGGAGTGGACGGCAAGTTCGCGAGCTCGAATTGGGCAGGCACTGCGTATCCCCTCATTTCGATGAGCACGCTCTACTCTGGCGAGTCCGTCGCCGTCCGGATGGGCGTCAATCGTCACGCCTTGAACACGATGGATTTCACCGAGAACCAGCGTGCCGCTGGCTTTGGCGCCGCGTCGGTGGCCGGAGCGAATGCAACGGCCGATGAAGCGTTCTTTTCATCGAATCCCGCGCAGGCTTTTGATCAGTTGTCGGGCGAAGTGCATGCCACCGTCAGATCCCTGGCCTTTTCGGACATGCTCTCCACCAATGCCGCGCTGCAGTCGCAGATGCGCGCCAACCTTGGCGCCGGGCTGCAGCCCGGGCAGCCGACAGCAGCCAGCGGTGGCACGTCGTCGGGCGCACAGCCCAAGTCGGATGCTTATCCACTCTGGGTCCGCTTCAATGCCGCGGACATCAACAACGACGGCGATAGCAACACCGCATCGGCGCATTACTCGGCGACACGGCTGCTGGTGGGCGGGGATACCGGCATCGGTAACGGCTGGCGCCTGGGCGCAGCAGGCGGCGTCACGTCGGGCGATTTCACCGTCAAAGACCGCAGTTCCGAAGGCAGTCTCGATAGCTATACGTTCGCCGTATATGGCGGCAAAAACTGGAGCCTCGGCATCGGCAAGTTGAACCTGCTGCTGGGTGGCGGTTATACCCGGCATAGCGTCGACACCGACCGCGACGTGAGCCTTGGAGCAGGACAGAAACTCAGTGCGGACTACCATGGCTCGACCTGGCAGCTCTTCGGCGACCTGGGCTATGCCATTCCCTGGGGCGAAACCCACAATATCGAGCCCTACGTCAACATCAGCTGGTTCAACCAGCGGATGAGCGGATTCGACGAGTCCGGCGGCGACGCCGCGCTCAGCTCGAGCGCCAGCACGGCCAAGCTTGCCAGCTACACCCTGGGCTTGCGCTCGGCGTTGGTCTTCCCTGGCAAAACTAACGCGTTCACCGTGCGCACCAACCTTGGTTGGCGCCATGCCGGCGGAGACCGCTCGCCGAGTCGGTCGATGCGCTTCATCGAAGGAGCAGGCAGCGCGTTCTCCGTGTCTGGTGCGCCGATTGCGAAGAACAGCCTGCTGCTGGGCCTGAGCGGCGAAGTCAGCCTGGACACCCACTTCGCCATGGGTCTCAGCTATGACGGAGAGTTCGGTTCCGGCAATACCGACAATGCCGGGTCGCTCTATATGAAGGTCAGGTTCTAGGAAATCCGATTTTCCCTGCGCCGGGAAAGCCCTGCAAGGGCCTTTCCCGGCGCAGCTCATACCGCGCGCAACGATGCTTCCTTCCCGCCTCGCTCGCTCCAGCATCTCTGACAGAGTTTTGCCGTCGTGTGCTACGGGTTTGGCCGATTTTTTCGAAGGGTCCACGGCCCCCAGGCGCTCGTCGATCCTGAGAATGTTTAGACGAAATCCCATGAAAGAAAACCAGGAACCCTCGATCCAAGCAATGGCCGCGCTGCCGCCCATTCCGGAGACCGCACGCCCGCCCACAGAGGCTGAAAAGTTGCTGCTGCGAATGCGCATTTCGCAGAAATGCCGCTACAACGCTTCGGCGAGATTGCGCCGTTCCTATCGATTCAGGCTTTTCACGTCAATGATGTTTGCCGTGGGGCTGATGATCATCCCCTTGCTTCAGAACTCGCCCATACAGCTCGGATTCAGCGCTCCGGTCATAGCCATGGTCCAGGTTCTTCTTGCGGCCGGCATCCTTGTGTTCACCGTCATAGCAGGCAAGGCAGGCTTTGAAATACGGGCGGATCGCCTCAATCAGGAGGGCGATGCGCTGAAAGAAAGCAGCCGGCGATTGACCCGATACATTGCCGCAAACGCCAGCATACGCCTTGAAGATTTTCACCAGGAATATGCGCAACTGACTTCCGGAAAGGAATCGCATTCGCGCTCGGACTACCTGCTGGCCCGCGTCGAAATGAACGACAACTTTCCAATGTGGATAGGAAAACGGGCCCTGCTGCGTGCGTTGCTGGCTGTTTCCGCGCTTTCCAACTACATCATTCCGCTCATGCTGATACTGATGGAGATGGCATTCATTTCAGACATGCTTACTCTCACCACCTTCTATCCAGGCGTACTGCATCTGTCCGTGGCGTCACACTGACAGGGTGCAGCGGATGATGAGCTTCATGCGTCGGTACTTTTCCACGGACCTGGCAATCGATCTCGGCACGGCAAATACTCTTATCTATGTCCGGGGGAAAGGCATTGTTCTGAATGAACCATCGGTAGTCGCCATCCGGCACGAAAGCCGGCCAGGTAACCGGAAAATCATCCAGGCCGTCGGCCACGAGGCCAAGCAGATGCTGGGCCGGGTGCCCGGCAACATCGAGGCCATCCGCCCCATGAAAGACGGCGTCATCGCCGATTTCACGGT
>Ga0182738_1008018_pt1 | contig 10567 bp, 8 predicted proteins | sample eDN5th30CBELigMG_FD_128876 | JGI IMG/M metagenome (GOLD analysis project Ga0182738, IMG submission 128876) | Enriched Miracle-Growth compost microbial communities from Emeryville, California, USA - eDNA 5th pass 30_C BE-Lig MG (version 2)... ... | reverse complement strand
GCAGGGCGCGCGCCTCGTCGACGGCAAGGTGAAGATGCCGGACGGCTGGCCCGCCCTTTACAAGGCCTGGGCGGAGGGCGGCTGGAACTCGCTGACGGCCTCACCGGACTTCGGCGGGCAGGGGCTTCCCCACATGCTGCATGTCGCCGCGCTCGAGATGTGGAACAGTGGCTCCATGGCCTTCGCCATTGGCCCGACGCTCACCATCGGCGCCATCGAGGCGCTGACGGCGCACGGCTCCGATCATCTGAAGGCCACCTACCTGCCGAAGATGGTCTCGGGCGAATGGATGGGCTCGATGAACCTCACCGAACCCCATGCCGGCTCCGACCTCGGCGTGATGAAGACCCGCGCCGAGCGGCGCGACGACGGCACCTACCGCCTCTTCGGCCAGAAGATCTTCATCACCTATGGCGAACACGACTTCACCGACAACATCGTGCACCTGGTGCTCGCGCGCCTCCCCGATGCGCCCGCCGGCACGCGCGGCATCTCGCTCTTCCTCGTGCCGAAATTCCTCGTCAACGAAGACGGTTCGCTTGGCGCGCGCAACGATGCCTATTGCCATTCCATCGAGCACAAGCTCGGCATCCACGGCTCGCCCACCTGCACGATGATCTACGGCGACGGCCGCTTCGGCGAGGAGCCGGGCGCCATCGGCTGGCTGGTCGGCGAGGAGAATCGCGGCCTTGCCTGCATGTTCACCATGATGAACAATGCCCGCCTTGCCGTCGGCATGCAGGGCGTCGCCATCGCCGAGGCCGCCACGCAGAAGGCCATCGCCTATGCGAAGGAGCGCACGCAGGGCAAGGCGCCCGGCTGGCAGGGGTCGGGCATGAGCCCGATCATCGAGCACCCGGACGTCGCCCGCATGCTGCTGACCATGAAGGTGCTGACGCAGGGTGCGCGCGCCATCACCTATGCCTGCGCCCACGCCGTCGACATGAGCCACGGCGAGGAGGCAACGCACTGGTCGGAGCGCGCCAGCCTCCTCACCCCCATCGCCAAGAGCTTTGCCACCGATGCCGGCGTCGACGTCTCCTCGCTCGGCGTGCAGGTGCATGGCGGCATGGGCTTCATCGAGGAGACGGGCGCGGCCCGCCTTTACCGCGACGCCCGCATCGCGCCGATCTACGAGGGCACGAATGGCATCCAGGCCATCGACCTCGTCACCCGCAAGCTTCCGCTGTCGGATGGCGGCCATGTCCGCGGCTTCATCGCCGAGCTGCGAGAGATCGCCGCAAAGGCCGGCGCCGCGAATGCGCCGGCTCTTGGCGAGACCGGCGCCCGCCTCGAAGCCGCCATCGCCGACCTTGAGGCTGCCACCGAATGGCTGCTCGCCACGCTTGCCGAAGGAAAGCAGGCCGAAGCCCTTGCCGGCGCCACGCCCTATCAGCGCCTCTTCGGCCTCGTGCTGACCGGCGCCTACCTCGCCAAGGGCGCGCTCGCCGACGGCGGCGACGGCCGCAACGCCGAGCGCGCCGCGCTCTGCCGGTTCGCGGCTGAGAACGTGATCGGCGAGACGGCGGCCTTGCGGGATCGGGTGATGACCGGCGCGGCAAGCCTTGCGGCGGCGCGGGTGGCTTTGGGGTAAGACCCCTCCCTAAATCCCTCCCCACAAGGGGGAGGGATTTAACGCGCGGCACTCTCGGCATTCAAGAATTAATGGAAAAGCAAGCTGCCAGCCTTTCTCCCCCCTTGTGGGGGAGATGCCGGCAGGCAGAGAGGGTCTTCCAGTGGAGAAAGCGACGACAATGACCGACCACATCCTGATCGAACGCCCGCAAGACGCCCCCGGCGTCATGGCGATCCGCTTCAACCGCGCGGAGAAGAAGAACGCCATCACCCGCGCCATGTACCAGGCGATGACCGATGCGCTGAAGGCTGCCGATGCGGACGAGGCGGTGCGGGCCACCGTCTTCCTCGGCTCGGACGGCTGCTTTTCCGCCGGCAACGACCTCAACGACTTCATGGCCTTCGCCATGGGCGGCACGATGGGCCGCGAGGTGATCGATTTCCTCCATGCGCTCGCCACGCACGGCAAGCCGCTCGTCTCGGGCGTCGACGGCCTTGCCATCGGCATCGGCACGACGATCCATCTCCATTGCGACCTCACCTATGCCTCGGCCCGCACCCGGTTCCGCACGCCCTTCGTGGACCTTGCGCTGGTGCCGGAGGCGGCCTCCAGCCTCTTGGCCCCGCGCCTGATGGGCCACCAGCGCGCCTTCGCGCTGCTCGCGGCAGGGGACGGCTTTTCGGCCGATGCGGCGCGCGAGGCGGGCCTCGTCTATGCCGTGGTCGAGCCCGGGGCGGTGGAGGCGGAGGCGCTCGCCGCCGCCTGCCGCCTTGCCGCCAAGCCGCCGAAGGCGCTCGCCATCGCCCGCAGCCTCATCCGCGGCGACCGTGCCGACGTGCTGGCGCGGATCGATGAGGAAGCCGCCCACTTCGCCGCGCAGTTGAAGAGCGCCGAAGCCCGCGCCGCCTTCGAGGCCTTCATCGCGCGCCGGTGAGCCTTCGGCGATTTGTGGTCGACAAATTTTAACAGGGTCTTAAACACGTTTTCCTATAGTGCGGCCACTTTCCGGCGTTCTGCCGGCGGCCGCATGACGCGGTTGATTTTCGCCTCCGGCATGCCGTTCAGCATCGCGCCCGCCGCCCGGCGGGCCCCGAAGGAATACCGCACCCGTGTCCAAGCGCACCAATCTCATGACGCGCATCCTTGTCGTCGCGTCCCTCGTCGTCGTTGCCGCCTTCACCGGCTTTTCCGTCTATATCGACAGCCTGCAGCGCAAGGTGCTGACGGGCTCGGTCGAATCCAGCATCGAATCCTCCGGCAAGCAGGCGGCCCAAGGCATCGCCAACTGGCTGAACGCCCGCGTGGCGTTGACCGAGATGGCCGGCAACGCCGCCGCCAAGGCCGCCAACCCCGCCGGCATCGAGGCCGTGCTGCAGAACGACGTTCTGGTCGGCCAGTTCATGACCACCTATGTCGGCGACGAGGCGGGCGTCTTCACCCAGTGGCCGAAGTCGGAGATGCCGGAAGGCTACGACCCGCGCAAGCGCCCCTGGTATCAGGATGCCGTCAAGGCGAACGGCAGCGTGCTGACCGAGCCCTATATCGACGCCTCTACCAACGACCTCATCATCAGCGCCGCCACGCCCGTCAAGCGCGACGGCAAGCTCGTCGGCGTCGCCGGCAGCGACTTCTCGCTGAAGTCCCTCGTCGACATGGTCAATTCGGTCGATCTCGGCGGCGCGGGCTTCGCCTTCCTCGTCAGCAAGGACGGCCAGATCCTCGTCCACCAGGACAAGGCGCTCGTCACCAAGACGCTGGCCGATGCCTTCCCCGAGAAGACGCCCGCCATCGGCGGCGGCATCATGCACACCACCTATGCCGGCAAGCCGGTGCTGGTCTCCTTCGTGCCTGTCACGGGCCTGCCGTCGGTGGAATGGTATCTCGGCTTCACCATCGACAGCGGCATGGCCTTCGCTGCCATCGACGAGTTCCGCATCGCGGCGACGATCGCCACCGTGCTCGCCGTCATCGTCATGATGGGCTTCCTCGCCACCGTGCTGTCGCGCCTCGTCGTGCGCCCGGTCAAGGACATGACCGTCGCCATGGACAAGCTCGCCGCCGGTGATGTCGGCACCGATATTCCGGGCCAGGAGCGCAGGGACGAGATCGGCCGCATGGCCGCCGCCGTCGCCGTCTTCCGCGACAACGCCATCGAGCGCACGCGCCTCGAAAACGCCGCCGAGGAGGGCCGCGTGCTCTCCGAAAGCGAGCGCCGCGAGCGCGAGGCCGCCAAGGCCCGCGAGGCCGAGGAGATCAGGCACGTGGTCGAGGCGCTGGCCGACGGCCTCGGCCGCCTCGCCGAAGGGGACCTTGCCCATCGTATCGGCACGCCCTTCGCCGGCCATCTCGACCGCCTGCGCACGGACTTCAACAATTCCGTCGCCAGGCTGCATCAGGCCATGACGACGGTGGGCCAGAACGCCCGCGCCATCGATGCCGGTGCAACGGAAATCCGCTCGGCCGCCGACGATCTCGCCCGCCGCACCGAGCAGCAGGCCGCCTCCGTCGAGGAAACCGCCGCCGCGCTGGAGGAGATCACCACGACCGTCAAGGACTCCACCCGCCGCGCCGAGGAGGTCGGCTCGCTCGTCTCGCGCACCCGCCTCGGTGCGGAAAAGTCGGGCGATGTGGTGCGCCGCGCCGTCTCGGCCATGCAGGGCATCGAGAAGTCCTCGCACGAGATTTCCAACATCATCGGCGTCATCGACGACATCGCCTTCCAGACGAACCTGCTGGCGCTGAATGCCGGCGTGGAAGCCGCCCGTGCGGGCGAAGCCGGCAAGGGCTTTGCGGTCGTCGCCCAGGAAGTGCGGGAACTTGCCCAGCGCTCGGCCAATGCCGCCAAGGAGATCAAGGCGCTCATCACCACCTCTGGCGATCAGGTCCGCTCCGGCGTGGCGCTGGTCGACGAGACGGGCGCGGCCCTTGAGACGATCGTGCGCGAGGTGCAGGAGATCAACGGCCACGTCAACGCCATCGTGACGTCCGCCCGCGAGCAGTCGACGGGCCTTCAGGAGATCAACACCGCCGTCAACACGATGGACCAGGGCACCCAGCAGAACGCCGCGATGGTCGAGGAACAGACCGCCGCCAGCCACGGCCTCGCCGCCGAAGCCGCCGCCCTCAACGCCCTCCTCGCCCAGTTCCGCCTGGGCTCGGAAACGGCCGCAGCGGCTACGCGCCGGGCGGCCTGACCGCGCCAGACCCGACGGAATCGCGCCGGCTCCAGATTCCTGATCTGGGGCCGGCGTTGTCATTTCAGGGAAAATGTTCTAATGTAGCAACAAATATCGACCGATGAGGTGTTGCCATGACGATCACGACCCTGTCGAGCCGGGAGTTCCAGCAGAATGCCAATCAGGCGCAGAAGGCTGCGCGGAACGGGCCCGTCTTCATCACCAATCGCGGTCGGACGGCGCATGTCCTTTTGAGCTTCGAGGATTACCAGCGGATCACCGGCGGCGGCCGCAATCTTGTCGAGGCGCTCTCCATGCCCGGCCTTGCCGATATCGACCTCGACATTCCCCGCGCGCGTGACCTGCCGCGCCCGGCCGACCTTTCCTGATGTTCCTGCTCGACACCAACGTCGTTTCCGAGTTGCGCAAGGCGGGCTCGGGCAAGGCGGACCCGAATGTGGTTGCCTGGCTCTCGGCCCGTGATGCCGCGGCCTGCTACGTCTCCGCCGTCACGCTGATGGAACTGGACCTCGGAATCCTGCTGATGGAACGGCGCGATCCGGCGCAGGGCGCGCGGTTGCGCGTCTGGATGGAGGACCATGTCCTTCCCGAATTCTCCGAACGGACCATACCGATCGACAGGGCCGTCGCGCTCGCCTGCGCGCGGCTCCATGTGCCCGACCCGCGCCCGGAGCGGGATGCCTTCATCGCCGCGAGCGCCCTCGTGCACGGGATGACGATCGTCACGCGCAATGTCGCGGATTTCGCGCCGATGGGCGTCGGCGTCGTCAATCCGTGGGAAGCGGTCTGAGGGATTACTTCTCCAGCACCGCCACCGCCTCGACATGGGCCGACCAGAGGAACTGGTCGATGGGCGTCACGAGGCGGATGCGGTAGCTGGCGGCGGTGAGGATGGCGAGGTCGCGGGCAAGGCTCACGGGATTGCAGGAGACGGCGACGATGGTCTTCACGCCGGAGCGGGCGAGTTCCTTGCATTGGTCCTCGGCGCCCGCGCGCGGCGGGTCGAAGACCACGGCGTCGTAGGCTTTCAGCTCCGAGGCCATCAGCGGGCGGCGGAAGAGGTCGCGCCGTTCCACCGTCACGGGCTTGAGCCCTTGTGTGTTGCGCGCGGCGTGGTCCAGCGCCTTCACCGCCTTTTCCTCGCCCTCGACCGCATGCACCTTGGCCTTCCGGGCGATACGAAGCGCGAAGGTGCCGGAGCCGGCAAAGAGGTCGGCGACGCGTTTGGCCTTGCCGAGGGCGGCAAGCACCAGGCCGGCCATCGCCTCCTCGGCCTCCTTCGTCGCCTGCGTGAAGCCGCCGGCGGGCGGGGAGACGCGGACGCCGCCGAAATCGATCTCCGGCTTCTGCGGCTCGATCAGGATCTCGCCGTCGTTCGATACCCGTGCGATGCCGCGCAGCGAAAGGACGCATTGGGTGACGGCGCGCCGCTCCCTGTCACCGACCGTCTTCACGCCCTCGAAGGCGAGGTCGAGGCCGGAAAGCGTTTCGAGCACGGTGAGGCGGAACGGCTCGCTGGAGGTGGCGATGGCGCCGGCGACGCGGCGGATGTCCTCCAGCCGCGAGACGATGCCGTCGCTGGCGATGGGACAGTGGTCGATGGAGACGATGTGGTGGCTGCCGGCCTGGTTGAAGCCGAGCAGCATGCCCTTTTCCGTCCTGCGCGCGGTGAAGACGACACGGCGGCGCTCGCCCGGCCGGGCGATGACGAGCGGCGCCACCTCCGGCGTCAGGCCCTTCGATTTCAGCGCCGCGACGACGAGGTTGCGCTTGAAGGCGTGGTAGAGCGCATCGCCCGCATGTTGCAGCGTGCAGCCGCCGCAGGTGCCGTTCCTGCCGTCCGGGCCGAAATGCACGCAGGGCGGCGTCACGCGCTCGGGCGAAGCCACCGACATGGACATGACGGTGGCGTGGTTCTTCACCCGCGCGACGGCGACGACCTCGCCGGGCAGGGTGAAGGGCACGTAGACGGGGCCGGCGGACGTATCGGCAATGCCGTCGCCGCCCGAGCCGAGCCGCGCGATGGTGAGGGTTTCCGTCGTCATGGCTTTCGCCCTCCAAGAAGGAATTCGTGGTTGCCGTCGCCGCCGGTGATGGGCGAGGGGATGAGGCCGAGGCTCCGCCAGCCCATGTCCTCGACGAGCCAGCGCTCCAGCTCGGCGGCGACCGCGGGCGCGCTCTCCGGGTCCTTCAGGAGGCCGGCCTTGCTGATCGCCTCGCGCCCCGCCTCGAACTGCGGCTTGACGAGCAGCACGCAGAAGGCGCCCGGCTCGGCAAGCGCAAGGGCCGGCGGCAGCGCCAGCTTCAGCGAGATGAAGGAGACGTCGGAGACCACCGCGCCGACGGCGCCGTCGCCGATGTCGTCACGCGCAAGGCCGCGCGCGTTCAGCCCTTCGCGGTTGGTGACGCGCGGATCGTCCCGCAAGAGCGGATGGAGCTGATGATGACCGACGTCAACGGCAACCACATGCGCCGCACCCCGCTCCAGCAGCACTTGGGTGAAGCCGCCGGTCGAGGCGCCTATGTCGAGGCAGGCAAGCCCTTTCGGATCGAGGCCGAAACGGTCGAGCGCCGCCGTCAGCTTCAGCGCGGCGCGCGAGACATAAGCCTGCGCCGGATCGTTGATAGCGAGCACGGCGGAGGCGGGAAAGCCGGCGCTCGGCTTGGTGACGACGCGCCCGTCCACGCTCACGGTGCCGCGCGCGATGGCATCGCGCGCCCGCGAGCGGCTGGCGACGAGGCCGGCATTGAGGAGAAGCTGGTCGAGGCGGGTGGTTTCAGACATGGCCTCTCATGACGCCTTGCAGGACAAGAGGCAATAGCTATGAAGACCCTCTCTGCCTGCCGGCAGCCTGCATTTCCTTGAAATTTTCTCTCTGAGGGGGCTGCGGGTTAAGTCCCTCCCCCTTGTGGGGAGGGGTTGGGGAGGGGCCTTCATTCCCTATGCCATACCCCGCCGCTTGCGGGGAGAAGGTCCCGGCAGGGGGATGAGGGGCGAGGCGACGGTTCACCCCGCCGCGCCGATACCCGCGCCCTTCTGCCCCAATGCCTGGAACACCGTCGCGACGATGCCGGCGCGGTCGAGGCCGGCTTTCACATACATGGCCTCGGGCTTGGCCTGCTCCATCCAGATGTCCGGCAGCACCATGGGGCGCACCTTCAGGCCCTGGTCCAGCAGCCCCTCCAGCGCGAGGAACTGCAGCACATGGCTGGCGAAACCGCCGATGGCACCTTCCTCGATGGTGATCAGCACCTCGTGGTGGCGGGCGAGCTGGCGGATGAGGTCGTGGTCGAGCGGCTTGGCGAAGCGCGCGTCGGCGACGGTGGTGGAAAGCCCCGCCGCATCGAGGTCCTCGGCCGCCAGAAGGCAATCGCGAAGGCGGGTGCCGAAGGAGAGGAGCGCCACCTTGGTGCCCTGCTTGACGATCCGGCCCTTGCCGATCTCGAGGATTTCCCCGCGCGCGGGCATGTCGACGCCGACGCCCTCGCCGCGCGGATAGCGGAAGGAGATCGGGCCCGCGTCATGGGCGGCGGCGGTGCGCACCATGTGCTTCAGCTCCGCCTCGTCGGCGGCGGCCATCACCACGAAGCCGGGAAGCGTCGCGAGATAGGTCGTATCGAAGGAGCCGGCATGGGTCGGCCCGTCGGCGCCGACGAAGCCGGCGCGGTCGATGGGAAAGCGCACGGGAAGCCCCTGGATGGCGACGTCATGCACCACCTGGTCGTAGCCGCGCTGCAGGAAGGTGGAATAGAGCGCGCAGAACGGCTTGTAGCCTTCGGCGGCAAGGCCGGCGGCGAAGGTCACGGCATGCTGCTCGGCGATGCCGACGTCGAAGGTGCGGGCGGGATAGGCCGTCTTGAACTTGTCGATGCCGGTGCCGGCCGGCATGGCGGCGGTGATGGCGACGATCTTCTCGTCGAAGCCCGCCTCCTGCACCAGCGCCTCGGCGAAGACGGAGGTATAGGCGGGCGCGTTGGGCTTGGCCTTCGCCTGCGCGCCGGTGATGACGTCGAAGGTGTTGACGCCGTGATACTTGTCGGCGGCCGCTTCGGCCGGCGGATAGCCCTTGCCCTTCTGCGTCACGACATGGATCAGCACGGGGCCCTTGGCGTTGTCGCGCACGTTGCGCAGCACGGGCAAAAGGTGCTCGAAGGAATGCCCGTCGATGGGGCCGATATGGTAGAAGCCCATCTCCTCGAAGAGCGTGCCGCCGGTGACGTAGCCGCGCGCATGCTCGACGGCGCGGGTGATCGCCCGGTCCACCTTCTTGCCGAGATAGGCCGTCAGCTTCTTGCCGAGGTCGCGGAAGCCCATATAGGTGCGGCCGGAGGCAAGACGCGCGAGATAGGCGCTCATCGCGCCGGTCGGCGGGGCGATGGACATGTCGTTGTCGTTGAGGATGACGATGAGGCGCGCGTCGAGCGCGCCGGCATTGTTCAGCGCCTCGTAGGCCATGCCGGCCGAAAGCGCGCCGTCGCCGATGACGGCGATGACGTTGCGCTTCTCGCCGGAAAGGTCGGCCGCCACCGCCATGCCGAGGCCGGCGGAGATAGAGGTCGAGGAATGGGCGGCGCCGAAGGGGTCGTATTCGCTCTCGGCCCGGCGGGTGAAGCCGGAAAGGCCGTCCTCCTGGCGCAGCGTGCGGATGCGTTCGCGCCGGCCGGTGAGGATCTTGTGCGGGTAGCACTGGTGGCCGACGTCGAAGATCAGCCGGTCGTGCGGCGTATCGAACACCTTGTGGATGGCGATGGTCAGCTCCACCACGCCGAGGCCCGCGCCGAGATGGCCGCCGGTGCGCGAGACGGCGTCGACCATCTCGGCGCGCAGCTCGCTTGCCAGCTGCGGCAGGTCGCGGTCCTCGACGGCCTTCAGGTCCGCCGGTACGTGGACCTTGTCGAGCAGGGGGGTGGCTGGCGTCTGTGTCACTCTATGCCTCGTTGTCGCGCCCGGTTGCGAAAGCTCCGTTGCGAAGCCCGCGCCGGACATGCGGCCCAAATCGCGCTTGCCTGTCAAATGCAGAATGCGGCGCGCGATTTCAACCGTTTCGACAAGTCTAGAGCGTATTTCGCCCGATTGATACCGCCCAATCCGACGCATTGCTGCGTTGTGTCGGGCAATTCGGGCATTTTGCGGACGGGGGTTTCCGGCCGGCGGCCTACTTCTTCTTCCGGGCGCGCGCGGACCGGTTCAGCGCCACGGCGGCGCGGATGAGCGCCTTCAGCGCCTCCTCGTCGATTTCCGCGCCCTCGTGGACGTCGATGGCGCGGCGGGTGTTGCCGTCGAGGCTGGAATTGAAGAGGCCGGCCGGGTCCTCCAGCGACGCCCCCTTGGCGAAGGTCATCTTCACCGCCGCCTTGTAGGTCTCGCCGGTGCAGACGATGCCGTCATGCTCCCAGACGGGAACGCCGCGCCACTTCCATTCCTCGACGATATCGGGATCGGCTTCCCTGATCAGCGCGCGCAGCCGGGCGAGCGTCTCGCCGCGCCAGTCGTTGAGTTCGGCGATGCGCCTGTCGATCAGCCGGGCGGGGGTGTCTGTTTCCGTCATGCCTTGTCCTTTCGCTAGCAGGGTCTTTTCGCTACAGCCATCAGCCGTGCCGCCATCGCGCGACATAGGGCAGCGCGAAGAGATAGAGCCCGCTTGCCAGAAGCAGGATGAGGGGGAAGAGGGCGAGGAGGCCGATCCAGAAGGGCGGCTGCCCTCCGGTCATCGCCGCGATGTTGACGAGCACGGCGAGCGTGAAGGCGACCGAGAGCCAGCGATGCACCTGGCGGATCTTCAGCGTCCAGTTC
>Ga0182738_1008017_pt1 | contig 10568 bp, 10 predicted proteins | sample eDN5th30CBELigMG_FD_128876 | JGI IMG/M metagenome (GOLD analysis project Ga0182738, IMG submission 128876) | Enriched Miracle-Growth compost microbial communities from Emeryville, California, USA - eDNA 5th pass 30_C BE-Lig MG (version 2)... ... | reverse complement strand
CCTCCCCTCGCCTCATCCTCACGCGGCATCTGCGGCTTCGCCTTCCGCTGCGGCATGGGACTCGGCTCGTCCAGGTAGTCGCCCAGGTCGCGCACGGGCTCGACGTTCAGGGTGAAGGTGTCGGGGATCCCGGGCTTGAACTTAGCCATTGGCCGCCTCCACCGTCTGCTCGTCGCCGATCACCTGCTCGACGGTCTTCACGTCGGGCAGCGGGTTGAGGGTCGCGCCGAAGGCGCCCTTGGCGCCGCGGTTGATCATCTCCTTGACGAGGCCCGAGTACTGCGCGGCCTGCTCCTTCCCCTCGGGGTGCTCGAAGATCGTGATGCGCCCCATGGTCGCCTCTCGATAGCGGACGCTCCGGGCGATGGTGGTCGAGAAGACGAGCGCCGGCGTGAAGCGTTGCTTCAGGAGGTCGTGCACCTGGCGGTCGAGCGAGGTGGTGCGGTCGTAGTTCCCGAGCAGCACGCCGGCGAGGTTCAGCTTCGGGTTGTACTGCTTCCTCACCTTGTCGATCGTGCGGGTCAGGACCTCGAGGCCCTTCAGGTCGTAGCCGCTCGGGAAGGCCGGGACGATGTACCAGTCGGCGGCGATGAGCGCCGAGGTCATGAGGAAGTCGAGGTTGGGCGGCGTGTCGATCAGGATCACGTCGTAGTGGCCGCGGAGGGAGTCGATCGACTTCTTGAGCCGCATGCGGTGCTCGCGGCGGAGGTCCTCGCCGTCGAGGTCGGAGTTGTTCTCGTCGGTCAGGAACGAGAGCACCTCGTTCTCGAGCCGGGCCGAGACCGACGAGAGCGCCCGGTGGCCCGGGACGACCGAGATCCGGCCGTCGAAGCGGTCCTCGGGGGTGATGGCGATGCGCGAGGCCGGCACCTTGTTCAGGTACGCGTCGGCGAGCGTGTACCTCCCCTGCCGGAGCGTCTCGTCGGGGTCGACGCCGAGGTTGTCGGTCGAGTTGCACTGCGGGTCGGTGTCGACCACGCACGCCGTGTAGCCGAGCGAGGCGAAGGCGGCCGCGGTCGAGATCGTGCTCGACGTCTTTCCACACCCGCCCTTCTGGTTCGCGAAGACGATGACCTGGGTTTCCCGGAATCTCATAGCAAAAACACGTTTCCAAAAAAGTTCACGCCGACCTGCGGATGAGTATTCCGGAGCACCGGAATTCCGGGCAAGACGGAAAATGACGGCAGCGTGTCCCGCGCTCCGGTATTCCGGAGCTCCGGGGGAAGCGAGTGGGCGCTATCGCCCCCGCTGGCGCGCGAGTCCTCCGGTACTCCGGACTTCCGGGGGAGTCGAGATACTGAATCGCGTAATCGCCCCCGCGCGCGTCTCCTCCGGGATTCCGGAGTTCCGGAGGAGTAGGAGAGCAACGAAGCGTTAGAGCGGTCGGGCAGTCCTCCGGAGCTCCGGAGGACCGATCGCACGATCGGCCCGAGACGACGCGTTACTCGCACGACTCCTCCGGTACTCCGGAGGAGTCGTCGTCGATCGAGGCCACGCGGCCCACGTACCGGGATTTGGGGCACACGCGTAAACGCCGCGTTACGCCCACGCGAGCGACCGACCCATGCTGGGAGGCTCCCTCCCCTCGTTCCGTCGACTGACGTTCGTCTGAGCGGCCCTGGAGGAGGTCCGGGCGAACGATCGCGGTCGCAGGTCGGATGACGCGAGCCGACGACGTCAACTCCCTCCCCTCGCGACGCTCTATCGAGGCGCTTTAGTCGCTCCGGAGATGTGCGAGTCCTCCGGAGCTCCGGAGAAGATATTGTCCGACTCCTCCGGAACACCGGGACACACCGCGCAGCGAAACCACGCCGAGACCTCCGGAGGTCCGGAACTCCGGGGCTCTCTGCGCGAGTCGAAGGCCCATGCGAGCTGGACCGACGCCCGGGCTGTCCTCCGGACATCCGGTACTCCGGAACTCTCAAAGCTCAAGGCAGCGTGCCGTGACGCTCGCAAGTCCTCCGGCATACCGGAGCTCCGGAGGAGAGAGAAGTGAGGCCAGCGAGGAGGCTGATCCCCGGTACTCCGGAGGACTTAAGGTTGAACGAGCGGCCGGGGCGACCGAGACCTCCGGTACTCCGGAACACCGGAGCACCCGGCGATCTTTTGCGATGACAGCTTCTGCGAGTGCTGCTAGATGGTGAAAGTGAGTTAAACCAGCACTCGTACATTCCATGTCTCGGCCTCTTCAACCACCGGCAGCTCGGGCCCTCCAGGCGAGAGGGGAGGGAGCTCCATCGCACGAGCACGCCGACCGGTGCGACGACGTTCATCGGCCGCTACCGGGATTTCGGGCATACGTTGCCGAGGCGACGAGCCAGGCGGGCGAGGGGATAGTACCGGGATTTGGGGCACGTTCGTACCGGGATTTCGGGCATATCTGGGAGAGACCGGATTCCCGGGCCGCTACCGGGATTTCGGGCATGGCGCTACCGGGAGTTGGGGCATTAGGTTACCGGGACTCGGGACACGGTCGTACCGGGAATGGGGGCAGGTTACGTGCCTTCCCTACCGGGATTTCGGGCACGAACGTCGGTGTTAACCCCCGAACGCGCCTCGATTTCCGGCGGGCCAACTGTGTTCTTACTAACTCATGTAATAACACAACAACTCAGGGTGGGGTTTTCTTGAAGGGAGGGGAGGGTACATGTCGAAGGACGGCCTAGCCGAGATCCTCCCGGCCCGCACCGGGGCCCATAACCAGCGCTACCGCGACGAGCTCAACTTCGCCGAGTTCCCGATCGCCTCCGTCTCGGACACCATCTCCGGCGACCAGAAGACGCTCGAGTTCTGCGACGAGATCTTCGACCCGTCGACGGGCAAGAACGTCACGCGCACGCTCACCATCACGGCGGCCGACAAGTTCGGCCTCCCCACGGCCCTCGACGACGAGGTCCTGCTCGGCCTCATGCAGCTCTCGTGCGACCAGGGCTTCACCGACAGGAAGGTCCACTTCTCGCGCTACGAACTCATCAAGCTCCTCGGCTGGCGCGACGAGTCGAAGTCGTACCGGCGGATCGAGGACTCGCTCAACCGCTGGACCGGCGTGACGCTGCAGTACCGGAAGGCCTGGTGGTCGAAGGAGGAGCAGTGCTGGGTCAACGAGACCTTCCACGTCATCGACCAGGTGACCGTCTACGACCGGGAGCGCATCGCACGTCGCCGGAAGATGGCGAAGGGCTCGCCCGAGAAGGCGCTGTCGTCCTTCGTCTGGAACGAGACGGTCTTCCAGAGCTTCAAGGCCGGCTACATCAAGAGCCTCGACTTCGACTTCTTCAAGGCGCTGGATTCTGCGATCTCGAAGCGCATGTTCCGCTTCCTCGACAAGCGCTTCTACCACAAGCAGCGCTGGGAGTTCGACTTGCGGGCGTTTGCCTGCGAGCACATCGGCCTCTCGAAGAACTATTCGAACTCGGAGCTCAAGCGAAAACTGATGCCCGCCGTGCGGGAGCTTGAGGAGCGAGGGTTCCTTTTGCCGCTGCCCGACGTCGAGCGGTTCGTGAAGGTCCAGCAGGGCGACTGGAAGGCCGTGTTCGTGAAGGCCGGCAGGAAGGTGACGAACCTCCCGCAATCGGAAGACGACTCGCTCGTGCGAGAGCTCGTCGCCCGCGGCATCACGCCTCGGAGCGCGCAGAAACTCGTCTCGCACCACGAGCGGTCGCGCATCGAGGAGAAGATCCGGCTCTTCGACGCGACCCGGAGTCGGGGAGGCGAGGGGGGAATCCGGAATCGCGCGGGGTGGCTCTACTCCGCCATCGTGCACGACTACTCGGCGGGCGACGAAGCGTCGCCGAAGCAGGCGCCGCAGGCCCGAGTCGCAACCACGCCGCCTCCATCGAAGGGCGTGGCCGAGCCCGAGTCGTCCGATGTGAAGCCGGAGGTCGCGGCGTTCGAGGCGTTCTGGGGGGCGTTGGACGATGCCGCCCGGGAGGCGTTCGAGGCTGAGGCCGTCTCGGCGGCGCCGGCGTTCCTCCAGAAGCAGTACCAGGATGGGAGCCAGATGAGGGGGTCGCTGTGGCGCATCACGCGCCAGCGGATCCTCGTGGCCCACTTCGCGGCATCGGCCCCAGGCACGACGTCGATCGACCCCTAGGGGCTGAACCGGACGATGTCGACCACTCGGAGCGCTCGTCTCTCCGTCGCGACGCAGTCATGCTGCTAAGGGGGAAACGGCCTATTGGCTGTCTCCACTCCCGACAGTGGGAACGCTGGGCGTGCCTCACCATCTGTGTAGCATCGGACCATGACGGTCAGGAGATCTTGGAGATCTCGCCGGTCTCGCGGAGCCTCGTGATGACGCGCTCGGCGAGACCCTGGCCCAGATCCCGGTCGTATCCCCACGAGTCGAACTCGTCGCCACCGATGTCGACCTTCAGGACCCGGCCGTTCAGGTAGTCGAAGTAGAGGCGCTCGTCGTACTTCGCGCGCGACTCCCGGACGAGCTCGAAGTCCTGGGCGTGATCGTCACCGGTCTCCAGATACGTCCGGGCCTCGTCCACGGTCATGTCCCCGGCCTTAGCCCGTAACGCGCCGAACCCCTGGGGGCGGCTGTTGTTGTACAGGGCGGCCAGGACATTCGCCTTGTCGAGACCCGCGATGTTGACCTTCGCCATGGAAATCTCTCCTGCAAGCGTGAATGCGGACACGAACGACGCCTGCGTGAGGCCGAAGGGGCCTACACCCAGGCGTCACTCGTGTCGCTCCTGCGGCAGGAGTGATGGATGCTAGATTGGGAGTGAAGAATAACCTTACACGAACTTGCGTTCCGTATAGCCGACCTTCACCAACCAATGAGCCGTTTCCAAGTAGGATTATGCAACTCGCAGTTGTTGCTGTGCTGCAGAAGGCACCATCCGGCTACTTGGCGACACTGCCGCTGACGGCTAAAGCTCGCTGGCTCAGAAGGAAGCTCATAACGGGGGAGGAAGGTGTCAGCGACCGTTAAGGACGTTGTGCCCGATGTTCGCCAGCTGGACTTGGTTTGACTGTCCCCTCTAGGCAGCCCCATGCGGGTTTCTTGGAGGGTACATGTCTCTCTTCAAGGACCTGACGAGGATCGAGCGATGACGATTCGTGAATGGCTCGTGGATTACTGCTACCAGCGCGGCATGTTCGAGAACGATGCCAACGCGGTGGTCGATGCGATGATGGCGGACGAGGCGAACGAGTCGATGAACGGCCGGTGGAACGACAAGGTGTCCGACTACCCCCGCCCGCTCCTCGCCGTCCTCGTCCTCTCCCTCAATCGCGCCGCCGTCGCCCACATCGAGAAGAACTGCCCGAAGGCCTGGTACAAGCCGCTCTTCGACGGAACGGCGGACGACCTGGCCGGCAGCGAGAAGTGATCGACGTGGGGCCGCTTTCGCGGATAAGAGGTTTTCCTCTAAAGGTTCCAGCGTGTCGCTGCACCTCCCCACTTTGAGATGTCGTCGCCTGCTCGGTTCTTCAGCCCTCGGGGCACCCGTGCCTGCCGTTGAAGATCCCATGCCCGCACTCCGGGCAGAACCCGGAGAATTCGAGCCGAAACGGGCCGTAGCGGAGGACGTCCCACGCCGGCGGATTCGCCTCGAAGAGCTTCCTGTGCCGTTCCCTGAGGAGCGTCCAGCAGTCACTCAGCGTCATCTCGCCCGCGTCGCTACCGTCCGGGGTGGTCACCCTGAAGAACTCCTCGCTCGAGCCCTCCGTCACCCCGTAGCCCAGGAGCTTCAGCGCCTCGTCGAGCGTCGCCTGCGGTCCTCTCTCTCCGTCCACGTCCATTCCGTCCTCCATCATCGTCTTCAAATCGAATCCCAGCCACGCGGGGCGAGGCCCGGAGCCTCGGGCGCCGGACGCGCCTCGAACGGCCGCACGGTCTTCCGCTTCGTCCGCAACACCGACTGGTCGATCCGCCCCATGCCCGCGCCGCGACGCACCTCGTTCACGCGCCTGAGCAGCCGCGAGAGCTGGAGCCTCACGGGCCCGTACGGCTCGAAGGGGAGGGCCCTGAACCGGGCGGCGAGGACGTCGGTCGGCGTCGTGAGCGCCGCGGAGAGGAACGCCTCGGCGAGCTCGCGATACTGGGCGCTCGCGATCCGGACGTACGGGTGGCCGTCCCGGTAGCCGATCGAGTAGCCGTAGAAGTTGACCGGCCGCTCGCGGGCGTCGCGGATGCTCGCCTTCTCGGCCTCGAAGAAGACGTGGTCGCCGTGCGTGGCGAGGAGCAGGAACGTCGAGCGGAAGCGTAAGTACTGGAGCTTCGCCTCGCCGCGCCCCTTGGCCCTGGCCTTCGCCCACTTGCTCCGCGCCATCCCGTAGCGGGCGAGCAGCTTGTCGTCGACCGAGCGCGGGTCCTTCTCGGGCGGGACCTCCCCCTGCACGTAGAACCAGTAGCCGTTCTTCAGGTAGCTCACCGCCAGCTGCTGGACGAACCCTTCGACGCTCGTCGCCTCGTACCTGTACTTCTCCTCCCAGCCCATACCATCTCCGCCCGATCTTGGTTCGAGTGAATTTCTATATAGAAACGAAGTCCGGTAGCGCAAGGGCCGTGGTGAGGACTTCGCGGCCCGCGTCTCCAAGGGAGCGGCCCGACCGGAAGTCGTTGGCTCGCCTCCGCCACCGTGCGATCAATTGGGTGGATGGCTATGCAGAACGAGGATGGGCAATCGGTTACTCACCGCGTCCGGATTGAAGCCGGTGGCCGGATCGCGATCCCGGCCGCGGCCGTGCAGGAGCTCGGGGTCGGGGAGGGGGACGTACTCCTCCTGACGAAGGACCGGCACGGCATCCGGATCAATACGGTCCAGCAGGCGGTGCGGGAAGTGCAGGACTACTTCAGGCAGTTCAAGCGGCCCGGCCGGAGCGTGGTGGACGAGCTGATCAGCGAGCGGCGAGAGGAATCCGCCCGGTAGGGGAAGGAGCCGAGAGAGAAGCGCGGAAAGCGGTAGTGCCGACAGCGTCCTCGACACGTCGGCGGTCCTGGCCGTCCGATTCGACGAGGAAGGGGCCGACCAGGTCGTCCGCCATTTGCCGGCCGCCTGCATCTCGGCCGTGAACCTATCGGAGGCCATCGGCGTCGCCGTCCGGGACGGGGCGGATTACGAGACGGCCGTCGATATGCTCGGGCGCCTCTCGCTCGAGGTGGCGCCCTTCACCGCCCGGTGGTGGCCGGTGAAAGGCGCTGGACCGGCCTCGACATCGGGGTCGAGGTGGTCGTCTTCCGCTAGCACCGCCCGTCGCCGACCCGCCCGCAAACGAACATGGGCGGGGCAGGTGTTCACGGCACACCATGCCCCCTAAAAGCCGACCTCGCAGAACCATCGTCATGAACCCCCTCGATCCCCGGCGCCCGCGTGCGTAACCGCGTCATCCCTTCGCAAGAACCTTCCCCGCCCTGGACGCAAGTGCTCCGTGCACTGCATTCCCCATGGCGGTAGCGAGAACCCCAAGGCGGTAGCCGGGTAACCTTCCGGATCCGCTGACCCCGAACCCTCGCGAGGATTCCGTCGGGGTAGCGGCCGTCTGCAGTCACCGCGAATGCGATATCGTCCGTCGAGACGCCCTCCCGGGTAGCTCCGATGGACGCATGGCCTCGCGTCGCCTCCATCCCTGAATAGGGGCGGGGAGGGAAACCTCTCCCGCCTGCGTCGTCGTCGAGTCGGGCGTGTGCCCGTCGCGGCTTTCGTCGGGTGACGCGTGCAGCCTTCGCGGCTCCCGCGTCCGGTCCACGGCCGCCCCACTGCCTTGCAGGGCGTCCGCCGGCCCCTGGGGCCGCTCCTACTTGCCGCACACTCCCGGTCATCGCTGTCGATCCGCCCTCGGGTCCAATAGCTCCAAGGGTCCGGGCATCACCCCGGCGACTCGCGAGACCTTCCCAGGTTAGTCGCGGGCTTCGGCCCGCCGGTCACGTCGCTAGCAGCGAGGAGCTGCACGCCCACCCCGTATGTCCGGGCGTCACCCCGGCATAGTCGCCCGGCGGCCCAGAGGGGCGCGCCGGTTTTCCCCGAGCAGAACGCAGAAGCTCTCGGGTAACCCTCGGTGTGGGCTGTTCGCGGTCCGGCCCCGTCTCCGGGCGGGCCTCACTGGCAAGCGCTTCTTAAAAGCGTTCGCGCCTCTCGTGGTTGAGCTCTTCCCGGCCGCCTATTCTTCGGGCGGTCCCCGGGCCGCTGGACTCGTCGGCCCGGTCCGTCTCGTCGCCGAGATCGGAGGTCCCCACGCCAGCTGCGTTGCGCGAGCGGTCTCAGCCCTCGCCCCGCAGGCGGGATTCGCACCCGCTTCGCACCGCGACGGCCCCGCTCCGAATGAGCGAGGCGTGTCCCTGTCGCCCCCGTTCGTTGGGGAATCAGTCCATCGGATAGAACGCCCGGTTTGTCCGACGCGCCTCGCATCGTCGCGAGTGACGCGCCCTTTGGCCGGGCGAGCCTCCGTCGAACCGGACGAGCGCCTCTCGACGCATCCGGCTCTACGGGCACGAAGCACCCTCGCTCCAAGCCGGCGGGTGATGAGCCCGCCGGCCATCGGAAGTGGCAACGCCGCGCAAACGTCGCGGCGTCACCCGCTGAGAGTGTGCCCCCGTCTCGACGACATCGGCCGACGCGGCCCGCGCCGCGTGCATGCAGACATCGCCTCCACTGTGGGCGCTCCGGCCGGTAGCGGTGAAGGACCATCGACGTTGAGCCCCCGTTTCTCCCCCGCACCCGGCTCGAGCGAGTAGCGCGCGAAAACCTCGGAGTAACGGCGTCTCGTAGGCGAGTTTCGTTGCCACATTCGAGCAAGATTCGATATCAAAAGAACATCGAAGGTGAGCGGGTAGACGACGAGCATCGGCACCCGTGGGGTCTCGGGAGCGAGCCCACGGAGGTCGGTGATGAGGAGTAGGTTTTTTTCGAAGGCAAGGCATGCCCGGCCGGGCGGCTCGGCGAGCGAGGGGAGGGGCGGATTGCGGAATGACCCGCGTCGGGCGTTCCGTGGTCCGTTCCTCCCTCATGCTCGAAAGGAGCAACCCGTGACGAACCTGACCAGGGCGAGCCAGGAGCTCTTCCGCCGCACGCCGGACGAGGCGTTCGCCTCGCTCGGAGACATCATGCACGCCTGCATCAAGGATGATGATGGGTCGGTCGATCGCTGGCGGCCGCCGAAAGATCTGACGCCCGTCGTGGACGGGGGCCGGCTCATGCTGGTCTTCGACGGCGACGAGCCGTTCGCGCTGAACGACTGGTCGTTCTCGCAGCTCTGCACGCTGTCGAAGGTGTCGAAGGACACGGTGAACCGCCTCTCGCCCGAGACGGCGGCGTACGTGCTCTCGGAGACGCTGCCGCAGGGGAGCAAGCCCGCCCAGCTCTACACGCGCGACGAGCTCGTGCGCTCCGTGCACGGCCACACGTACACGAGGCTCCGCGACTCGGAGCTCGTGGCGACGCTCATGGAATTCGCCGTCGACTTCACCCCGCCGCAGCGCGGGGGCAACGGCGGCACCGGGCTCTACCGCGGCGAGCAGGATCTCTTCTGCTTCATGATCGACCCCACCGGCTGGATCGACATCGAGGGGGAGGCGTTCGCGCCGGGCTTCTTCGCGTGGAACTCCGAGGTGGGCCGCCGCTCGGTGGGCGTCCAGTCGTTCTGGTTCCAGGCCGTCTGCTGCAACCACATCGTGTGGGACGCGGTGGATGTCCGAGAGGTGACCCGGAAGCACACCGCCCGCGTGGGCGAGGCGCTCCCCGAGATCCGGCGGGCCGTCGAGACGCTGGTCGCGCGACGCGACGAGCGGCGGGACGGCTTCGCCTCGGTCATCAGGCGGGCGATGGAGACCCGGATCGGCGACGACAAGGAGGAGGCGATGAAGGCGCTCACGGGCCGCGGCATCGGGAGGCTCCTTGCCGCCGACGCGCTCGAGATCGCCCGCTCCCAAGGGCGGTTCACGATCTTCAGCGTGGTCGACGCCCTGACGAAGCTCGCGGGCCAGATGACCAATGCCGGAGACCGCCTCCAGGCAGACCAGAAGGCGGCCGAGCTCCTGAGCCTTGCGTGAAAGACTCTTCGGGTCTTCGAGGCGACGAGGCGAGGGTGGGGTAGGGAGAGGGCGGTTGCGCGGGTCATGGTGCCAGAGGCCCGTGGTCCGCGCGCCGCCTCCTTCTTCGCCGCGTTGAATGAGGTTTTCGTCCGAAGGTCTCTCGCCTCATCACCGCCCCTCCGATTAATGCAGCCCGCCCGGCCCGGGCGGGTGCGGACGCGGCTTTGGAGGAAGGAGGGGACATGACGCAGTACGCGAAGAGGGCCAAGGGGCCAATGATCCGGAAGATCTGGTGCCCGTCGTGCGCGGCCAAGGCCGACATCCCGGACAGGAACGAGGTCGGGCCCGAGCAGGTGGTCCTGTGGGGGTACGTCGCCCACACGGACATGCTGTGCGACAGATGCAACTTTTGGTTCTGCGAGTGGGATCGCGCCGTCGCCATCACGCACGTCGAGCACATCGACGACTACCGGCCGTGGGAGGCGTACTACCTGATCCCGGAGGAGGTCCAGGACGACGAGCACGAGGAGGCCCCGCCGCGCGAGGATCCGGAGGTGCTGATCGAAAAGATCCTCGCAGGGGG
>Ga0182738_1008015_pt1 | contig 10569 bp, 10 predicted proteins | sample eDN5th30CBELigMG_FD_128876 | JGI IMG/M metagenome (GOLD analysis project Ga0182738, IMG submission 128876) | Enriched Miracle-Growth compost microbial communities from Emeryville, California, USA - eDNA 5th pass 30_C BE-Lig MG (version 2)... ... | reverse complement strand
TGAGAGCGTCGCAAAATGAGTCAGCCCGAGATCAATGACAACATAGTTCGAGACAGGTGCCTTCTGCACCACGGCGTCATCGCACAGCAGACTCACAAAGTATCGCCCTGCGGCGTCTTTGCTATCAGACCAATCCTGCAGCCTGATGGCTGCTCTCCTTTCCTCCTCGGCATGAATGCCGAGGTTTCTCGGAGAAAAGGATGACCGATGTCCTCTCCCTGACTCCCAGCCGGCTGCGCCGGTTTGCCTGCATGATGTACGAAGCCGTGCTGCTGTTTGGCGTGGTGTTTCTGGCTGGCTATTTGTTTGACACGTTGACGCAAAGCAAACATGCGCTGATGCTCCGGCATGCGCGCCAACTGTGGTTATTTATCGTCATCGGGATATATTTTGTGTTGTGTTGGCGCCGCAGTGGGCAAACATTGCCCATGAAAACCTGGAATATCCGCTTGCTGGATCGGGACGGGCAACCACCATCGGCGCCCCGGCTAGTGCTGCGCTATGTGCTCATCTGGCCGTTGGTCTTGATCGCCGCCTGGCTGGTGTCGCAGGCATCAGCGGCGACCGGCTGGAAATCGATGGACATGTTCATCGTGGCCGCACCGTTCGCGATTTTCATCTGGTCGTGGTTTGATCGGGACGGGCAGTTTTTGCACGACCGGTTGCTGGGTACGCGATTGTGCAATGCCCCGGCACGCCGGAAAACGCGCTGACCGGATCCCCCTGCCCACTGCCTGAAACAACCGCTCACCGTCACAACGGCGTCATCTTTTGGTCACGCGTGCGTCACGGCGGCATGGTTACATCTCGAGCATCCTCATTGTCGCAAGGGATGCCCACGTGAACGAGACTCGGCCTGTACATTGGCGCACACTCTGGATTTCCGACCTGCACTTGGGTACTGCCGGGTGCAAGGCGGATTTTTTATTGGATTTTCTGGACCAGAATGAGTCCGATACGTTGTACCTGGTGGGCGACATTATTGATGGCTGGCAATTGCGCAAACACTGGCATTGGCCCCGCGCCCACAACGATGTGGTGCAGCGCATTTTGCGCAAGGCGCGCAACGGGACACGGGTGGTCTTTGTACCTGGCAATCATGACGAGTTTGCGCGCGAATTCGTGGGTTATGCCTTTGGCGACATCGAAGTTCTAGACGAGGATCTGCATGTCACCGCTCAGGGGCTGCGGCTACTAGTCCTGCACGGGGACCAGTTCGATGGCGTAATTCAGCACGGCAAATGGCTGGCCCGCCTGGGGGACACGCTGTATCAGACGGCGCTTTGGGCAAATCACCATTTCAACCGCCTGCGTCATCGTATGGGCCTGCATTACTGGTCCCTGTCACAGTACTTGAAGCACAAAGTCAAAAATGCCGTCTCCTTCATCACCGATTTCGAAGAAGCGCTGGCGAGCGAAGCACGCCGACGCGGTCTGGACGGTGTCGTCTGCGGCCACATCCATCAACCCGCCATGCGTGAGGTCAGCGGTATCCTGTATTGCAACGATGGGGATTGGGTGGAAAGCCTGTCAGCGTTGGCAGAAAACCACGATGGCGAACTCGTTTTGCTGGACTGGGCGGAACACCATGCGCAGCGCGAATCCGGCTCTCCCTCGGCACGTCCCCGGCGTCCGCTGTCTTTGCCCGCCCTGCCTTCGATGTTGCGTCGCCAAAGCAAGCATCCGTAATAACCCGTATACGTCCCCGTTAGCGGCTCTGAGATGTTGCAGTTCGCGGCCCTCTAGGTCATGCTTGCACTTGTCGGGAGCATTCCGGCTCCCGGGCGGCATCCTTCGGGATGATCGCCAGCGCGCTAACAACATAGGGCTATGAACGACCAATACCAGTCGCTCTACCAATCATTCCGCTGGCTAGTTCCGACCCAGTTCAATATTGCGGAAGCCTGCTGCCATCGCTGGGCGGCGAGCAGCTCGGACGCCCGGCGTATTGCCATTTACTACGAGGACGAGTCGGGTAACCGCGAGGTCTGGACTTACGCACGTCTGGGCGAGGCTGCCAATCAATTGGCAAACGGCCTGATCAAGATGGGGATCGAGCGTGGCGATCGGGTCGGTGTGGTTTTAGGACAACGCCCGGAAACGGTAGTGGCACATATGGCCATCTACAGTGTCGGCGCGATTGTCGTGCCGTTATCGCCCCTGTTCGGCCCAGAGGCACTGGAGACCCGGCTGCGCGACTCGGATGCCAGGATCGCGATTGTGGATTATGCTTCCAGCGCGAATTTGCTGGAAATTAGCGACAATTGCCCGAATCTCAATCAAATCATCGGCATCGGCTTTGTCGATGAGCGCGTGCTGCCGTGGCGCAGTCTGCTGGCGCGTCAGCCTAGCGAGTTCAAGCAGGTCATGACACGCGCGGCCGACCCGGCGATTTTGCTCTATACCTCGGGCACGACCGGCGCTCCGAAGGGCGCACTGCTGCCCCATAGCGTCCTGATCGGCAATCTGCCAGGCTTTGTCGCCTCACAAAACTGGTTCCCCAAGCCTAACGACGTGTTCTGGTCGCCGGCCGACTGGGCGTGGACGGGCGGCATGATGGATGCACTGTTGCCAACCCTGTATTTTGGCCACCCTATCGTGGGCACGCGCGGGCGGTTCTCGCCCGAACGGGCGTTTGAGCTGATGGAACGCTATCAAGTGACCAATACGTTCCTGTTCCCCACCGCGCTCAAGATGATGATGAAGACGGTGCCGGAGCCGATGACGCAGTATCGCCTGGCATTGCGCGCCATCATGAGCGCCGGAGAAAGCGTAGGGGAAACGGTATTCGCATGGTGCCAGACGGCACTGGGGATCACACCGAACGAGATGTTTGGCCAAACCGAGATGAACTACGTGGTGGGCAATAGCCACCAACGCTGGCCCGCCAAGCCAGGCAGCATGGGACGCCCTTACCCGGGCCATCTGGTCGCGGTCATCGACGACGAGGGCGAGCCTGTCGCAGCGGGCGAGACAGGAGAAATCGCGGTAAATCGCTACGATATCAGCGGCTTTCCCGACCCGATCCTGTTTTTGGGCTATTGGCGCAACGAGGCGGCCACGCAGGCGAAATTCACGGGAGACTGGTGCCGCACAGGCGACCTGGCTAGCATCGACGAAGACGGTTATCTCTGGTACGCCGGTCGGGCCGACGACGTGTTCAAATCCGCGGGCTATCGTATCGGCCCAGGAGAAATCGAAAACTGCCTCTTGGGACATGAGGCGGTGGCCAACGTTGCCGTCGTGCCCAAGCCTGATGCTGAGCGCGGCGCGTTGGTCAAAGCCTATGTCGTGCTGACGCCTGAATATGTCGAGCGAGATCCTGCCGAGGTGACCCAGGCACTGCAAGAGCATGTGCGCGATCGCCTGGCCCCCTACGAATACCCCAAAGAAATCGAGTTCATTGCCGAACTCCCCATGACGACAACCGGCAAAATCCAACGCCGGGTGTTGCGCTTGCGCGAAGAAACACGCGCAGCCAACTCCGATGCTTGAATCTGCCAAAGAAGACTGCTGTATGCCCATTTATCAACTCGACGACCAAACCCCTGCCATTGATCCCAGTGTGTACGTAGCCGACAGTGCTGATGTGATTGGCGACGTTACCCTGCAAGCTGGCGTAAGTATCTGGTCGCATGTCTCGATCCGGGGCGATAACGCGCCGATCGTCATCGAAGCCGGAAGCAACATTCAGGAATCCTCGGTACTGCATGTCGATGAGGGGTGTCCGATGACCATAGGCCCCAATGTGACGGTGGGGCACCAAGCCATGCTACACGGCTGTACCATCCATGAAGGTGCACTGATCGGCATGCAAGCCATTGTGCTGAACCGGGCAGTGATCGGGCGCAACTGCCTGATCGGCGCGGGCGCGATCATCGCCGAAGGGAAGGTCATTCCCGACAACTCGCTGGTGATCGGGGTCGGCAAGGTGGTGCGTGAACTATCAGCTGACGAAATCGCGAATATGCACAAAAACACCCTGCACTACCAGGCACGGGCGCAACACTATAAACGTGCATTGAAGCGGATCGGTTGATTCGGCGTTTTCACTGGGTGGCGGTACCAGAACATCAGGGCGGTTGTTTTCGTATGAGGACACACCGCGCCATGGTTGCGGGCCGGGCTGATCGGCTAACATTCACACATGACTGATCAACTCAAAAAATACCTCTTCGAAGACCGCTCGGTACGCATCCAGGCCGTGCGACTGCATGACACCTGGCTACAAGCCCAGGAACACCACCACTACCCGCCCGCCGTACAACGCTTGCTGGGCGAATTGATGGCCGCGGCGGCGTTGCTGGCAGCCAATATCAAGTTCGAGGGGTCGCTGGTACTGCAGATCCAGGGTACCGGACCAATTGCGCTGCTGGTGGTGGAATGTCAGTCCGACCTGAGCCTGCGCGCGACCGTCAAGATCCGCGACGGCCAGGAGGTCCCGGCCGATGGCACGATGCAGAGCCTGCTCAATACCAATGGCGAAGGGCGATTCATCGTCGTGTTGGATCCTCGCCGAAAAGTGCCGGGGCAGCAGACGTATCAGGGTATTGTGCCGCTCGAGGGCGATACGGTGGCCGAGGCGCTGCAGCACTATATGAAGGCATCAGAACAGCTGGACACAAGACTGTGGCTGCAGGCCGATGGGCAATATGCCGCTGGACTGCTGGTGCAGAGTCTGCCCGGCGAGGGGGGCAAGACGCATGAATCCGACACGTCAGAGTCGCTGACGCGGGCGATTACGCTGGCTGAAACCCTGACCCCGACGGAATTGCTCAGCGCCGATATCGATACCGTGATTCATCGGCTGTACTGGGAAGAAACGCTGATTGCGTTTGATCCACTCTCAGTGCGCTGGCATTGCCCCTGCACGCGTGAGCGAGTCGCCAGCATGCTGCGTTCGCTCGGCGAAGCCGAGGTCAATGACATCCTGGCCGAACAAGGGAAAGTCGAAGTCACATGCGATTTCTGTGGCAAACCCTATGCGTTTGATGCGGTGGACTGCTCAGGGCTGTTCGCCGCAGCAAAACCCATGCCGGAACAGGACCCGCCGACCGTACATTGACCATGCTGCGGATTGAGGCACCGTGGCATGCCTCGGCTGCCGTGATTGTTATTCAAAACACGCCTGGAGCCCAAGCCCGCAGATGGCGAGTCGCAGCCTGCCTGTCGCGAATGGCCAGTCGTAATTACCGCAGTCGTAGTTGTCACAATCGACCGCGCCAGAGAACCTGGGCACACTACGGGAATGCGATGCTTTGTTTGTGCTTTTTTGCCTGCCACGTTCCCCGTTGAGGCTGTTGTTCCTAGCCAGTCTGCCATCCGTAGGCGGCAACCGGCAAGGCGTCATGTTGCCAGCCAGCCGGCCTTCTGCCGGCAACGCGGCGCAGCGATGCTGGAATTCAGTTTGGTGGCATTCCCGCTATTGCTGTTGGGTGTGCTGATCATCGAAGCCGCACACTGGCATACCGTACGACAGCTCGCGTATGTGGCATTACTCGACAGTGCACGGGCCGGTGCGACCCAGCATGGCCGCCCTGACGTGATGGAACAAGCTTTTGCGCAAGCGATGTTGCCGCGTTTTGTCGATGCAGACGGACGCGCACGCGACAGGCAACGTCTGTCCTGGAGCCGCATTCAGCGGTTGGCAGAGATGCCGCCGTGGCGAATCGAAATACTCCGGCCCGACGAGCCGCATACGCTCACAGCACGTCTGACCTATTTGCACGAACCCCAGACGCCCTTGCTGAAAGCGCTCATACGGCGTATCGCTCGCTTTACAGACAGCTGCCTTCAACAAGCCTGGGCGCGCGGGTTCTTGGCAATCCGATTGGATTTACGCATCGAACGGCATTCCGCGCCGGAAAACTGGCGCGCAATGCCCACTTCACGTCACGACAGGGTAGTCTATGGTGCCAGGGATTGTTCGAGTTAGCCGAGCACCCATATACGCTGCGCAGGCAACCAGCACTGCGCCGTACAGCGGCTGATTGTTATGGGGTACTGCTTGCCAGGGCGCGACTCAACGAGGCGTCGTGGCGGGCTTGTGTTCCGGCGCTCTCTTTGGCGCGGTGGCAGTGGTCGAACCGGTGCCAGGTGCAGGCGTAGCCGCTGCCGAACTGCCCGGAGGAACGATCTGTACAAAGACCTCGCCCTCGCGCATCATGCCGAGCTCGCTGCGAGCGCGCTCTTCGATCGCCCCGACGCCGGACTCCAAGTCGCGCACTTCCGCCTCTAGCGCGGCGTTACGCGCGCGCAGGCCATCGTTACTTTCTTGCTGTGCGGCAATCTGTTTCTGGGAATCCCAGACGTTGAACCAGCCGCCTTTACCCAGCCATAGCGGATACTGGATGAGCACTAGTAAAACGAGCAGCACCAAGAACAACAGGCGCATATGCAAAAACCCTTATGGGAGAGCCGTCACGGGGCCAGACCGATCGGCTTGACGAACCGGGCCCCCATACATGCAGGGAGCCCGGCAAACCTGGATCAACGCAGGTTGTAGAACGCGTCCAGACCCGGATACGAAGCGACTTCGGCGAGTTCTTCTTCGATGCGCAGCAGTTGGTTGTACTTAGCCATACGATCTGAGCGCGAGAGCGAACCCGTCTTGATCTGCATGGCGTTGGTCGCAACCGCGATATCGGCAATGGTCGAGTCTTCGGTTTCGCCCGAACGGTGCGACACGACGGCCGTATAGCCGGCGCGCTTGGCCATTTCGATAGCAGCGAAGGTCTCGGTCAAGGTGCCAATCTGGTTGATCTTGATCAGGATCGAGTTGGCAACCCCTTTCTGAATGCCTTCGCGCAGGATGCGGGTGTTGGTCACGAACAGGTCGTCACCCACCAATTGGACCTTTTTACCCAATTGCTCGGTCAGCAGTTTCCAGCCATCCCAGTCGTTTTCGGCCATGCCGTCTTCGATGCTGATGATCGGGTATTTGTCGCACCAGGTCGCCAGCAGATTGGCGAACTCTTGCGAGGACAACGATAGGCCGCCTTCGCCAGCCAGGGTGTACTTGCCGTCGCGATAAAACTCGGAGCTGGCGCAGTCCAGGCCCAAGGCGATCTGCGAACCCGGCTCGTAACCTGCCTCAGTGATGGCCTTGAGGATCAATTGGATGGCGGCCTCGTGGTTTTCGACGTTGGGTGCAAAACCGCCCTCGTCGCCCACAGCAGTAGACATGCCCTGGCCGTGAATGATTTTCTTCAGGCTGTGGAACACCTCTGCGCCCCAGCGCAGCGCCTCGCGGAAGCTCGTCGCACCGACCGGCAGAATCATCAACTCTTGCAGGTCGAGCGTGTTGTTGGCGTGAGCACCGCCATTGATGACGTTCATCATCGGCACGGGCATGCTCATGGGGCCGCTACCCCCGAAATAACGGTACAGCGACAAACCCGACTCGTCAGCGGCAGCACGAGCCACAGCCATACTGGCAGCCAGCAGCGCGTTGGCGCCCAGGCGTTCCTTGCTGTCGGTGCCGTCCAGCTCGATCAGCGTGCGATCGACAAAGGTCTGCTCTTGAGCATCCAGGCCCATCAAGGCCTCGGAGATCTCGGTATTGAGGTTTTCGACGGCGCGCAGCACGCCTTTGCCCAAATAGCGGGATTTATCACCGTCGCGCAACTCGATAGCCTCGCGCTGGCCGGTGGATGCACCCGAGGGCACAGCGGCGCGGCCCATAGCGCCGGATTCCAGTAACACGTCACATTCGACGGTGGGGTTGCCACGCGAATCGAGAATTTCACGGCCAATGATATCGACGATTGCACTCATGATTTATTGATTCCCTGAACGATAAACAAATTCATGTCAGCCACACTCCCGTTCATCAGAACAGGTTCGATGAGGCTACTGCGTTTGGTCACGCGGCCGCCACCACGGGCACTCGCGCTCTCCGCCCGACGGCGTGTGCGGCTCCACCCGGATACTGTACCGAATGGGGGGCACCGAAGGCGATCAAACATCCAGTTTCCCGCATGATAGCCAGCGAACGCATGTCGGACACTAAGTTGTTGTATCCGAAAGCAGCATAACGCTTGCCAAGCGGAAGGTTGTTACGATCGCCCTGTCTCATCAGCCTTCCTTGCGCGCGTCGTGATGCGCGATGGCGGCTTGGATGAAACTGGAAAACAACGGGTGGCCGTCACGCGGCGTGGAGGTGAATTCCGGGTGAAATTGCACACCGACAAACCATGGGTGATTGGGCAACTCCATGATTTCCGGCAGGTTTTCAGTCGGTGTACGAGCACTGATCACCATGCCCGCCTCTTCGAGGCGAGGCACATAGACATTGTTGACCTCATAGCGATGACGATGGCGCTCGTTGACCTCGTCACCGTAGATGGACTGCGCGCGCGAACCCGGCTTGACGGGGCAGCGTTGCGCGCCTTTGCGCATGGTGCCTCCCAGATCGGAGCTGTTGTCGCGTTTTTCGACTTTGCCCTCGCGATCCATCCATTCGGTGATCAACGCGACCACAGGGTGCGGGGCCGACGGGTCGAATTCGGTGCTGTTGGCGCCGCCCAGGCCGGCAACATGGCGCGCGAACTCGATCACAGCCAGTTGCATCCCCAGGCAGATCCCCAGGTAAGGTACGCCGTTTTCACGAGCATAACGGATCGCGGCGATCTTGCCTTCGGTACCGCGCTTGCCAAACCCGCCGGGCACCAGAATGGCGTCCAGATGCTGGAGCTGCTCGGTGCCGCGCGTTTCAATGTCCTCAGAGTCGATGTACTCAATGTTGATCTTGGAACGCGTATGGATACCGGCGTGCACCAAGGCCTCGGACAAAGACTTGTAGGATTCGGTCAGGTCGACGTATTTGCCGACCATGCCGACCGTGATCTCGTGCTGCGGGTGCTCGAGCGCGTCGACCAGGTTGTCCCACATGGACAGATCGGCGGGCGGCGGTGTCAGGCCCAGGGCCTCGCAGACGATGTTGTCCACGCCTTGTTTATGCAACATGGCCGGGATCTTGTAAATCGAATCGGCGTCCCACACCGAAATCACGGCATCGAGAGGCACGTTCGAAAACATGGAGATTTTGGCGCGCTCGTCATCGGGGATACGGCGATCGGCGCGGCACAACAGCACGTTGGGATAAATCCCGATTTCGCGCAGTTTCTGTACGGAGTGCTGGGTGGGCTTGGTCTTGAGCTCGCCAGCCGACGCGATGAACGGCACCAGCGTCAAATGGACAAAGGCGGCGTTGTTGCGGCCCAGGCGCAAGCTCATCTGGCGGGCGGCCTCGAGAAACGGCAGCGACTCGATGTCACCCACCGTGCCGCCGATCTCGACGATGGCCACATCGGTGGCGCCTTTCCAGGCGGCATCGGCGCCGCGCGCGACGAAATCTTGAATCTCATTGGTAATGTGGGGAATCACCTGCACGGTCTTGCCCAGGTAATCGCCACGGCGCTCTTTGCGCAGCACAGACTCGTAGATCTGGCCCGTGGTGAAGTTGTTCACCTTGTGCATCTTGGCCGAGATGAAACGCTCGTAATGGCCCAGGTCCAAGTCGGTTTCGGCGCCGTCTTCTGTGACGAACACCTCGCCGTGCTGGAACGGACTCATTGTGCCGGGATCGACGTTGATGTAGGGATCAAGCTTGAGCAGAGTGACTTGCAGGCCGCGCGATTCGAGGATCGCGGCGAGGGACGCGGCGGCGATCCCTTTGCCTAGGGATGACACCACACCGCCGGTGACAAATACGTATTTGGTCATCGTAATAGGCGCCCGGACGAGGGGGCGCATGCGGGAAATTTGGATTATAGCCGGGTGTGAGGCCGATCAGGGGTTTTCCCTGATCATTGTCACGTAACAACCCGAAAATGAAGAGAGGCGTGCCCTCCTCGACCGCATCACGATGCCTTCAGTGGTTGTGTACTAGCTTGCAGCCAGGCCAACGCAGCGCCCTCGACGCGAGGCGCCAGACGATCGTGTACTGTGCGATGGTATTCGTTCAACCAGGCGATTTCGTCCTCACGCAACAGCGATATGTCAATGCAGCGCGTGTCGATCGGGCACAACGTCAGCGTCTCGAAACACAGAAACTCACCGAACTCGCCATCCAGCCAACTGCGGTTGGCGACCAGGTTCTCGATACGCACGCCCCAACGCCCGGCCCGGTAAAGGCCAGGTTCGTTGGAGGTGATCATGCCTGGCTCCATGGCCGTGTGCGAGCCTGGCGCGGCGCGATAGGAAATAACCTGCGGCCCTTCGTGGACATTCAAGAAATACCCGACACCGTGGCCGGTACCGTGACCATATTCCACACCGCCCTGCCAGATCGGCGCACGCGCGATGGCGTCCAACATGGGCGACGGCGTACCGCGCGGGAAAGCCGCACGCGAGAGCGCGATCATGCCCTTGAGGACCAAAGTGAAATCGACTTTCTGATCCGCGCTGGGCGTGCCTACAGCGACCACGCGGGTGATGTCGGTCGTACCGCCCAGATACTGGCCGCCAGAATCGATCAGCAACAGACCATTGCCCTCGATGGTGGCATGCGACTCAGCCGTCGCCCGGTAGTGGGGCATGGCGCCATTGGCGTTAAAGCCGGCGATC
>Ga0182738_1008014_pt1 | contig 10569 bp, 7 predicted proteins | sample eDN5th30CBELigMG_FD_128876 | JGI IMG/M metagenome (GOLD analysis project Ga0182738, IMG submission 128876) | Enriched Miracle-Growth compost microbial communities from Emeryville, California, USA - eDNA 5th pass 30_C BE-Lig MG (version 2)... ... | reverse complement strand
TCGAGTTCAATCACTTGCTTTCCTTTTCAGCCTCTTCTCGTGGTGTCTTTTCTTTTAAATTCTTACTAAATCTGCTTCTTACTGACAGCTCCTAAAATCGAAACTTCCTTTATTTTTATTTAATGACGTTTCATTTCTCTCCACACTCAAACCTGATTTCTTCCTTGCTTTCTTCGCTCTTTTGGAGTTCAAAACTCTCAAGAAGTCCGGATTGGTGACGAAAACTTGAGCAAACCTGATTTCTCAGGGCACTCGGATCAAAATGAGGGAGGGTCTGAATTGATAAAAAAAGGGTCAGAAAATAAATTTGGCCAAGAGTAAATCTGGCCCTCTCAATCTGTTAAGATAAGAATCTAATATAAAATTATCAACTCTCAATTTCGATATCTCTTCATTGAGATTCCCTAGTAGGCTGATTTCAATATCACATCCTGTCGTAATCTCTTCTCTAAACCCTCAAAATATCTCGTATTCCTTCTTGTTATCACTTAGTTTTTCATGCAAAGAATTCTTTTACAGTTTGAAACTAAAGTGAAAATAATAAACTTTTGAGAGCTTCTGGAAGGCTGAAATTCTTTATTTGCTCTCAGAAAAATATTATTAACAAAATTGTTGATTTATCTCTTTGAGAGGACAAACTTCCCTAGAGCTCATACCCTTCAACCCACGGCTATCTCCCTCTGATCACCCCTCTTTCAGACCTCCTCAACAAGAATCTCTCGTTTTGATTGAAGATTTCTCATTTTAACGCGTATCAAAACTGCCTTTATAACTCCCATAGATATAGTTTGCTTCTGTTAGTGTTTATGAAAGTGTTTTCTTTTGGAATCCTCCCCATTGAGTCTCCTAAGACCCTCTTGTTCCCCTCAGATCTCGTCGGAAACACATTCCAACTCCTGCCCAGGCCCATTTTCCCTCTTTCCCTTCCCCTTCCAAACTATTATTTTAAATTTTGTAATCAAAGCTTCAAAGTTACAAAACTAGTTTTTTAAAAAACCAATTTCAAGTCCCCCGTCAGAGTCCGAAATACATTTTTGATCCCTTTGAAATCCTCAAATCACATCTCAGGCTCTCAAATTTTCCCTCCTCTACCATTCATTTCTTTCCAGAAAACCAAACCAATACATTTGCCCTCCCATCTTATATACCCCTCTTTTCCTCTTCAGAATAATAACAAAAATAATTTCCTCAAGAACTTAAATGAATAAATTCATTTTCTCACTCCTTTTACTTGCTATTTGGTCTCTTATGACCAACTCTCAGCCCACTACGGCCCCTCCAAGTAGTGGCAGCGGTGGTGCAGTCACTCCTAGCACGACTGATAATGTTAAGGGAATTCCGGATGCTCCAGAAAACCAGCAACAGCAATCTTTAGTCATCGAAGAGGCTTCTGTTTCCGAAGATTGGTACTGTGATATTGAATTCTGGGTGAATGGAAAGACCTACTACACTGAAAGTTTCGACTCCAGTGATTTGTACGCATACAGAGGAACGTTTGCGAGAAGAGTTGATAATAAGATCAGCGAGGTGTATTGGTCAGGAACAAGATGCTATTGCTGGGTAGTTTTGTATCAAGACAAGTATTGGCAAGGATATAATTGGGGCTTTTGGACGAGTTCAGATTCAAGTTCAGAAAGCAGTGGAAAACAGCTTTGGGAGTACATTACTTATAATTGGGATGATGAAGCCTGGGAAACTTGGGACACTGTGGTCTCTTCTTATAGTGTCTATTGTTATTAGTTTTGTCGTTTGGAAATTGATATTGTACCTCTATGGAGATCTGAGTAATGGGCACAGCCTGATTATTAATATTATATAAGATTCATACAATGCTTGAAATAAATAAAGTACTTTATTGATAAGAGCACAATCAATGACAAGAGATTTGATTTGATTTAATTTAATTTAGATAGTTTCTTCTGAAAAGATTTTAAAGCGAATTCCAGTCAACAAAAAATTCTCTTGTTTCAAATTTAGCTTCTAGAAAGTTTTTTCTCAACTGAAAAATTAATAAACTGTCTTGATAATTTTTCTATCAAAAACAATTTCAAAATGTTACCTTATGATTTTTCCCGACAATAAAAAAATCCAACATTCCTTTGAGTCTTTTTGTGGGAAAGCTGATTTCAAATCCTTAAAGAAAAATAAACCTTTGAAATTCCATACAAGGTTTTCCCCACTTGCTTCTCCTAAGGCCAGAGGATAATGATTTGAAGCATTGATACCAGGTGGATTACTTTTGAAAAAAGCAAAAAATCATGTATGACTCATAAGTTTTATTAATTTGTATGGGGTTACAGAAATGATCTTTACGAAAGAAGTTATAGTGGAACTGATGAAATATAGGAAGGTACCGAGAGAATATTTTTACTAAATGACTCTGTCCTTGGAATCAGAATCATCGAAATACGTTGAATTCGCGTTCGACAAGAGTGTATATGCTGGAAAAAGATAAAAATACTCCCTTATCATTAAAATTTAAAATTCAAACTGCTGCTTTCTATTGATTAGACCCTCAACTCTAATTTCAGTTTTGCCAATTCTCTTGAAACGTCTTTTAAAGACCTCAGTCCTCTTGATTATATCCTAACATTTTCACAAATTTTCCTTCCTCACCCGTTCATTCTCACTCTCTCGGGAGAGGGTTTGGGCTAGAAAATATGCAATTTTGAGATCTTTCGTGCCTGAAGAAAACAAGAAAATCTTTTCACACAAAACTTCTCTTCCTTACCAAGAAAACAATACCCCCAATATTTGAAACTCTGAGCCTGGGGGGTTTTTTGTCTAAATTTACAATTTTCCCTTTTCGATTGTCTGAATCACATTTTCTCTATTGAATTCCCCTCCGAAGTCTTGACGAAACTCTGATAAAATTTTAAATCCGTTTCTCCCCTTCCCAAACCACCCTATCAAATTCCGAACTATTTTCCTGCCATTCTCTATGCCCCTCGAATCAAAATAACAGTTTTACCTCTCTAATATAAATATACTGCCAATTTCCTCAATAATCATCACAAACAAAATCACTCATATGAACAAAATCACCCTTTCCCTTCTTTTACTCGCTGCCCCCGCCTTTGTAGCCTATGCCCAGAACGGTGGCGATGATAACAAAGACGCTCCTCCAGTCTCAGAAGCTGGACAATCACAAGTGGCTTCTTTCTTCTCTGAATCTGAATCTGAATTTGTCTCTGAACAAGCGGAAGGCTGGTACTGCGAATTTGAATTCTACTACAATGGCAAGTCTTATTATTCTGAATACGTGGGCTTTGATGACACAGAAGCTTACAGAGGATCATTATCAAATAAGCTTGATAACAAGATTGACTCGATTTACTGGTCAGGATCAAGATGCAATTGCTGGATCATAGTTTACCAAAGCAAATATTTCAAGGGATTGAATTTGGGCTTGTGGACTGATTCTAATGATGGCTACTATGATTTGACCAAGTACATTACTTACGACTTTTATGATGGTGGCTGGGAACCTTGGTACCAAGTCGTCTCTTCTTATAGTATCTATTGCTATTAAGAGTCTTATTTCTAGCAGTCCTTTACGAAGGGTTGCTGGTATTAATTATTATCTTTAGTTATATTTGAGTTTTAATATGAGATATGATCCATGTGGCGAATCATTCTAAAATGTTCTAATTGGGTAAGGGTCCCCCCTTCAAAGTTCAGGAGACTCAATGTCAGAAAAAGGTCTAAACCTCATAAAAAATTTGTTTAAAATTAGACATAATGATAGAACCTTTGAGAATGATAAAGTTAAGTCTTTTACATAAAGATCAATAAATTTCAATATGTCTCAGCAATAAAAGATTTATGTTCATTTGGAACATAGTCCTTAAAATACTCAAGGTCATTCAACCTTGATTGTGAAATAGGGTCAGGAGTTAGTGTTAAAGGTTGATCTTGTTCGGAAATAGTTTTATTTGAAATCTTCACATTTCTCAGAGGCTGATCTACATAATTACCAACAAGAATGCCATCTCTTTCAGGCTATCCAAAGTCAGTCTCGGATTCCTTTACACATAAGAAATCTGTCTTTAAAGTCCTGGCAGTCTTTATATCTCCTGACAAGAAAAATTTTCAGAGTTTAAATTATTTTTTGGCTTTTAGATTGAAAATGAAAAAGTATTGAGGACTAAAGAGGATAAAAAATGAATTCAATATTGATTGAAAGGTTCTAAACTATCTGAGAAAACTAAAGTCAATAATTATAGCCTTTAGAACCTTTTATCTGACATAAAAAAAATTCTGAAAATTTGGAGTGAGAACCTTTTAGAATGACGCGCCACCCATATTAAAATGTGAGTTGGCTCTCTTGACTTCTTATCAAGTTCTCTGAGTCTTTTTGTGGGAAATCCTGTTTCAAATCCTGAAAGAAAAATAAACCTTTGAAACTCCACACAAGCTTTTTCCCATCTCTTTCTCCCAAGGCCAGAGGATAATGATTTGAAGCATTGATACCAGGTGGATGACTTTTGAAAAAAGCAAAAAATCATGTATGACTCATAATTTTAATTAATTTGTATGGGGTTACAGGGGTGATCTTTACGAAAGAAGTTATAGTGGAATTGATGAAATATAGGAAGGCACCGGGAGAATATTTTCCTAAATGACTCTGTCCTTGGAATCAGAATCATCGAAATACGCTGAATTCGCGTTCGACAGGAGTGTATATGCTGAGAAAAAGATATCAAATTAATAAAAATACTCCCTTATCATTAAAATTTAAAATTCAAACTGCTGCTTTCTATTGATTAGACCCTCAACTCTAATTTCAGTTTTATCAATTCTCTTAAAACGCCTTTTTAAGGACCTCAATCCTCTTCATTACATTTTTACATTTCCACATATTTTCCTTCCTACATGCTCACTCTCATTCCTCTTTTCTTTCTCAGAAGAAGTTTTGGGCTAGAAAATGTGCAGGCTTTGAGGTCTTTGGTGCATGAATAAAACAAGAAAATCTTTTCACACAAAAACTTCTCTTCCTTATCAAGAAAACAATACCGTCGGTATTTGAAACCCTGAGCCTGGAGTTATTTGTCCAAATTTACAATTTTCTCTTCCAGTTTGCCTGAATGATATTTTCTCTATTTAATTCACCTTCTAAGTCTTCACAAAACTCTGATAAAATTTTAAATCCGCTTCCCACTTCGCAAACCACCCTATCAAATTCCGAACTATTTTACGACCATCCCCTACGCCCCTCGAATCAAAATAACAGTTTTACCTCTCTAATATAAATATACTGCCAATTTCATCAATAATCATCACAAACAAAATCACTCATATGAACAAAATCACCCTTTCCCTTCTTTTACTTGCTGTTTGCGCCTTTGCAGTCCATGCCCAGGGTGGCGATGATAACAAAGACGCTCCACCAGTCTCCCAAGGTGGACAATCACAATTGGCTTCTTTCTCAGGTCCACCAGACGAAGAGTGGTACTGCGACTTTGAATTCTACTACAATGGCAAGGCCTATTATTACGAAAACTTGGGCTATGATGACACAGAGGCCTACAGAGGATCATTGTCAAAGAAGCTTGATAACAAGATTGACTCGATTTACTGGTCAGGATCAAGATGTAACTGCTGGATCATAGTTTACCAAAGCAAATATTTCAAGGGATTGAATTTGGGCTTGTGGACTGATTCTAATGATGGCTATTATGATTTGACCAAGTACATTACTTATGACTTTTATGATGGTGGCTGGGAACCTTGGTACAAGGTCGTCTCTTCTTATAGTATCTATTGCTATTAAGAATCTTATTTCTAGCAGTCCTTTACGAAGGGTTGCTGGTATTAATTATTGTCCTTAATGATATTCGAGTTTTAGTATGAAATATGATCCATACTAAAATGTGAGTTGACTATCTTGATCTTGATTCAAAGAAAAAGTTCCGATAGGGAAGGAAGAGGCTGATTCAAATAGAAAGATTGTCAGATAATGTAAGCTTTAATGTAGGGATCTTAGAGGTGATTGTTGAAGTTCTATGAAACTCAATAGAAGAAAGGACAAAACTGATTTCATTTTAAATCATTAAATTTCTTTTTATGTATGAATTTTTGAAATAGTTAGGCGATTTTTGTTTGTTTGAGAGTCTGTTAAAGATTGAAAAGAAGTGCTGAAAAATTGAATTCTTTGGGATTTCCAAACTTTTTTTCCAACCTACTTGAAGTGGAATTGTTGGAAAAAATTTATCACCTTTTTAAAACTCTTTTCGAATCCTTTGAAATATTCAGTCAAACCCTATTTAGAGGTTTTTGGAGATCCAAAAAGAACTATTCTAGCCTTCAAAGCACATCTAAAGAAATATAGTTTTGAATTCTCAAAAATCTCCAGTTATTTTTCAAGGCATCTGCCCTTAGATTTCGAATATGACCCTCAAGAGAAAGAACTTCTCAATTTCCAAGAAACTATCTTTGATCGAGATATTTCACTCCAATGAACCAAACTTTCCAAAACATTTCTCATTCAATCTCTTCAATTAACAGGTCTTTCATCTGAAGACTTGCTTGGAGATCATGAATGAAATGTTCTGTAAACCTCTTCTTCTCAAGTTTGTACGGCATTGGGAGATCAAAGACTTTAGCTCACACTGAGACTGGGGGTCAATAGGATCCGAAAGAAACTTTATCGTTTCTCATTCATTTTAATATCGACCTCCTTTAACTTTATCGAAAATCATCCTCATTCCATTTTTATTCACTCTTTGTCTTTCATTTTCTTTCCCCATTATTTGAGTTATTATGATCCACGTTCTGATCTCTGATTATTCCTTACGAGCACTGGATAGAGAACAAGATTTTACGAACCTTTTCTTTCAAACAGCATGAAAAACATACCTTTATATTTTTAACAATCTTTGCCTTTTTAATAATTTCCCCTGTTTCCTACCCACTAAAATCGAGCTCGAGACCTTCCCAGAGCATCACCTGCTCGAATACCTGCAATCTCATTCTCAAACTTTTGGAATAAAGAAATGCAATCCCATCTAAAAATCAATTCCTCTCAATTAAAAATAACTGCGAGGCTTCTTTCGCTCTTGAACAGTCGTTAACTATGAACTAAGGCTTCCCAGACCTCTACTTCCCCTTGGGACCTTTCTCATTCTCTCTGCTTACCTCTTGAGCCTTTCTCACACCTTCATGTTCTCAATTCTATCCTTTTATTCTCTTTTTCCTTTTGGTGGTTTTCTCTCAACCAAAATTATAAAATTAACCATTCTATTACTTCAGTTTCTCTTTAAAATTAACTTTTCTTCACCCCCTGCCCTATCGCTAAGAAACTCTCGTAAAATATTAAATGCGTTTTTCACCTTCTTCTCACCTCTCATCTCTCGAATCTCCAATCCTCTCTTTCCCCACCACTAATTTCTCCCTACAAAACCAAAAATTATCTTTGGCCTCTGGCTATTTATTCTCAGCTATTTTCCTCAATAGTCATCACAAACAAAAAAATAACATTTCTTTATGAACAAACTACTCCTTTTCTTTGCAATTTTGACCCTTGTGGTTTATTCTCAGCCACCTCCAGGTCCAGGAAATGGCAATAATAACAACGGTGCTCCTCCAGCTCCTGAAGACACCCCTCAAGAAGATCAAGCATCAATGATGACTATTAGATCATCAAAGCCACCGGAAGAGTGGTATTGTGACATTGAATTTTATTACAATGGCAAGCCGTATTTCTATGAAAGTTTGAGTTATGATGAGGCGGAAGCGTACAAAGGATCATTTTCCAAGAAGTATGACAACAAGATTGACGAGATTTATTGGTCTGGAACAAGATGTTATTGCTGGGTTGTGGTTTATCAGAGCAAGTACTTCAAGGGATTGAATTTGGGCTTGTGGACTGATTCTAATGATGGCTCCTATGATTTGAGTAAGTACATTACTTATGACTTTTATGATAAGGCTTGGGAGCCTTGGGACAAGACTGTTTCTTCTTATAGTATTTATTGTTATTAAGTGAGAATTGAGCGTTTTATGAGAAGATTATGATTGTTTATATTTGGAATTTTCATAAGAGATATGATATAGGATTATGATTGATTAAATATATGTGACTGACTAAAACGAAACAAAAAATTGAGATATAAAAGAAAAGAGGAAGTTTTCAAAATACAACACCCTCAAGTTTATAAGGGTGATTCGTTCTATTTTTTGAAAATCGATTTGGACAACAATTATTTCAAGATTCCACCTCAAAAGCCATTCTTTGTTTTGAAATATTTTCGAGTGAATTTTTTTGAGAGTTTGTCAAAAATCCTCTAGAAGTGTTTTTGAACTTTGCTTCAAGTATTTTTCTCGTCCCCAGAAACACTTTTAGGTTCCTTTCCGACAAATTCAGCCTGATCCCACTTTCATACAATTTGAAACAAACCAGAAATTTTTTTTTCAAAAAATGAAACTTTTTGGTGACCAACGATGTAACTATTTCGGAAAATGAAAGCTTTAAAAGGAATCTCGTGGTCAAATTCTCCTCTTTCACAAATTTCCAACCCATAAAGACCTGAAGAGCTGCAAACTCTCTCAATAAGTTCCACAAAAGCTGAAGTTTTGAGGAAAACTGAGACTAGCATGCGGTATTTTAAATAAAGGCTCTCAAGGCATCTTCTTGGCGGAATTCGAGGCATCCTTAGAGCAAAAACCCTTGCAAAATCAGAGCCTGTAGCAAGGCGAGGAGTCAATTTTATCTCGAATAGAGGATCTAAAATTACTAAACAATCCTTGAATTAAATTTCTTTCTCTTTAATTTTTTTGTCAAACCGCCTCCTGGAAATACTTTTTAATTATTTAATTTCTTCTAAAATTAGCTATATTCTAATTTTAGTCATCTCTCTTTCAATGTTTTTGACTAAAATCATCCTTTTCTTTCCAGATGAGAACCAACCTTCTCCTTCTATTGACTCAGCCGACATTCCTAATGGCATCTTCTCGTTCCCTTCTTACTGTTTGGGAGAAAGGCAAATTTTACAAAACTCTTATTTCAAACAAAATTCCAACTTTATCAGCACACTTTTCGAGCCTTTATCTTTACAAAAACTGAGAAATGGCTTCCAAGCAAGGGAATTAGAGGACCTAGTCTCAGTAGGACATTAGAAGTCCCAGTCTCCTCGGTATCACCCTCCAATTCTCGAAATAAACCATAGACTGATCCTTTCTAGAAATCTGTTCTGCTCTGAATTAAAAATTATGCACGATAATTATTGAGCTCTTGAATAACTGTTTTCTCCCTCAATTCATTTTTTTCAGGTCTTTTCTCCTCTTTTCTGCATTTCTCATCCTCCTTCAGCCCCTCCTCCAACCTTGCCTCACTCCTTTCTCTTCGACAAAAACTTTTTCTGTCCCTTTCTTCATTTCTATTTCTCAACCAAAATTAAATTTTTCTCTGCTTCAACTTCTGACAGTTTATCTTTATAATAAACTCCCATCGTCCCCTATCAAAATCTCCCAAAACTCCAATAAAATTTTAAACGCGTTTTTCCCCCCTTCCCTTTCCTCCTATTCGCCGAATTCTCAGCTCCTGAATTCCCAATCACCCATTTCCTCTTTATAAAGCCAAAAAATACATTTGCCCTTTGTCCTCTTTGGCTATTTATATCCAAACTCATCCCCTCAATAGTAATAATAGCAACAAAAACTGATAACAGTGTTTCTCAAAGAAATGAACAAACTATTCCTTTTACTTGCGCTTTTGGGCCTTGTGGTTTCTTCCCAGCCTCCTCCTCCTGGCGGCATGAATGGAGGCTCTTCAAATCATCATATGGATGATAAAGGAGCTCCTCCAACCCCCAACTCCTGATGAAAATAATGAAGAAATGCAGATGGCAATGATGGCAATGGTCGAAGCACCACCTGAAAATTGGTACTGTGACTTTGAATTTTACATTAATGGCCAGCCATATTTCTATGAAGACTTGAGCTATGATCAGACAGAAGCGTATTACGGTCACTTTTCACACAAATATGATAACAAAATTGATTCATTCTACTGGTCTGGCACAAGATGTTATTGTTGGGTTGTTTTCTATCAAACCAAATACTGTAATTGGCCGCGAAATTCGGCTTTTTTCTCGCCGAATTTCGGAGGTAAAAATAATTTTGATCACCTCAAATTCGGCGAAAAATATTTCCCCAAATCTGTCCCTAAACTCTTGAATTTCATGTGATTCTGGGATGATTTGACCTCCCTGATCTCTTTACGTACAGAAGGATTAAATTTCAATTTATCCTGGGACAAAATACAGTATTATTCTTATGGGAAGTTTGTTTTCTTCAATACCTAACCCCCTTTGTGCGGGACTTATCAAGATTAATCGACCTATCAATTTTTTACTTTATCACTCTTGGTATTATCAAACATCTTTTTGAAGAAGCAGGCACTGAATAATATTCTATTTCAGGGTGTATCGATATCGATGCGCTTCGCACCTGTGCATAAAAAAGAATTTTGGAGAAATCTCTTTGATTTTCCGCGATCAGGGCTCTCTATTCATCCCATGTCGAAGGCTGTCCGAGGCTTGAGAAGGCAGAAAAATGGACTTGAGAAGT
>Ga0182738_1008013_pt1 | contig 10571 bp, 7 predicted proteins | sample eDN5th30CBELigMG_FD_128876 | JGI IMG/M metagenome (GOLD analysis project Ga0182738, IMG submission 128876) | Enriched Miracle-Growth compost microbial communities from Emeryville, California, USA - eDNA 5th pass 30_C BE-Lig MG (version 2)... ... | reverse complement strand
CGTGATACAACAGACTGCTGGACATGCTGAGTTCTTCCTTCAGGAATTGCGTAAGAGACAACCCCTGATCAGACCAGCATGTCCAACTTCTTCAACCCAACACCCCGAATTGCCGGATGAACCGTTTTTGCGTCAACTGAGTGCGCAATGCAGGCTAGAGCGCGATCAGCGCGGCGACTGCAAGCAGGTCTGCAACTGCTCGCAGCAGACTGGCACACCGTTCATGAGGGAGTCGAGGTCAAGCTCTGCAAATCACCAGATGGTGATGCAGAGACCTTCCTCCTCTGCGGCAGCGCCGATCGCCGGAAGAAAGATGAGGCGATTCTCAGACGCTTTGAACAGAAGATCGAAGAGCGGTTGGGCGCGATGCAAACCCGCTGCCAGAAACAGAACCGGGATGTGCAGAAGGTGGAACGGGAAGTCGGTCGGTTATTGGGCCAGAACACCCGCGCTGCGGGACTGTTCGAAATCGAAGTGAACGCCGATCAAACCGGCTTCGTCAAACTCTCGTGGAAGAAGATCACCGAGCACCAGGACTGGGCGACGCTCAGTGCTGGTTGCGATCTCCTCCGGACCAATGTTCAAGACTGGAGCGATGAAGGCCTGTGGAAAGCCTCTATTCAACTGACCGAAGCCGAAGCGGCGTTCCGGATTCATAAGAGCGATCTGAGTATCCGCCCCATCTGGCACCAGAAGGAAGACCGGGTGCTGGCCCATATTCTGGTCTGCTTTCTGGCGTACGTGCTGTGGAAGACGCTGGCCGCCATGTGTCAGCAAGCCGGCTTGGGAGATGAACCGCGGTGGGTGCTTTCGGAGCTCAGTGACATCCGACTCATGGATGTCGTGCTGCCGACGAAATCCGGCATTCAGATCCGCACCCGCTGCATCTCGAAGCCGACCGAGCACCAACAAATCCTCCTCGACCACCTGGGACTCCGCCTGCCCTCAAAAATCAAATCCACAGAAATGTAGTGAGAAAATCGACAGCCCCACCCAAGCGCCGCAAGTACTTACGTCGACGGTTGGGGAACTTGGGGTAGGGGGCAGAAAGTTTTCATGGGCGACCGTTCAAGCGATAAACGGGTCAAGCGATACAAGCGATAAACGGGAGTGGTCCCGAATGTTCTTGTGCCCCGATACCCTGACTAATCATCAAGACATCGACATGTATCGAGTCATGGGGAAAGACACAATCCAGAACCTGGTCAACAACTGTCTAGAAATTAGCACTTACCACGAAGAGATGCCCGCTGGGAAAGAATTCTAAAAAATTTATGCTCATTGCTCTCGCTGCTCCGCAGACAATATCGCATACGATGAAATCTCGCGGCACTCTTAGTACATGACAGATTTCTTAGCAGAACGCCGGCCAGGTTGCAGGAGTTTCTTGTCCGAGATTGTCACTCGGCCTGTCTCCGGGCAGCACAAAAACATAACAAGAATCGTCACATTCCCGCAGACCAATGTGTGTTTCTATTTATGATCTTGCGACTCTGACAAGTTGCTAACAGATTCGAGGCTCGAATTATTCAATTCGCCTCAAATTTATAAATCTGTAATTTTCCATTTTCTAAAAATGGCACCGGGCGTGCTACGTATGACAGGAAAGAATGGCGAACCAGTTGCCTCGCCGGTTCGTCGCGAAAACGCCTCTGGAGACCTGTCGCTAAAGCAAGCTGCTCTGGCCTGGGCTCGTACTGCGCGTTTCGATCGATGAAAGACTACTCGCCGCGTAGCGAACGCGGTCTATGCGGGAGTAATGTGATCTAACCAATGAGTAAAACCACAATGAAAGTCTCGCCAATCGCCACCATTGTTCTGGTGCTGACGTCCCTTTCTCTGCCTGGCTGCAACACGCATAAGGAGGAACACCATGTGGAGCAGCATAAGATTGTCGCCACAAACCCCGAGGTGAAGAGCGTCACGATCACTCAGCAATATGTCTGTCAGATTCATTCACAGCGTCACATTCAGATTCGCGCCTTGGAAAGAGGCTATCTCGAAGCCATCCCAGTCCGGGAAGGACAGGCTGTCAAGGCGGGTGATTCGCTGTTCACGGTGATCCCGGTTCTGTATCAGACGAAGCTGGACGCTGAAAATGCGGAAGCCCAACTCGCCCAGCTGGAATACGATTACACAAGAAAGCTGTTCGAAGATAAGGTTGTTTCTCAGAACGAAGTGAGATTGCTCGACGCCAAGCTGAAGAAGGCCCAGGCAAAAGCACAGCAGGCGGCTGCAGAACTGGGCTTTGCCAATATTAAGGCACCGTACGACGGCATCATCGACCGCCTGCACCATCAGCAGGGCAGCCTGATCGAGGAAGGAGAGATCCTGACAACGCTGTCTGACAATAGCTTAATGTGGGTCTATTTTAATGTTCCAGAAGCTCGCTACCTCGAATATAAATCGAGTAAAGACCAGGAAAATGGACTGAAAATTGAACTGATGCTTGCGAATGGCAACAAATTCGATCAACCCGGAAAAATTGGCGCAATCGAGGCCGATTTTAATAACGTGACCGGGAACATCTCTTTCCGTGCGGATTTTCCGAATCCGGACGGGTTGTTACGCCATGGTCAGACCGGCACCATCATGTTAAAACGCGTTCTGAATAATGCAATCGTGATTCCTCAACGGGCGACGTTTGAAACGCTTGCGAGACAATATGTCTACGTCATTGATAAAGATCATGTCGTCCATCAGCGGGATATCGTCGTCGAGAACGAGCTGGACGATCTGTATGTGATTAAAGAAGGACTCGACGTGGACGATAAAATCATTCTCGAAGGGGTCCGGCAGGTTCGTGACGGCGATAAAGTGGATTTTGAATTTACCGCGTCCGCGGACGTTCTGGGTCATCTGAAATTTGCCGCGGAATAGCAATCTCGCTCCCGCTTAATAACAACACCGCCTCCTGCCTGAGAAAAGGACGGACTCGAAATCGCTTCCTTGTCATACATGCCGTAGAGAGCAGGTCGCAGGCAGTTGTTTTGAAATTTGACTGCCAATGACCTGTTCTCGATGACCAGCGTCTTCGCGGTTGTGAGAAATCGGCAAGTTTGATTTCGGGACTGTCAGCAACCTGTTGAAAAGCCATGAAACCTCGGTCAGACAGAAATGTCCGGCCTACGGTTTTCAATGATCCAGAAGCTTCTGGTGGCAAAGACATTTCTGTCTGTGCGTTTTTCAACAGACTGTTAAAAGCGGATACGCCACGGATGGTTCGCATTCCGCGATATAGCAGATCGCGCTGTATGAAAATTCCGTCTCCGTTTTATCAATCGCAACAGCTCCCCGAAACAGGCCCGCCCGAGCCCAAGCCAGAGCAATTTGCTCTCACTGAGAACGATGTTCACAAATATCCTCCATCGCCCCGCACTGGCAATCGTGATCTCCCTGCTCATCCTGTTTCTGGGAGGGCTGGCGATCAAAACGCTGCCAATTTCACAATTTCCATCCGTCGCGCCTCCCAGCGTGATCGTCTCGGTTTCTTATCCCGGTGCGAGTGCGAATGTTCTGGTCGATTCGGTCTTAATTATTCTGGAACAAGCCATCAACGGCGTCCAGAACATGCGTTATATGACCTCGGCCGCCACGAGCGCCGGCGAGGCCACCATTCAGATTATTTTTGAACCTGGTACTGATCCCAATGTTGCTGTGTTGAATGTGAACAACCGCATTCAGATGGTGAAAAACCGGCTTCCTCCCATCGTGGAACGCGAAGGGATCATCGTCTTGCAGAATATGACGAGCATGCTGATGTATGTGAACGTCTCCAGTACCGATAAGAATATTGATCAGAACTTTCTTTATAACTATGTGACTGTCAATATCTTGCCGGAGATCAAGCGAACCCAGGGGGTGGGGACCGCCAAAATTCTGGGGAACCGTGCTTACGCCATGCGCGTCGAATTGAACCTCGAACGCATGCGGGCCTATAACGTCTCGTCAGAAGAGGTGATGAAGGCGATCGCGGAAACCAGTATGATCGGTTCGCCCGGTCGGCTTGGTCAGGCGACTGGAAAGACTTCACAGACCGTAGAATATGTTTTAACCTGGGTGGGACGCTATAACAGACCGGAACAATATGAACATATTGTTCTCAGAGCTGAACCCAATGGGGAGATCTTACGTTTGAAGGACATTGCCCATGTCGAACTGGGCTCTTCATTTTACGACCTCTATTCGGATATCGATGGGAAACCTTCAGCCGCCATTGTTCTTAAACAGACTCCCGGCTCCAATGCCGCTGTCGTGATCGAAAAAGTTAAGGAGAAGCTTGAAGAAATCAAGGAGGCCTCGTTTCCTCCCGGGATGGACTTCCAGGTGAGCTACGACGTTTCCCGCTTTCTGGACGCCTCGATCGAGAAGGTGCTGCACACCTTATTCGAAGCCTTCGTGCTGGTCTCCTTGGTGGTCTATCTGTTTCTGGGGGATTTTCGATCCACGCTGATTCCCACTTTGGCGGTGCCTGTGTCGTTGATCGGAACCTTCTTCTTCATGCTGATGTTTGGCATGTCGATCAATTTAATCACGCTCTTCGCTTTGGTGCTGGCAATTGGGGTGGTGGTGGACGATGCGATCGTGGTGGTGGAAGCGGTCCATGCCAAAATGCACGAGAAGCATCTTTCCCCCTATCAGGCGACCAAAGAGGTGATGCGTGAAATCAGCGGTGCGATCATTGCCATCACCATGGTGATGACCGCCGTGTTCGTTCCGGTGACGTTTATGACGGGGCCGGTCGGCGTCTTCTATCGGCAGTTTGGGCTCACCATGGCGATGTCGATCGTCCTGTCCGGTGTGGTGGCTCTCACGCTGACACCGGTGCTTTGTGCGATGCTTCTTAAACCTCATAATCCAAATCAAAAGAAAAAGCGGGGACCGCTGGGATTGTTCCTGCATTTTTTCGATCGCCTGATCGAATGGATTACCGGTGGATATGCAGCCGTGTTGCGCCGAATTATCACTCGACGTGTGCTGACTCTGATCGTCGTCGCAGGTTTTTCCGTCGGCATTTTCATGGTTAATAAAATTCTGCCCTCGGGATTTATTCCGCTGGAGGACCAGGGCATTATTTATGGAATCATCCAGACACCGCCGGGCTCCACGCTGGAATATACAAATTCCAAGTCTCACGAACTGCAGGCGGTCTGTAAAGAAGTCGAGGAAATTACTTCCGTTTCCTCGCTGGCGGGTTATGAAGTTCTGACCGAAGGCCGCGGTTCTAATGCAGGAACCTGTATTATTAACCTGAAGCCTTGGGAAGAGCGTGAACGGACCTCTAAAGAGATTATTGAGGAACTCGAGGAAAAAGGACGGTCAATTTCCAACGTGAAGCTCGAGTTTTTCGAACCGCCGGCGGTTCCGGGCTTTGGGGCAGCGGGCGGCTTCTCGCTCTGTTTACTCGATAAGACAAACACCGGGGATTATCAGCAGCTGGGAGTGGTCTCCGAAGCATTTCTGAAATCTTTGTCTGAACGTAAAGAACTGAAGGGCCTGTTCACGTTCTTTGCTTCTAATTATCCTCAGTATGAACTCATCATCGATAACGACGTCGCCATGCAAAAAGGAGTGTCGATCAAGACTGCACTGGATAATCTTTCCATTGTGGTGGGAAGCACCTGGGAACAAGGTTTTGTCCGCTTCGGTCAGTTCTTCAAGGTTTATGTTCAGGCGTCTCCGGAGTTTCGCAGATTTCCGGAAGATTTTGAAAGTATCTTTGTCAAGAATGAAACTGGTGAAATGGTGCCCTATTCCGCGTTCATGAAGTTGGAGAAAAAGCAGGGCTTAAACGAAATTAACCGCTTCAATCTGTATCCAACCGCGATTATCCAGGGGGCACCTGCGACCGGTTACAGCACCGGCCAGGCCATTGCAGCCATTCAGGAAGTTGCCGCGCAGACGCTTCCCCGAGGTTTTGGCATCGGCTGGCAAGGGCTTTCCTATGATGAGGCCAATAAGGGGAATCTGGCGATCTATATCTTTTTGATCGTCGTGACGTTCGTTTATCTGGTCCTGGTGGGTCAATATGAAAGTTTTATCCTGCCACTGGCAGTGGTTGTTTCGCTGCCCGTCGGTCTTTTTGGTTCTTTTCTGTTTCTGCAGGCCATGGGATTGGCCAATGACGTCTATGCCCAGATCGGTCTGGTCATGCTGGTCGGTTTGCTGGGCAAGAATGCAATTTTAATTATCGAATTCGCAGTACAACGGAATCATGAAGGCCTGAGTATCAAAGAGGCTGGGATCGAAGGTGGAAAATTACGATTCCGTCCAATTCTTATGACTTCATTCGCGTTCATTGCCGGCCTGATTCCGCTGGTCCGCGCGACAGGCCCCGGTGCCATCGGGAACCGGACAATTGGAACCACCGCAGTCGGCGGAATGCTATTAGGGACTCTGGTCGGAGTTTTAATTATTCCAGGGCTGTACTACCTGTTTGCGAAGCTGGCTGGTACGAGCAAATTTATTCAAGATGAAGTGAATGAACCGTTAAGTGAAGTTCTCGAGCATCATGCAGTTCCCCATATTGCAGCCCCTGAAGAACAAGAGGTGTTATGAACCAGGAAGAAACAATTCTCGAAATCCAGCAACGTTATCGACAATTAGATCCGCCGCTGACTGAATTTCAACGTCGTCATTGGGCAGCCATGGAAGCGATGAAACTGAGCCGGGGAGGAGTCACAATCGTCAGTAAAGCTCTGCGAATTTCTCCAAATACGATCAGAAGGGGGATTCGAGAAATTGAGACTGGTCAGGCAGACTCGTATTTGCATGCGAACTCGCGAATACGCAAACCCGGCGGTGGACGAAAACCAAGGAAGCCTTAACTTAGAGTACATTGCTCTGTCTGGGTTTGTGCAGTTCGCATTCGATTACCGATCCGTCTGTTCACCGCGTTGCACGGTCCACGGGGGGGCTTTGCTATCGATCGATGTCCAGTTGCGAAATTTTCTGTTGCAGGCTTTGTCGGTGGACACCGAGATGACGGGCTGCAGCACTGACGTTTCCGTGAAATTGCTCGAGTGCTGCTGTGATTGCGAATCGTTCGAAGTCGGCCACAAGCTGATTTTTCGCGTCCGTAAGCGGCAAATTCAAATATCTGGAGAACGGCAGGTCCGGTGATGAGGAGCCTGCTCGTGCAAGTCCCAGTTCCCGGCACGTGATGGACTCGCCTTCGCACATGGCGATGGCACTCGTCACGGTGTGTTCAAGTTCACGAACATTGCCGGGCCAATGGTGAGACAGGAGTGCATCAACTCCTTCCGTTGTGAAATCCGGTACGTCGTTGAGTTGCATCTGCTGCGCGGCCCGTTTCAGAAAGTGATTGGCCAGCAGCAAAATGTCTTCCCGCCGGCAGCGGAGTGGAGGAACATGGACTTCAATCCCTTTGAGCCGGAAGTAGAGATCCTGGCGAAATGCACCTGCTCCGATGGAGTCTTCCAGATTCTGATGCGTCGCGCTGATCACTCGCACGTTCACGGGAACGGTCTGGGATGTTCCCACTGGTTGAATGACGCGTTCCTGCAGTGCACGTAGTATTTTCGCCTGGGCCGACAATGGCATATCACCAATCTCGTCAAGAAAGAGCGTTCCCCCCTCGGCTTGTTGAAAGACTCCCTGCCGATCGCTGTCAGCTCCGGTGAAGGCTCCTTTCCGGTGTCCGAACAGTTCACTTTCAGTGAGTGATTCAGGAATTGCTGCGGCATTCACAGCAACGAACGGCCCGTCGGCACTCGCACTTAACCGGTGAATTTCCCGGGCGATCAATTCTTTTCCAGTCCCACTTTCGCCGCGAATCAAAATATTTACTGGAGCACGGGCCACCCGTTGCAACTGTTGAGACAGGGCTTTCATCTGTCGGCTGCTCCCGACAATGGCTCCGCTGGCATGACTGGCATGCAGTTCGTGTTGCAGGTCTGCCACCTGCTGTTGCAGCTGAACTCTCTGAGCGACACGCCTGGCAATCGAACGCAATTGTTCTATTTCAAACGGCTTGGTAATAAAATCTGACGCCCCTAATTGGATACATTCAACGGCATCAGTCAGTCGATTATTCGCTGTGACGACAATAATCTCCGACTCTCGAACGCTTCCTCCCAGTTCCCGCAACATGGCCTTGCCGTTCATTTTGGGCATATTCAGGTCAAGAAAAACAAGATCCGGGCGATGTGTTCGAATCAATTCCAGGGCCTGTCGACCATCTTCAGCTTCGATAATGAGATGTCCCCCCTGGCTGAGAGCGCGACGCATTCCAAAACGTGCCGGTCCTTCATCATCCGCAATCAATATGCACAGGGTGGTCATTGTTCCGTCCGATTCTGTCATAACAACGGGAGACGGACAAAAAAGGTCGTCCCCCTGGCAGGAGCAGACTCGCAGGTGATTTCGCCTCCGCAGGCGCGAACCCTGAGTCCAACGATATACAGTCCCAGACCCGTCCCGGACTTTTTTGTTGTCAGGAGGGGCTCAAAAAGTCGCTCCTTTACGAGCGGAGACAATCCCGGACCATTATCCCGGATCGTTGTTACAATGGTCTGACCATCCACATTGCAAGTGACATCGATTTTTCCGTCGACCCCGGTTGCTTCAATAGAATTAACGATCAGGTTAAAGAAGATCTCACGCAGAGTTCCTTCATCAACCGCAACAGCAGGCAGGTTGTCGGGGATGTCGATCGAGATTTGTGAATGATGCTGGCGTGCCAGATACGATAATAACTGTGCGGTCTGCTTCAATGATTCCTGTAGCAGGCCATCCCGCGACGTTTCCTCCGGAGTACGGGCAATATCGAGCAATTGTGACGTTGTCAGGGCCAGACGATTGATCTCGCTTAAGATCAGTCGTAGATCCTCCACGTGCGGGCTGTTTTCACCGAGTTCTTCCGCCAATACGGTCGCGATAGCCTTGATTGAAGACAACGGGTTTTTGACTTCATGTGCAATTGATCCGGCAATCAGTCCCAGTGAAGACAGTTTTTCCTGCTGAACGGCCCGGTGTTCTGCCTCGATGCGAGACGCCTGCAGATCGCTGTTCTGGATTGTGGCCCCCAACTGTTCGACCAGCAGAGACAGTGCGTTCAGCTCTTCATCGCCCAGCATCTGCCGTAACTGTTGCGGTCCCACAAGCAGGAGACCATGACGACCCGGAGCCTCAATCCGCAAAACGGCAGATGCATTCGCCTCCTGCAAGACATCCAGGCTTCCACGATTGGGAGCATCATAGAGAGTGCAGCTGCGCAGCCCGTCTCTCAGTAACTCTTTATGAAGCCACAGTGCTTTCTGGATTGGAATCCTTGAGTTCTGCTCCGTCTGACAGGACAGTTTCCCATCCGCATCGAACAGAATCGCCCAGACATATTCCACCTGAAAGGCGTTTCGGGCGGACTGGACAAACCAGTCCAGGAGTTCCTGGGGGGCCTGGCCCGATCGCGCAGCCAGTTGTACAGAGAGCCTGCGGTTATGGTCACGACTCTGAACGGATGTGCCGAAAAGATACCGCAGCGCTTCGGAGCATCGTTGACGCAACGGCTGATATGCGAGGATCAAGCCGAGCGCAGCGATTCCTTCAAGCACTCCAAAGTTAACTCGATATTGTTCTTGAAACGCCTCCGCGAAATCGTGGGTCAACACTTCATGCAGCAACATGGCCCCGATCACAATGGCACCATAAGTCAATGTTCGCTCCAGAATCAGTGGAAGAAGCTGAAACCGCAGCACGAAGTAGGCAAAGACCAGCGTCGGCAGGACAGGGGAAAGTGCGACCCCCATCTGCAGCCATGGTCGTCCAGACGGCCAGAGATGCATCATCCATGTCAGACAACTCACGTTAAAAACCGTAATTCCAGCTAGCGTCCAGGCCATCGAACCAAAAAACGAGAGAACGCTGGGGCTTTCAAAATTGGCGCGAAGCCTCCACAGACCACGAGCCACAAACAGATTCGAGACGGACATGAATATGAGATAAGGGCCGGCATATTGATGAAGAACGTCCAGAAACGGTTCCCGGGGAGCTTTCGAAATCTGGATGCTGATCGGAATGAGGAGCAGTACCGGAAGGTAATACAGAGACAGCCGGGGATTGGCCCGTACTGAAACCTGAATCCCGGATTTCACAAACCGGTGCAAACCATGCAAAATTGCACATGGCATTACGAGCAGTCCGGCGGCCATCACGGTCATGCTGGCCCACAAAGCATGCACAGCCAGTTCTCCTGTCGAATGCAACAGCAATGCGCGAATGAACAGGCCGGAGTGCCACATGCAGACACCGATCGTCAGTGTCAGCATCCACACTGCAATGTATTGCCAATTATGCCTCTCGAGCAAACTGAGCAGCACAACCAGATCCAGGACGGCAGCCACACCATAAGCGAAAAGCGGCAGGCTTTCTGCCATATTACATGGACTCCAGCTTCGTAATTAAATAAATAAATAAAGGTTCTTCCGGCAATTCGGGGTGTTGGGTTGAAGAAGTTGGACATGCTGGTCTGATCAGGGGTTGTGTCTTACGCAATTCCTGACGAAAGAACTCAGCATGTCCAGCAGTCTGTTGTATCACGCACTCGGGGTGCG
>Ga0182738_1008012_pt1 | contig 10573 bp, 13 predicted proteins | sample eDN5th30CBELigMG_FD_128876 | JGI IMG/M metagenome (GOLD analysis project Ga0182738, IMG submission 128876) | Enriched Miracle-Growth compost microbial communities from Emeryville, California, USA - eDNA 5th pass 30_C BE-Lig MG (version 2)... ... | reverse complement strand
TTAAAGAAAAGAAATTTTGTTTCAATAATTAGAGATAGAGAGCAATATCATCTTATCAATTATAAATCTAAAGATTAGTTGAGAGCAGTTAATACGGAAATTTCATCACATTCATATTGAGCAATCATTACATTAAACTTTGGTTTCTCTAAAATTCTTCCTCCCATGATCATTTTATCGTCAGAATTATAACTCTTCATAAGAACCAAATTCAATCCGTTATCGACATTCACTTTCCAAACGTTGAGATAAGTGTCTTCGCTTGTTGAGATAAACCTGTTCAATTTCAAGTTCACACTCAAAGAGGTGACTGCTCTGAAATGAGCAGCAATCTCAATAATCATATTGTAAGTCAAGACGTCATAAACTCGAATCTTGCCCAAAAGATCTCCCACAAACAAATAACAAACTGACTCATTCTCGTAAACACACATTGAAGTTATTGGGTGATTATGGTTATTCAAATCAATGCTCTTCAATAACTTTCCACTTTGTGGGCTCTCAACTTGACACACATGAAGAATGCCTTGAGTATCTCCTACAAATAGCAAATTGTGAGCATTTGAGCTTGCAAGATAAGTGATTGGCGATCCGCTCTTCAAAGAGATGCCAACACTATTGTTATAACTCTCCTCTTTGACATTGTCGATAAAGTAAACTTCTCCGAGGGAGTTACCAACACATATAACTTCTTTGCCAGTCTTTGAAACCACACTTGTTATTCCCTGGAAATAGTTTTGAACGCTCGCATCTTTATAAAACTTGGAGTCTTTTTCGGCAATTTTGATAAAAGTCAAAAGTCTCTTTCCATCTTCGCTATAAACTTTGCAACCATTATTAAAATTCAGCACAAGCTTCCATTGCTCTTGGGATTTCACATATTTCAAGTCAGTAATTTCTTGAGCATCCTCTCCTTTCAAAAAGTGCTCTTCAGTTTTTGGGTATGGCATTGAACTATCAAACTTAGAAACGAAATAACAATATTATACTCGGTATTTATTTGAAAAATCGTGCACAAGTGGTCACCGTTGTTGCTTGCAAAGCAAAATGAAGAATCACTCGATGTCACGTTGTTGTGAAGGTAGGCTGGAGTTGATTTAAAGGGAATTTTAACTGTTCCACTCTTAGAAACTTTGGATTCCATTTTTTAAAGAGTTTTTAATGCTAACAAAAGATGAAATATTATTAATTCAATTCAAATTCCTTATGTACAAAATAAATCACAGAGAGATAAATGTCTTATAATAAATCATTATTGTTATTGTTATTATTCCAGTTGTTTGTATTTATATTAAATGGAGCGTTTTTCTTTTGATTAGTGCTCGGCACATTAAAACTATCAAAGAAATCATCAGAACTTGGCTTGCTATTCTTATTATTCATATTCATTCCTTGGAACATCCCTCCGGTATTCTGTTGTGAGTTCCAACCTTGCGATGCTGGTTGCGGGTTATAGCTAGGAGGGTTCGAGTTGAATTGGAATTGATTATTGTTATTTGAAGATGAGGACATCATATTAAAGTTGTTTGAAGCTCCAAAGCCTTGGTTTGATGAGAGACCAGCAGATCCAAGCTCATTATCCAAGATATCCCATTTATTTGATCCGGTTGTTGGTGCAGGTGTAAAGTTGAAATTGGATTGTTGATTTTGACTCTGACTTTGGAAGTTTCCACTTGGTTGCTGTCCAAAGTTGAATCCTCCAGATTGTTGTTGTTGCGTTCCAGCGGCGTTGGATGGTTTTTTAATATTGAGGCTTGCAAGCGTCTTTTGGGGTTGAGAAGAGACAGGAGTGGGTTTAGGGAAACTTGGATTTTCGACCTTTGCTTGTTGACCTGTGAAATTAAAAGCATCGATGTTGGTTGTCTTCTTTGGAACTGTTTGAAGACCAGGAGAAGAAGCGTTATACGATGGGCTCAAAGGTGAATTTCCAAAGTTACCTGCATTGTTTGTGTTACTTGATGATTTAAATTGCTCATCAAAGCTTGTGAAATCAAAATCATCAATTCCACCACCCCAGCCTCCGCCAGAGTTTGCTGGAATGCCTGTGGATGAGCTGCCACCAACACCGCCAGTACTACCCCCAGTAAAAGCATCCAAAAAGTTAAATTCTGTTCCATCCACCTTACGAGTTGGTTTGCTTGGTTCGAACTTCAACAAATTATTGTCATTCACCTCTTCTTGTGGTAAATCAGGCTTTCCTTCATAGTACTTTGGAAAAATAATTAAAGAACTTGAAGCATATAATTTTCAATACCTTATTTTGCTCTTCTTCGATTCTTTTTAAATACGCATTAACTGTCGATAAATATGCCTTGTATTCAGTTTTTGAAAGACTTTGATCAACCAACATTGGAATCATGGATACCAAAATCTTATTTGCAATCGTCTAAAGATAACATTAGGAATGCCTCCCTTCTAAACAATTACTTCAACTCCAATATTTTTGGAAATTCCTTCAAATATCTGTAATAAGGTCATGTTTATTTTATAATTATTGTTCATTTTTCTGACTTTTTCCAAAGTGTTCAAAACTTGATCATTTATAGTTGTTTTGTCAAAAATTTGGTAAATCTTGGATAACAAGATAATTGCTTCTTTTCTAATGTCAATGTTTGCGTCAACACACATGTTTAATATTCTTGGTAACAACTGGCTCTTGGAAACATTATACTCCATCTTGCTGAATAAAGCTTCAGTCTTTTTGAGGGCCAAAATTTGCAGCTTGGCGACTCCACACTCAAATGCTTTTGTTAACAATGGAACAAAAATTGTTTGAATTTCCTTCATATCTCCAATTTCAACAAGAATTTGCGAGTTTTGGATCAATAAATATAAAGCCTGAGCTGGAATGCCTTTTCCTGTCGTAAGAGCCTTAATTGAGGGCCAGACCACATTGTGGAACTCTTGCTTTGTTAAAATAGCAGAACCTTCTCCTTCAACCAAACTGAAGTAAATTGGAATTATACTCGCAGCAAGTTTCTCATTTTTTATAAGATCATTCAACAAGGGGAGGATCTTGGAAATCACAAACTTTTTCTCGAATCTCAAAACAATCTGATTCAGTCCCTTCAAAAATGACTGTTGCTGAGCCAGCTCCCTTTGATAAAGCGTTTCAAGGTGCTTCACAGTCTGAATGAAAGGATCTTTGAACCATTGATGGTTGACCAATTCACTGATAGTTGGTCTCATACTTGGTTCTGGGCTCAACATTCTCACGATAAACTGTCGAATCTCATTGGGAATGCAAGTAAAATTCTGCTTATGCATATTCTTTGCAAAATCCTGAACCTCATTCACAGAACCCACATTCATCAAATAAGGATTCTTGGTGCTCTTATCTTGATTTATCTTGTAGAGGGTATAAATTAAACAGCCCAGAGAAAATATGTCGGAGGCGAAGCTGCATTTTGAGTTCGAGTTAGCTACTTCTGGAGCACAGAAGTTCAGTGAAGGTCTTATATTCAAATTCTTGGTAAAATTGATATTTGTGTCAGCACTCGACCCTTGAGTAATTTGCGTGACGAATGTAAAGCCTCCCAACTTCCATTTTTCATCATTTAGCACGTAAACGTTTTCTGGACAAATTGCCAGATGGCAAGACTTCACATCATTATGCAGAAAACTCAAAGTCTCAGCAAGCTCCAAGATGTGGAACTTTGTATCAATCTCTGTTGGAAAAATCTCCGAGGCTCTGTTACTTTGAATGAAATTATGCAATGATCCTTTCGTTGCTTCAGTTACGAACCCCATAGATTTTGGATCTTCAAGCAAAGGGTCCAACAAACTCAAAATGTTTGGATGCTTAAATCGTGCAAGAGACTGGGGCTCCTTCTTTATAAGCGCAAGAGCCTCTTCTCTAACACTTGAAGAAGCTTTCAACAATTCTTTCTTGTCAAACAAAAAAATTGTCGCTGGGGTTTTGCTCTTGTCTAATTTATGCCCGCTATACATCTCCCATTGCAAGCCTATACCAGTCTTCCCAATTGGCTCCTTTTCAATATGTGTATCTTTGATAAGTTGGTTTCCCATTATTCGGTTTTGATAAAGAATAGAGTATAATTGTATAAAATTTTATTGCTTCAATCTCTTTAATATCATCCCAGAAAATTGCAGTTAAATATATCCTTTTTTTTAAATTCATCACTGAATCTCATAAAAAAAAGTAAATATAAAAAACAACGCATGCAAAAGAAAAAGTATTCAGACAAAATTTACAGTAAATTCAATAAAGTGTTCTTCCAGATGCAAAAAGGTCTTTTGAAGGCAAAGAAGCAGATTTATCATATAATTGGTAGTTCAGCTTTTTCAAAAGTTAAACATTTCCTTTGAAAAAATCATGTCTTACTTTTTGTTTCATATCCTGAAGCCAGGTAGAATGACTCAAAAATAAAGAACTCACTTGCTCACGCTGCTCACGAAAGTGTGATGGTGATTGTTTCTGTTTCAAGGATGCTTGCTCTTTTTCATACTCAAAAGACTTGGTTTGTTGGTCTAAAACACCGAATAAATTATCATAACTATATTGTAAAGTTCCTTTTGGTCCAAAGCCTTGTGAAAGCTGCAGTTTATTTTCAAAGTAGAAACTATCTTTGATATTTTTAACACCGTTCTCCCACGTTGTTGGTGTCGAGCTCTGATTTTGACCCTCGAAGTTGATTTCTAAAGCTGACTGATTTTCCAATATATTCTCCCAAACTTCATAAAATTCTAAAGAAAAATTGAAAATTTCTCAACACAAATTTTCATCTTACCTTCTCCTTCATCTTCCACAACTGGCACGACAACTTGTATCTTTAAATATTCATCATAGACCATTTGAATATTATCAATGTCTCCAGAAACCATTTGTTCAAATTCTTTAAATAATTCATTCTTTTCTGCAAACATCATATCGGCATCTCGGATTTTAAACATAACTGAATTCATTTTTTCCACTTGTTTATCTAAATTATGCTTCAAGTCTTTCAGAATTCTTTTCCTTTGAATATTCTTGTTATCTGAAGAATTGTATTTTTGGCAATCTTTCTTTAGTTTCCCTTGCTTCTTCAATAAAGTTTGTTGTTTCTTTGCTATTTTATTTTTGCACTCTTTGATTTGTTCCTTTATCTCTTGTAAATTATCACATTCCTTCAAATAAATGTTCTTCCATTTGCTATCAGAAGTGGGTTTTAATTTCTCTTTTCAAGATAAATTTACTTTTCTCCAATCAGCAATTGACTGTTGGATCTTACATGACTCAAAAACATACTTTTATGTGGAGTCATTGTACCTACTTGAGATAAATTATTAAAACTGTCGAGTAGGACAAAGTTTATACACTTAGGAGAAGGCAATCTAGAACCTTCACCTCTTCTATACACCGAGCCTGATACTGTTTGGTCTTTCTCATCTCCATGTGTCTTTTAAAGTTTAATCAAAAAATCTCGTCGAAATTTTACTGTCAAAATTGTTTTAATCTCTTCAATGTCTTCAATAATTTTAACATAAGGAAATTCTTTCTTTATTCCATTTCCGTTCATAAGATTGGAGCTTCGAAGTGAAGTTGGACTGAGATAAGAAGACTTATTGTTTTCTTTCAAAGTCAGAGAAGTTTGTTTCGATAAATTGGTAATTTTTAATTCCATTTGCTTGATTTGATTTTCCAACTCTCTGATAATTGTTTCATTTTTATTCATTCCTTGTGGAGGAGCTACAGAATTCTTTCTTCGTAAACTCTCGAGTTTGTCTCTCAATTTATTATTCTCATTTTGCTGTTTCTCTACTTTCCTATTGACTTCTTGAACCTTTTTATTTATTTCCTCTTCAGCCCTCTCGGCCTTCTTTATTTGCTCAAAGATCTGTTCTTGATTATTAAGATCGAGCCTGATGTTTTCCACTTCATGTTTCAACTTCTGTTCAACTGATTTTATCTCGGACTCGAGATTCTGAATTTTAAGATTAAACTCTTTTCGAGATCAGGGGGAAAAAAATTAAACCTGTTTTTCATTGGATAATTTTTCCTTCAGTTGAATCTCATAAGCACTCAATCGCTTCTTATATGTCTCTTGCAGCCCCTGTAATTCTTTCTGCAGCATGATTTGCTTTTTATCTTTTATCACCTGAAGCTCAGCTTTCTCTAGTTCCCTTATACTCTCGTCTTTTTTACTTCTTTCATCAACTTCGAAATCATTTAAATTTCTTCTCATCTCATTATCAATTTTTTCTTTCTCAATCTCAAATTTTCGATCGTATTTTTCTTTCAAATCACTATTTCGGGCCATTTGGAGCGCCCCAGTCTTTTGTTTTGCCACCAACAGTGTCTAGAATTTATGAGTCAATCATACTCCCAAATCTCTTACGCTTTTCTCTTCATTCAGCTTAATTTCTAAACTGTTTCTATAGTTTTGCACTTCTTCTTTCTGTCTTTCGGCTTCTTCGATCGCAAAAAGATTTAGTTGATTTTTTAAATCTTGAGCTGATTTCTTTTTATCCTCTTCTAATTTCTTATTCTGACTTTCCTCCAAAGATTTTTTCTTCTCTTCAAAATTGGATTTCTCCTTCTCAAGGCTTTCAATTTCTTCCTTCAATCTCTAAAAAAGAAACATTAACCTACTCTTGCTCAGAAACGCAATTCTAGTACCACTATCTTAGCCTCATTTTCTTTTATTGCTTTTTCGTGTTCACCAGTCTCAAGCTTTCCAATATCTTCTTGAGCTTCCGTCTTAAGTTTTGCTATCCTCTTTTCTTTTTCCTCTTCAAGTTGATTAATTCTAGATTCCAGGTTCTTATGATGTTCTATAGTCAAGTCTTCTTGAATTTTTCGTTTACTCTCAACAAATGCTTTACTGGCAACCTCCACCTTTTTGATCAATTCCGCTTTCAATCCATCAAGACTCTCAGCAATCTCCATTTCCATTTCATCATTTTTATTACTCTTTTCAGCTTTCAAGTCCTCTTTTGCTTTTCTCATCCCTTTTTCCTTTTCCTGCTTATACAGGAAAAATTTCCGGTCATATTCATCATCAATTTCTGTGAAATCGTCTTTTGGAACCTCAAAATCAAAATTGTGAACGAGCGTTGGTTCCGCATGTCGGCTTGCCACAACTGGTTTCTTATTTATTAATCTCTTTGGTGAAGAGTCAATCGATGACTCTTGATGGTTTAAAGAGGCAACATCTTGAATCTCAAAAATATTATTATTCTCTCTTTTCCCGTACTCATCTTCATCCTTCGAACTTGTTGATAAATCTTTTATAATTGGTAAACCGCTTGCTTTTGCTTTTGCCAAAGGGGATGATGAATTCACAGCTGGAAAACTGCTCTTAAATTTACTCACTGCTTTACTTTGCACCTTATTTGTTTTCTTCTTTTTGGCATCCTGATACACTTTCTTGTAGTGCTCGTCGCAAGGATGCTCCCATTGGGCTTCTTTCGTCTGTAGGTTGATATAATAAATGTCTCCATTTCGATTTTTTGCTGGCTTCCAGACATCAGGTAAAGGAGCCTTCAACCCTTCTCGAGCAATATGAAAAAGGTCCTGGTCTTCTTGCAAGTCCATCCCCAAAAATTGCGCATATTCAAGAATTTCTATACTCAAATCTTAATCATGCTGCTGCTATCTTTAATTTTTACCTTCTTGAGTCGGCTGATAATTCTCATCGATTTCCTCTTCTAGAATCATGCTTTCCTCATCACTTATATCTAGTTGTGCTGTATTCATCTTCTGGTTCTTATTCATTTCTTCCCTAAACCTCTTTTTATCAATAAGTTTATTTGATATATAAGCAGGATGATATTCTGAAATTTATTTTGAATCAACTCAGAAATGTTTTTATTTAAAACTAAAAAATAATTAAACCTTTCTTGATGCTAAAATCCAAAGGAAAAAAGACCTTTGGAAACTAAGCATACTTACTATTTTCTCCTCATCTAATCCCAGAATCCCGATTTCAAGGGGGGAGGGGGAAAAAATAAAACCAAGAATTTTCGAAACAATTAATTTCCAAAATTATTTTTTTTTTATTTTACAACATCGGACTGATTTCTCCCTTTGACAGCATTTTCATTGACTGATATCGAAATTTCTGAGGAAATACTTGATTTTGTAATTTTCTGTATCATAATATAGATTATAAAATTTTTTCCCAACATTGTCAGTCAGTCAGACATTCATTCCATTCGATTCCAATTTTTTCCCCAGTTGTTGTTATTGAACAAGACAAGAGACAGTTTTTGATGCACGAGAGAGAGAGATCTTTATTTTATCGTTAAATTGAGAGAGAGCGCATAAAATATGAAGATGAGGCTATGGAGCACTCTATTAAGAGGACATATTGCCGTTTTTTATTAATATGCTCATTACGTTTTGTTTTACTTTTAAAGGATGATAAAATAAAATTTTGTGATGGAGGCTGATTCAATCAATCAGCCAATTAAGAAAATATCTCTTTATTCTTGCTCGAGTCTGTGTTTCCAGTTATTATAGTCGGGTTCGTAGTTGAAAGCGCTATCCTTTAAGAACATGAAGTCTAAAAGATTAATTCAAACTCAAATTTCAATTCATTACCAACAACGAGAGTCAAAATAAGAGACAAGGGGATAAGAGCCCACATCTTTGTATAGTCACTTGGGGCAATGTATGTAATGATGGTAAAGACGATCAAGAGGAAAATCTGGAGCTTCTGTCTGAAGTTAAACATTTTCGAAGGCCTGTATATTTATCTTAAATAAAAATTAATAATTAATAACATATACAAGAAGAGGATTTAATCATTTTAAGGATGGAAGATGTCTTTACAATCGACTCCCGTCATGACGGAACATTAGTAAATTACAGAAATTTTCTATTATTAAAAACAAAAGTTCCATGCGCAATATGACTATTACGGTAAACGACTTGCCACTTGCTCTTATGATGGTAGACATTTTCACTCATCATGAATGCAAAAGGTTAATTTCAAGGCACAATTCAAATCTTTGAAGTTTCAAAAGGAGATTTACTCAAAGGAGATAATGTCATTAAACTGAGCTCTTTCAAAGCGTAAAGGATCCGCACCTAAAACACTCTAAATCGATAGTCATCATGGCCCAATTTGGCAAATAGCTTGGGCTCATCCCAAATTCGGCAATATGCTAGCTTCTTGCAGCTTTGATAAAAAAGTAACAAATTTTGCCGAGTCTCAACAGTCTCAAATCAAATCAGGTTATTATCTGGAAAGAAGTTAAAGTCAATGAATGGCAGGAAGTCACAAGCTATGAACATTCTGGCTCAGCTAACGCAATTTCTTGGGCTCCCAGTGACTGTGGTTTGAGGCTACTTTCCTGTAGCTCTGATGGAACCATCTGTATTTTATATGAAAAAGGTAACAAATGTGAGAAAAATATTTTCTCAAATAATTAGCTGATAATGAATGGGATAAATTGATCGTCTTCCAAACTCATAAAACAGGTGTCAACTGCATTTCATTTGCACCTTTGATGTATGGGAATAATTACTTTGTAATCGACTTTGATGTTTTTTGTTCTAAAAAAATATCAGGCTGAAGATTATAATGAAAAATTGGCTCCCCTGCCCAGGTTCGCAACAGCTGGTTCGGATAAAACTGTAAAAATTTGGGAATATAATGAAGGTATCAAACTCCAATAATCAAAATTTCTCAATACTTCAAAGAGGCAGCGAATAAAATTGTTGAAATTGCTTGTCTAGAGGGACCAGACGGCCATTCAGATTGGGTTCGTGATGTAGCATTTTGTCCTCGACCAGATCCAACTGAGACCATCCTAGTCAGTGCATCTGAAGTATAAATGACTTGAGTGAAGCAATTATTTATCAGGATAGGATGGCACAATCATATTTTGGAAAAATTCAAAAACACACCCAAATGAATGGAAAAAAATTGATATGAAAAAATTTGATGGACCAGTTTGGAGAATTAGTTGGTCAGTTGCTGGAGATTTATTGGCCGTTTCAAGTTCAGGAAGTAACCAAGAACATCTAGTTGATGTCTACAAAGTAAATTGTGCATAAATATATTCTGACAATTTTTAGGAAAATGAACACCATAATTGGGAGCGAATCACAAGAATTGATGAAGAAGGAGGACCATCCGAATAAAATATTCTTTTTGGTCTTAAATTATTTTTGCCCAAAAAACCCTTTTCCTCATCGTAAAATAATATTCTTGTCGTATGTTACTAGTCTCGTCTGTCTGAAATACTTTTACTCTTCTAAATACAAGGAAACCTGTGAAAATTGCTTTCTGAACTTTATATTTCTGTAATGTCTCGAAAGCGTTAAAAAAAAATCCCTTCTTGTTATTCTTCATTTTTTTAAAGAAAAAAGATTCAAAAATTCTTCATTTCATTCCTAGAGAAAAGAAGGAAAATTCTTTCATAACAAACATGGTTTTCCGAGGAAGTCAGATATTTTGGAGGGAGGGAGGGTGGGATACCAAATACTGTAAATACCGAAAAAAAAAGTTTTTTCACAATTCTTTTCAAGATTGTAGAAAACTAGGAAAGTAGTTAAGGTATCATTTTATTTCATTTTATTTTGGATCGCTTTTACAGATAAAATGCTGAGACATTTCAAAAG
>Ga0182738_1008011_pt1 | contig 10573 bp, 9 predicted proteins | sample eDN5th30CBELigMG_FD_128876 | JGI IMG/M metagenome (GOLD analysis project Ga0182738, IMG submission 128876) | Enriched Miracle-Growth compost microbial communities from Emeryville, California, USA - eDNA 5th pass 30_C BE-Lig MG (version 2)... ... | reverse complement strand
CCTGCAACTCATTCAAGCAAGCAGTGACTCTCGCCTGCAGATCGGCATTGTTTGTCGCCGCGCGATCGGCATTGCTGCGGCAGCGCCGAAATTCGGCCAGGCTCTCTGGCGTATCCTGTGCCGCGCCCGACGGAGCGGCCGCCGAGCCAGCTCCAGGCTGCTCCGTGATACGCAACGTCGAGGGAGGCGAGTAGCTGCCATCGCGAGAGGGAAAGCTGAATTCCTGAGTGGCTCCCTGTTGCGCGTGCACCGCCCCTGCGGCGCCCATCAAGCAAGCCAACGCGGTCAAACCAGAAATTGCGATCGTCTTCGTCATGATGTCATCCTTAGTCAGAACTCACCACAGCCCGGCTGGGCCTGGCTGACATCAATGGTACGTCTGCCGCCGCGACATGCAGCGCAATAACACGCATGAAATCGAAACAAATTTCAACTCAGCAATCGGCACTCTCACCTGTCAAAGGCCCACTTACCGACGTCATTACTGATTGATTCCATGTCGTTCCCGCCAGGCTTTCAGGGCCTGGCGATAACGGTCCATCTCATCGTTATACAAATCGTAGACGCACGGAATGCAACCGCTCTGGCAACATTCGTAAGGTTCAGGCGGAGTCGGAGGCACAGGTTCGAGGTCGTCCTCAGGCGGAGGGATAGGGGTATTCATACCTCTATTATCCCCCCATTGCCCAGGATGCCTTGATCGACATCCAAGGCCGAGCCACACTAGACGATCGTCAGCGTGACGTCGATATTGCCGCGCGTGGCGTTGGAATACGGGCACACAATATGCGCACGCTGCACAAGCTCCTCTGCTTGATCGCGCGGCAGCCCCGGCAATGAAATTTTCAACTCAACCTCGATACCGAATCCCGTGGGCAGAGGACCGATCCCAACCGCCCCATCGACGGACACATCCGCCGGAATCGAGAGTTTGTCACGGTTCGCCACAAACTTCATCGCCCCCAAAAAGCACGCCGAGTAGCCTGCGGCAAACAACTGTTCGGGGTTCGTCCCGCCACCTGCGCCGCCCATTTCCCGGGGCACGGCTAGTTTGACATCCAGAATATTGTCGGACGAGACCGCGCGGCCATCACGGCCACCAGTGGCTTTGGCGTGGGCACGATATACGACTTTTTCGAGAGACATAATGGAATCCTTTCGATAACAGTAGTGGAAAAACCGGCGAATCTTCCCGCAGACGGCTCGCCCCGGTTCATAGCAAGTAGCAGGGTAACGCAATGCGCACTAGCCGCTATCCGTAGAATAGAGCGGTTTACGCTTAATATCATCCGTCTCTCATCGCGGGTTTCCTGCCGAAACATCGAAACGCGCGATTTTTTCCTTCTATTTCCTCTTTATCTCTAAAAGGCTCCCCATGGAAACTGAACTCGATGGCCGATTTCTCGCCTTGCGGCAAACGGTTGCACTCGCCTTGGCGCTATCGACCCGCAGTAACCCGCAGGCCACCGCACTCGCTCTGGATATCCTGGCCGACCTGCGAGCCAACGTCGATGGAGCCCCCGCAGATAGCCCCTTTGATCTGCCGGCCTGGGCTACTGGCGCCCAAGACGAATTGGACCAGATCGCCCAACTCGTACGCGCCTTTACGCAGCAGCCGGACGATGAGACACAGAAATAGCATCTCAGCATTTCGGTAGAATGACGGCACTATGCGCCGCGCCCGTGTTTCCTCCTCGATACGCTATCGCGCCACAATCTGGCTGGCGCTGTGCGTGTTTGCACTGAAGGCGCTGGTCCCTCAGGGGTTTATGCCGGGCGACGACCCCAGCACCACATTGATCCAATTGTGCTCTGCCGCAGGGCCGGTCTGGGTACAAGGCCCATCAGCCTCGGCTCACGATCATCACCATGAATCGCAGCAAGACGCCCAGCATGCCGAGCAGTCTGCCGTCTGCCCAGCGGGTGCTGCTGTCGCCGCAGCACCACTGCAGCCTTCGCCCCTGAGGTTAGTGCCCATCGGCACCCTCACGCTGATCGCAGCCCCGAGGGCGCCTCCCGTCCTCGTCGACACCTCTCCCCTCAGCGCGCCGCTCGGTGCGCGTGCCCCACCTGTCTTACTCGGTTAGTGCTTGACGCTCCGTCGCCATCGCGACGGCCCTGCCCTTTCGTCCGAGAACTCTCATGCTTACCTTATCCGCCAGGACACTCGTCCTGCTGCGGCGCACGGCCGTTTCCGCGGCCTTGGCGCTGCTGTTGGCGAGCCCCTGCGCGCGTGCGCAGGCCCCAGCCGTCGAGTCCGTTGCCACGACGGCGACGCGATCTGCCGAAACAGACGACACCCCACGCCAGTCGTCGCGCGCAGACACCGTGTCCGAAGAGACACCCACCACAACGCTACCGGCGATTTCTGTTTCCAGCGACGCCTTTCCAGTGACCTTGAATGACATCACCTCAACCGGCTCGGCACTGTCACTCACCCCTTTTGAAACGCCAGCGAGCCTGGAGATCATCACCAACGAACAGCTTCGCCAACGCGGCGCCGTAACCGTCATAGACGCGATCACGCAAGCCACAGGGATCAGCGCCTTTCGCCACCCCGGCAATGGCGGCTCGTCGTTGTCCGCTCGCGGTTTTACCGATTCGAACTCTGTCGCGATTCTGTTCGACGGCGTACGCCAGTACGGAGGCCTGGGGCAGACCTTTGTCTATGATCCCTGGGCCGTCCAGCGCATCGAAGTCTTGCGCGGTCCCGCCTCAGTGTTGTACGGCGAAGGTGCGATCGGCGGCGTCGTCAACATCATCCCCAAAAAGCCAAGCCGTGGGCCGATCGAAAACGAAATTCAGACCACAATCGGCACAAATAATACGCAGCGCCTGGCGTTCGGCAGCGGTGGCGCACTCGATGACCGATGGTCGTATCGATTTGATGTCAGCGGCAACCACAGCAATGCCGACATGGATCTGGGAGACTCGAAAAACGCAGCCGTCACTGCCGCCTTGCGATTGGATGTCTCGCCCGAGCTGAATTTCACACTGACTCAAGCGTACGCATGGCAGGAGCCCACCCGCTATTTCGGCACACCGTTGATTGACGGCGACATCGATTATTCGTTGCGCCATCAAAACTACAACGTGAATGACAGCAACATCATTTACCGGGACCAGCGCACCCAATTACAAACCGAATGGACACCTGATGCGACAACCACTGTGCGCGGTCAGGTGTACTACATCGGCAGCGACCGCGATTATCGCAACGCCGAAAACTACGTCTGGCAAGCGGCCAACGGCCTGATTTCACGCAGTGCCTACACGGCAATCCAACATGATCAATCACAAATCGGTGCCCGCGCCGACGCCGTATTCAGCGGGCAAATGTTCGGCCTGCACAATCAGGTATCGGTAGGAGGTGAAATCAATCGCAGCAAATTCACTCACACCAACAACTCGCCTTATGGTGGCACATCGCTGGTCGATCCCTACAACGTCGATCATGGGGACTTCATCAACGAGGCCGGCACCTTGCCCCGTTATCGCAATACCGCAACGCAATACGCCTTATTCGCCGAAGACCGCTTGATGCTCACTGACCGCTGGTCGATATTGGGTGGTGTGCGTTACGACCATATCGATCTGCAACGCGAGGATCTCATCACCGACACGACGGCGTATCGCAAGACATTTACGAATGTGGGTTGGCGCATCGGCATGGTCTATGACCTGCTGCCGACGCTCGCGGTATACGGCCAATACGCCGAGGCGGCCGATCCCGTTGGCAGTCTGTTGCTCTTGTCCCCAGCCAACAAAGACTTCGAGCTCTCGACGGGCCGCCAGGTAGAGATCGGCCTGAAGCAAACCTTTTGGGACGACAAAGGCCAATGGACGCTGGCCGCCTATCACATCCGCAAAAACAACCTCGTCACGCGTGACCCCAATGATCCCGCACTCCGTGTACAGATCGGCAGCCAATCCAGCCGCGGATTAGAGCTGACAGTGGGCATGGAAATAGCAGACGACTGGCGTATCGACTTCAATGGAGCGATCCTGAATGCGCGTTATGACGACTACCTCGATAGCGTCAATGGCACAGCCGTCTCACGACGCGGCAACGTTCCACCCGACGTACCCGAGCGACTGGCCAATCTGTGGGTCAGTTGGAAATTCGCGCCGCAATGGACGGCCAGCGCAGGCTTGCGCTATGTCGGCAAACGTTATGCAGACAGCGCTAACGATCTCGAAATGGCCGCCTACACCACGACCAATCTCGCCTTGCAATGGGAGCCTCGCCGCGACCTGAGCCTGGCCCTGCGCGCCTACAACGTATTCGATAAGCAGTACGTCGAAACGGCCTACTACAACCAGACGCAATGGTTGCTGGGCGCTGGGCGGCGTATCGAGCTCTCCGCAAATTACCGGTTCTAACCGTTTCCAGCGTTTCGCCAGTCGCCTTCGCGCGCCCTGACCCACTACTAGCTACCGACGATGAACACGCAAACAACTCTCCTGGAATCCGACGCCGTCCGTCACGTTGACGTCTATCGCGCCGTCTGGCGCTGGCACTTTTACGCAGGCATCTTGGTCATCCCATTTCTGATTCTGCTTGCGATCACGGGCGGCCTGTATCTATTTCATAGCGAAATCGAAAGCGCCTGGTATCACGACCTGAAGCACGTACAAACGGCAAGCACGCCAGCGCTGGCGCCGTCTGCACTCACCGCAGCCGCATTACAGGCTCATCCCGGCACACTCGCCAAATACCTGCCACCCGCCACCCCCGATGCCGCGGCGCAAGTTGTCATCAAACCACCGGCAGGCGCCAATCTGAGCGTCTATGTCAATCCTTACGACGGTCAGGTGCTAGGCGCAGTCTCGGAACGGGACACGCTGATGTGGACCATACGCCGGCTACACAGCCTGGACTACTTTGGTCCGGTCGCGAACGGCGCCATTGAAATCGCCGCCGGCTGGAGCATTCTGCTGGTACTCACGGGTATTTATCTATGGTGGCCGCGTGGACGCAAACAAGGCGTCATCAGCGTACGCGGAACTCCTGCCAAACGCGTCTTCTGGCGCGACATACATGCTGTCACCGGGGTGATCGTCGGCTTTTTTATCTTGTTTCTCGCCCTCACCGGTATGCCATGGTCTGTCGTCTGGGGTGCCAAAATCAACCAGTGGGCCAATGGCAGCAACTTCGGCTATCCCGCAGGCGTGCGTGTCGCACTCCCCATGTCAGACGAGCATCTCGCTCACATGGGCCCCACGACCTGGTCTCTGGAACAAGCGCGCGTACCTGAATCCACGAACCATCACGCCGTAGCGGAACCCGAAATGCACCCTCCCACAATCGGCCAGCCCCAAATGGGCCAGCCCATTGGTCTGGACGCTGCCGTCGATACCTTCAAACATCTCGGCCTGGCCCCTGGATACGCCATCAACGTGCCACAACGCCCCACGGGCGTGTACACCGCCTCGGTCTATCCCAATGACCTCACCCGCCAACGGGTCGTGCATCTGGATCAATACACTGGCCAACCGCTATTGGACATGAGTTACGCGGACTATGGTCCATTGGGCAAGACACTGGAATGGGGCATCAACGTGCATATGGGGCAGGAATTCGGTCTCGCCAACCAATTGATCCTGCTGGCGGCGTGTCTCGCAATCGTACTGATGTGCGTGGCCGCCGTCGTCATGTGGTGGAAACGCCGCCCCGCAGGCAGTATGGGCGTACCCCCTATGCCGGTAATGCGTGGCGCATTGCGAGGCGTCATGATCTTGATGATCATAGGCGGGGTTGTATTTCCGTTGGTCGGCGCCTCGCTGTTGATCATGCTGGCGCTGGACTTGTTCCTGCAGCAACGGAGAAAATCACCGCCACCCATGTAGCCTGACACGATCGTATAGTTTAAATCCGGCGCGACCGGTTCAACGAGGCTAGACATGCTCACCCTGTTGAGCCCGGCAGTTGCCCCGCAGGGCGTTAGCACAGCACCTTCACCCTCAATGTCTGGGCATTGCACAACGCGAACTTTCAATCTGCTTTCTTGGATGGCGTAAAAAACCAACAGTCAGGAATGAAACGGGGATTTGATGTGCCGCCCTAAAAAAGCGACACAAATACCCTTTATCCAGTGGCTCAGCCTGCAGGCTCCAGTGTCTGCACGCGCGTGATCTGAATCGTCGACAACGCCGATGAACACTCGATGTTGCGTGCGTCTGCCACTGATAAAGAGCAAGAAATCCGCGCCGCCGCACTCGCCAACGTATTGCCGCGTTAGCACATCGCAACGCGGTAAACATCTCAAGTCAAAATGTAAAAAATCACTACTTTTAGCAGCTAATCCCCTATAGCTCCAGGGTTATGCGAGCGCTCTGCTTTACCATGGGTCTCTCAGAGATACCCCAACGGCACGATCATATGCTCGAACGGTTATCTCTGTTTTTTCAATTCAACGGAGATTTTCTTTATGAAAAAGACGCTACTCGCCGCAGCCCTGCTGGCAAGTTTCGCAGGCGCCGCTCAGGCTGAGACGTCGGTCACTCTCTATGGTGTCATTGACACCGGCATCGGCTACAACAAAATCAAGGGCGATGGTTACAGTGGCAGTCGCGTAGGCATGATCAACGGCATCCAAGCGGGTTCGCGCTGGGGTTTGCGCGGCACGGAAGACTTGGGGGACGGCTTGCGTGCAGTGTTCCAACTGGAAAGCGGCTTTGACTCCAGCAACGGCAACCGCGCACAAAATGGCCGTCTTTTTGGCCGCCAAGCCACGATCGGTCTGGCTAGCGACAGCTGGGGTACTCTTGAATTCGGCCGTCAGACCAACATGTCCTCCAAATACCTGGCTGACATCGATCCGTTCTACACCAGCTACACACAAGCCAATCTGGGTCTGGGTTTCAGCGCCGCGAACACGACCCGTTGGGATAACATGGTGATGTACCGCACGCCGTCGTTCAGTGGTTTTGAATTTGGCGTGGGTTATTCGTTCAACGTGGACGACACCAACAGCAACGAAAGCGGCTTCCGTACGGCAGACAATACCCGCGGCATCACCGCCGGCCTGCGCTACCTGAATGGCCCGCTGAACGTCGCGCTGACCTATGATCAACTGAACGCCAGCAACAGCGCCTCGAACATCGACAGCGACGCCACACCGCGTCAATATGCGATTGGCGTCACCTACGATTTCGAAGTCGTCAAACTCGCCGCCGCCTACGGCCGTACTACCGACGGCTGGTTCACCGGCCAGGACCTCGATTCCGGTACGCCATTCAGCAACGAATTCGGTTCGAACCGATTCGTCGATGGATTCAAGGCCAACTCGTACATGATCGGCGCGACCGTGCCCTTCGGTGGTGCCAGCAACGTCTTTGCCTCGTGGCAGCGCGTAGATCCGTCCAACGATCGCCTGACCGGTGGAGACTCCACCATGAACGTCTGGAGCCTGGGTTACACCTATGATCTGTCCAAGCGTACCAACCTGTACGCCTACGGCTCATACGGCAAAGACTACGCCTTTATCGACGACCTGAAGAGCACGGCCGTCGGCGTCGGTATTCGTCACCGGTTCTAAAGCAAGACCGACAATGGGCTTTCTGGGCCCGTTGTCTGAATCGGCGGGCTGAATCCCCAGCTCGCCGATTGAAACAACGTCATGCCACACCTCGCGATATATGATGACGCCGGGCTCATCTTCCGCGACCTGCCATGCTTGCCATTTCCCCGCACCTTGTTCCCCGGCTCGCCATTGGAAGCATGGCGCTACTGCTCGCGCTATCGACGCACGCCGAGCCGAAGCTACTGCATAGTGAGCCATCGCCCTTTGGAGAAGTCTTGGTACTCGAGGACAACGGCGAACGCTGCCTGAATTTCAATTCCATGACCGATCTGGGCCGCCAGACCTGCATGGATCTGCAAGAGCCCGAGACCTTGGTATTTTCTTATACGCGCATGATGATCAGCGCGTTATTTGTCCATCCCGCGCCGCAACGTATCCTCATCATCGGTCTGGGAGGGGCCACTTTGCAAAAAGCCCTGGCCACGCTTCTGCCCGACACCACGATTGATACGGTAGAAATAGACCCCGCCGTCGCGCGCGTTGCCGAGGAGTACTTTGGTTACCAGCCCGGCCCCAGGCAGCAGCTATTTGTAGAAGATGGACGCGCTTTTATCGAAAACGCGCATCGCACCGGAAACCAATACGACATAGTCATGCTGGATGCATTTGATGTCGACTATGTTCCCAAACACTTGATGACTGTCGAATTTCTCGAGCACGTCAAAGCCATTTTGACCCATGACGGGATCGTGGTCGCCAATACCTTCACGAACAGCGATCTTTACGAACAAGAGTCCGCGACCTACGCCCATGTGTTCGGACCGTTCTTTAATCTGCGGCAAGGAAATCGTGTCATTGTCGCTGCACGTGACACGCTGCCTGGACTGAGCACCATCCGGTCTAATGCCAATGCATTGAAAAACCAACTCGAATCCATCTCTGTCGACGTAGAACAAGAGATAAACAGGTACGCCCAACGCCAAGAGAAAGGATCTGCGGATATCCTGAGAGACCCCAAGCGCCAGTAAACAGATTGGTCGCGGCATACCCATCTAGGTTGTACGAGATTCGCGTCGCTAGTCGCCTTTTTATACATCGGGTACCGCAGCTATCACGGCGCAGCCTGGTTTCGCTGTGATTCGCCCGTGCGCGTTTCCCGCCAGGCGATATACATACCGCTGCCGACGATGAATGCCGCCCCGATACTATGGTGCACATCGGGGCTATCTCGCCAAACCAGCCATCCCAGCAACGATGCCCACAACAACCCTGTGTAATCAAACGGCGCAACCACCGACGCCGGTCCGATACGGAAGCCCTGGGTGATAAAGGTCAATCCCAACGTGCTGAACAACGCAATACCAACAAAGAATGGTAGATGCAACCATTGCGGCGGCGTCCAGAATAGCGGCACGGCAACCGCGCTACACACAAGCTGGCCTACCACGATATACAACATCGTCGTCATCATGCCTTCGGCTGCTCCGATGGCCCGCGCCGTCAACATCATGACGGCGTACAAAGACGCGGTCAGCAATGGAAACAGCGCGGCTACCTGAAAACTGGCTGCGCCTGGCCGCACAATAATCAACACCCCGGCGAACCCGGCCAGTACCGCCAACCAGCGGCGGCCATCCACGCGCTCTTTGAGCACCAACACGGACAAAGCCGTCACGAACAGTGGCGCGGAAAACGCGATGGCGGTGGTCTCGGCCAATGGCAGGGACTGCAAACCCAGATAGAAAAATGTCGCCGAAATAATATTGATCGCACCACGAACCAGATGCAGTCCGAGATGACCGGTGCGCAATGCACGCCGGCCGCTCAAGACCATCACCAAGACCAGCACGACCGGCATCGCAATCGCCGCCCGCAAAAACAATATCTGTATAGGGCTGTAATACTGGCCGACCCATTTGGCTAGCGCATCGCTGCAGGTCAAGAAAAATATTCCCGCGCATACACAGGCGATACCCGCTAGCGGAGTGGCTTGGGCAGGAGAACGGCGGGCGGACGACATGGAGACTTCTCAGTGTTACGATCAATGGATATCAACGGTGAAACGGATTTGTTTCACCCGCTATCCTATCCCATCGCGCAGGCGGCCGATACCATAGATCAGAACCATGGATACTTCCCTGGATATCGCCATCTCCATCGTTCAACGCACACAGCGGGGCGAGTTGGCACGTCCTTACGTTCATACTTTTTTTGACCCCGAGACGTTCACCGCCAGCCATATTGTGCGTGATCCACTCAGCAACGCCTGTGCCATCATCGACAGCGTCCTGGATTTCGACTACGCCAGCGGCCGGACGGCTCACAACTGCGCCTCTCAGATCATCAACCATATCCACGAGCACGCCTTACAGACGCAATGGATACTAGAGACTCACGCACACGCTGACCACCTATCCGCTGCGCCGCTGCTGCTGGAAAAATTGGGTGGGAAACTGGCGATCGGTCAACAGATCACGACGGTCCAAGAGGTCTTTGGAAAGATCTTTAACGCCGGAACGGAATTTGAGCGTGATGGCCGGCAATTCGATCACCTGTTCGACGATGGAGAGCTTTTCCAAATCGGCGGCCTGCAAGGGATCGCTCTGCACGTACCCGGTCATACGCCAGCCTGCATGGCCTACATCATTGGCGATACCGTATTCACGGGCGATACGCTGTTCATGCCCGACTACGGTACGGCGCGCTGCGATTTCCCCGGAGGAGACGCCGCCACGCTCTACCGCTCGATTCAACGCCTGTTGGCCCTACCCGATGACACACGGGTCTTTGTCTGTCACGACTACAAGGCCCCTGGCCGCGATACCTATGCCTGGGAAACCACCATCGCCGACCAACGTGCTTCTAACATCCATATTCATCATGGCATCGACGAGCCGACATTCGTGTCCATGCGCGAAACCCGCGACGCCACGCTATCCATGCCCAAACTCATCCTGCCCTCGGTGCAGGTGAACATGCGCGCGGGTCAGTTGCCTGAGCCGGAAGACAACGGGGTGCGCTATTTGAGACTGCCGTTGAATGTGCTG
>Ga0182738_1008010_pt1 | contig 10576 bp, 6 predicted proteins | sample eDN5th30CBELigMG_FD_128876 | JGI IMG/M metagenome (GOLD analysis project Ga0182738, IMG submission 128876) | Enriched Miracle-Growth compost microbial communities from Emeryville, California, USA - eDNA 5th pass 30_C BE-Lig MG (version 2)... ... | reverse complement strand
TCGAAGCCGCGGAAATCGACCAGGATCACGTTGACGATGTTGGTGCCGCCGCCCTCCGGCAAGGCGTTGTCGACGAAGAACGACGAGATGGTCTGTTGCGGCCCGCGCGTCAGCATGGCGTAGGCCAGGCCCGCTATCGACGTGCCCGCGGCGGCGGCGATGATCAGGTCGCGCGTGCGGCGCAGGCGCGCGCGCGTTTCGTGCCGTTCGCCGTCGAGGCTGCCCTCGATGCGGCGCGGCAGCCAGCGCAGGCCCGACAGCAGCAGCACCACGGTCACCACTTCGACGGCCAATTGGGTCAGGGCGAGGTCGGGCGCCGAGAACCAGACGAAGGTCAGGCACGTGGCCAGGCCGGCCCCGCCCGCGAGGATCAGCGCGGCCAGGCGATGGTACTTGGCCTGCAGCGCGGTGCCCACCGCGCACAGGCCGCCCACGATCCAGAGCACCGCGAAGGCCGGGTCCAGCGGCGTGACGGGCGCCGGCGCGTCGTTCCATTGCCCATGATGCAGCGGCAGCCAGGCCACCAGCAGCGCGCCGACGACGATCAGCACCATCTGCACCTGCAGGCGCGGCGAGCCCAGGCGGCCCAGCAGCCAGCCGGCCACCACGCTGGAATAGTCGAGCAGGAATTCGAAAGTGCGCCGGCCGTCGAAGTGGTAGATGAAGGGCACCCGGCCCGGCAGCGCTCGCTGGCGCGCGCGCAGGGCCAGGTAAAGCACGATGCCACCGATCATGGCCACGAAGCTCATGACCAGCGGCAAGTTCAGGCCGTGCCAAACCGCCAGGCTGTAGGCCGGCATGTCGGCGCCCAGCACGCTGTGGGCGGCGGAATTCAGGAACGGGCCGACCGTCAGGCCGGGAATCACGCCCACCACCAGGCAGCTCAGCACCAGCAAGCCGCTGGGCACCAGCATCCAGCGCGGCGGTTCGTGCGGCGCGCGCGGCAGGTCTTGGGCCGGCGGACCGTAAAAGACCTGCAGGATGAAACGCAGGGAATAGGTCACGCTGAAGGCGCTGGCCAGCACGGCCAGGGTGGGCAAGCCATGCTGGATGAGCGGATCGCCGCTGACGAAGGTGGTCTCGGCGAAGAACATTTCTTTCGAGATGAAGCCGTTGAGCAGCGGCACCCCGGCCATGGCGGCGGCCGCCACCACGGCCAGCGTGGCAGTGATGGGCATGGCGCGCCGCAGGCCGCTGAGCCGGCCCAGGTCGCGCGTGCCGGTTTCGTGGTCGACGATGCCCGCGGCCATGAACAACGAGGCCTTGAACGTGGCATGGTTGACCATGTGGAAGATGGCGGCCACCAGTCCCAGCGCGCTGTTCATGCCCAGCAGCAGCGTGATCAGGCCCAGGTGGCTGATGGTGGAATAGGCCAGCACGCCTTTCATGTCTTGCTGGAAGATCGCGGCGTACGCCCCCAGCACCAGCGAGCACAGCCCCGCCCCGCCGATGATCCAGAACCATTCTTCGGTGCCCGCCAGCACCGGCCAGAAGCGCGCCAGCAAAAAGACGCCGGCCTTCACCATGGTGGCCGAATGCAGATAGGCCGACACGGGCGTGGGCGCGGCCATGGCGTTGGGCAGCCAGAACTGGAAGGGAAACTGCGCGCTTTTGGTCAGCGCGCCCAGCGCCACCAGCACCACCACGGCCGGATACCACGGGTTGGCGCGCACCAGGTCGCCGGACGCCAGCACGCGGTCGAGGTCGTAGCTGCCGACGATATGGCCCAGGATGAGCACGCCGGCCAGCAGGCACAGGCCGCCCGCCCCCGTCACGGTCAGCGCCATGCGCGCGCCGCGCTTGGCGTCGAGGCGGTGATGCCAGTAGGCGATCAGCATGAACGACGCCAGGCTGGTCATTTCCCAGAACAGCACCAGCTGGATGAGATTGCCCGACAGCACCACGCCCAGCATGGCGCCCATGAACGCCTGGAAGAACGAGAAAAAGCGCGGCACCGGGTCTTCGGGCGACATGTAATAGCGCGCGTACAGCACCACCAGCGCGCCCATGGCGGACACGATCAGCGCGAACAGCCACGCAAAGCCGTCCATGCGCAACGTGAACTGCAGGCCCAGCGCCGGCGCCCAGTCGAGGTCGGCCCGGATCACGCTGCCATCGGCCACCTGTGGATACAGGCAGGCAACCAGCACCGCGCACGACAGCGCGATAAGGCCGGCCAGCCAGGCCTCGGCATTGCGGGCGTTGGAAGGCAGCAGCGCGGCGCACAGGCTGCCGGCAAACGGCAGAGCGAGGATGAGAATCAGCGACATGGCGTTCCGGGAGGACCAGCAACCTGGCTCGTGGGCGTGAGCCAAGCATATAGCCGGGATGACGTTACTCGGAAGTCCGGCATGGCGTACCGTTGCGGCGACGCCGCGACCACGACGCCTGGGCATCGACAAGGCCGGCCGGGAATCCACCCCGAAAAATATCAGATTCTTGTAAGGTTCGCACGGTCCAATTAGCCCCCCTTATGCCGCAGCCCCCTGACGGCAGCTACCCAGGAGACTTATTTTGAAGAAAAACGCCCCTCTCAAAGTGGCCATGCTGGCCGCGGCGGCCGCCTGCCTGATCGGCGCGGGCGCCCATGCCCAAGGCTACCCCGAGCGCCCGGTGCGCCTGCTGGTGCCCTTTGCCGCCGGCGGCACCACCGACCTGGTGGCACGCATCGTGGCCGATGGCCTGGGCCGCGAGCTGGGCCAGCCCGTCGTGGTGGAAAACCGCGGCGGCGGCGGTGGCGCCATCGGCGCCGAAGCCCTGACCAAGGCCGCCCCCGACGGCTATACCCTGGGCGTGGCCACCGTCAGCACCATGGCCACCAACCCGGCCACCAATGCGCAAACGCCCTACGATCCGCTGACCGACTTCACGCCCATCACCAACCTGGTCAACGTGCCCAACGTGCTGACCGTCAACCCCAAGACGCCGGCCAACACCCTGAAGGAATTCATCGCCTTGCTGAAATCGCAGCCGGGCACCTACAGCTACGCGTCGGCCGGCACCGGCAGCATTTCGCACCTGGACGGCGAACTCTTCAAATCGCTGACCGGCACCGACATGATCCACGTGCCCTACCGCGGTTCGGGGCCGGCGCTGAACGACACTCTGGCCGGCCAGGTCAGCGCGCAGTTCGACAACCTGCCCTCGTCGCTCGCGCACATCCAGGCGGGCAAGCTGCGCGCGCTGGCGGTGGCCGCCCCCTCGCGCGTGGCCGGCCTGCCCGACGTGCCCACCTTCGCTGAAGCCGGCCTGCCCGCCATGAACAATATGGCCTGGTACGGCCTGGTGGCCCCGGCCGGCGTGCCCGCCGACATCGTGACGCGCGTGCATGACGCAGCCGTCAAGGCCCTGCAAGATCCCGGCATCCGCCAACGCCTGCAAGACCGCGGCGCCCTGGTCGACGGCGGCACTCCCGAACAGTACGCGGCCCTGATCAAACGCGAACTCGACCTGCGCAAGCGCATCGCCGACGAACAGAACATCAAGCTGAACTGACCCCCGGCAAGCGCTGCGCGCGGGCCATACAGGTGTCCGGCCCTCGACAGGGCGTAATCAGGTGTCTGACTCCCGACAGGGTGTCGGACACCGTGGTATTGGAAGGTTCTCGACGCGCTTCGGTGTCTGACACCCTGCGGGAGTCAGACACCTGATTCCCATATTGGAAGGTCCTCGACGCGTTTCGGTGTCTGACACCCTAGCGGGAGTCAGACACCTGGCCCGGCCGGCACGGCGCGCACTTCCACGCCCATGTCTTGCCAGGCATCGGCGTGGCAGGTGAACAGCAAGACCTGGTGGCGCGACGCGGCGTCGTACAAGGCGCGCTTCATCAGTTCGCGCCGGCCCTGGTCGGCATGCACCAGCGTGTCGTCGAGCACCAGCAAGGTCGGGCGGCCGGCCTGTTGCAGCAGGTCGGCATAGGCCAGCCGCGCCAGCACGCCCAGTTGCTCGCGCGTGCCGAAGCTGAGCGCATCGAGCGCGTCGTCGCCGCCGCCGCGCGCCAGCGCGGCGGGCATCAAGGCATCGTCCAGGCGCCATTGCGCGCCGGGGAAAAGCAGGCCCACGTAATGCTGCAGGCGGCGCGCCAAAGGATCCAGCAGGCGCTGCGTCGCCGCGGCGCGCCGCTCGCCCAGCAGTTGCCACAGCAGGTCCAGCGCTTGCGCGCGCGTGGCGAACTCGTCGCGCCGCCGGGCCAGCCGCTGTGCGTCGGCCTGGGCCTGCAGCAGTTGTTCGCCCAGCCCCTGCGCCTGGGCTTGTTCCAGCTTGCCCTGCAACTGCAGCAGGTCGGCGTGGCGCCGCTGCTGCTCGTCGCGCGCCAGCACCGCCGACCGTTCGAAGCGCTGCGCGTCTTGCTCGATGAGTTCCGGCTGATGCGCCTGCAGGGCGGCTTGCGCCGCCTGCGCTTGCTGCGCCAGCGAATCGCGCCGCGCCCGCGCCTCGACCAGCCGGGCGCCGCGTTGCTCGCGCTGCCCGGCCCGCCCGGCGGCATTGAACTCGCCCTGCCGCGCGGTCCATTGCGCATGCAACACATGCGCGCGCTCTTGCCGCGTATCGAGCGCCGTGCGGGCGGTGATCACGCCCTGGGCGGCATGCTCGGCCTCGGCCGTGGCGTCGCGTAGGGCCTGGCGCGCCTGCGCCGGATCGACGGGCGCCGGCGTGTCGGGCAGGCTGGCGCGCAAGGCCTGCAGCCGGGTGCGCCGTTCCTGGGCCTGGGCCTGGGCAGCCTGCAGGGCCTCGATGCCGTCGGGGGCCTGGATGCGCAGGTGCTGGCGGGCCATGTCCAGGTCGCGGCGCGCCTGCTCGTGGGCGGCGGCGCGGGCCTCGGCCTCGGCCAGGCTGGCGGCGCCCAGGCGGGCCAGCAACCCCGTGCGCTCGGCGCGAGCGGCCTGCAGCGCGGCCTGCACGGCGGGCAGGTCACGGCCGCCCGGCTCGATGCGCAGCACCCCTACGCCCGGAATGCGCAGCTCGGCGGCCTGCGCCAGCAGCGCGTCGCCTTCGTCCGCCAGGGCCGTGCCATCCAGCTCGATCCGCTGGCCGGGCTGCAGCCGATGATGCAGCCGCGTGGCGCCGGCCTGCTGCTGCGCCTGCAATTGCACGATGCGCTGTTCCAGGCCGCGCAACGCGCCCAGGCTGTCCGCGTCGAATGCCAGGCTGGCCGCGCCGCGCTGCAAGGCATGGATCTGCTGCGCCGATAGCGCCGCCTGCGCAATCGCCGCGTCCAGGCGTTGCAGCTCGTGTTCCAGGCGCGCCAGTTGTTCGTCGCAATCGCGCCGCTGGTCGGCCTGCTGAACGGCGGCCACTTGCGCATTGCATTGCGCCAGCCGTTCGGCGCCCTGTTGCTGCAATTGCCGGGCGCGCTCCAGCGCGGCGCGGGCCGGCTCCAGATCCGCGGCGGCGGCCTCGGACTGGGCCTGCAGTTCGCGCAGGGCCACGGCGTCGCGCTGGTCGCGTTCGACCTGATCGTGCAGCAGCGCCAGCGTGTCGTCGGCCTGCGCCAGTTCGCGCCGCAAGCCCGCCAGCGTTTCGCGTTCGCGATCGATTTCGGCCAGATGCGTACGCGCCCGCGCGGCCCGCTGCTCGAGCTCGAGCCAGGGCTGTTCTTGCTGGGCCTTGTCGTAATCGCGGCGCAGCGACGCAAGCCTGTCGACGTCGGCATCCAGCGCGCGCTTGGCGGCGGCCAGCGTGTCGGCGGCCTGCGCGGCGCGCTGGCTGGCGTCTTCGGCTTCTTTATAGGCGCCCTTGGGCCGCCCGCTGCGGGCATCGCGCAGGGCGGCGCGTTCGGCCTCGACGCGCTCGTAAAGAAAATCGCCGTCGGCCGATGCCAATTCGCCGGTCAGGCGTGTCAGCGCATCGCGCAGATGGGCTTGGGCGTGCCCCGCGGGTTCGGCCAGATTCTGCCCGTCGCCCTGCTGGATCCACAGCAGTCCGGGTATGCCGCCGTGTTCGGGGCGGCTTTGCCCCTTGGCCGGAAACTCGAACCCCAGCAGGCTGGCCAGCGCGTTCTCGGCCGCCTCGCCCTCGTGGCGTTCGGCGCCGTCATCGACCAGCAGTTCACAGCGCGCGCGGCTGAGAAATGACTTGCGCAGCACATAGCGGTGCGCGCCGTGCTCGAAGGCGATCTCGACCGACGGCCGCGCGCCTTGCGCGCCCCAAGGCGCCAGGCCCGCCACCTTGGTGGTCTTGTAGCGTTCCAGGAACGCGGCGCGGATGGCCGCCACGAACGTGCTCTTGCCGGCCTCGTTGGGGCCGGCGATCACGTTCAGGCCATCGGCGAGTTCGTCCAGCGCCACCGGCGCGCGGAACTTGCGGAATTCTTCCAGCGCGATGCGGCGCAGCTTCACGGCGCCTCCGCGCGTTCGCGCTGATACTGCACCAACAGGCGCAAGGCCTGCCGGGCGGCGGCCGCCTGGGCCGGGTCTTCTTGCAGGGCCTGCAGCTGGGCGGCGACCTCGGCCACATATCCGCTCGCGCCCAGCGCGGCCAGGTCTTGCGTGTCGGGCACCAGCGAGACATCGGCGGCCTCGAGCAGCAAGGCGCGCGTGCGCGCGGCCGCGCGCGCAATCGCGTCCTGCAGCGCATCCCACGCGTCGAGCGGCAACTGGCCCGCCAATTCCAGGCGCAGCACGTCATCGGCGCCCACCGCCTGCAGGCGATGCGCCAGCGACTCGGCATCGGAAGGCAGCGACAGCGCTTCGGTCCAGTGCGCCCACCGGTAGCGCGCCACCGGCAGCGTTTCGACCAGCGGCTCGGCGCCCGCACCCGGCAGCCGCACATCCAGCACGCAGCCGGACGCATTGGCGCGAAACCGATCCGGTTCGGGCGTGCCGGCGTACCAGGTGCGCGCATCGATCTGCAGGCAGCCATGCCAGTCGCCCAGCGCCAGGTAGTCGAGCCGCGCGCGGGCGGCGCGGTCGGCGGCAATGGGGTTGGCCGAGTCCACCGTGTCGGGCAGGCGGCCGGCGACGCTGCCGTGGGCCAGCCCTACCCGCACGCGCCCCGGGGCACTGGGCAGCGTATCGAACACGGCTGTGGTGTCGTCGTAGGTATGCCGCTGCGTCAGCGGGGCGGCCAGCACGGCCAGGTTGAGGTCGGGCAGGTCGACCACCCCGGGCCGCAGCGGCACATGCACATTGGGGCCGATACAACCCAGCTGGTGGGCGCGCGACCACACGCTATCGGCCAGCGCGGCATCGTGGTTGCCGGCGATCAGCACCCATGGGCCGGCATACGGCGCCAGCGCGTCGAACAGGCGGCGGATGCTGCGGTCGGACACCGCCTGGGTATCGAAGACATCGCCCGCGACCAGCACGGCATCGGCGCGCCGTTCGGCCGCCAGCGCGGCGATACGCGCCACGGCCTGGTAGCGGGCCTCGGCCAGCATGGCGGCGTCGTCCGTGTCGAACTGCCCGTATTGCCGCCCGATCTGCCAATCGGCGGTATGGATGAGGTGAATCACGTCTTACCCGAATAGAGCCATGGCGCGATTGTGGCACAACGCGCATGCCGGGCTGGGGGGTGGCCTGCCGAGGTCTACCCAGGTGTCCGACTCCCGCAGGGTGTCGGACACCGAAGTGTGGCCAGGCCGTGTTCAATCTCACGGTGTCTGACACCCTGCGGGAGTCAGACACCTGCACACACCTGCAGACATCTGCACGCCTGAACGGCCTGAGCGCCGCGCGCGCTATGCCGCCGAACGTTCGCCCAGCCTCGGGCTGCCGCGGCGCGCGGCCGCGGCGCCGTAGCGCGACAGGGCCAGATCGTCGGCGCGGATGACGGGGCGCTGGCCGGTGACGAGATCGGCCACCACCTTGCCCGAGCCGCAGGCCATCGTCCAGCCCAGGGTGCCATGGCCGGTGTTCAGGAACAGATTGTTGTAGCGGGTGGCGCCGACAATGGGCGTGCTGTCGGGCGTCATGGGCCGCAGGCCGGTCCAGAATTCGGCTTGGGCCAGGTCGCCGCTGCCGGGGTACAGGTCGTTGACCACATGTTCGAGCGTGCGGCGGCGCGCCGGGTTCAGGCGCAGGTCGAAACCGGCCAGTTCGGCCATGCCGCCCACCCGGATGCGGTTGTCGAAACGCGTGACCGCCACCTTGTAGGTTTCGTCCAGCACGGTGGACACCGGCGCGGCGTCGGCGCGAGTCAGCGGGATGGTCAGCGAATAGCCTTTGACGGGATACACGGGCAGGTCCAGGCCCAACGGCGCCAGGAAGCCGCGTGTATAGCTGCCGAACGCCGCCACGTAGCGGTCGGCCGTCAGGACGTCGCCGCCGACCCGCACCCCGCGGATCTCGGCCCCCGCGGCCTGCAGGCCCTGGACTTCCTGGCCGTAGCGGAATTCCACTCCGAGTTCGGCCGCCAGCGCGGCCAGGCGGCGCGTGAACAGGCGGCAGTCGCCGGTTTCGTCGTTGGGCAGCCGCAGGCCGCCCGCCAGCTTGTGGGCGCCGCGGGCCAGCGCGGGCTCGGCGGTTTGCAGGCGGGCGCTGTCGAACAATTCGTACGGCACGCCGCAGGCGTCGAGCACCTGGATGTCGCGCTGTGCCGCCGCGTACTGGGCCGCGGTGCGGAACAGCTGCAGCGTGCCGCGGGTGCGCGCTTCGTACTGGATGCCGGTGTCGGCGCGCAGTTCGCGCAGGCAGTCGCGGCTGTATTCGGCCAGGCGCAGCATGCGTTCTTTATTGATCGCGTAGCGGCCGGCCGAACAGTTGGCCAGCATGGCCGCCATCCAGCGCCACTGGTACAGCGTGCCGTCGGGCCGGATGGCCAGCGGCGCGTCTTTCTGGAACAGCCATTTCAGCGCCTTGAACGGAATGCCCGGCGCCGCCCAGGGCGTGGAATAGCCCGGCGACACCTGGCCGGCGTTGGCGTAGCTGGTTTCGCTGGCGGCTTCGGGCTGGCGGTCCAGCACCGTGACTTTGGCTCCGTGGCGGGCCAGGTAATACGCGGTGGTAACGCCGATTACGCCGCTGCCCAGGACAATGACGTGCATGAGAATTTTCCGTTTTAGACATGTCACACGATTAATTGAATAGTCTAGAAGTGACCTGCCAGTGAAAAGCACTAAAATCGTCGGCCCCGATCCAATTTTTGACTAGCGGCGCGGCCGGCACGGCCTCCTGAAAGTGAAATGCGCGAACTCGACCGTATCGACCTGAAAATCCTCGACATCCTGCAGCGCGACGGGCGGATTTCCATCACCGACCTGGCCGAGCGCATCAACCTGTCGGCCACCCCCTGTTCCGAGCGCGTCAAGCGCCTGGAACGCGAGGGTGTCATCGCCGGGTATCATGCGCGCGTCAATCCCGCGGCCCTGGGCCGAAACTTGCTGGTGTTCCTGGAAATCAAGCTGTCGGCCAAGTCCGGCGACATGTTCGAAAAGGTCAAGCAGGAACTGCTGTATGTGCCCGAAGTCATGGAATGCCATCTGGTGTCGGGCGATTTCGACTACCTGGTGAAGGCCCGCCTGACCGAAATGAACGAATATCGCCGGCTGCTGGGCGAAATACTGAAACGCCTGCCCGCTTCGGCCGAATCGCGCAGTTACGTGGTAATGGAAGAAATCAAGGAAACCTTGTTCCTGCCCACCCAAGGCCATTAGGGCCGGCCCGAGCCCGGGCCGGGACGCTTTACCGGAGATTCAACCCCATGACACGCCTGTACCGATATTTTTTCCGCGGGCTGATCACCTTGCTGCCGATCGTGCTGACGATCTACTTGCTATACATCTTGCTGGCCTGGACCGAGCGCGTGACGATGGCCTTGCTCAGCCCGTTCATCGGCAGTTTCTATATTCCCGGCATGGGACTGGCGCTGGGCATCCTGGGCATCCTGCTGGTGGGCTACCTGGCCTCGAAAGAGCGCGTGCAGCGCGTATTCGAGCTGGTCGAAATGCCGTTCACCAACCTGCCGGTCGTCAAGAGCATTTATTCGTCGCTGAAAAGCTTCGCCGATTATTTTTCGCCCAGCGCCAAGACCGACACGCAGCACGTGGTGGTGCTGCGGCTTCCCGGCCAGCCGCTCGAACTGGTGGGGCTGATCACCCGGCGCGGCACCGCCGGCCTGCCCGAAGGCTTCCTGCCCGGCGAGCGCGTGGCGGTCTACCTGCCCATGGGCTACATGATCGGCGGCTACACGGTGTTCGTGCCCGCCGAATGGGTCAACCCGATCGACATGTCGGTCGAAGAAGCCATGCGCGCCTCGCTGATCGCCTGGATGGCGCGAGCCCCCGACGGCAACTCGTCCGAACGCCCGGCGCCGCCGGCGCCCCCCGCCACGGCCGAGCCGGCGCCGCCTCCCGGCACGCCGGCCCCCTGATACCCGCCTTTCACGCATCGCTCCAGGAACCATCCATGAAATTCATGGCCAAGAACTCGCTGTTCGCCATCTTGCTAAGGTCTCCGTGGTGGATCAGCCTGCTGGTGGCCGTCGTGCTGATCATCGTCGCGGTGGCGGCGCTGCCGCCCGCCTACGCGCCCTTCCCGATTTTCGCGGCCATTCCGTTCCTGGTCATCGCCGGCGTCGCGGCCTGGAAGCAACGCGGCAAACCGTCGTCGGCGCGCGTCGAACAAACCGCGGCGGCCCT
>Ga0182738_1008008_pt1 | contig 10579 bp, 15 predicted proteins | sample eDN5th30CBELigMG_FD_128876 | JGI IMG/M metagenome (GOLD analysis project Ga0182738, IMG submission 128876) | Enriched Miracle-Growth compost microbial communities from Emeryville, California, USA - eDNA 5th pass 30_C BE-Lig MG (version 2)... ... | reverse complement strand
AGATCCCTCACACAGACACATACACCACTTTTTGTTTTTAATTTCCCGCTGAATATTATCATCGGGATTTGAAATTTCTTACTTGGTTTAATGTCAAATTTAACAGAAAACGCCACTTCTAATCGCTCTCCTTTGACTTCCCTTGGGAATACCAAACCTCTAACTCGCGAAAACACTGCAGATATTGAAAACGAAGTAGCAAAGTTCGGAATGCATTCTGCTGTCAAAAATCAAAATGAAGCCAATAATTCAAAGAAAAAAGTCATAATGAAGCCCAAAGAAAAGCAAGAAACTGAAACAGAAGAAGTCAAAACTTTAAAAAACACCTTAAAAGAAGCTATGGACGAAAATGATACGGTAAGAAGAGATAGTTTTTATCCTGTCTAATTTATTTCATCAAGTTGAGAGAAAGAGTTCAGGAATTAGAGTGTATGCTTGGGGCTATAGCAGACGAGCTTGAACAAAGGGATAAAGCCATCTTGGAGCTAGCTAATGCCCTTGAGGTAAACTGTTCTATCTGAAGCATTGAATGAAATTCTTCCAAGGCACAAAGAGAAGCGCAAAGAGAGGCTGAAATATCTCCAGGCCAAGAAAGGAGATCTACAAGAAGAAAATCGCGAAAACACTCAGATTCTTAATTTCAAAGAAAAAACACCACATTTTCAACCTACTTTGAATGTATGTCTATATCTAGTTCATTTGTATTTTTTTGGGGAATAATGCATGTCTTACAGCATTATTCATAAATGTTTAACTGAAAACGATTGATTGGATATCAAGCGATTTCTATTTAGAACTCGCGGTTTGACTGTTAAAAATCTATAAACGAATATATTTTCATAATATATCATGACTAAAATTTAACGATCAAACAAATTTCATATTCTTAGAAAAAATTTTATAATCAGAGTAATAGAAAAACAAAATTCTTTCAATCAATGGGATCAAATACTTCCAAAGTTATCGCTGGGCAGTTCGAATTCTTGGAAAAAGGCTCCAAAGAATTAGAACAGAAAATTATGAATCTTCAAACAAGCATTGCCAATGTCTCCAATGACTGCTATTGGAGAGACGAAACTGAAAAGCGTCTCAATATGATTCAAGAAAATTACACAACCAACAATGGAAAGTTGTCTGAGCTTATTGAGGTCACCAAGAGCCAACAGCTCGTCATTCAGGAACTCAGTGAAAAATACAAATCTTTGTTTGACAGCTTGCACCAACAACAAAGACAGTTGAGTGATATTGCTGGAGAATACGAAAACAAGTTCAATTCATGTGAAGAAAGCTTGTTGGAAGCTAGAACTCAACTTCTCCAAGTTGAAAATGAAGTCATTGCCAATTCAGAATATGTTAAAGTATTGGGTATTAGAAAGACAGAAAATATGATCAAGAAACAAAAAATGAGCCCTGTCAAGAAATTGAGCAGTGTTAAAATCTCACCCAGAAAAACCAGAAACAGTGCTAGAGAAAAGTTACAAAATGCCAGAGATAAGAAAAAGATGGAAAAGGAAATGGCTCTCAATATGACTCAATCAGATGAAAGCACCAAACACGAGTCTCCCATCAGAGCCAGCCAAAACAACTCCAGCAATTTCCTTGATATCATCATGAATGAAAGAAGATTGTCTGACTTGTCAATTTCAAAGGATGCTGCCATTGAAGTTGATATCTCAGATATTTAATTTATAAGAGACAATCAAAAATGTAAAAAGTTTTTCTTAGTTTTCATTTCATAGAGTGATGAACAAATTGTTGAATAAACTCTCATCACTTTAATATTTACAATTTTTATAAATTCATGGTATTTCTTTCGAGCTTGTTTGTTGTATCAGTTGTTTTTAAAGAGATAAAATAAGAAAATTCATCTTGATGAAAAATTCGTTAATTTTCGCACAATTAATTTCAACGAATTTTTTCCTTAATTAGCTAAATTTATAAATTTACAAAATGATCTAATTTCATAATTTTCTCAATTTCATAACAAACTTTCAGAATAAATACGAATGGATCAGTATGCACATAGATATAAAAATGAAACAAAAAATCCAAAACTTTATTAAAATCACTCCAAACCAAAGACACTACCATTTCTTAAACCATCCCTTCTTACTCTTTTTTGCTGCAGGGGCTTTCACTTCTGGTGGCTTTGCTATTATTGTTGCCTTCACACTCGTCTTATGTATGTCTTCAAACTTTGTTTCAATCCATTTATACCACTTGGGTCAAAATTAATTTTTCTTCGAAAATAAAAAGAATTACTTTATAATAAGGAATTCCTTGGCTTGATGCTTCTGCAAACCAACTTGAATTATCAATCTAATTTCTTTATAAACTTCACTTGGGTTAAAATTTTCTTTACTCCAGCCAAAGCATTAAAATAAGGAGAATTCAGCAAAACACTCTGCGTTGTCTAAATTAAATTTGGTTAAATAATCAATAATCTCCTTAAGTTTACAAGCAAAAAGAATTCCTAAAAACATTTATTAAAAAGATATGAGAAATTATTTTTCTTACTTCAAAGATATCTCTTCTTTTACTTTCTAAACGTGCCATATCTAATAATGTCAAACTCTGATCTCAAAGAAAATTCTTTACGATTACGATAAACGTGGTTTGAAACATTTTTCTTCTCGTCCAAAGGTTCAGAACTGCTTTGAGGCTCTGATTTTTCTCCCAAATCTCGAATTTAAATAAAACTCATAAAAATAGACTCAAATTACTGGGATCACAATTTTCGTTATTAAGGATGCTTCCTCTCATTGCATCATAATTATCTGGGACAAAGTTTTCCAAACTGTTGGCTGTAGATTCCTGGCCTTCGCTACTAATTCTACCACTCTCTTGATCAATCATAATACTAGTCACTGAGCTGAATTTAAAGTTCACTGAATAGATAGATTATTTTCTCAGCCAATAAATAAAAATCTTATACAATTCTTCTTTGAGTCCTCAGTTGAATCTGTCTGAATCTCAGTAGCCTTTGCAAGAAAAGCCTTTGTCTTTTCAAGCTCCAACTCAACCTCAATTGATCTAAAACTAAGGAAATCTAATTCTTCTTTCAGTGCTTTTCTTTCATTTTCAAAATCCTGTTTATCCATATCATAGCCTTGGAAAAATTTACGTCAGTAACTTAACAACTCATTACTTTTTGTTTGCTTGACATACATAACTTTAAGTTCTTCATAATCACTATTTAATTGATTCATTCTTGATTCCATACAATTCTTTAATTCGATTTCTTCTTTGAATTTTGAATTTTCCTCTATACTCATTATGACTACAAAAACTCTCAAATTCACTCACCTTTGAGGGTGAATATCAATTCTTCAGCCTTTTGTTTCTCTTCTTTTAACGCTTTTAGTGCGGTCTTATTCAATTCTTGCTCAGCAGAAAGATCCTATTAGGGAATATTGAAATCTCCAAAAGAGAAAAAACTCTACAACAAATTTATTTTCAGATTCTTTCAACATTTTGAGCTCATATTGAGCATTAGACAACATCTTTTGACTCTCTTCATATTTTTGTTCAATTTCTTGCAAGTATTCTTCAAGTAGACCTTTTTTCACTTTTGTGTCATTAAAACAATCCTTTCTTGTCAATTAAAGCTATAAGCAAAATTTACTCTCAAAACTTCTAATTCTTCTGTCATCCTCTGATTTTCCATCTTCATTTCACTAAAGTCACATTCAAATGTCTCAATCTTGTCTGATTGCTCAAAAATCTTTTCTTGTGTTTTCTCAATTATCATATCTAATCTCAAGGTAAATTCATTATTCCTCAATTCCTTCTGTACACAGATAATCAGACAGCACCTTGATCTGAGCTTCCTTTGTGTTTAAAATCTCAAAAGCTGTCTCTACAAAACAAGATGTCGATTTACAAATCATATATCTATCAGTTACCTGATACGTTTTCTTGGTAAAGTTGAAGTCTTTCAATGAGTGGGGTCTTGAGATCGTTCAAGGTGTCTTCCATGTACTTTTCAAAAAGTTGAGGCTCATGGAATAGGATGTCAGCAGTAATACCTCCGTAAGACATTTGAATATTGAGAAATGGAGTGTTTAGATTTAATATAAATGAATTTTAACAGTTAAAAACTTTGAAAAATATCCTCATTAAAGAAAATTCCGCAAAATATGATAATATTATTTCAATCTATGGTTGAAAAAATCGAAGAAGACAACTTCAGGATTTGTTGAGGTCAAGAAAAAATTTTTTAGAATAAAGCTCGTATACATATACGATATCGTACTGAAAAAAAAGTGTATTTTGATTTTATTAATCTCAGAGAGAGATTTAGCCTTTTTAGTGTATGAGTTTTGAAAAAGCGCAATTAAAACTTGAATTTCAAATATTATGTTTAAAAAAAAAAAATCACCCAAACCAAGAATCAAGGGCCAAGGACCAAGAATCAATATTCTTTTTATTCATTAGCTGTTGGTATCCTGTCTCATTTCTTGTAAAATTGCTTCAAAAACTTCTTTCAAATCTTCTTTTGAAGGTTTGAATCGAAGGTATCTTGATTGAGGCAACATAATATCAAGCTCAGCATTAGCCTTTGATAATTCTCTCTTATTCAATTTTCTATATGGAGTTGTTAAAAATGTCTTCTTAAAAAATTCTTTACGGTTTTGTTGCTGGCATAGGACTGTCTTTGTTTGATGACTTTGTTGAAGCCTTTAAATCTTGCTGAGAATTATTCCTATTCACTTTCATTAGCTGCTGTTCAACACCAGCATCTGTTTGTAATGAAGCTTCAGCTTCTCCCCCACCAACTTTAGACTCCTTCTTCTACGTGAGATTTATCAATTAAAAAACTTCAATTTTATCCAAGTTTACGCCAAAATGAGTGAAACCATATGCTGCTTCTAAAAATGCTGATAGTCTCTTTCTAATCCATTCTCGTCCATATTTGTCAATTTGTGCCCTTTAAGGGAAATATTAGAATATCATTTTTTTCAAAACGTCTCACTCCCTAATTTTGTTGATTTGTTCAGTCATTTTCTTTTTCTTCTTTTTCGATTCTTCATCAATGATCATCATACAAAACTGATCCCAATAGATCTTAAATACAAAGATTCTAGCTTCAAACATCAATTTATAACTTCTCCATTGCTTCTGAATTTTCACAACTCTATCCAGATAACGATTCATCGCATCACTGATTGCAAGAACGGAAGTTGTTTCTTTCACAACTTCTTTGACCAAATTTTCAGCCTTCCACTTCTTTTTAGGACGACTCATCTGGACCAAAGCATTTAGTGCCTCACACATCTTGGTCATAATTTTTGTTTCCATTCGGATATCTTCTTTGTATCTTATATTGTGGTTTTTATCTCCAAACTTCACTAACAAAGGTCTATGAATAACTGAAACCAATTTTTGTTGGATAATCTTGGCTTTCTTATTTTGGATATTTCTCAATTTCTTCAATATACGCATTTGCTAGGTTGAAAATAAATCACCAGAATTCTAATCCACAACTACCCTTTTCTTTTTGTAGATAGTGTCAACGACGGTCATTAATGTCATGAAAAAGATCCAATGCTTTTGGAAAACAATTTTGTCATTCCTTTCTCTTTCTTGACCTTCAATCCATTCTCTCTCCAACTTCCTCAATTCATATTTATACGTATTATATAATTGTTTCTTCTCTTTTTCTTTTTCGACGATCAGTCTATTCACTTTATTATTATGGAACATCACAGCTTGTCTATGTGTCTAATTTCACTTTCAACGTCTCTCCTAAAACAAATCCTTACCAATTCCAATAGTCTTTGTTGTTTATAATCATCATATTCTGGGACCAACATCATATTATCCATAATTGCATTTCTACTACTTCCCATCTTTCTTGCCTTCTCCTTCTTCTCTTGTCTTATATCATCTAAAAAATGAGACTAAATCCCAATCCCAATCTCTTACCAACAATTTGCTTAAATTGTAATAATTCTTCTCTTCCCATATTCTCGTGAAAGAATTCATAGATCTTTCTTTTTTGTAAATCATTCAATTTCTTTTGAGGTTTCTTCAAATCAATCTTTGGTAATGGAGGATTTTTTGCTTCTTTTTCTGATGCAAAGGTCGCAGTCAAAGTCATCTGAACTCTTTCTAACGCAGATACTCGAATATAAACATATCTCACATTCTCATCTCCGCTATAATCAACTTGGAACAAATCATTCCTCATATAATATTCACAGGAGCCAAGATCTGGCTTTTTATGGATTTTTGAGACAAAAATCTCAAAAGATCCAAAGTTTCGCTGAATACTCACCGTCAAAGGGAAAACCTTCTCAAAAACATACAGCTTAAAACATGCACTCTTCTCCTTCAATAATTCAATGGTCTCAGGGACATTATCTTTGATGACTAAATAATCAATATTATTCACAATTTCCACAAAAAAGAAATTACGTTTAACTATGGTTACTTGATCTTGTTTTCTATTATTTTGCATCTCTTTCTTGAATTTCACATTGATTTCTCTTTGGTCAGGGTAATGATAAAACTCGCGAGATAAGGTTATCTTTGATGATTCCAACTTATCCAAGGCACTTATTGATTTATTGTACCTCATAAAATGTGGATTATGATCTATATATCCTGCTTGCAGAGCATAATTGACATTTGGAAGATGTGAGAGATTTTGGGAGCTAATAATTGAAGGCAGTATTGTCATGTGACTTTGATTATTATTTGCTCCATAATCTATACCCGAAACATCTTGATTCTGGACAGGAATCTGAGAAATCTCATGTGCCACCAAGCTTTGCGAATCATGATGAGCATCATTCGGAACTCTAAAACTTGACATTCCTCTTGCTTTTGGTGTTCTCATTGGCTGTGGGGTTCCATAATTTAGAACAGGAAGAATTTTTTGGAGAGGATTTCCTTTAGCTTTAGGATTGTCTTTCTCTTTTGGTGTTCCTTCTTGGTTTAGAACTTCTGTTATAACTTCGGGTTGAAGTTGTTTTGTTACAAATGTGCCAAGTTGGAATTTCTGCATTTGAGAATTTGAAGCACTCATACTCCCATTCAATTGAAGCGAAGGTAATATGGTATCAAGGCTAATGTTTCGTACTTTCTTGCCTGGTCCTCGATGCGAATAAGCTGTTGTCATTTTTTTCCTTTTTTTGACTAAGATTTTTTTAAACGCTTAATGAATATAGATAGGTTTATATCAAGGATGAATTAACACCAAGGTTTACTTAATTCTTTTTTTTGTTGCTTCAAACCTCTATGATTTATTTTCTCTCTAACCTTCCCACCTCAGTCCTATTCTTGGAGTCAAATAAAACTCTACTTTATTTTGAGACGAATATTGATTGGGATAAATATACACTTGTTGAACATATTGATTTTTGAACGTCTCAGTTGGGATTCTTGCGTTCAAACATTCAATTCAAACTGAGTTAGAAAAACTCTGGAGAAAATTTCCTGTCATCCCCTCAAGATCCCAAGATGGATGATTAATTAGAACCAAAAGACTTTATTTAAGATCCTGATTTATTGACAAAAGAGCATATCCGACTTTAGCTCAGCTGGTAGAGCGTTTGACTGTAGAGTTTGTAGTAATCAAAGGGTCCCTGGTTCAAATCCGGGAAGTCGGATTTTTTTTCTTCAAATTCCCATCTCTCAGCCCTTTATATATTTTTGGCATGCATACACCTTTTAAATAATTAAAATGTTTCGAGGTGTATCTTTCAGACGTTTAGGTAAGTTAGCTTTGAGACCCTCTGGCTCTGACTTGGCTAAGAAGTGCCTCCCCTTAATTTTTGCCAGAGCTCAAACCAAACAGCTCTTCATAAATTCCCAATCTTGGGCTAATTTCTCAACTACTCAAGTCACCCAAGCTTCAAATACTGAAATTTTGGCCACCAGCCCTAATGTTGAAGAAATTCTTAGAAGATTAGACACTGCTGAATGGACTGATGTTCTCCAAACCCTTGAAAAAGTTGGTTCTCAATTCCCAGGAGCTTTCACTTTTGAAGAAGTTGAAATTGTTTACAATAAAATTGAAGAAATCTTTTTGCAAGGTCACAAAGACTCTTTGAAAACCAGAAGCGTTGTTGAACTCGGGTATGCTTTCGGAAAGTTACATCTTGGATCTGAAGCCTTTTGGAATAAATTAGTCCAAAGATTTTCAACTATTTTCTCCACGACAGGTTTAAATACCTACGATGCTGCCAGATTCTTGTTCGGTGCCTCCAACAGAATCACCTTTGAAATGTCCTTCTTCCAAACCCTCGAAAACGGCATTGTCGAAAGTAATGAAACCCTTACTCCTGAGGTTATTGCCTACTTGTTGCCTACTCTTGCTAAAGTCTATGCCGCAAACCAACAGAGAGGTCTCTTTGACAAAATCAGCTTCACCGCTGAGCAAGAGAATGATTTTACTCATTATGAAATTCAAGACGCTCCCTTGTGGGGAAGATTGACTGATGCTGCTATGGAAGCTTTACCTCAAATGGACTCCACTGATTTAAGCTGTGTCCTTGACGCTTTTGTCTTTTCCCAATACAAAGATGATGGCATCTGGACTCCTATCGAACAAAGATTCAATCAATTGAAATCACAACTCACCATCTCCGACTATGCCAACTACGCTTATTACTTCGGAACTCTCCAAAGAGGAAGCTCCGAATTCTGGGCTCATATTGAACAATTATGTCTCGAAGAAGTCAAGGATCTCAGCCCTCAAGACTTGAAGTCCTTCGTTCTCGGTCTTGCTAGATCTGAAGAAGGAAGCCTCAAGCTCTGGCACTTGATTGAACAAAGAATAATGAATAGTGATTTGAGCACTGGAGAACTGGCCGCTTATGTTGAATGTTTCAGCGCCAATCCTCTTGCTTCTGTCGAATTCTGGAACCGCATTGAAAAGCAAATCGTCACAAAAATCAACGAATTCGACTTTGCTGAATTGGTTGAACTTGTCAAGGGACTTGGAAGAGCTTCATCTGGCTTCCAATCTTTCTGGACTGCTGTTGAAACTAGACTTCTTGAAGGAGAACTCAAAGCTACTCAAGACTTGGAACTCCTCATGTATCTTGAATTGAAGTCCTCCAATAAATTGACTCCTGAACTCACTCGTCATTTCAGACATATCGCTGAACAAGGAGACCAAATCTTTGAAAGCTTGAGCCAAAGCCAAGAATCTGAGCATAATTAATGTCTTGAAAAGTTATGTTTGTATTTATGATCTGGATATTGTAAAATAGCTCAGTTTGCACAGCAAGTATTTCTCCGTTCATCCGCCCTTGAAAAACTGCCCTTTTAAAACGCCCTAAAAATCATCAATCTTCTAAATGAACAAACCAAATTTTAGAAAATAGTTTTTCAAAACAAAGAAAATTCCTCAAAAAATAAAATCAAGATGAGATTTCTTTTTTTTTTTAAATTAAAAGTGTGTCCCTGTGGACTTTTTTCTTAATCCATCTTGATTGATTTTTTACCCCTCAAAAATTTCATTGAAAAAGTTTTTGTTTTAATATTTAAGATTTGAAAATCTAATCAGAAACCAATGTTTACAATTTTTATACTTTCAAGTTGTTGTTGTTGTTAAAACAGGATTTGTATGTTACACACAGAGTTTAAATATAAATTCTGAATAAGTAAAAACGCTAGAATAATAGCTTATCAGTATTATATCAAAACAATTGAAAGTAAAATATGTATTTTTCCACACATATTACAGCTTTGGTTTTATCCCGAAAAATTCAGGTCGAAATTTGGCTATTGCCTGAAGCTTTCCTTTGAGAGTCACCTTTCTTTGTAAAATCGCGGTTGCAGGGTGGAGCTTCTTGTTAATTATATCTGCTAAAATTTCATCCTTAGCAGTGACTGTAGCATCAGCATCTGAGTTCTTTCCGATAGACATCTTTCCCGGCTCTAAATAAACAATTAGACATTTTTTCTCCTGACAGTTAATTACTATTCTTCAAGTCAACGTTTATATAATATGGCTTATGATCACCTTTTTTGTAGACTTCAAAGTTATATATAAATCCAATCTATTCGAGGGTTAGGTCAACAATTTCTTCTTCAATATGCCTTGTTGCAAAGTCGCAGGCCTTCTGTTTTAAGGTATTCCTTCCCCATTTTATACAACTTAAAACTACTCAAGTGTGAAATTGTGGCTTCTTCAGGGTCCTCAGCTTTCTTTTCTTCTGAGTTATCTTTTGAGTTTAGATTATTCTTGTTTAATGCGAGAAGGTTGATAGATTCATTTGACATCTATAGAAAACTTGAATTGACCATTAATTTATGTGTTTGTACATCATTAGCTTGTTTTGTTGATACAACAGAGAGATCTTGTTTGTCTAAGCTAGTGGGGCTGTTGGTGTTGACTTTATTGGAGGTCTCAGAATCTCTTTTTTCTAAATATCAAGGTCAGAAATACAAGAGCGGAAAGGATTTGTCTTACCCATTGCAAATAAATAAAAATTATTAAAGTTTGTGAAAGGCCTAAATAACAATATATACAGCTCCGGATCTTACATTAGTATTTCTTTGCTCAAATCAATTGTTGATGCAAAATTCGTCATCTCTATCGTCTTCTATTTTTGTAATTTTT
>Ga0182738_1008007_pt1 | contig 10583 bp, 7 predicted proteins | sample eDN5th30CBELigMG_FD_128876 | JGI IMG/M metagenome (GOLD analysis project Ga0182738, IMG submission 128876) | Enriched Miracle-Growth compost microbial communities from Emeryville, California, USA - eDNA 5th pass 30_C BE-Lig MG (version 2)... ... | reverse complement strand
TGGTCGGCGGACTCGTCGTGGTGGTGGTGGTCGGCGGTGTGACCTCGAAGGTCTCGGCGACGGCGCCACAGGCGTGGCTGATCGGTGGGAAGCCCGGGACGTCGAGGGTCGACACGAACGTGTACCAGCCGCCGACACCGTCGTCGGGCAGGTGGATCGGTGACGAGGTGATCACCGTCGGTGCGCCCGCATCGGTTGCGTCGGCCGTGATCGGGTCGTCGACGGCACCGACGGGTTCGCCCAGTGCGCCGGCGTTGCACGCATCGGCCAGGGCCGCGGTCGAGGCGAACGGCCCGTACAACGCCGTGTGCACCGTCGCGGCGGTTCCGGGCGCCAGACCGGTGACCGACACGTCGTCGCTGACCGGTGCGCCGGGTGCAGTGAGCGGCGCGTGCGCGACCGTGGCCACGGTCGGGGTGAGGATCGCCGACTCGCTGACCTCGCCGCACGGGCCGGTCACCGTACCGAAGCCGGGCACCACCAGCGTGGCGACCCAGGTGTAGCGACCGATGGTCGGCGGAGTGAACGCGGCCGAGGTCGAATCACCTGGTCCCGTGGTCGTCCACGAGTCGGTGAAGACCCGACTCCCGGCGTCACAGACCGGGCGATCGTCGGGCGACTGGGGGCCGTAGAGCGCGACGCTCACCGTCCCGGTCTCGTTCGACGCGAGCCCGGTGATCGTCACGGTGTCGCGTAGGCCGACCCCGACCGGCGCCACCACATGGGCCGCGCCTTCCAAGCCGGTCGGGACCACGGGCAGATCGGTGCCGTTGTCGACGAGCTGCGCCTGGGTGGTCAACGCGACACTGCGATGATCCGCGAACGTGACCGCAGCGGTCTGGTCCCAGTCGATCGAGACGCGCTGCACGGTGTCGTCGGGCAACTCGTAGCCCTGGGGGGCCGCGACCTCGGTGATCCGATAGTCCCCCGCGGTGAGACCGTCGAGTGCGGTCGGAGTGGGGGCACTGGTGAACGTGCCGAGGTCGTCTTCGTAGGTGCCGTCGCCGTCGGCGTCGTGTTCGACGAGCAGTTCGGCGCCCGCGACCGGTTCGCGGGTGACCGCATCGACCTTGATCAGGCTCAGCCCGGCCTGCCGGCGCACCGGATCGGTGAGCTGCAGGGTCGTCGTGTCGTCCTCGGTCACGGTCACCGGGAAGGGCGTCGTGTCGATCTCGACGCCCGGGGGCGCCGAGGTCTCGGTGACGACGTAGTCGCCGATGGGCAGCTCGAGGGAGTCGGAGCGGTCGTCGGGGCCGACGGTGAGGGTGCCGACCGAGGTCGAGACGCCCTTGGCGATCACGTCGAAGGTCGCTCCCGCCGCCGACTGATAGGCGGGGTTGTCCGTCGACTTGTGCAGCTCGATGCGGCCGGTGGGCGTCTGGTGTTCGCCCCGACCCCGGTAGATGGTGCCCGTCGAGGTGATGATGCGCTGGGGAATGCTGCCGGCCGGGTAGTCCGGGCCCTTCCACACGCGGTAGACGGTCGGGGCGGTGGTCTGTGCGTCGACGATGATCGGCGAGGTGGCGTCGTGTTGGGTCCAATGCGTGTGGATCCGGCCGGACGCGTCGGTGGTGAACACGTGCTCGGTCGCGGGCGCGTCGGTCACGTTGTAGGGCACCAGCCCGACGCGGTGACCGGCGACGGCTCGTCCGGAAGCGGTCGTCACCATCGTGACGGCGTCCCAGTCCATGCCCGTGGCGTGGGTCAACTCGGTGGTGATCTTCCAGGGGTTCGACGCCGGATCCGAGACCCAGAACGCGCGGCTCTCCGCCTCGGTGTAGATGGCCACCGCCGCTGCTTTCACCGCGGGATCCGAGATCGTCATCGACGGGACGTCGAGGGACGCGTGGTCGTCGCCGGACAGCCCGTGGATGACCGCCGCGAGACCGGCGGCCGTCGTCGGGTCGCTCGTCGCGGTGTAGGCCCACACGGCGTACGCCAACGCGTTGCGGTCGGTCACCGAAACACCGCGCTCGGCGGGCAGATCACTGCTCGGGGTGTTCCCGGCCGCGCGCGGGTAGGCCTGGCCACTCTCGATACACCACGCGGTGCCGACGTCGGTCAGGTACCCACCCAGCCAGGGATGCGTGAACCCGTTGGTGGTGATGTTCGCGCGGCCCACCCCCAGGCCGGCGTCGGCGGACGCGTCGAGCGACCGTCCCACCAACACGCAGAGGGCGACGGCGACGAGGACGCCGGTGACGGCGACCAGACGATTCACCCGGCGACTCGGGTCGGCCGTGCGGTCACGGCGCGCCGTGCCGAGGTCTTCTCCGGTCGATGCGTGGGCGGATGAGTTCGTCACGCTGCTCTCCTCACGGTCAGGGGTGCGCTCCGCACCTTCGGCGTCGCCGCTTCGACGCGGCGGCCTCGTGGCTCCCTGTGCCCCGATCCGAAGCGCTTCAAACCTGCACGGGCCGAATCCGCCAGCAACACCCGGAGCGGGCGCGGCCCGTCGGTAGCGTTGCGTGCACCGGATCGCCACAGCCCCGCTGATCCGTCCCTCTCGTCTTCCTCAGGAGTCGGCCATGCTCGGATACGTGATCGCCATGGCGATCGAGGGTCTCGTCCTGGGCGCGCTCGGTCGACTGCTCGTGCCGGGGCGGCAACCGATGGGATGCCTGCTCACGATCCTGTGCGGGCTCGGCGGCGCGCTCATCGGCGGCGTCGTCGGTCGCTGGCTGTGGGGTGAGAACTACGTGCCCGGGCTGATCATGGGCGCGGTCTGCACGGCGATCCTCATCTGGATCGTGTACGGCACCGAGAAGCACCGGCGCCGCTGGGTCTCACCCCGCCGCTGACCCCCACGTCACCTGGAATTGCGCGTGGTGGAGGGGACCGACGGCGCGGTCGGCGCTCAGGCGTCGCGTCGGGCGCGCTCGGCGGCACCGAGCACGGCCTGGAGCGACGCCGTGGAGATGTTCGGGTTGACCCCGATGCCCCAACGGGTCACCCCGTCGGCGTCTTCGGTCTCGACGTAGGCGACCGCGGTGGCGTCCGACCCGGTGCCCATCGCGTGCTCGGAGTAATCGACCACGTCGAGGCGGATGTCGGCGCCGTTGGCCAGCGCGTCGACGAACGCGGCGATCGGGCCGTTGCCCTCCCCGGTCACCGTGACCGGCTCGCCGTCCACCACGAGCTGGGCGGTGATCGAGGTGTTGTCGTTCTCGTCGTTGGTGGTCTCGTGACTGCGCAGCACCAACGACGGGTCGGTGGGCAGGTACACCTCGTTGAAGGTGTCCCACAGCGCGGTCGGCGAGATCTCGGTGCCGGTGTCCTCGGCGATGGTCTGGATCTGGCGCGAGAACTCGATCTGCAGGCGGCGCGGCAGCGAGAACCCGTGCTCGGCCTCCATGATGTAGGCGACGCCGCCCTTGCCCGACTGGCTGTTGACGCGCACCACCGACTGGTAGTCGCGGCCCACGTGCGCCGGGTCGATCGGCAGGTACGGCACCTCCCAACGTTCGTAGTCCTTGCCGCGACCGGCTTCGGCCGCCTCCGCGTACAGGGCGGCGAAGCCCTTTTTGATCGCGTCCTGATGCGAGCCCGAGAACGCCGTGTACACCAGGTCGCCTCCGTAGGGGTGACGTTCGTGCACCGGCAGCCGGTTGCAGTACTCGACGGTGCGGCGGATCGCGTCGATGTCAGAGATGTCGAGCTTCGGGTCGATGCCCTGGCTGAACAGGTTCAACGCCAAGGTGACCAGGTCGACGTTGCCGGTGCGCTCGCCGTTGCCGAACAGGCATCCCTCGACCCGGTCGGCGCCGGCCAGCACGCCCAGCTCCGCGGCGGCCACCGCGCAGCCGCGGTCGTTGTGGGGATGCAGCGACAGCACGATCGATTCCCGGTTGCGCACGTGGCGTAGGAACCACTCGATCGTGTCGGCGTACAGGTTCGGAGTGTACATCTCGACCGTGGCGGGCAGGTTCATGATCAGCTTGCGGTCGGGCGTCGGTTCGATCACCTCGGCCACGGCGTCGCAGATCTCGACCGCGTAGGAGACCTCGGTGCCGGTGTAGGACTCGGGCGAGTACTCATAACGCACCTGGGTGTCGGGGATCGTGTCTTCCAGCTTGCGGCACAGCTTCGCGGCGTTCACCGCGATCTCGGTGATGCCGTCTCGATCGAGGCCGAACACGACCCGCCGCTGCAGGGTCGAGGTGGAGTTGTAGAAGTGGACGATCGCGTGGTGCGCGCCGGCGATCGACTCGTAGGTGCGGGCGATCAGGTCGTCACGGCACTGGGTCAGCACCTGGATCGTGACGTTGGAGGGAACGAGGTCTTCTTCGATCAACTGGCGCACGAAGTCGAAGTCGGTCTGGCTGGCCGAGGGGAACCCCACCTCGATCTCGGTGAAGCCCATGTGCACCAACGTGTTGAACATGCGCAGTTTGCGTTCGGGCCCCATCGGGTCGATCAACGCCTGGTTGCCGTCGCGCAGGTCGACCGCGCACCAGGTGGGCGCGTGGTCCTGGCGGCGGTCGGGCCAGGTGCGGTCGCGCAGGTCGAGCGGCACGTACGGGGCGTACTTGCCATACGGCATCGGGGTGATCTGCACGGGTTCGGGGGGCATCGGGAGACTCGGTTCTGTGTCGAGAATGTTCGTTGAGTGGGATGGGAAGAAGTCGATCTGATCGCAACGGCGCTGGAAAACGCAAGAAGCTCCCGGCCTGATCTTCAGGCACAGGAGCTTCGGCGAACACCGATATGGCGGTGTTCGCCTACACGAGAAGCAGGAGGGTCGCGGAACGCTTCATCACGGTCCATCTTGCCAAGTCGCGACGCGGATGTCAACGCGTTCGGTGTCGGCAGGGCCCGGTGGTCGGGGGCGGCTTCAGGCGAAGGCCAGCGCGTAGGGCTGGTCGACGTTCCCGGCGAGGGTGGTCAGCGTCGAGCCATCCCATCGGGACACGGAGTTTCCGTACGCGTTCGCGATGGCGAGCGCACCGTCGGGGCCGAAGGCCAATCCGAACGGACCGGAGAGCCCTTCGATCACCGTGGTGAGCTGGCTGCCGTCCCAGCGACGCACGGTGTTGTCGCCGAGGTTCGACACGTAGAGGTCTCCGCCGGGGGAGAACGCCAGCGCATACGGTCCGTCGAGGTGGTCGATGACCGCCGCGCCGGGTGCGAGCACGAGGTAGCCCCCTTCGACGGGTTCGACGACGACGTCGTCACCGACACGAAAGCTCAAGGTTCCCTCCCAGGGTCGTCGAACCAGCAGGTGGGGAGCGCACCGGCACTCCTCAGGCCGGCAGGCTCCTGGACGGTCGACGATGCTACTGCAGCCTCCGAAGACCACCGGGTGCCGCCGCCGGGTGGTCGATCGCTTAGGGTCCTGAGGACCGAGGAGGTGCCTGTGTCCGAATCGAAGTATCTCCGTGTCAGCGACGAGTACGTGGCCGAGCATCCGACGGCCGACCCCCGCGCGACCGAAGTCGTCATCAACGCGCTGGTCGTGGGCCAACTGCTCGCCGATCGGATGGAGGCGGTGCTCCGCCCGTATGGCCTGACCCTGGGCTCGTTCAATCTGTTGACGATCGTCGACGGCGCAGACGGGCCCTCGACTCCCACCGAGATCGCCAGGAACTCGCCCAGCAAGGTGACCACGGCGACGGTGACCGGCCTGCTCGATACCTGCGAGCGCAAGGGTTTGGTGCGTCGCGACCGCGATCCGAACGACCGACGCCGAGTGCTCGTGTCGGTGACGCCCCCGGGCCGTGCCCTGCTCGATGCGATCGCACCCGAGGTCATCGAGGCCGAAAAGCGCTGGGTCGGCCCCCTGTCGGCGTCGCGGCGCACCGCGTTGCTCCGCGGTCTCGGCGAGCTGCTCGTCGCGGTCCGCGCCGAGCAGACCTGAACCGTCTCATCCGCTGCGGGTCCCGGGGTCACGCCGGTCGGGCCACGGCACGCGGACGGGCCCGGAGGAAAACGCTTGACAGCAGATCATTAGGCTCCTAATAATGTGATTAGGAACCTAATGAAAGGAGACGGCCATGACCGTCCATCTGTTCACCCACGAAACTCTCGCCCCCGAGTTGGCGACCCTCGGCACGACGATGCACCTGCTCGCGGTCGCCGACGACACCGCCTCGGCCTACGAAGCGGTCCTCGTCGACGCCGAGTACGGCGACGACCTCGTGCCGCACCGCCATCCCTGGGAAGAGTGCTACTACGTGCTGGAGGGCACCCTCGACGTGCTCGTCGGGCGACGGGTGCGTCCCGCCGGCCCCGGCACGTTCGTGACGCTGCCGTCGCGTTGTGTGCACGGCTACCGGGTCACGACGCCATCCGCGCGCTTTCTGCACCTGTCCATCGGGTCCGGCGCGGTCGACGCCTTCCGCGACCTCGCCGCCTTCCCGCCCGAGCCCACCGCGGGCGACCTCGACGCACTGCTGGCGACGCTGGCTCGCCACGGCATCGAGGTGCTCGTCGACCCCGACGCGCTGCGCCTCGAGCGCCCTGACTCCACCGAGCCGGTCGCCGAGTCCGCCGGCCGCCCCATCGCCTGACCCGCCCCACCCATCAAGATCGAGGAGCCTCCCATGAACCTCTCCCACCACCCGATCGACCGCACGATCGCGACATCGTGTGTCCTGCTCGCCGCGGTGAGCCTGGGCTTCGCCGGCTGCGGCTCGGCCAAGCCCGCGCGGACCGCCTCGGCACGGGTGTCGGCGCCTTCGAGCATGCAGCACCACCACCACCATCGGGTGAACGCCGGCCGGCCCGACCCGACCCGCCTGGTGGTCACCGCAGACGACTACTCGTTCGAAACCGACCAGGCGACGGTCCGACCCGGGCCGCTCCGGGTCGTGTTGCACAACGAGGGCAGCGAAGCCCACCAGGTGCAGATCGGTCGGACCGACGGTCACCTCACGCCCGATCAGTTCGTCGACCTCTACCACCGCGAGGGCGACCTGGCGTCGGTCCGGGCGCTCACCTGGGTGGGCGGGGTGAGCGTGATCGACCCCGGCGAGCGCAGCGAAGCGACCGTCGAGTTGCCGCCGGGCGACTACCTGCTGGTCTGCTACGTGCCCGCGCCCGACGGCATCTCACATGTGATGAAGGGCATGGTCGCATCGCTGCACGTGACCGGTTCGCCAATCGCGACCGCCGACTCGGCAGCGGGGGAGGGAACCGGCGACGCCGGTCGCGCCGGTCGAACCGGCCCGGTCGCAACGGTCACGCTGTCCGACTACCACATCGAGCTGCCCACTGGCTTCCGCGGCAGAGGCGAAGTCGCCTTCCGCAACAACGGCCACGAACCCCACGAGGTGGTGTTCATGCGGCTCGACGACGGCAAGACCCTCGCCGATGCGGCGGCCTACCAGGCCGACTCGGAGCAACCGGCCCCGTTCAGCTTCGCTGCTGGCATCGCCTCGATCGCGCCGGGCACCCGGGCCACGGCCGACCTCGACCTGGAACCGGGCGACTACATCGCCACCTGCTTCGTCCCAGGCCCTGGTCCGGGGCACGAACAGCACATCGCGCTGGGCATGTTGACCACGTTCACGGTGCACTGATGCGGCGCAGCGACCGGGCCTGTCTGTGGTACGAGCCGTGATCAGCTCACCGATCGACGCGCTAGGAGATGATCTTCACGGGGAGCTGCAGCACGCTCACCGGCACCGACGGGTCCGTGTCGGTGCCGTCGCCGAGTTGCCCGTAGTCGTTCGATCCCCAGCAGGCGACCGATGCGTCGGCGCGCAGCGCGCAGGTGTGGAGTCGTCCGGCGCTGACGGCGGTGGCGCCGCTGATGCCCTGCACGGCGGTCGGGACGAATCGGTCGAGCGTCGTGCCGTCACCGATCTCGTGGTCGTCGTTGGCGCCCCAGCACTGCACGGTGCCACCGGTTCGGGTGGCACAGGTGTGGGCCCATCCGCCGGTGAGGCCGGTGGCGTCGGTGATGTCGCGGACGTCGACCGGCGTGTCCGACCCGAAGGCGGTGCCGTTGCCGAGCTGTCCCCGGTCGTTCGCGCCCCAGCACAGCACCGTGCCGTCGGCCTGGACCGCGCAGGTGTGCAAGCCACCGGCGCCCAGTGCGGTCGCGTCCTCGAGCTCATAGACCGCCACCGGTGTGGACGACCCGGTGGTGGTGTCGTTGCCGAGTTGCCCCTCGGCGTTCGCACCCCAGCACGACACCGTCCCCGTCGCGTGGCGGGCGCACGTGTGGTTCTGGCCGGCGACGATCTCGACCGCGTCACCGATGCCGGTCACGGTCACCGGCGTCGACGAGCTCGTCGTGGTGCCGTCGCCGAGTTGTCCGTCGGTGTTGGCACCCCAGCACGAGACCGTCCCGTTCGCACGCAGCGCGCACGTGTGCGCGTCGCCGGAGGTGATGCCGACCGCGTCAGCGATGCCGGTCACGGGCACCGGCGTCGACGAGTTGGTGGTGGTGCCGTCGCCGAGTTGTCCGTCGGGGTTGGTGCCCCAGCACACGACCGTGCCACCGCTGCGGAGCGCACACCCGTGCAGCCTGCCCGCCGCGACCGCGGTCGCATCCGAGACGCCCGCGACCGCGAGGGGCACCCACGACTGGTCGGGGGTCGCGCTCCCGAGCTGGCCGAACGCGTTGTCGCCCCAGCACGACACCGTGCCGGCGGTGTGGGTCACACACCCGTGGTCGCCGTAGGCGTCGATCGCCGCGGGGGTGGTGAGCGTGATCGTGCCCAAATCGAGCGGGCCACCGTCGGTCAGGTCGTAGGTGGTGGGGTTCGCGCCACCGGCGGTGACGAGGCGGCTGTCCGCGGCCGCGTCGACCAGGGCCAATCGGTAGGCGCCGGCGCCGGCTTCGAGGGTGAAGTGCCCGTCGGCATCGGTGACGGCGTAGGTGACGATGTGGCCGGCGTCGTCGGTGAGCCCGAGAAGTTGTCCCTCGACCGGTGCACCACCGAGGTCGACGACCTCGCCGCTGGCCGTGGCGATCGACGTGGTGACGGCCACCAGCTTCGGCGGGGCGGCGGTGTGGTCGACGACGACCGAGGCGGCATCGACAGGGTCCGTGGAGAGGCCGGTGCCGGTCCACCAACGGCCGTCGATCCGGACCACGTAGTCGCCGTCGGCGAGGTCGTCGTCGGTGAACACGAAACTGCCCGCGAGGCCCGTGGCCGTCGTGGCCGTCGCGCTCGACGCGGTAGTCGCGGTGAACACCTCCACTGACACAGCACGCGCCGGTGAGCCCGAGCCGGAGGTGACGGTTCCGTGCAGCACGGTTCCTTCCGGCAGGCACCCGGTGAGCAGGCCGATCGAGATCGCCATGATGAGCCCACCGATCCCGATCCGACAACCGATCGTCCGCATTGTCGTTTCCTCCGTCCGCTGGCCCCGCGGGTGCGGGGACGCCTCCCCGGTCCGATCGGGCCGGTCGGCCAAGACTAGGGAATACCCGCGAGCGCGCGAAACGACGCCGCCGAGTGCCGTGCAGGTCGATCGGGCGATCGAGTCAGGTATCGGGGTCGATCCACCGACGTTGCAGCGACGACCGGGCAAACACCGGAGCGGGACGCCGCCACGCCCCGCTCGGCTCCGAAGAGCCACGTCATCGAGGCGGTCGCAGGATCCCGGCGGCTGGCGTAACATCGCCGGCCATGCGCTTCGACCTTGCGTCCGACAAGATCCCCTCCGCGTGGTACAACGCCCTGCCACGGTTGCCCGAGCCGCTCCAGCCGCCGCTGCATCCGGGCACAAAGGAGCCGGCCGGGCCCGACGACCTGGCGCCGTTGTTCCCGATGGCGCTGATCGAACAGGAGATGTCCGCATCGCCGTGGGTCGACATTCCCGGTGAGGTCATCGACATCCTGAAGCTGTGGCGGCCCACGCCGCTGGTGCGCGCCACCCGTCTGGAGGCCGAGCTGGGCACGCCGGCGCGCATCTACTTCAAGGACGAGTCGGTGTCGCCGGCCGGGTCGCACAAGCCGAACACGGCGGTGCCCCAGGCCTTCTACAACAAGGCCGAGGGCATCACCCGGATCTCGACCGAGACCGGTGCGGGCCAGTGGGGATCGTCGCTCGCTTTCGCCACCGCCCAGTATGGGATCGAGTGCAAGGTGTACATGGTGCGTACCAGCTTCGAGTCGAAGCCGTACCGCCGGATCCTGATGGAGACCTGGGGTGCCGAGTGTGTGCCTTCCCCGGTCGACGATCCCTCCAGCCCCGGCTCGCTCGGCCTGGCGATCTCCGACGCGGTCGCCGACGCGGCCGGCCGGAGCGACACGCACTACTCGCTGGGTTCGGTGCTCAACCACGTGATGTTGCACCAGACCGTGATCGGTCTGGAAGCCAAGGAGCAGCTCACCATCGCCGGTGAGGGGCTTCCCGATGTGGTGCTGTCGTCGCACGGCGGCGGGTCGAACCTGGCGGGGATCGCGTTCCCGTTCCTGGAGGACGCCGAGGTGCGACTGCTGGCGGTGGAGCCCCAGTCGTGTCCGACGCTCACCAAGGGCACTTTCGGTTACGACTTCGGCGACGCGGCGGGCCTCACGCCACTGTTGCCGATGTACTCCCTCGGTGGCGACTTCATGCCGCCGGAGATCCACGCCGGTGGGTTGCGCTACCACGGCGCCAGCCCGATCATCTCGGCGCTCGTC
>Ga0182738_1008006_pt1 | contig 10584 bp, 12 predicted proteins | sample eDN5th30CBELigMG_FD_128876 | JGI IMG/M metagenome (GOLD analysis project Ga0182738, IMG submission 128876) | Enriched Miracle-Growth compost microbial communities from Emeryville, California, USA - eDNA 5th pass 30_C BE-Lig MG (version 2)... ... | reverse complement strand
CGGTCAACACACAATCACCGCGATAGGTATACAGCGCGCTCAACCCCACCGGTGCCATACCGAATGGCTGTGCGTAGCGCACACCGAACAGCTCGGTTTCTGAGCTTTGTCCGGTTGTGTCCACCAGTACCCGCGTCAATAAACGATGCTTGCTGAATGCGCGTTGATTGCCATCGTGAGCCCGGCGATCCTCAGCTGCAGCGTGTACATAACCGAATATGGGTCGAGGCAAACGACGGCGCGCCTGCTCTTCAAAGTCATTCAAGTTCAAGCAGGCTGCAAGTCGTAGATTCATCGTTGGTTAGCAAGGTACGGCGCCATCGTTGTCGGCGCCGCCACAGTCTGATTAGGCGAGTTTTTGTAGAAAGGACAACATGACCGGCGCACATAAGTCAGGATGCGATGCCGCCGGATGATAGCAGTCCAGATCCAGCAATTTTATCTCGGCATGAGGCATGCCTTTCTGAACCGTTTCCGGTGGAACCTGTCCTGCCGCGACATTGGTTTGCTCGGACAGTTTAGTCAAAATCACCAGGGTGGGGCACGTGATGGCGGGCATATCTTTGCCTGCTTCGGTCGTTCCCACCCAGCGCAGATACGCGCGTGCCGTGGTGATTGAGGTGGCGCCCATCAGATCGGTCCACCAATCGATCGCCCGAGGTGGGACATCCTTTCCCAAACGCGAAGGCATGGTTTTACGAGCCCAGGCACGCATGCCATGCGCTTCCATGAAGGGCTGCCAATCCGCACCGCCAGGTGCCACCATCGGCGGGCAGGCCAGCGTGATCGACCGGACCAGGTCTGGCCGCGTCGCCGCCAGACGCATCGTGCTGATCCCACCGCTTTTAAAGGCAACAATATGCACCGGCTCGCCGGCCAAGTGGTTGATGACGCGAACCAGATCGTCCACATACAGCTCTGTGCTGTAGGTGAAATCGCTATCGACCGGTGCTGTTCTGCCGAAACCGCGCAAATCGTAGGTCACGACGCGGTACTGGCGCGACAGGTAGGGAACCCAAGCGCGAAACGCCTCGGTGCTTTCAGTAAATCCATGCACGAACACGATGGTTTGCGGCCGCGTCCAGGGGGCGGTGGCATCATGGATTTCGTAATAGGGTTTAAAGTCAGGGGATAGATCCAGATAAGGCATGAGACGATTAGCTCCAGAATGATCTGACGAGAAAGTCCGAAAAAGCGCAAAGGGCAGGGGAGTCACTGCGGTGTAAATCCGACATCACTTAAGGTCTTGCTGATCAAGGCGATATCCCGCTCGACCGCTTGTTGCAGTTGTTCTGGCGAACCGCCGATGGTGGGGATGCCCAATGCCAGGAATTGTTTGGATACCTCAGGGTCCTGCAACGCCTCGTTGACTGCTTGATTCAAAGTATCGACGACGGCTTTCGGGGTACCGTTTGGTGCAAATAGCGCATTCCATCCGGTCACGTCATAGCCTGGCAAACCGGCTTCGCCGACCGTTGGTGTATCGGGCAGCAAAGGCAGGCGGTCGGCCGACGATACGGCGAGTGCGCGAACCTTACCGCTGCGAATCATAGGCAGGGCGGCGGGAGGGGAGGTAAACGCAACCTGAAGATCATTACGCAGCAACGCCGTCAGCATCTCCGGCTCGCCCTTGTACGCCACCGACGTCATGTTGATATCTGCCTGCGATAAAAATACCAGCGTGCAAATATCTCCCTGGCTGCCAGCGCCTACCGAGCCGTAGTTGAGCTGCCGGTCATCCGCATGGGCCTTCTTGATCAGATCTTCGACACTCTTGATGTCACTATCTTTGTCGACCAGCACGATTTCTGTGACGCGGCCTACTTGCACGATCGGTGCAAAATCATTCACCGTATCGTACGGCAATGATTTTTTGATACTGGGGTTCGCCACATGAGAAGGAAAAGCAAACAGCAAGGTGTAGCCATCGGGTTTCGCTTGGGCCACTTGCTGCGATCCAATCACACCGGTCGCGCCGGGTTTGTTTTCGACCACGACAGGCTGGCCCAGCAATGTCCCGAGCTTTTGCCCGAGAACACGGGCAAGCAGATCCGTTACGCCACCGGCGCCGCTCGGCACGACCATTCTGATCGGATGATCGGGATAGTCCGCCCACACAGCACCTGAAGATGCAGCCAGCATAAATACTGTCGCAACTATCGTCTGCAAACCTTTTTTCCAGTTCAATTGCATGGCTGTCTCCGTAGTATTTTCAGAAATTCTAGGAAACAACCTTGAAGAGTAAGAAAGATTAATTGATATTCACGCCACAATATTTTTAAAAGAAGAGGGCAGTCGCCGCGCCTCATTTATTAATGTCTGGACCAGTGATGCGTTCACGCCGTTGGCGTCCCAGAACACTCCCATCCGGCGCATAGGCGTCACATCGGGCAGCGTGATTCGTGAGACACCGATACTATCTAGCCAGGCGGGCGCCCAGTCTGGAATTAAGGCGACGCCAACCCCATCTCTGACCATATAGGCAATCGTGATAAGCGTATCGATTTCCAGCCGTTCCTGAGGCTGTATGCCATAACGGCGCAGGTAGGTCTCCACGGCCTGGCCGCCGCGCAAGGAACGGTCAAATCGCAGAAAAGGTTGCGTTGCCAGCAAATGATTGGGGTCGCAGTCTTTCATGGACTCGGGCGCAATCATCACGAGTTGTTCTTCTTTCAGCAGTATCCATTGGAACCCTTTTGGACAGGCATGGACCGGCTCGGCCATGATCGCCACGTCAATATCACGGGAGACAACGCGGTTATATAGATACGTGGAAGCTCCGGATTCAACATAAGCACGCAGGGTCGGATGCAGGTCATATAAATGCTTCAACAACTGCGGCGTTAATTCGGCAAGCGTAGACGTCGCCACGCCCAAGCGTAATTCCCCTAGATGTTCATCATTGTTGGCAATGGCCTGAATTGATCGGGCATCTTTCAACAGGCCTCTGACGCGATCCAGGATTCTCATGCCAGCCTCTGTCGGTCGCGCCATTCTGCCCGCACGTGTCACCAGCCTGGTCCCGATTTCTTCTTCCAGCGTCTTGATGCGGGCCGCCACGGCAGCGGGCGTGATGTTCAGCCGGCGCGCCGCTTCCGCGACAGAGCCATAATCGCAGATAGCGACGAAGCTCTGCAGGTAGCGTGTCTCCATAGGTTGCCTCAAGTAAAGGAATTATTGGCATGTGCCAGGGGAGGCTAACCCAGTTTCGCCATACTCACACTAAATACTGTATAAATTCTCAGTATCAATAGACTTGAGTGAAATTCGCTTATCTGCTGGCTATCTTCAGCCAGGGACCCGCATGGAACACACTCATTAACAGATACATGAGGCCCATGCTGTCCCATAACGAGGCACTCTGGGTGCCTAGGCAAGTGATTTGATACATTCCGTCGCCGGAAAGGGCGCTCAACAATGCCATGGCGGCAAAGGCGGGCGTAGCGGCAATATGCAGCCACTTAGCCACGCCTCGCGCAGCGTTTCGTCGGCGGGTCATCGTATTCGCCGGATTGGCGTGGCCAAGCGCGTTCATTTATTTTCCTCCTCGAGGCCGGGCTGGCAGCACGAATGCCCGACCGTATCGAGCAAGCCGGCGATAGTGCCCGCAGTCACTGCGGGCACCGGCTGATAGCGGTCGTGATGCCGCACCCATTCCATTTTGTATTCGACTTCTCGCTCATTTCGTCCCTTTGGGGTTAGATCAAGCAAGCGATACGTGCCCATCATGACTTCCACGCCACGCGCATAGCATGAGTAGGTATGGAAAATCTCGTTCGCGTCGTTTTTGATGAATACACTGATACCGGGCCATTCTTCTTCCGTATATGGCCAGTCGCCGTAGTTGTAGTGCAGGCGCCCATCCACCAAATCGTCTGGTGAAAAGCTGACGCCGAAATCGTAGTTGAAGTCACTATGACGGGATGAAACCCACCTGAACTGCCATCCCATTCGTTGACGAAAGCGTTCGATATCAGACAGCGAAGCCCGCGAAATCGCTACAAACGTGACGTCTCGGTGTTCCAAATGGACTCGCATGCCGTCGCTATGGTCCGCCATGAATGAACAACTGGGGCATCCTTGTTCCCAGCCGGGCGCGAACATGAAATGCTGGACAATCAACTGACGGCGGCCGTCAAACAGCTCCGCCAACGTACGACGACCGTCTGACGTATCAAACGAATAATGCTTGTCCAACCGCACCCAAGGCAAAGCGCGACGTTCGGCGGCGACTTGGTCGCTCAACTGTGTCAGCTCTTTTTCTTTCTTCAACAGGGTTCGGCGCGCGGCAATCCATTCCTCGGGGGAAACGACGCGATGATCGCGGGAGTCGGTAGTCTTCATCATGATTTGATTCCTCGATGGCTGGTGGAGAAGCTGCTCTGAGGAGTTGACCGTCAGAGGTGTGTGGACATCATCTTCGCACCGAGCGTCTCGATCATGAGAGTGACAAATGTGGCGGGATTCCCGTGTGAATTCGCCGGTTCGGGCAGCCACATAAATGCTGGAGAAAGGTAGCCGTATCGCCTATATTAAATAAACGCATAATGTATATTATGTAAAGTAATGGAGATGCAATAAACCTGCTCAAACCGGCGGTTCTTTTGCACAAATCAGCTCCTAGCTCTTGAGCAGATCCATTCCCACCCGATGCAAAGCCCTCTTTATGTCCCTGGCTCGGTGTAGTCGGATTGGGTTTGTACCAAGCCGATGAATGTGAAAGCAGAAGAAGCTGCTGCGATAGGCGTGCCATATCTAGCGGCACTCTCTGCCTTGGAGGTCGCTGCCAAGCTAAAATCCGGCGAAACCGTTTTAGTTACGGGCGCATCTGGTGCGGTAGGACGCGCGGCTACGCAAATTGCCCATTGGAAAGGGGCCCGCGTTATTGGCGCGTCCCGGTCCTCAGACAATCCCTATGGGGCCGATGCAATAATCAACACAATAGCTCAGGACCTGGTCAGCGAGGCACATCAACTTACTGGCGGTACTGGCGTCGACGTCGTATTGGACGTCGTTGGAGGGCCACTCTTCGAGAAATGCCTCGCGGCCCTGTGTCACGGTGGCCGCCAAGTTGCCATTTCCAGCAACCCGCCGGTTGTGAGCTTGAATCTCGTGGAGTTCTACCACAAGCAGCTCCAGCTCTTCGGAGTCGACACCATGGGACTCTCTGGTCTAGAGGTGGCAACACTCTTGAATCACTTGCGCGATGGCTTTGAAGAAGGGGTACTAACTCCCCCCGACATACATAGTTGGGCATTCGACGCCGCGCCGAAGGCGTATGAGATGGTCGCTGACGGCAGCAGCGCACGGAAACAGGTATTGCTTCTTGGCAATTAACCGCTCGCGGGAATCTGTGGATCCATCAAACACGGCAAGTGACGAGGTCTGTACCAACTGACGTGGAACAGGAATAGAACGCAATGACAATGTCTCGCAACCAAAACCTAGTACAACGAAGCACGTAGGCCTAGGAGATATTCATGAAACAATGGATCGAAGCTATCGAGCTCGCCGAGCTGCCGGAGGGCGCCATGCGCGCTGTCACCATCGGGAGTACAGAAATTCTGCTTGCCCATGTTAACGGTCTCGTCTATGCAATGGGTAATCGGTGCGGCCATATGAATGCCTCACTGGCAGAGGGGATGCTGGAAGGTAAAGTCGTTACCTGTGCGTTCCACTCTGCACGCTTTGACGTGACAACGGGTCAGAAGGTTTCCGATGCCGTTGTCCTTCCTCCACCCGCCATCGACAAGGCCCCAGCGGAAATGTTGCCTTACCTGCAAAAGGCGGGGAGGCTCTCTGCTCCAATCCGGACCCATGACTGTCCGCACTTTGACGTCGAGGTGGACCGTGGGATCGTTAAGGTGCGACTTGAGCAGTAGTGAAAACACGGAGTCCACCATGTCTGGCTGACCGGTTACAGACGAATTGATAAGTCAACATCGGCGTGGCACGCGATTTCAAGCGGGTAATTCTTCGCGGCGAGTGATGATGCGAGATACCAATCCATAGGCAACGGCATTCTCTGCTGGCATCCAGAGGTCACGGTCGATGTCCTCGCGTACCCGCTCAAGCGGTTGGCCGCATTCGCGCGCGATGACCTGGGCGATGCGCTCGCGGGCTTTGATGATTTCGGCGGCCTGGATCGCTATGTCACTGGCGGGGCCGCCAGCGCCACCGCTAGGCTGATGGATCAGAAAGCGCGTCTGTGGCAGGCAGAAACGGCGTTCTCGTGGTGCTCCGAGATAGAGATGCGTCGCAGCACTGCCTACCCAACCAGTCCCGACCATATTGACTGGCGACGAGACGAAACGCGCCACATCATGGATCGCATCACCCGACTCGAGATGGCCGCCCGGGGACGAAATGATCATGGTGATCGGTTCGTTCGACTCGGCGTCCAGCGTCAGCAGCTTGCGCACCGTCTCGGAGGCCAGCGCGTCGGTGATAGTGCCGAACACCAGAAGCATTCGGGAACGGAATGCTTTTTCTTCCAGGAAAGTGCTCTCCGGTGCAGAGGTTGACCGGGTTGGCGCATCAGCAGCAGCATGTTGTGAAATCATCTCGATCACTCCATTGTGTTAATTTCATTCAATAGACGAACGAAGAGGTTTTTCCGTGACATCCCCTGCTCTCTCCTCCCATCCTCTATCAGATGACAAAGCACTGCGCCGCCGTCTCGTGGCACTGGCTCGGCATTGGTTGGATCAGGCGGAGGAAGCGGAAGACCTGGTACAGGACACATGGCTGCGCACGGCCGATGGCGCACTGCCTGATGCAGCCAATGGCCGCGAGGCTTGGCTGATCACGGTGCTGCGCCGTCTGTGCATAGATGCCTGGCGGCGTCACCGCCGCTATCAGGTTGTTCTTGGCCAGTTTTCGGAAAGCAACCAGGCAGTTCGTGTTGAAACGCCCGAACAATTGGCTGAACAGGCACAGCGCGTCGAGCAAGCGCTGCACCATCTGACTCGTACCTTGCCCGCCGGCGACGTTGCAATGGTCTTGCTGTATGAGGTATTCGATTTCAGTCACGCCGAACTTGGCGAGCTGTCGGGTCGCAGCGAAGTGGCATCGCGCCAGCACTTGCGCCGCGTAATGCAGCGTCTGCGTAGTGGCGACTTGGATGATAATTTGATAGACAACGCTTGTGAGCTATTCGCGCTATGCCAATTGGCTATGGCGCGGCGTGAGGCAGCCGGACTGATCGCTGTATTGCGGACTTCCAGACCCCAGGCGATGGCACTATCCATGCAGACGCTGTCGGCAGGCTCTGAAGTGAGCGCTGGACAGCCGACTTCACGGCTGTTCCAGATTGGTAATCTTCTTGCTTTGCTGACTCAGACCCCTGGCGGGCATATGGCTGTGGTACCACTGGGCGAGGCGCTTACTGAGCCGGCCTGAATGGGCGGATTCCTCAGCTCTCACCGGCCTCGGTTACCCATTTCAACGCCCGCTCAGCAGATTCGCATCCTTCACCAAGTCAGAAACCCGCTTGGAGTCCCGTTCGAGCAACTTGGTGAATGCTTCAGGCCCCCTCTCCCGCTGCGTTGGCGCTTGCGCAGCAAGCTGCTCCAACCGTTCCTTGAATTCCGGAGAGTCGATCGCCGCCGATAACGCTGTGGCCAGCTTGTCGATAACCGGCTTGGGAGTGCCGGCGGGAGCCACCAGGCCATTCCAGATGGAAAGATCAAACTCTGGCAGACCGCCTTCGGCAAAGGTCGGGATATTGGGATTTTGTTTGAGGCGTTCGGTGCCGCTGACAGCGATGGCCTTGACGCGCTTGTCGGCGTCCAGCGGCAGCATGGTGACCGTTTGGTCTATGACGGCGTCAATCATGCCGCTCATCAAATCGGTCAACGCGGGGCCCGTCCCACGATAAGCGATCATTTCGCCTTGGCCTTTGGCGTAATGCAGGAACATGGATTCAGCGAGATGCGCGGTACTGCCCGGGCCGCTGGAGCCCAAGTTGAGTTTGGTACTGCTTTTGTCGCGAATGCGTTTGAGCATCGATGGCAGATCCTGGATGCCGCTCTTGAGACTGACCGAGAGCACCATTGGCACGGTGGCGACGATGCCGATGGGTTCCACTTCTTTGAGCGGGTCGTAGTTTGCCTTAGGATGCAAGTGCGGCAGTATCGCGAGCGACATATTGTTGAAAGCCAGCGTGTAGCCATCTGGCTGGCTTTTCTGCAGTTTTTGCATTCCGATCAGCCCCCCTGCTCCGCCGGCGGTTTCTATGACGACGGTTTGATTGAGCTGTTTGCCGAGCGAGCTGGCGACTAGGCGACCGAGCGTATCGGTCGTGCCGCCGGGTGCGAAAGGCACGATGACGGTGATGGAGCGGCTGGGAAAATCTTGCTCGGCTGCGCCGGCATGCAATGCAAAGGCAGCCAGTGCCGCGCCGCATAGGGTGGTCAATCTACACATGTTGAGTCTCCTCTTTTGTATTGTGTGGACGTGAGTCCCCGCAACCCGGCTGGATGAACCGGGTTGTGTGAGAAAAGAAAATGACAAGGGAGCGTTATTGCGAAAGCGCGCGGCAGACGGCTTGCGTCATGTCTGTGCAGCTTGTCTTTCCGCCGAGATCGCGCGGCACGTATTCGCCTTGAGCCAGCACCTGCTCGACCGCGTTTTCGATGCGAATCGCGGCATTGTTTAATGCCTGATCGCCATGTTTGTCGCCCAACCAATGCAGCATCAGTGCGCTAGAAAGAATCGTGGCTACTGGACTGGCGGCATTTTGGCCGGCGATGTCAGGCGCCGAGCCATGTGCGCCCTGGAACAAGCCATGGTCATCGCCGAGCTCTGCAGAGGGAGACAGCCCCATACCGCCGATGGTCGCCGCACCCAGATCGGAAATAATGTCGCCAAACATGTTTTCAGCCACTATCACGTCGTAGAAATCCGGGCGCTTGAGCATGTGTACGGTAATGGCATCGGCGTAGGCATAGTCGATCTCAATATCGTTGTATTGTTCGGCAACGTCATCGCACACACTACGAAAGAACGCATAGCTGCGCAGGATGTTGGCCTTGTCGCAGACGGTGACTCGGCGCTTTCCATCGCGCGGCGCGCCCTTGCGCTTGCGCGACAGGTCGAAGGAAAACCGTGCGACCCGTTCGATGCCCTTTCGCGTCACCACAATAGTGTCCGTCGCCAATTCATTGCGCAGGACAATGCCTGCGCCGCGACTGGCGTACAAACCTTCGGTGTTTTCACGCACGATGACGTAGTCGATCTGACCAGGTTGGAAATGCTTCAGTGGGGTATCCACGCCCTGATAGAGCCGTATCGGCCGGACATTGGCGTACAAGTCCAGCCGGAAACGTAGCCGCAGATGCAGGTCATTACCGACCTCTGTGCCGTCGGGATAGGTCACACCGGGCATACCCGCCGCACCGTGCAGGATCGCGTCCGCAGCTTTGCACGCCGCGTAAGTGTCATCTGGCAGCACGTATCCAGATTTCACGTAGTGATCGGCCCCGCCGTCATAGTGACTAAAGGACAGCAGCTCGGCGCCGCAGGCTTCCTTCAATACCATAACGGAGGATTGGCAAACCTCAGGGCCGATGCCATCACCCTCTATGGTTGCGATTTCATATTTAGCCATGTCTGGCCGTCTCCTTGCGAGTTCGCCTGTGCTTTCAGGTCTTTTTATGCGACGACAGTTCGACCCCGGCCAATTGCTCGCATAGACGCGCCACCGCCGTGTGGTCCTGGCTTTTACCCAACGCTTTGCTGGCGCCTGCCCACATTTCGCGGCACAGCGATGCAAATGGTGTTGGTGTGCCTGAGTCATCAGCCATGCCTAACGCAATGCCCAGGTCCTTGACCATCAGATCCAAGCCGAAACCCGAATTAAAGGTGCGCGACAACACGAATTGTTTGAATTTCTTCTGCGTCGAGTTGTTCATACCGGTGGACGCATTGAGCACGTCGACAATGACCTCCGGATCCAGACCGAATTGCTGCCCGATCAGCATCGCTTCGACGCCGATCAGAAAGCCTCCGGCCGACACCAGATTATTCAAAGCCTTCATCGCGTGCGCACTACCCACTGCCCCTGTATGCAGCAAGGAACTACCCATGGCTTGCAGCACGGGGCGCAGGCGCTCCAAAGTGGCTGCGTCGCCCCCAAACATGATGGCCAACTCGCCCGTTCGCGCACGGGGGACGCCACCCGATACGGGCGCGTCTACCAACTCGCCTCCCGCTTGTTCCACTAGTTTGGCCAGTTGTTGCGTATGGGCCGGCACACCCGAGCTCATTTCCACGATCACTGTACCGGGCTTTAATCCTTTCAACACACCCTGATCGCCGGACAGCACCTGTTCGACAATTGCGCTGGTCGGCAGCATCGTGATGATCACATCGCTTTGCGCAGCAAGCGCCTGGCAACCGGCCGCTGCCTGACCGCCGACTTCTTTGGCAAACCGGTCGGCTTGACCTGGGGCTGCGTCAAACGCGGTCACGTCGAACCCGGCCTTTAGCAAGCATTGAGCCATGGGCCAGCCCATGCTGCCCACGCCGATGAATCCTATGCGAGGCAGACTCATGCTTGCTGCTCCTTGAAAGCGCCCTCTT
>Ga0182738_1008005_pt1 | contig 10586 bp, 5 predicted proteins | sample eDN5th30CBELigMG_FD_128876 | JGI IMG/M metagenome (GOLD analysis project Ga0182738, IMG submission 128876) | Enriched Miracle-Growth compost microbial communities from Emeryville, California, USA - eDNA 5th pass 30_C BE-Lig MG (version 2)... ... | reverse complement strand
GAATAGGATGGATTAAAAATCAGGCAATCCTTCGATGAAATTTTAGTTATCAGAATATGTGCCGAAAAACTGAATTCAAAGAAGAAGAAGAAAAAGTATTAATCTGTGAAGATAATGAATAAAGGGGAAATGGCAAAGGCTTAGTTTGGTTAGTAGACTGAGCAAGCCGAAGGTTGAAGTTGTTACTGGTTTAAACCATGCGCATCAGCAAATTGTTTGGTTGAAGAGGCAAGGTTTTTTTTTTAGAAGTTGATTTGGAAGACAAGACATTGATTTAAGCAGGCAAGAAAATTAACAAATTAAATTTTTTTTATTTGAATGAATTGAATTCCCTTTGGAAAAAATTTAAACAATGATTTATTGATAACTGAAATTTCTTATAAGTAGTAAACTTTCGAATCCTTGGCAAGTCAGGAGAAGCAATGAACAGCCCATATTCTAATGGAAATGTTAATTCAGTTTTAATAAATTACTTTTATAGATGTCCTATTCTGCTTTTGCCCTGCGGTATTGAAGACGGACCCCACTTTGAACGCAGAGGTTTGGCTTGTTTCACCAGGGCAGTTGAGAAGAGAGCAAAAAGCGTGAACAATTGTTGGATAAAGAGGTTGATTTAGAAAAGTAATTTTTGAATGCGAGAGATTTGGAATAAAACTGTTGGAGACATAAATTTTAAGGTAGCTTAAAGTTACACCGTAAGAATATATATAAGCCCTTTATTTTGTCGTTATCCTTGGGTTAATTTAAGAATTGATAATTATTAAAATGTCAACTTCAAAGACCACAACAGTTTTCCATTTCGTCAGCCAGGTTTTGAGCCAAGCAAGGCTCCCTTTCGTCATCGACATTTTACTTCACTTTATCTCCAATTTCCAAATCGCTTATCTCATCCTTCAACAAACACTCAATCCTGAAGTGGGAATAGACCTCAAAGTGCTCAAATTTATCCGAGACTCTTCTCGATACATTGTGGGCTTCAACACCTTTGACCCTCCCAATGACCAGCAGACCCTAATGAAGGTTATCTGGTATCTATTGTGTGGCTATCTGCTTATATTTGCCATCATCACAATGTATTTTCTCTTTCAGTGCCACAAAGGGAGCCAGGAATCCTGGCCCAAGCTCTCAAGAGGAATTGGATGGATGTATAAAGTACACACAAGGCTGATTTTCTGCCCAATGCACTATTTTTTTGTTTGGATAGTATCGAAGCATAATGAATGCAGCACTTTACTTGAAGCAGAAAGCTTTGACTTGCATTGTAAGTCTTATTTCTTCGGAGTTACAATTCTATTGACTGTGATCAACTTCTGCTTTGCTCTGTTTAAAGAAATGGTGATATACAGCATCAAACAAGACAAAGATGTATTATCAAGCAAGAGCAACTTTTATTTCCAGACTCAATTATTGCATAAAGCTATAATTCCTATCTTTATCATGATGCTATCGGACACAAAAGAGATTATTTTTGTGTTTAACCTCGTTTTTTCCCTGGGCTATTGCTATCACCTCGTCAGAAGCTTTCCATTTTTCAATATTCTGGTGCAAAAGATCAGTTTCTGCTATGCTGCAGCTCATCTTTCGAGCTCCTTCTTTGCTTTTGCCTTTTCGTTTGATAAAGGAGAAGAATATTTTGAGATAATGACGATAATTATGTTTACAATGGTTTATCGTGTCTTAATCGTCTATTTTGACTTCTCATTAAAGCGAATTTTTGACATGAGATTTTGGACTCCTGAAGAAGCCCTGCACATTTCCTTATTACTCAAGACCCACACAAAAAAATATTCGACCATTTCAAAATTGGAGAATAATTACAGAGAAGGCTCATTTTACCTTTATGGATTTCTGAAATCATATGGGATTGATGCGAAAAATCTGGTTGAATTTGAAACAATGAAAGATTATGAGCTTGAGTTATACACTCTTGTGTTGAAGAAATTAAACGATTTAAGGAAAAAATACCCCAAAAATGATCTTCTATTATTATTAATAATTGAGATCTATGTGAAGAAGCTTGGAAACGCATCAAGAGCAATAACCTTATTGAATCACATGCGGGACAACAGATCTTCAATTCAAATTCAACTTGCTGTGAGGGAGTTGTACCAGAAACTTGAAAGAAAGTACTGTAATATTGACTCAAATACTGATCTTGAAGTCTTGAGATACTTCCAGTTTAGAGATGACGTGAATGAACTCAAAGAGAATATTCAAAATGAAATCTCCAAGCAAATAAAAGTGTGGAAGGAGATGTCACTTGATAACATGAATGTGAAAACAGTGGTTGACATCTCAGAAGAAATTGATATTTTACATAAAGCTTCTAAGAAGATGTGGCAAACAAATTACAAAGGCTGGGAGATGAGTTTTGCTTCTCCATTTTTGATGTACGGCATTTATCTTGATGTCGTGAGAAAAAACCAATTTGATGGCTTGAAGGCAATTGAGAAATTTTATGAAATCAGAAAAATTAGAAGTCATTTTAAGAAGGAGATGAGTGCTTTTTCAGAAGAGATTGCCATTTTATTGGGCTCAATCGAAACTGAAAGACCTGGTATCATCATCGATGCTTCTTCTTCAGTCCAGGGCATATTTAAAATCACTAGAGATATGCTTGTTGGCCAAAGAATTGATGCATTATTACCAAGGTTTGTTGCCAAAAAGCATGAAGGGATGATTAAGAAATACAGTCAAAACAGCAGACATGATCTGAATCGACAATGGAACACCTATGCAAGAACCGTAGATGGAAGTCTTTTCCAAGCTGAAGTCAGACTAAAAATTTACCCTTATATTAATCGTGGCCTGAACTTGATTGCTCAGGTGAGAAGAATTCAAAATCCTGAGATCATTATGGTAGTTGATGGTCAAGGACTCATTGTCGATTGCTCAGAAGAATTATTGCCAATCCTGAATTTGACCAAGAGAGATTTGGATACAACAAAAATCAATGATGTTTGTCCCGGATTTAAAGTGATAGATCACGCAATGCACTTTTTATTTGATGGAGGCAAAGAAGTCATTATGTCTCACATGCCTTCTTCAATGAATGGTCAGAGAAATAACGAGAGAAGACTTTCATCAGTTATACAACAAGAAGAATTTGATTCTTCAGACGATGATGATACTGCCACTGATCAGGACGGATACAAATTGGCCTCCTCAGAGAAGGACCAGACCCCTTTTCACCATCATCATCTAGACAAAATGACAGCTTCTTTTGATCTCAAGAAAACTCTTGAAACAAATCATAAGCCAACTTTTATTCCAGGAAAGACTTTATTGTTGGCGCCAACTCTCGACCCCAGCCGCGCGGGATCAATGACCACCACTCAATCACCCAAGAAAGCAGCAAGAGACATTGTGAAAAAGTTTAAAAATGGAGTGAATTTGAACTTTGTCCCAAAAGCTGTGAATGGACTTCAACGTAAATCTGGAGAAACAAGGCTTGATTTAGATGTTATTGTTGAACCAAATGTTATGGATGGAGTCTTGTATAAGGTCGTGAAATTCCCAGGCCTGCATCATTTAGGCGCATATTCAACGAGTCTCACCATGAAAACCCTTGACTTTACTCACCAACATAAGCATTCTCGTCAGAAGAGCCATCAACATCATGCTCATCATCAAGTGTCGATTGCTCACCAACCACCAAGCGAGTTTAAGCTTGCGACAGCAGATGAATTTGCGGATAATTTCCCAACTATGAACGAAAGATCTGAGCATTCTCGCATAGATGAAGTTCAGCCCAAAGTTATCATTATGAGAAATCCCAGCAAAGTGGGGGCGGACCAAATGACTCCAGATGAAGGAAAGAGAGTCAGCAAGGGTTCAACTGGTCACACTATATCATTGAATCACTTGAAGGATCAGCTTCTTATCGCTCCTGGTTTCAGCAAGAAAAATGAGGGAGGAGAGAATTCAAGTTCTTTAAAGACTTCATCTCATAGAGAAATAAGAGTTGCCAAAGCACTGAATGATTTATTTGATAGAAAGACAATGCGTCCAGTGACAAAGTTGACAATTTTTATCGTTTATCTAGCGATGATAATTGTCTTGGCACTGGCCAGTTTGGAATACATTTTCTCAAATCGCTCCTTCACACAAATGCAAGACGGAGCCATGGTCATCAATACTGCAAGTAATCGTCTGCTGAACTTTATGATTTGCTGGGAATACATGCTGATTTTCTACACAAGAGCAAACGGACTAAGACCTATTAATTCGGGGCTTTTAGTCTTCCAGGCAACCCTCGTCACACACGCTCTCGATTTGATGGAACAAGATGTAGACCTGCAGAATAGACTTCAGGCTTCAGGTAATACGGATTTGCTTGATACTTTCTTTGAGAAGAATCTTTACATGTATCTCCCAGGTGAAGGCGTCACTTTTAGTGGAGGCCCAGTCGACACATTTATTGCTGCCAGAGTGTTGGAAAATAAGTATCTCAAAGCTGGCAGATGGACTACCCAGTCACCTCTGCTCCTTAATGGTGATGAGGACTGTTTATTTGCAATAAATAGTACTTGTAATGAAGTCCTGGTAAACTCTCAAAATCAAGTATCGCAAACTGAGCAAATTGTTTCAGATATTATTTCAACTAACAAGACATTAGTTGCTGTATTATTGGGTCTTGAAACGTTTGCTATATCTTCAGTTGTGTTATTCTTGCTATTGGTTATTAGAGTGATTATTCTATCGTACGCAAAGCTATTCAGAGTTTTGTCAAGAATCAAAGAGGATGTTTTCCTTCAAAGAGTAGCAGAGCTTCATGCGATTCGAGAAGTCTTTACAAAGAATGTTGAAGGAAAAGAGTTCAGCCAGAGGATCACTTCATATCTAGAGAATGAACATAGACAGGTGAAGCAGGGAGTCAAATCAAAAGGAAAAATTGGCACAGGCAGTTCTCGTCATAGAGAAGACAAATTTATTATGCGTGACCTCACAAAGAAAGCTCTGAAGAACCTGGTTTTGGCATGCGTTCTCGTATTTGTGATTTCTGCAGGATTTTTCACTGCGTACTTTACAGCCAACTCTACTTTTAACGACTTGGAAATCAAGAATGATCGGTTGACAATAGCTCACAAATTGGGATATTCATTTGATCAGCTTTTGGGGGCTTTTTATTCCGTGGTGGTGTTTTATAACGAAACAGACTACACCATCAAATATGAAAAGCCAATTGATCAATTTTACGAAGTTCAGGATTTTGTCTCCACTGCTAATGAACAGCTAGTCAGCTCCTTAACTGATCAAAACACTGGAGAAATTGATGCCACTCTTGAAGATTTCCTTCGCTCTGACATGTGCTCTTATATTGATGAAAGTATGTACGATACTTGCATTAGCGTCCAACAAAAAGGCGCGATAGGCTTGATGGACATGAACACGCAATATTATCAATACAATAAGCAGTATTTCGAGCAGTTCATAGAGACGCCGACATTTGTTTCGGCTCAAACGTTGCTTGTGAATTATGCAACGGCGGTTACTTCAATGCTGAACTTGTTCCCGTACGCTTATGAGTTTTTGAGAACATATTTGGTGGACAGTTTTAATGAAAAGATTGACTCCCAGAAATCTCAAAGTTTGACGATTTTTATCATTATTTTGGTGGCTTTGGTGGTTTCGACGTGTATCATACAGATAGTGACAATAACAAGACTGAGAGAAATTGATGTTGGTATTAGAAAAATTTTGAAGATTCTTCCTTTCTCTATGATCCAAGAGAATCGGCTGCTAGGTTTCTATCTTAAAAATGAATTCAAAAAAGAACTTGATGACGTGAAACAATTCGTTTAATATTAGGATGGGTTGTTGGTATGGATTGAAATTCTTACTTGCTTATAAAACCATTTTTGTTTGTATATGATTATTTGTGAAAATATCTAATTGAAAATATTTTGAAAAATATAGTAAATTTTATTTCAGAGTGATTTACTTTAAAAAAAAAGTGTTTCATTTATTTCTAATACATACTGTAAAATTTCAGGCAGGGTTCAGAATGAAGGGTCACTCAAAATCCGGAAAAAATGTTCTCAATCGCACTTAGAACACAAGAAAAAGACGAGATTCTGAAAATGTTTTTTGCGAAGTCAAGTTGAAGAAATTAACAAAAAACTTGGGAAAATTTTAAAAAGAAAATTTCAAGTTTGGGCCTAAAAATCCAGACATTCTGGATAAATCCTGACAATCCCGAATTCTGGTTTCAGATCAACAAGAAAAAGTCCTAAGTTTAAATTTTTTGTTTAGTTGAATTTGGAGATGAATTTTTTTTATAACTTGTGAAAAAAAAGCCAAAAATACTTTCTCGACTTTATAAAAAAATTATTTTTCGAGAAGGCAGGCTATTTCTGATGAAAAATTATAATCGTTATAAATATTATAAAAATTACCTTCTAGAAGAATATACATTATTAAACAAATTACGAGCAGATAGAGTTTACTCCAAAATTCATCAACATGTTTTCTGACTTTTGGAGATTTCCTTCAAGAGATTTCTCTTATTTTCCGAAGGAAAAGAATTCTAGAACATTTTCTTGTCCTAAAATCTAATATCCCATTCCTTGCCATTTGAGGTAAGGCAAGGTATTCTAACAAACAATATAGATACTTTTAGGGTAAGAGCAACTTGTCCTGAAAAATATTCTTTTCGGATCAATTTTGATGAAAACAAAATTTTGTCCCAAAAAATTTCTTCACAACCAGCATTAAAAAATTCCCAAAGTTCTGAACTCCAATGAACCTTTGATTTTCAATATCTAAAATTACCTGTCACCAAATTTTGAAAGTCAAGATTTTGGTTGTATTTTTGTAAGAACTATAATCAAATTTAATTAAATACATATTTAATTAATTTGCTCGGATTTAAAAAAGTAGATTTATTTTTTTGAACTTTCTGAAATTCGCCTGCTCAGGCTTTTTAATTATCACAAATGGCTGGCTTATTTTTACTCAAACCAACTGTTGGTCTCATAATATTATAAACTTATTTGGAATCTGTATTCCTTTTAACATTAATTCATGAAAGAGTTTTTATCATTTTTAAAGCATAATTCATGATAGAATTTTCCTATCCGGCCAAAAACTCTTTTTCCAAGACAAAGCAAACCTCCAAAAAGTTCGTTACATACGAGTATCAAGATTAAGGCGAGGCTGATGTTGAAAATCCAATTCTGATGGGCAAAAGTAGATAGTACCAATTTTTAATTATTTGAAAGGAAGGGTTATGCATTTCTTAAATATTTTTCAAATCAGGCAAAAAGAGTACGAATATAACACACAATTGATAAAAATTTTAATTCATTCACTGCGTGAAAGAAACTTCCATTTAAGCGATCATTATTCATGTTTTATAAGGTTATACTACCCTCCAATGCAATCCATATTCTTTCGGGTTCTCCAAAGACCTTTGAGGAACTTTGTAACATAATCCAGAGCAAATTTCACGATAATCTACCAAAATACTATTCTCTACGATACAAAGACTCTGAAGAAGAAATTGTTCTTTTGACTTGTGATGAAGATTTGCAAACAGCTGTTCAAGTTGCAGAAGCCGAGAAATTAAAAAATATTCGAATTATTGTCAAAGAAGAAACAAGCGATAAATATCTGAAAAATAAAGATCTTGTTGATGAAAAAAATCTTTCTGAGGTAGAATCTGCTCAAGATTTCCTCGGATCCGAGTTCAATCAAATTCCCTTAACAGAATCCTTGACCGATTTGCCTTCAAAAGACGGAGAAAATTCCGAAACCAACAAAGCAAAAAAATCTACTACTTTCGAGTCTGCAAATCAAGGCTGGGGCGAACTTAAGGATGTCAAAGAGACAGTCTCTCAGTTCTGTTCACCTGTTGTGAACCTGTCTACAAATAAAAACCGGTTTTCTTTCAACAAGCAAGACTCCTTAGAGGCTGAGCTGCTCAGAGAAAATGTTTTCAACAAGGACCAACTTGACAATATTACTCAAATTATTGAACAAACTGTTGGCCGATGTCTTTCAGAAAAACTTGATAATATTCTATCTGAGATCAACGGAGAAATGCCTTCTCGGTACAATGCCAATATTAAGCGACATTACGGTCATATGAACACTTTCCCCGTGTGCGCTATTCCTTCTCCTTTTGGAATGAGACTTTCTTCAAAGCGATGCAAGGAGCTTGCTTGTAATGACAACACAACTTGCTGCGAATGCAAAGCCAAAATAAAGGACGTGCGTTATAGTTGTTTAACTTGTAAAAATTACGATTGTTGTGAGGCTTGCGAAGACAAAGTTGAGCACCAACATCCCTTGCTTAAAATTAAGCAATCTCGTGCTCCTCCTTCCGATCTTCCTCCCATGACCTCTTTAGTAAGAGGAATGAGCAGATCTGGCGTCAACGTGAGACCTCCACAACAAGAAGAAGGCGCTATCCCAAATAACAGCAGTTTGGGTATGTCAAGATCACCTGATGGAAATAGAGTCCGTGATGCCCTAAAGAACTCTAAGTCTCCAGAAAGCAAGCAAGCTACTGGAGGGGAGCATGCTCAGCTTGAGACTTGTGATGTGAGCTCGTTTAGAAGATATAAGGTGGCTGTGGTGAAGGAGCCTGTTTATGACGTGATAAGAGTGAAGCAAAAGTGTAATTATAATGTTGAATGGACAATAAAGAATACTGGCACAGAAAAATGGCCAAATCATGTCTGTTTGATTTGTACACAAGGAATTCACAAAGGAACTGAAAAAGAAATAGATAGTCTTGTTCCTGGACAGGAATTTGTAGTTCATCTCGATCTTGAAGCTCCGAGAGACTGTGGAAGATACTTATCTCAATGGAAATTACATTATTATGAAAATGATGTGTTTAAATCTTTTGGAAAGATTTTGTACGTTGAAATTGACGTCGGTCCTGCTCCCAAAGAGTCCTCAAGAACTCAAGGAGAAACTGATGACGGAAATGTTAGAAAGGCTGGAAAAGCAATAGACCTTGGCCAAAATCTAACTCCTAAAGATCAAGAGCTCATGAGAGGTAAGAAGACCTTTGGGGGAATCATTTTATTAAATTTTTTAACATAGAGACAGGATGTTCGTATGAAGTATTTAACCAAGCGAAGACGTTGAATGAGATGTTCCCAGGAGACTTGAAAGAAAAGATTGAATTTGTGAAGGATTATCCTTCAACATTGAATATCAATGATTTGGTAAGTGCGTATTTGGATCGATTGAGTAGTTCTTGCAAAAGAAGAGTGACAGCATCAAATACTCAGAATACGCAGAAATCTCAACACCAACTTTACCTCTAAAGGGAATTTTACTTACTTACTGAAGAATGTAGATAGAAATAAATGAGAGTGAATTGAATGAGAAAACAAAAAGAAACAAAAAAATTTTTGCCAAAAAAAAAACAGTTTAGAGCTATTTTAGATTTTCAGTTTCATTCGAAATCTAAAGGATCTTTGGACAGCCTCCCCCGAAAAATGAATTTATTGTTATTTTTATAAAATATTGATATATCTTTTCTAAATCATGAATAATATACATATATTTATGATTTTACTATCATATCATCCAAATAAAATAACTTCAAAATTATCTCTCCATTTGGCTCTCTTTTGAGAAAGAAATAGTTTTGGAATAATTTAAATAGGTATCCCAAAAATCTAAAAATGTAGTAAAAAAGTTAACAAACAATATCAATAAAAGTAAAGATTAATGTCTGGATTTAACAAGAAAAATCAAGGAGGATTGCGTGTGGCACATGATTTCGATGATTTCATGGAAGATAGAGAAGTTGTATTGACTTTACAAGATTCATACATCCTTGGAGGCCAAGATATCAACCGTGATGGAGACGTTCTAGAAAATATTGATATGGCAGAAAATTATAAGAGTCAAGTCAACATAGAAAACCGAACAGCTAAAGTAAAATAATTGAAAAGAAACGCATCTAATGTTGAATAGAAAGATGATTATTTGGATAATAAATATGGATTTGGAGAAAAGAAAATTTTGCCACAATATGATGAGAAACCAAATGAGAAGGTACTTTTTCAAAAATAAAAAGGGAGCTCAGCTAAAATGTTTTGTAGGAAGGAATCATGTTGGATTCTTATGGAGAGTATAATTTAGAAAGACAAAGAAAGATTGAAGCAATAAAGAATAAATTAGCTGGTCCCAAAAAAGGTGGAGAAATCAGTCTAGAAACATCTAAAGTAAAGATTTTTAACGGGAAATTGTGAATTAATGTGAGTATTAGAATGTGGCATCAGAATACTATACATCAGATGAAATGAAAAAGTTCAAGAAACCAGTCAAAAAAGCAGTCAAGTAAGAGAATTCTTTTTGCAAGCAGGAGTAATAATTTTGAAAAAAATAGTGTTCAAAAGAATAGAGAAGATATCCTTAAATTTTTGGAAGACTCACTCGAAGATGAAGACGGAAATTTGGGAACAAGAGATGCTAAGAAAGCCAGAGAAAGAGCCGATTTGGATGATGTGACAACAAAGAAATTAAAGACTGAGAATTATGAAGCTGCTTTGCAAAAAGCTCGTGAACAAACAAAATACTCTGCAATGATTGACGAAGAATATGATGAAGTCCAAAGG
>Ga0182738_1008004_pt1 | contig 10586 bp, 5 predicted proteins | sample eDN5th30CBELigMG_FD_128876 | JGI IMG/M metagenome (GOLD analysis project Ga0182738, IMG submission 128876) | Enriched Miracle-Growth compost microbial communities from Emeryville, California, USA - eDNA 5th pass 30_C BE-Lig MG (version 2)... ... | reverse complement strand
CAGCTTTGCTCGCTTTCTTTACTCTCATTAATCTTTGTCTCTTTTTATAGCAATAAATCAAATAAGCTCCCAGAACAATTGCGCCAACACCAAGCCCTACACCGAGTCCAATAGCAAGACCTTTTTTGGAAGACTTATCGTCTTCGATAGCATTACTGAAACGATGATTCAAGACAGGAATTCCATCAAGATTCAATCGCCCTGATTCTGCAGCACTTTCTAATTTACTCATCATCTCATTTGCTTTTGATTTCAATCCATCTTGAGATCCAGATTTTAACACTACCTGGGATTCGATAATTGTAGAGCCTTCTTTTATATTGACAATGTGAACGCTTACATTACTAAAAGCCTTCAAGAATCTTGCCAAAAGAGAAATGAATTTCGTGAAATAACCCTGAGAGCTGAATACCGCCAGAGATATATCATATCTCAAATAAACTTCAATTGTTGTAGAAAACGATTTATCTGAATCCTCTGGATGCCATTCTTCGTTACAATAGAGAATATCTCCTCTGGTTTTAATTTCCCCTTCACAAGAGCTCACACAACCATCACCATTTTCAGTATTAAAATATCCAATTGGGCAAGGTACATCACAGAAAAAGCCGCCAGTTAATAAATTAAGGATCTCGTATGGCGAAGGACAGCTAGACAAGCAGGAGCCGTTAGCATATCTGTAATCGTAAACTGAAGGGCATTCAACTGTCACATCACAATAGCTAATATTGTCTTCGACTCGAATGAATTCTTCATCACAAGAATTGAGACAATTCATTTTCAGAGAATCAAAATATTTGCCTTGCTGACAAGGAGGCTCACAATAGAAATAACCTTCTTCAGTATAATCCCTGTAATATGGCTCAGGACAGCTTGGTAAGCATGAACCATTCGGATATTTGTACTCAAAGACCTTGGGACATCTGGCTGAGCTGCTGGCTCTTGTATCACAATATGTAATACCTTCCTCAGCTCTGATATATTTGGCTTCACAAGAGTCAACACAGCTCGAAGATAAGACGTCGTAATATTGGTCTGGACAAGGAGATATACATTCATTCTCGATGATGCGAAATGGGTGGGAGCAAAGTGGTGTGCATGAGGGGGAACTGGATTTATGAATGGATCCAACCAAGGACAGAGAGTTGAAGCATCACAGTATCGGATGCCATCTTCGATGCGGATAAAGTAAGACGCACAAGAGTCAAGGCAAGTATTTTTCGAGCTATCAAAATATTTGTCTCCACAAGGAGGATTGCAAAAGGCAGAGCCTGAATCTGTCTCGATTGTGTATGGATCGGGACAAGTCGATAAGCACGAACCATTGGGGTACTTGAAATCAGAGCCTGAAGGACATCCTGTGGTCAAAACTCTTTTGGCGAGATAGGTCGTGTTGCCTGAGAAATGGTTAATTTTCAAAGAAATAAGGAAAAAGAGGGTACCAAAGTGAGTTGGAGGGATAGAAGAGCCACTCCCGAGAGAGAATAAGAGAACAGATACAATTAAAAATTTTAGCATGAATCAATGAATGAATTAATTGTTTATTAAATTTTGAGCTCCTCACTTTCTTTTGAGGTGATTATTTTAACTCTCACTCCACCGAATTAATTCAGAATTCAACAAAAATCTCCTGGCCTCATTTCAACCCGAAAGCTGCATACAAACTCACTTCTTCAAGATCAACCTCTTCTTATATCGGATTAGTTTGGTCTCCGAGGAGAAAAACGGCTCACCAAGACTTTGTTTTTTGGAGGGAAAAAATCTATTCATATGAAAATTTGAATTTCTTCATGTCACCCACCACTTCAGACATGAGAGGTCTCTTTGGAACTGAAGAACTTTGCCTTTGGCACTCCATTCAGACAAGGGGTTTGATTGACCTTTTATATCAATTTCGGGCCTGAGGCTTTCTGTTTAGACAAAGGAAATTAATTGAACTAAATGATCTATTTTTTTCTTGGTATTTTAAATCAATATGTGTCAACGTAAAGAGCTAATTTACTCTCACAAGATTTCTTTTAATTATGAAAAATACAATATAAAATATTCCAGCTGCCGCGTTGAAAGCTCAAAAGGGTCTGGAGAAGAATGGGGTTAACACCTTCAAAATCCGTTTCCAAGCTCTCTTTCACAAGGTTCAAGGCCTATTCAACAATGCTTAAGCTTTAAATATCAATCGTGGAGAAATTCGTCCATCAAATGATTGTCAAAATATTTCAATAACATGTGAATCTGCAGCTTGAATTTTATTCTGATTTTAATCTCAAAGGATTTATTTGTACGGATGGAAAATTGAATTGAAATTGAGAAGAATTTTTGAGAAAAGTATTTTAAGGCTCAGAAAAAGACGAGTTTTTAATTGCTCTGATTTCTCAATTAAAATCAAAAATATCTCTTACATCATCTCAAATAAAATCGAGCTTGGTCAAGATCTCAAATTATTCGAGGTGGGCCGAATAAAATTGAATTCAATAAAAACTGAAAAATGATTTCTCCCAAGTGGCTTTCCTAAGAATCCACGTCTTAAGCAAAAAGTTTTTTGCCAACAAGAGTTCCTTTTTTCTAAAGAGAAAAGTTTCAATTAACAGATTTTAAATTTATGGCAAAATTCTAAATTTTTTTTATTTCATTCTCTTTGGACAGCATTCATAAAGGTTCAAAAATTCTTTTCTCAAAATTCAAAATAGATCAACAGTCAAAGAATATTTCTGATGACGATTGCTTAAACTGAGTTGAAAAATGACGATCCACGAAATCTCAAAAAAGTTGGGAATTTTCTTGAAGAATCTGATCAAAATAATTTCGTAAAAAACACTTCATTTTTCTCAGATCTTTTGAAATTTTAGCGAAAAATTCATCAAAGTTTGAGCTAAAATTCCGATAACTTTGAGCTTTAATTGAAGGTTCATTAGACTTAAAAGACTCTTAGACTTGTGAAAATCACCGTTTCTTCCAAATCTAATACTCCATCAATCTCATCTGAACGAAGAAAATTTTAATCTCATCCGACAAGATTTCCTCGAATATCCCTCTCATTTTTCTCAGAATTTATTAGTGAGATTTTCTGAATGTATAGAGAGCCAAGTATGAAGCTCCCAATCTCAAGACTCTCCACAAATGATACAGTAAAATTGATTTGATAAAATTTTCAAAAGACTTTTTTCTCTTCAAATAAACTTAGTTGTTTAAATAAACTCATCCTTTTTGCCAAAAAATTTTCAATGATCTCAAAAATACTTTTTCCCTCTTTGAATTTCCACAGTCTCAATGCTCTTCAGATTCATCAAGGACTATTCTACTCTCTCTTGTGCCAAATCTAATGATAACTAAAATTCTTTGGAGGGGTAGAAAGATTACAAAAAGGTCAGCCAAGAGAATCGAAACTCTTCAGAATAAAACGAAACAATTCTTCAAGACTTTTTCTTTGACTGCGAGAATACTCAGAAAAATTTCGATCTCTAAAAGCAGCAGAAAAGGCCTTTTTCCAAATTTTTCAAAGAAAGAGTTCTCAGGTCCCACCTCGAAAAAAATCCTTTGAAAAAATCAGAGTTCAGGAAAAGTGAGGAGGTCTCGTCTGGAAAAAAGTCAGAAAATCCAGAGATTTTTAGCAAAATGTCATAGTTTAGATAAATGAATTTTCAATAAAACCTCTGTGTAATTCTCTTCTCCTCTCCTTTTTCAACTTAAGGGGACTGAGATCATTCGTTTTATTGTAAACTCGAGTTTTGGGGAGATGATTTCTTTCCTTTTTGAGCCATGATTGGTCAAAAATCCTTCTATGATTCAAGGACATGGGACATGGGATAATAATTTTTCTTCGTGGAGATGAATGAGAAGCTTTCTATGAGAAACTCATTTTCTCAAGGTCTTCTTTAAGCAGGAAAATTAAAAAAACCTAAACGCCACAAGCCTGTTTACTTTTTCTGTGTCCTTTCGTTCTCAGAGAGTGTAAAGTGTCTGGCTTGAGGAATGTGAATTTTTCTGCTTCCCCTTTGAAATCAATTATCAAGTCAGTGATTTTCCTAAGTCTAAAAGTCCCTTCAGTTTCGCCAAATCTTGTCTAAAGCTCAAATTTTGACGAAATTTTGACTAAAACTTTTTGACACTTTTAGACAAAATTTCAGAAAGACCTCTTTTTCAACAAGAAAAAAAATGAAAAAAAAATTTCTCGGGATTTTTTCATAAATTTGCCAAAAAAGTTTTTTTTCATAAAATCTTTAAAAACTTACTTTCTTCTTTAAAAGTTGGAAACAAGCATACTGAGGTTGAAAATCAATTTTTATTCAAGTTACGGAAAGCATTAAACGTGCGCCGATGGTTATACCCTCCATCTGGCCTCTACATTTTAATACCTTCCCCAGCTAAAGATATCATCAGAAGATCTTGGAGGCTTCCCAATCAACTTATTCCTGAAATCAGTCTTGATTCTCTTCATACAGCTGAATCCTCTCTCAATTTCTGCATTCGCTGTGGGTAAAGTGGGATAAATTTCAACCAATTTCGTTCTCGCCTCAAATCCATGGTGAAAAAAAATTCTTCCGTCAAGAGCGAATGAATGACATCACCTTCTCTATTTTTTTTATGAAACTCTTTAAGTTTGAAAACTTTTAGTTGTTCCATTCGAGAAAAACAAGCTCTTGATCTAAAATAAGCTCATTATTTTTTGAAAGATAATGCTAAGAAAAACATTTTTAGAAAATGAAATTCTGTCTAAAGAGGGAAAAAAACGTTTTGAAAAATGGAATTCTGACTAAAAGTCTAAAACCTTAGGAAAATCACTGTGTTTGAGAGATTTTTTAAGAACTTTTTTGGAAATTTTTTTTTGAAAAATTCGAAACAAATCCGGAACGATCTCTGAAAATCCGGAAGATTGCGGATCCTGTTTTCAATCAAAAGTGATTTAGTCTTGAAAACAATTTTTTTCATATAATTTTTTGTGATATTTTAAACTCATTTTTCTTATACATTTGCCAAGAGCATAACGTTTACTCATAGATTTTATATACTATATTGAAAAAAACAAAAATCTTCCATTTTCACAAAAAAATATGAATGAAAAAAAAATTACCGTAAACCTTTTTATAGGTTCTTCATTTTATAAAAAATTTCTTTCACCAAAAACCCCTTCTTTCCAAACAAGCAAACAAACAGATCTCATAAGACTTCTCATCAAATCAATCTATAACCTGAGGTCTTTTGATCCGTCTGAGATGTCGAGCAGGATTTCGCAGCAATGACACATTTTGCATTTGTACTTGTATCTGCTGTTGTTGTTCTTGCTGATAATGATTCTGCTGCCTAACCTTCTTGATAGCTCGACGTTTCTGTCGTAAAATTTTGGGTGATCGATTTTGATTTCGATCCATTCTTTGAGGACTCCCAGTCTCAATATCTTCCAAAACAACAGAATCGTCAGCATTCATGCTCAGGTCAAGAGCACGATTCGGCTGCAAGATTGTCATCCCAGAAAAAGATCTATTGTTATTCTTCCCAGACAGCAAGTTCCCGAACGTGCCAGTTGGCCTCATATTCGATGACAAGTTTGGGCTTCTTCGTTGGATATTATTAATTTCAGCACTCACTGTTGCAAGGGTGAGCTGGTTGATTGATTGTGTTGTTGTTGAAATAGAATTTTGAAGGGCGGCGGAGGAGTTTTCTTCAATAGCAATAGCCAGATTGGTAGCAGCTTCTTGAGGCTTTTTATATTTCTTGCTTTCATGCTTCAACCGAATGATCTCATAGATTTCTATTCCCATGAAAAGCAGGCTTCCAGCCACCAGAGTCGTGTTGAGATAGATAATACATGAACATAATACCTCTCTCAAGGTTTCAGAAGATGTTGGAAAAGTATCCTGCAAGGCCAAAGTGAATGTGCAGCTATGGACCAGAAATGTGACTGTTTCAAAGTAGGACTGAGCAAGCTTTCCCCGAAGCGTAGCGAAAGGCTGCTTAAACATTAAAAACAAAATAACAGCTCCATCCAAGATCATCAAGAACGAGGTCTGCATCATTGGATAGTCATAAAAGACTGTTATTGTCAGGCTTGAGAGAGAACTTCGCACAATCAAAAACGCCAAAGCAGACTGACTGAAAAAGTCTTCATCATTAAATTCTGAGTAAAACAGCTCCCAATACTTGTTCCTCTGGTTGAAAACCTCAACGCCTCTCATGTCCTTTCTTGCAAGCGCTTCTATTTTTATTGTTTGGTATTTCTTCACTACTCTCATATTCATAAAAACAAGAGAACATCCAAGAGCAAGGAAGCCCACTGCGCAGAAAAGGCTTGTCCAAGAAAAAAATGTGTCGAAGGGATTTGTCTTCATATCAAGAACCAAGTTAAATAAGATGTCGTCCAAGCAGCCATAGACTTGGACGATCACGAAATTAAAAGATCCAGCAACAATTTTGTGTACCACAGAATAAAATCTGCCTTGATATTGTCCTCGCTCAAGTAATGTTTTCAGCACAAAAGAAACGCTAAGAACAGCCAAACCGATCACAATAGTCATAAAGGTCGGCCAAAAATTGGTCATGAATGACGAGCCAATACCATATTGAGCAAATAAAGGTGGCGATGTTTTGAAGTTCTCAAACTTAGAGAGAGTATTTGGTACCTCCCAATTAATCATGGTAGTGCCCCAGGTTTTGTATATTTCAGCGAGTTCATTGGTCACAGTGAGGTTCAAATAGCGTGTATTTTGCACAATTTTTGAGACCAATGCTGTCAGAGGAAATGTTGGGCTTCCAACGCATAAGACACTACCTGCTCCTGTGACTGCAGATGAGACTGCTTGGGACGCCTTTTGTTGAGCTTGTTCGGTAGAAGGAGAAAGAGAAGGTGTGACGATACAGAGAGCATTGGAGAGAGAATATCCTTCATCACAAGTTTTGCACGATTTTTCAGAAGTACACGTAATACAATGAGAAGGGCAGTCTTTGAGAAATCGTTAAATCAAGACTTGAGATGAAGTTTACCTTGGCAAATACTTGAAGAGTTATTATAGGTGTAAGCTGGGCAAGATTGGACACATTGAGACTGATAGAGAAGGTATGGACTCGTACAACTAATGCAGACAGAAGAGCTATTACAGTGATCGCAATTTGTTGGACAGTCTGATGAATAATTAGATTTCAACTTCAAATAATACTTCTACCTTGGCATATACTCGTATCGTTAAAGGTAGTAGCAGGACAAGATGTCACACATCCTGACTGGTAAAGAAGATAAGGACTGGTGCAATTGGTACAAACAGAAGAATTACTGCAATGATTGCAATTCGTTGGGCAGTCTTCGAGATAATTATGAGGTTAAAACGTAAATTAGATCTACCTTGACATGTCGTTCCAGAGCCAAATTTCTTTATGGGACATGACTCCAGACATTGAGACTGATAGAAAAAGTACGCATCGTCTATGCAGGAAGTGCAGACAGAATAACTGCTACATGAATTGCAATTGGTATCACAATTTGCACATGGGCCACAACCTACACGAAACATTAGATAAAAAAACCATTATAATACCAGTGTGAATGACATATGCTACACCTTCATCGGTGTTCTTTGCTGAGGCTCCAACAATGAAATCGACAAACCCATTGCCATCGATATCCCCAGCTGTATTCACTGAACTTCCAAAGCTTTCATTGGCATTTCCTGTGAGAACGAACCCTGTACTCAGAGGATCCAACGCTGTACTTAAGTAAACATAAGCCCTTGAGGATGTAGATTTCCCATAAACCACATAGGCTTCTCCCAGACCTGGAGCTCCGGCAATGAGATCAGTATACCCATCTCTATTGATGTCTCCAATCGCGGCTATTGAGCTTCCAAAATTGCTACCAGCTGCTTTTCCGATGATCAAGAATCCATTACCGAGGGATAATGTCCCGGCAAAGTTGTGATTTGACATTGAGGCTTTCGTTTTGCCATACATAACAGTAGCTGTTCCTGTAAAAGAATCCCTTCGAGTGGATATGATGGCGAGGTCATCATAGCCATCGCCATTGATATCTCCAACTGAGCTCACAATCTCTCCAAAATTATCGTCAGTTCTTCCTTGGCCTGTCCATCCGATTGAATTTGCAGAGGATAACGTTGAAGATGTCAAAATGAGATTTGAGCTTGAAGCTTTATCTTTGCCATAAATTGTATATGCCATTCCTATGCCAGAACCCCTCTGAGGCGCTCCAATAACGAGATCGAGATATCCATCTTTATCAAAATCTCCAATGACACTCACTGAATACCCAAAATAATGGCCAGCAGCCTCTCCTGTGATGATGTATCCTGTTGTTGGTGGGTCTAATACGACACTGCTCAAATCTAGGTCCGACATTGACGACTTTTCTTGACCATAAATCACATAAACTGCTCCTTTATTGCTATCCTTGCCATAAGCTCCCACGACAATATCACTATATCCATCCTTATTTATATCTCCAGATGAGATTGAATATCCAAAGTAATGTTGAACCCCTTCTCCTGTAATTGTAAACCCTGTAGTCAAAGGGCTTAATGGCGTAGCGCTCAGATCTAGATGGGACATTGAGGACTTCTCTCCGCCATAGATCACATAGACTGCGCCTGTATTTGTGTTCACAGAAGGAGTTGCAATCATAATATCATCATATCCATCGTTATTGAAATCTCCAGCTGTGCCCACAATCTTCCCAAAGTTCACGCCAGCGCTTCCTGTGACCTTGAATCCTGTTGTCTGAGGGTCTAATATGAGAGAGCTGAAGTCTAAATCCCCCAATGAGGATTTTTGTCCCCCATAGATCACATATACTGCATTCTTTTCAGAGACCCCAACAATAATGTCGCTGTACCCATCCTTATTGACGTCTCCAGCTGAACCCACTGAGACCCCCAAGGAGTCCCCAGAGTCCCCAGAGATCGTGAACCCAGCTTTAGGATCTAATGCTGCCGTCCTCAAATCAAAATCGTAATAATTAGCTGTCGTGGAACAGACTTTGAGGAATAGCAAGCATGTGAATGCCTTTAGTAACAAGGCAAGTATATTTCTTTGAAGCGAATCAGAAGATTTGTTCATAGGTCTCTTGAATGAAATTTGAGGGGCAATAAATTCAACAAAAATAAGCAAATGAATAAATTTAATAAATCAAGGAAGGCAATAAACCCTGATAATTTTTAAAGGATTAAACTGATAAACTTGAGTTTATTAAATCCAATTTGGTTTCTGGCAAGCAAAGAGATTCATTGATTAATTCAGAATCAAAAGGCGCTCATCAAAATTTTACACTCTTATCAATACAGATTTTCAAAGTAGAATCCTCTCTTGAGTCATCTCTTTTGATTTGCAGAGAAGAGTTGGGGTCTTTTTTGAGTTCTTCATAAATCAGACTTTTCCGAGAGCAATTTCTTTTTAACTAAATCTCATGTAAACAGAGGGAAAAATGGAAAGCAAAGAATTTTTTCTGACAATATTCATCTCTTGAAACTTTCCTGGACCTTTCAAAGACAATTTTTTAATTAGAATAATAAATGTCAGCCTTTTTATTTTTCAGAAAGAAAACCTCTGACATGATTTTTCTTTTCAAGCGAAGAGACATTGAGCCCCTTCTTCAAGTTCAGACAATCCAAATTTGCCCCCTTCTGGTCCATTCTTTAGAGGCCACGTGGACCAAGCAAAACCTGTGAGCAATTCGGAATCTCCTGAAAAATTTATGAAGAAGGGAGCCCAGTTTTGGGCAAGGGCTACTGGACCAAAGTCCAGATCCCGCACAAGCGGCTCAGTATCCCTGTCCCTTTAAAGATAGTTTTTCTCTGAAGGTATCAGGAGATTTTGTATTTGAGATAAATCTTTTTCAAGTCAGTCAGTTTTCATGATAGAATGAAATTATAAAAAGCGCAACAGTTACTCGAATTTTTGTTCTCAATGGATAAACCCCAAAAAGAGAAATGAAGAAATAAAAGAATTACTCGAGACATGACTCCTCATAAAAATCCATTTCTTTTTCATATTTTATGAAAATTCTCTTACAAAAAAAGACCCTTTTCAAACGAACACCCACCCACCCACCAAGTTCTCAATTTAGGTGACTTCAGGCTTTTTGAAATCTCTGATATGTCGAGTTGGGTTTCGTACCAATCGTGTATCAAGCATTTTTTGTTGTTCCTGTTTCTTCTTGCTGGTTCAATGTTTCTGCCGGGTCAGCTGAGGCGATCGGTTTTGATGAATGAAAAGAAACTTTTCCATTCTTTGAAGTGTTTGGATTTGTTTCGGATTTCTGGAATTTTTCAACAACAAAAAAATGAAAAAATTTTTCTCCAAAAATTCTAAAAAATAAAACTCAACAAAAAACCCTCTACAAACTTTTCTTTCCAAAACTCTCCCCTCAAAAAAATTTTTTCATGTCTTTCTTCACTCATAAAGTTCCAATAAAAAAAAAAAAAAATTAACAAAAAATAAAAAAAAATTTAAAAAAAAAAAAAAAAAAAAAAAAAAATAATAATCATTTATTAGAAACTAAACAACCAAAACAACTAAAACAGATAACGCACGATTGGTGAGCTAACACCTCCCTTAAAAAATTGTTTTTTGGAAAATAAGATGTTCCTGTG
>Ga0182738_1008002_pt1 | contig 10587 bp, 5 predicted proteins | sample eDN5th30CBELigMG_FD_128876 | JGI IMG/M metagenome (GOLD analysis project Ga0182738, IMG submission 128876) | Enriched Miracle-Growth compost microbial communities from Emeryville, California, USA - eDNA 5th pass 30_C BE-Lig MG (version 2)... ... | reverse complement strand
TCATGGAGAAATATAAAGAAAAGATCATGACGATATTCTTCTTTTGCCATTACTTGTTTACAATGGTTCGAATGCAAAAAGGGGCTGATGGATACTTTACAGAGCCTGTAAATGCGTATTACGTGGGCTGTAACATGACGATTTATGAAGCGATAGTAGTTGGAAGAATTCCAAGATTCGATTATCAGATTCTTTTCTCTCTTGCAGCTGTTCTTGTTCGCTTTTTTATTCTGCGGCCTAATGATTTAACACCTCTTGTCTTTCACATTTTCCTCATTACAGCTAAATTGTCTTTGGAGAAACATCGAGAAGTGCACAATAAGCATCTTTTTCGCATTTACTTTAATTCCAAAGAACAATTAGTCAAGTTCAAGAACCTTGTCGTCCATGATTTTCCTCAAGGCATCGCCATTCTTCACAAAAACCTCAGAAAATACCTCTTTATCAACGACACCTTCAAAAGTCTCAACACCAACTACAATCACACTGATATTCGCTTCCAATTGGACCAGTTTATTCTAAAACAAAGCGCTGATGGAGCCGATACGGATGCCAGCAGCAGCTCTAGCTCTTTACAACAAGAAACTACTTTGCTAGCTTTAATTAAAAAAACCTTCCTTGGATTGAAGAAAGATCATCAAAAGCTCATGTGTACTGTGGATTTAAGGCTTCCAGAAGCCGGCTCAAGCTCGAAATGTGTTTTTGGGATGAATTTAATGGATATAATATGGGACGATGAGCCGACTATTGCGATAATAGCAAGAGATATTACACAGCAACATAAGATGATGAGCTTAAAAATAGCGGATGCCCAAAAGGATTTCGTGCTGGCGACCGTGTCGCATGAGCTGAGGACGCCGTTAAATGGGATGCTAGGGATGATACAGATAATAGAGAAGAAGATAAGAGAGCCTGAATTTGCGAATTACTTATTGATATGTAAGAATAGTGGGACTTTGTTGTTGAGTTTGGTGAACTCGATTTTGGATTTGAACCAAATAAGAGCAAATAAGTTCAAGCTTTATTATGAGAAGATCGATATTTATAATTTATTGATGGGGATAACGGCGCTTTTTGAATTCCAATGCAGTAAAAAAGGAATTTCTCTGAAAGTAATGATGCATCCGGCGACTCCGAAAATGATGGTGACTGATAAAAATCGGTTGAGTCAGATCTTGATAAACCTTGTGGGTAATGCTTTGAAGTTTACTTCGCATGGAGGAATCATAATCACAGCTTCAAAAGCGTCAGATGATTCGAATCACGTGAATTTTAGTGTGGAAGATACAGGGATAGGCATAAAAGAAGAAGACCAAGAGAAATTATTTTCGGTGTTTGGGAAAGTAGACAATGAGGATGCAGGGGTGAATCGTCAGGGTGTTGGCTTAGGACTGAATATCTCGAATAATTTGGTGCGAGCGTTATCCGATAAAGAAGATTCAAAGGGTATAAAGGTCGAAAGTGAATATGGAAAAGGGAGTAAATTTTCGTTTACAATCAGTAGTCGAAAGAAGCACCATTGCAATAATGCTGTGGAAGAAGATGATGATAATGAAACCCAACAGGAATTGGATTTTGGAGAGCAAACAAGTGTTTCAAGAAAAATGAATACTCATTTGTGGAAAGGCAAAGTTAACTCTGAAGTCTTTGAAAAGTCTTTTGAGACAAAAAGACCCAGTGGGAAATTAACCAACCTAAACACATCAAGTCTTATTCCAGCATCTTTATGTTCAAAAAATCCTTTTGATGGCCTAAATCATGCTCGTTACCTACACACTGATCCTGGAGAAGAAATCCCCAGAATATATTCTTTTGGAGAACTCCAATTAAAACCTTATGTTCTGATTGTTGATGACAATCCCTTTAATGTGACTGTTGCTGAGAATATGATAACATCACTTGGCTTTCAAGTCAAATCTGCGCTTTCTGGCGAAGCTGCTGTGAATCTTCTCAGTCAAAATGATCATAGAAGCCAGCCGATAAAAATTATTTTTATGGACTGTCAGATGCCTGTGATGGATGGATATGAGACGACGAGAACCTTGAGAGAGAAGATGAAGAAAGAGGAGATTCCGGATATTCCAGTAATAGCATTGACGGCAAACGATAGCGAGAAAGATAAAGAGAAATGTAAGAAAGTTGAGATGAGTGATTATTTGACGAAGCCTTTGAATGAACCGAAATTGAAGAACATTATATTGAAATACACAACAAATCATCAAAGTTAGCTGAGAGAGAGAGAGAGAGAGAGAGAGAGAGAGAGATTTGCTGCGTTTTGACATCTATTTTAGTTGTTAATGATTATCATTAGTCCAAAAAAAATTTTTTCTTATTTCTTTTTGTTTTTCAAAAAAATCATTATTGCTTGGAAAAATTTCAATAAAAAAAACTTTCTCATTGCTCCTGTCTTCATGACCTTATATTCATTCAATTTGAAAATATAAAAAGAAGAGGACATTTGGCAGGCTCCACCTTGCTTGGAATGAAAATTTCATCTGAATTCTTTAATGCTAAAAGGATCACTTCCTAAGACTTGGAAAAAAACCATCCTTCTTTTCAGAAGACCCTATTTCTTTTCTCTTACAGAATCAGCTTGATCTTTTTCTAAAGTTTTTATGACAGAGAGAAACATTTTTCAAGGCTTTTGGTGAAGGAATAAAATCCATCCAACAAAGTCTTTATTTTTAGAAGATAATATTAAAAAAATTTTTGGTGTTAAAAATATCCGTCCAAAATAGAAAGTTCTGAAACTCACTCATCAAACTTATTCTTTCTTTATTCGAATTGAGTTATTCATCTCATATTTGGCAATTTAAAAGCCATCGCTCTTTTGAACCCTTGCATTTTGTCCTTTGCTGAAAAGAAAGTTTCCTTGGAAAAGAAAATTAATAGAATTCTATTGGGACTTAAAATTCGCCTTAATATTGGACCTTTGATATTGTGAATGCATGAAAATCGTTACAATTTGTATGATTTTGACTGGAATTGAGTTTATCCTTTCAGAGGGGAAAAAGTGAGAGCGATATGGCCCCTGCTAATGTATTTATTCTAAGAAAAGAATAAGTGTTCATTGACAATAGGATTTTCATGCGAAGAGTGCTCTGATCTTGAAAGGAAGTAGATTGAGAAATTCAACCCCCTGATTTTTTAAAAATACAAGCCCCGTTTGACACAAAATTATTGGTAATTTTTTTTTCGCCTGAATGTGTTACCGATTTCTTCTTTTTTTTGTATTTTGGAATAATTCAATAAAATTCACCATTTAACGTGAATTAAAAAACAATAATTGAGAGATTAAATTAAACATAGAATCCTGAGCCACCATTAGCTATCAATGCAAAACACCTCAGAAACAAAAGGTTCAACCGACATTGAAGAAGAATATGAGCTTCTCAAAAAGCGGCTTTATAGCCAGTTCTTTAAAGTAAAATCCAACAAATTTCTAGGCCTCAATCTTCCAATATAGGGCTTTACACTGATTATCTTTGTTTTATTGAGCAACGAAACACTTCGAGTGATTCTGTATTCAGATCCAGCAGACATCTATGGCCTCGTCGCAAGCCTCATTTTCATGGTTTTAGGGATTGGCTTTACGGCAGTAATGACAAAGCACAAAGAAAAAATCATGACAATTTTCCTCTTTTGTCATTATTTAATGTTGTTTCACCGAGTTCACAAAAGTGACATTGGCTATCTCGGAGATCCAGTTAACGCTTTTTATGTGGCCAGTAATATCGCACTCTACGAAGGGATTATTTGTGCGAGGATCCCAAGATTGGATTATCAGATTATCTTCTCGCTCGCGGGCTGCCTAGTCCGTTTTTACTTTATTCGTCCAAGGGATTTTATTCCTGTTTTGTTCCATATTCTCTTGCCTGCGGCAAAGCTGTTCTTGGAGAACCAAAGAGAAGGGTATAATAGACATCTTTTCCAAATTTACATGAATTCTAAAGAACAACTGATGAAATTCAAGAATCTTGTTGTGAGAGATTTTCCTCATGGAATCGCTGTTATCCATAAAAACCTGGATAGATATCTGTTTATCAACGACATTTTTAAGAGCTTGAGTGATAACAGCGATTCTAATATTTGCTCTCAGCTTGATAAATTTACACTCAAACAGAGTGCAGATGGAGGTGAAGCAAATCAGAGTCCAAATATCTTTTCAGGGCCAACAACTCTATTAACTTTGATGAAGAAAGAATTTTCTGGGAAGCAGAGAAAAGACAAGAAAATAACCTGTGTGGCTGACCACAAAGTGACTGAAAATTCTGTGAGAAAATCTGTGATTGGAATCAGCTTGATAAACATTGTGTGGAACAACGAACCAGCTATTGCTATTACAACCAAAGACATTACACAACAGCATAATATGATGAGCCTAAAAATAGCTGACACCCAGAAAAATGAGGTTTTGGCTACCGTGTCTCACGAGTTAAGAACCCCTTTAAATGGAATTCTAGGTATGATCCAGATCATGGAGAAGAAGATTCATGACCCGGAGTTGTTGAACTGTTTATCTATCTGTAAAAATAGTGGAACTTTGTTGGTGAGTTTGGTGAACTCAATTCTCGATTTAAACCAGATCCAAGCAAATAAGCTCAAACTTCATTTTGAAGAGTTTGATATTGAGAGTTTCTTAATGGGTATAGTGGCTCTTTTTGAGTTCCAGTGTCAGAGGAAAGGGATTTCTCTGAGAGTAAAGATACATCCAACGACCCCCAAAATGATGAGGACTGATAAAAATCGACTCAGCCAGATCTTGATTAATCTCGTGGGGAATGCTTTGAAGTTTACTTCCCAAGGAAGCATTATAATAACAGCATTAGAGAATAATCCGAGTGAAATAAGTTTCACAGTTGAAGATACAGGAATAGGAATAAAGGATGAAGACAAGTCCAAGCTATTTAAAATTTTCGGAAAGTTAGAGAATGATAATGACGGAGTCAATCATCAAGGAGTTGGGTTAGGATTAAACATCTCGAATAATCTTGTACGAGCGCTCTGTGATGGAGAGGGTCGAGAAGGCATAAAAGTTGAGAGTGAATATGGAAAGGGCAGTAAATTTACATTCATGATCAAGAACCGAAGAAGAAGAAGGGTGAATCTCTTGGAAGAAGATAGTGAGATGGCGTTAAACCGTCAGTTACAAGAATCAGACATGAAAGAGCAGAGAAATGTTTCAAGCAAAATGCTTTCTTATTATTGGCAGAATCATCTTAGCTCTGATGTTTTCAAAAGATGTCAAAGAAAAGGAAGCCCTCTGAACATGAGTTATAGTCCGTCTTTGCCCCACTCTGGACATCTCTCTCTGAATCGCACCTCTCCATTATATATAAACACTGATCCTGGTGCCGAGACCTCTGCATTATTTCGGAAGAGAGCTCGAGCAGACAAGCCTTGTATTCTTATTGTTGATGATAATCCTTTTAATGTGACTGTTGCTGAGCATATGATCATAGCTCTTGGCTATCAAGTTAAATCTGCACTTTCTGGTGAGGCTGCTGTGGATATCTTATGTCAGAATGATCATAGAGGTCGGCCTATAAAGATAATTTTTATGGACTGTCAAATGCCTGTAATGGACGGATATGAGACGACAAAAGTGTTGAAAGAGAAGATGCGGAAAGAGGAGATTCCGAATATTCCAGTGATAGCATTTACGGCAAATGATAGCGAAAAAGATAAGGAAAAGTGTAAGAAAGTTGGAATGAGTGATTATCTGACTAAACCTTTGAGTGAATCAAAATTAAAGGAGATTATTTTCAAATACATAAAATCATAGGGGTTTATTGGAGATGGAAATAATTGTACAGAGAATTTTCGGTGATTATATAATGTCGATAAGATAATATTAGTTTTCAAGACATCTATGTTCATTTTCTTGTAAAAATTTTCCATATTAAATTGAAAATTCCTCAAACCAATAATCAAGGTTATTCATAGGCGTCACCAAAAATGAATTTGCGGATATCTGTGCGGACGCCATCTGGAGCGTCACAAGGAACCATGGTTGAAATATGACAGGGGACCGGACGCTGAGTTAGCGTCATCAAAGATCTATATCGTCCGTGGACTCTAAAAATGGGGTTTTTAACAGCTCTACCAAGAATATTTTTCAAACAAAAGAATTCAGCCTTTCTTTTTTGAAAATCCACTCGAAATTTTTCTCTTGGATTCAGGGCTCGAAATTCTAAACTCTGAATATCCAGATCATTGTTTAGATAAAGCAAGAAAACCCTAAAAAAAACATATTGGAAAATGCAATTACCTTTTTTCTAAAACTTTGCCTGATTTTGTATGATATTTTTTCTTCATTTGAACTTTATGAGTGATGAAAGAGACAAGAGAGTGAAAAATCTCTTTTGAGAGCAGAATTCTTGAAAGAAAATTCTTTGAGATTTTTTTGTCGAAATCTTTTGGTTCAGAATTCTTTTCTCTTTTTGAAAAAAAATGGTAGTTTTTGTTTCAATATGAGAAAATCGGCAGGGCACAATTTTTTTTAATTTGTTCATTTTTTTTCTTTGAGATATCTCCAAAAACAAGTTCTCTTTCTGATTTCAAAGCAATTTTCAGGTTAAGGGTGAGGCCAGAGAGCATTTTGTTATTTAAAATTCAGAGCAAAATCAATAAATGTGATGAAATCTTGGTGGATCAAATACTGAGCCCGAAGTAAAACCCTCATGTTGAAAGATGCTTAAGAAAGTGATGCTTTGAAAGTTAATATTGGAATCTATCAGTTGAGATCTCCATACATCCCTTGGAAAATCCTGAGTTTTGTCGAGTTTTTCTGGAGGAAAAAACCATGATAGTCGCTCAATTTTTCTTCAAGAAGAAAAAGATTGTTTTTGTTAAAACCTGCCTTTACGGTAGCATACATGATAGCATAATCTTTGATGAAATATTTAATGAATTGTGCACATTATCTCTCATCAATCAAAAAGTCGGAATGATGAGTGAAAAATTATAAATCATGAATAAATTTTGGGCAGTAGTTATTTGCCTATATACATTTGGAATTTGCCAGAACAGTAAATTGTAAACAAGAAGAAAAGGTTTTTTCAAATCCTCCACCTCTGGAAATTTTTCCGATTTTCTCATATTGAAAAAAAAATGCATCGAGAGAAAAAAGAGGAGAGAATTTTTTTAAGGTTTTTTTTTTGAAAAATTCGGAACGCCAGACAAAATCTGGGCGATTCAAAACATCGACCGCCCACAATTTTTCGAAGGAATAAGTTTTAGTGTTCTCCTCAAAGGAAATAGTACCAGGGGACGCTATGTTAATAAAATGTGGATAGGAATAAATTCTGCAACTATTCAACTCTTCTTCTTTATTTCTCTCCTCGATTGCGTAGAGGGGACTCTGATCCAAAGGAAAACATCAGAATTACAAGTTTTTCTCGCCCTTCTTTTGTTTTATAAAAGATGAACTCTCGAAAAGAGATCAGTAAAGGTTAGGAAGCTGTGTTATTTTCATCAAGATAGCTTATCACTGAACGATAATTAAAAATTTTTATCTTGAGATTAAACCTAAAGATTGAATCGATAACAACTAAAAGCTTTCTTTCCCAATGCAAAGTAGCTCAACGGCAAAAGTTTCAACTGAGATTGAAGAGGAATACGAACTCTTAAAAAAGCGTCTCTACAGCCAATTCTTCAAAGTAAAATTGCCAACACTTCAAAGTTGAACTAATCCTCTAGGGCTTCATAGCGTTTGCAATCATCTTGTTAAGCAATGAAGCGCTTCGAGTCATGCTATACGCAGATTACGTTGACCTTTACCCTCTTCTGGCAAGCATAGGGTTCATGGGACTTGCCCTTGGCGTCACAAAAGTACTGGAAAGCTATAAAGAAAAAGTAATGACTATATTCTTCTTTTGTCATTACCTGGTCGCTTTTCTCCGAACCTATAATGGTGGATATGAGTATTTAAATCACCCAGTGGATGCTTATTACACAAATACAAGCATGGCGATGTATGAAGGAATAATTTGCGCACGGATCCCAAGATTTGATCATCAGGTGATGTTCTCTGTGGGCACTCTGATACTTCGCTTGGTTCTGGTTTCGCCGAACGACTACGTGCCGATTTTCTTTCACGTCATTCTGATTGTAGCCAAGTTGTTTTTGGAGAATCATCGAGAAGGGCATAATAAACACCTCTTCCAGATTTACATTAATTCTAAAGAACAAATGGTGAAATTTAAGAATCTTTTTGTGAGAGATTTCCCTCAAGGGATCGCCATTGTCCACAAAAACTTGGATAGATATCTGTTTATGAATGATATTTTCAAGAGCCTAAATGAAAGTCAGAATACAGATATTTGCGCACAGCTGGACAAATTTGTACTCAAGCAAAATGCTGATGGAGCTGAAGCTAGCCATAGTCCCAATATATTTTCAGGCCCCACGACCCTATTAACTTTGATTAGAAGAGAATTTTCCAGGCAACAAAAGGATAAGAAAGTGGCATGTATAGTTGACCATAAAATCTGTTCAGGTGTAAAATCTGTGTTTGGAGTGAATTTGATGGACATCGTATGGGATGATGAGCCAGCTATTGCTGTTATAACAAAAGATGTGACTCAACAGCACAATATGATGAGCTTCAAAATAGCTGATGCACAAAAGGATGAAGTTTTAGCCACTGTATCACATGAGCTGAGAACACCTTTAAATGGCATACTGGGAATGATCCAGATCATGGAAAAGAGGATTCATGATCAGGAGTTATTGAACTGTTTGTCGATCTGTAAAAATAGTGGAGCTTTGTTGGTGAGTTTAGTGAACTCTATTTTGGATCTCAATCAAATACGAGCAAATAAACTGAAGCTTTATTTTGAAGAGATTGATGTTGAGAATTTCTTGATGGGCATAGTATCTCTTTTTGAGTTCCAATGTAGGAAAAAAGGAATTTCTCTTCAAGCAAAAACGCATCCCACAACTCCTCAAACGATTCTTACCGACAAAAATCGACTGAGCCAGATCTTGATTAACTTGGTTGGCAACGCGTTGAAATTTACCTCTCATGGAGGCATCGTAATAACAGCGTCAGGGACATTGGCAGAAGCCAACCATGTGATTTTTAGTGTTGAGGATACGGGAATAGGAATCAAAGATGAAGACAGAACCAAACTATTCAAGATCTTTGGAAGATTGGAGAATGATGATAATGAAGTGAATCGTCAGGGAGTTGGATTAGGATTAAATATCTCAAACAACCTGGTTCGGGTTTTATGCGCTGAAGAAGATTCAAGAGGCATCAGGGTCGAAAGTGAATATGGAAAAGGAAGCAAATTTACCTTTATGATTAAAAATCGAAGAATGAGAAATCATCGGATGGAAGATAGCGGGACAATATCAAACCTTCAACCTCATGAATTAGATATAAAAGAGCATGCTTCTTCAAGCCTTTCAAGCAAAATGAACTTCTATTCTTGGAGAAATAAACTCGGTTCGGAGGTCTTTGACACAAAGCAAAATTCAAGCTTCGTTCCCCATCTCTCTCGCTCTCAAAGCCCCTTCTCTAATCGGGCCAATACTGACTCTGGAATAGACACTTCAAAATTATGCAGTAAAAGCAAAACCACAAAAGGCTCTTTATTCAAAACTCAAATAGACAAACCTTATGTCTTGATTGTTGATGATAATCCCTTTAATGTGACTGTTGCTGAGCATATGATTACAGCTCTAGGCTATCATGTGAAATCTGCTTTTTCAGGTGAAGCTGCTGCCGGTGTTCTCTCTCAAAATGATCATAGAAATCAGCCAATAAAAATGATTTTTATGGATTGCCAGATGCCCGTCATGGATGGATATGAGACAACGAGGGTATTGAAAGAGAAGATGAAGAAAGGAGAGATACCAGATATTCCAGTGATCGCGCTGACAGCGAATGACAGCACGAAAGATAGGGAGAAATGTAGGAAAGCTGGGATGAGTGAGTATTTGACAAAGCCTCTCAGTGAGCCAAAATTAAAAGAAATCATTTTGAGGTACATCAAGAAGTAGGTGGTGGGAAAGAGAGAGAGAGAGAGAGAGAGAGTTTGGGTGAATTGTCTGAAGATTATTTGTATTCATAGGAAAAATTTTTTTTTATTTTCTTTGTGAAATTTTGTTTGGAATGTTTTTCCCCCTGAATGAATTTACTTAAAGAAATTAAAATTGATGGTTTTTGTGACTTGTTTTGACTTGATTAGATTTGGGATGTGTTGGTAAATTTCTGGTGAAAATTTTGAGTGAGATTTTCTTCTAGGTGAGTGAAAACTGGAAAAAAAATCACAAATAAAAGTAAGAAATCTGAAAAAATTTTGTTTTCTTGAAAAATTCTCAAGAACCAGAACAGAAATAATTTTTTTTGAAAGGTATTTTCTACATGAATTGGCCAATCTCACTTCCAAACGAAATTTATTTTTGGCTTTCCAATTAATTCTACTAAAATTCCTTGTGGGAATTTTCCCCTCAAATTGCAAGGGTCTCATTCCCATTTTTCTCCTTCAAAAGAGAATCATCAATTTCCATAGATCTCTCAGCTTGCTTCAAGTAAGTCCACTAAAATGGTTCTCTGTGATCAGAGGGGGGGGGGGG
>Ga0182738_1007999_pt1 | contig 10592 bp, 10 predicted proteins | sample eDN5th30CBELigMG_FD_128876 | JGI IMG/M metagenome (GOLD analysis project Ga0182738, IMG submission 128876) | Enriched Miracle-Growth compost microbial communities from Emeryville, California, USA - eDNA 5th pass 30_C BE-Lig MG (version 2)... ... | reverse complement strand
GCGATCATCGCCGCCGGTCTCGGGGACGCCTCCCGGGTAAGCTTCGAGGGCCGGGCGGATGCCGAGCCGATCGCGACCAACGCCACGCCGGAGGGCCGCGAACGCAACAGGCGCATCGAAATCGTTCTGTCCCGCCAAGGCCCGTAACCGTGCAGGCGATGCTGCGACTCCTCGCCTCCCGCTGGTCGCTGAGCCTTGTCGGTACCGCGATCCTGGCGCTGCTGGCCTGGTTCTTCGCGCCCCTTGTCGAGGTGCTGGAAGGCGCGCTGCCGCGACTCGCCGTCGTGCTGGCGCTGCTGTCCGTCTGGATGGCGTCGAACCTGTTGCTGGACATCCTTCGTCGGCGCCGCGACGGCAGGCTCGAATCCGGCGTCGCCGAAAGGAAGCCGGCCGCCCTGGGGGACAATGCGGACGAAGAGGCTGCGGCACTTCGGGAGCGGATGTCGGGCGCCCTCGCCCTGTTGAAGAAGGCGCGCGGCACATCCGGCTACCTCTACGAGCAGCCGTGGTACGCCATCATCGGCCCGCCGGGCGCCGGCAAGACGACGGCCCTGCTCAACAGCGGGCTGAAGTTCCCGCTGGCGGAAAAGCTGGGTCCCGGCGCGGTGGCGGGGGTCGGCGGCACCCGGCTTTGCGACTGGTGGTTCACCGAGAATGCCGTGCTGATCGACACGGCTGGCCGCTATACCACCCAGGATTCGAATGCGGCCGTGGATCGTGCCGGATGGCATGCCTTCCTCGATCTGTTGCGCAGGACGCGACCGCGCCAACCCCTGAACGGCGTGATCGTGGCGATCGCGCTCAGCGAGATCGCCGAGGCGCCGTCGAAGGAAAGGACCGCCCACGCCCGCGAGATTCGCGCACGCATCAAGGAGCTCGAGAGTCGCCTCGGCGTCCGCATGCCGGTCTACGCGCTGTTCACCAAGGCCGACCTGATCGCAGGCTTCACTGAATTCTTCGACGACCTCGATCGCGAGAGTCGCAATCAGGTGTGGGGAGTCACTTTCCCGTTGGACAACACCGAGCGCGGAGCGGTGCCGCGGTTTGCGGCCGAATTCCACCTTCTCGTCGAACGCCTCGACCAGCGCCTGTTCCGGCGCCTGAAGGAGGAAGAAAGTGCCGATAGCCGCGCCCTGATCGCGGCCTTCCCGACGCAGATCGCCATCCTGGAACCGTCGTTGCAGGCCTTTCTCGTCGACGCCTTCGGTGGCTCCCGGCACGATCCCGCCCCGATGCTGCGCGGCGTCTATTTCGCCTCGGGCACCCAGGAAGGTACGCCGATCGACCGCTTGACCGGCACCCTGGTGCGCACCTTCGGGCTCGACCGGCGGCGCGGCACGGCCCCGCGGCCGGATCAGGGACGGAGCTATTTTCTCGGGCGGTTGATCTCCGAGGTCATCCAGGGCGAGGCGATGCTGGTGAGCGAACCGCCCGGCGTCCGGACACGGCGCGCCGTGCTGCGGGGCGCCTCGTTCGCCGTCATCGCCTTGGCGGTGGTCGGCGCGGCAGGCTGGCTCGCATTCGATCGGCTGGCTGCCGAACGCGAGATCGATTCGATGTCGGCGGCATTGGCCGACTACGAGGCGGTTGCCAGGACGACGACCTTCAGTCCCATCGACGACTCCGATCTGCCGCGCCTGCTGCCGTTGCTCGACGCCGCGAAAAATCTCCGGAAGGCCATCGGCAGCCCGCACGCGGGCACCCTGTCGAGCTTCGACTTTTCGCAGGCCGCCAAGCTGCGCACGGCGGCCGACACTGTCTATCGGCATGCGCTGGGCTATGCGTTGCTGCCCCGGCTGATCTGGCGGCTGGAGACCCAGATGCGCGGCAACCTTGCCAATCCCCATTTCCTCTACGAGGCAACCCGCATCTACCTGATGCTGGGCGGGCAGGGCCCGCTCGACCCGGCCCTGGTCAGGGAGTGGATGGCCTACGACTGGCAGGTGGCGCACGGCGGCGCCCATAAGGTGGCCGTCCTGGCCGCGCTTGGCTCCCATCTCGACACTCTTTTGGCCCAACCCTTGCCAACGATCGTCCTCGACGAGGCCCTCGTGGCGAAGGCGCGCACGGCATTCAGCAGCGTGCCGCTGGCAGCCCGGGTCTATTCGCGCCTCAAGCCCACGATCGCCGCACAGGCCTTGCCACCATGGCGACCGGGCGATGCGCTTGGACGGGTGGGGCTGCAGCTCTTCGTGCGAGCCTCCGGCAAGAAATTGAGTGACGGTATCCCCGGCTATCTGACCGTCGACGGATTTCACAAGGCGCTGCTGCCGGCCCTGCCGGCGGCCGTGCGCGACGCGGCAGGCGAAAGCTGGATGACGGGACACGGGGCCGCCCGCCTGAACGAGGTCGAGCAACGGGCCTTGGTCAATTCCGTCATCGCGCTCTTCGCGGCCGACTACATCAAGGCATGGGACGACCTGCTGCAGGACCTCGAAGTGGCGCCGCTGCGCAGCGTACCGCAGGCTGCGCAGGATCTCTTCATCCTCGGTGCTCCCCAATCGCCGATGAAGGATTTGCTGATCTCGATGGCGCATCAGCTCAGCCTCACGGAGTCGCCCAGGGCCGCTGCGCCGATGGTCTCCCCGCCGTCAGGCCGGGCGGGCGCGGCAGCGCCGCCCGGCAGCGAGGTCGAGGAGCATTTCAGGCCGCTGCGCGAACTGGTTGCCGTGACGGCCGGCACACCGCTCGACCAGGTGCTGAAGCGGATCAACGATCTGCAGCAGCAAATGGCGAAGCTGGCGGCTGCAGGCCCGGTCACGGCCGCGCAGACGGCTGCGGCGCTGGGCAACGAACCCGTGCTCGCGCTCCGCGCGGAAGCGCTCAGGCAGCCCCAGCCGGTGGCGCGCTGGCTGCAGGCCATCGCCGAATCGAGCACCGCATTGCGCGGCGGGGCCGGGGGTGCGCGGCAACAGGTGATCGCCGCGTATAACGGCTCGAGCGGGCCGGCGGCGCTCTGCCCGCTCGCCGTGAACGGACGCTTCCCGTTCGTGCCGGGCAGTTCGCTCGACACGCCGCTGGAAGATTTCGCCAGGCTGTTCGCGCCGGGCGGCCTGATCGACGGCTTCTTCAACACGCAGCTGCGGCCCTTTGTCGACACCGCGGGCAATCCGTGGCGCGGCCGAACCGCCGACGGGGTGGCGGCACCGGTTTCGCCGGCGGACATCGTTCAGTTCCAGCGTGCTGCCGTGATGCGCGACATGTTCTTCGCGCCGGGCAGCACGACCGTTGCCGTGCGTTTCGACATCGCGCCGGTCAGCCTCGACGCCGGTGCATCGCAAGTCAGGCTGGAGCTGGACGGCGCAACCGTCACCCACACCCAGGGCGCCCCTCCGCGATCGACCCAGATCACCTGGCCCGGCCCCGACCGCCTGCAGAGTGTGCGGCTGGTCTTCGATCCTCCACCTCCGGGGGGCACCGGCGTGCTCGCCGAGAATGGCCCGTGGGCGATGTTCCGCCTGTTCGGCCGCGGCACGCTCAGTCCCGCGAGCGCGCCGGCTCGCTATACCCTGTCCTTCGCGCTCGGCAACCGGCATGCGGCGTTCGAGCTTCGCCCGGCCACGTCGCTCAATCCTTTCGCATTGACGGTCGTGCAGGACTTCCGGTGTCCGTCGGTGCGTGACTAGCCGGACGATGCCGGCGCTTCCCCCTGATGCCTGCGCCGGCCTGTTCGGCAAGCTGCCGGCGCGCGGCGACTTCGTGCGCGAGAATCTGCCGCGCGATTTCACCGACCCATGGGATGCATGGTGGGAGCGCAATCTCGCCGTAATACGGCGGCGGCCGCGGCAAGAGTGGACGGCTTCGTGGCTGGAGGCGCCGGTCTGGCGCTTCGTGCTCCCGCCCGGCCTATACGGCAGGAAGGGCGTGCTGGGAATCTGGCTGCCGAGCGTGGACAGGGCCGGACGCTATTCGCCCCTGACGATAGCGGCCGTCGCGTCCACCGACTGGGCGCCACATCTCGGCGCGATGACGGCCTTCCTCGCGGCCTCGGAACAGGCGGGGCGCGATGCCCTTGAATACGATCTCTCGCCGGTCGAGCTCCTCCAGCGCATCAGACAGGGCTTCTTCGCCGACGATACGCCCGCCTCTGCCCCGGAATTCGTTGCCGAGCGGGCGACATGGTGGACCGCGGGCGGCCCCCGGGTCGCGCCGCGCCTGGAGGCCGGCGACGCCCTGCCCGAAGGACGCGCCTTTGCAGCCCTCATCGATGACGATTGGCAATAGTCACGAGCTCATGGCTGCCGTCCTGATGCGCACCATCTTCGATGACTACGGCGTGAACACGTCGTCTCGTCAAATTCCTCCCTGCGCGTAGTGCGGGGAGGTGGCCGCGTCCTACGCGGCCGGAGGGGCTATAGGCCACAGGCTGGCCGCGCTTCCCGCCGGATGATCAGCCGGGCAGGACGAACCGCACGCCGGCCCGGGCGAGCCCGCCGCCGAGCGCGACAGCCGCGCCGTCGGCGCGCCAGCAGGCCGCGCCGGTCATGCTGCCGTCGTCGTGGAACTGGATGGCGTTCATGCCGCCGGCCACGGTCGGCATGATCTGCAGCGTATGACCGCGCCCGCGCAGGCCCTCGCGAACGCTTTCGGGAACGCCGTGCTCGACCTCGAGCACGACGCCCTCCGTCCAGATGCGCGGTGCCTCGACCGCCTCCTGCAGCGCCATGCCGTGATCGATCAGGTTGATCAGCGCCTGCCAGGCCGAGGGGAATATCTTGCGGCCGCCGGGCAGGCCGAGCGCATAGGCCACCCGGCCGTCGCGCAGCGCCATCACCGGCGACATCGAGGTGGTGACGCGCTTGCCCGGCGCGATCGATAGTGCATTGCCCGGCCGCGGATCGAAATTGGACATGTAATCGTTCGGCACCATGCCGATGCCCGGCACGATGAAGCGCGCACCAAACAGGCTGTTGATGGTCTGCGTCGTGGTGACGACGTTGCCAATGCCGTCGGCGACGGTGAGATGGGTGGTGTCGGCGCCTTCCTTCGCGAGCAGCGCGCCGGTCCAGCTCCTGGCGCGCGCCGGATCGATCTCCGCGCGCCGTTCGTCGGCATAGGCCTTCGAGGTGATGCGCTCGACCGGCACCTGCACGAAATCCGGGTCGCCGTTCGCCTCGGCGCGGTCGGCGAACGCGATCTTGAGCACCTCGGCCAGCAGATGGAACGTCTCCACCGTGCCGAAGCCCATCTTCGCGAGGTCGTAGCCTTCCAGGATGTTCAGCATCTGGGCGATGTGCACGCCCGACGCGGCAGGCGGCGGCGGGCCGAGGATCTCCCAACCGCGATAGCGGCCGCGGATCGGCGCACGTTCGATGACGCGGTAATCGGTGAGGTCCTTGCGCGAGATGAATCCGCCGGTGCGTTCCATGCACTCGACCAGCAGGTCGCCCAGAGGGCCGCCATGCAGCGCACCCTCGCCCTGCCGGGCGATCAGGACGAGCGCCTCGGCATAGTCGCCCTGCACCAGCCGTTCGCCGGCCTTGAGGGGCGTGCCGTCGGGCAACAGGCGGTCGGCGGCGAACGGATCCTCGAGCAGCTCGGCGGCGGCGCTCTCGATGCAGTCGGAAAGATAGGGCGTGACCGTGAAGCCATGCGTGGCGTGCCTGATCGCAGGCTGCATCACGTCGGCCAGCGTCATCGTCCCGTAGCTGTCGAGGGCGTGGCACCACGCGCGCAGCGAGCCCGGCGTCGCCACCGCCTTCGGTCCGACCTGGTTCTCGCGCCGCTCGACGTCGTAGACCTGCGGCAGCGTGCCGGGGATGGGGCGGTACATCGTCGGATGGCCGGCGAGCGGCACCGAGCTCATGCCGTCGATGATCCTGTGGCTGCCGTCGGCGAGCCGGATGTGCGAGGTCGTACCGCCGATCAGCCCGACCATCATCGGCTCGACGACGGTCAGCGCGAACTGGGCGGCAACCGCGGCGTCGATCGCGTTGCCGCCGGCGGCCAGCATCTCCATGCCCGCGGCGGAGGCCAGCGGATGGTTCGTGACCACCATGCCGTTCCGCCCGTGCGCCGGCTGTTTCTCGCATTCGAACTCCGTGCCGGCACGCTGCCGCCAACCCGACCTGCTCATGCTCTCCTCCCCGCTCATACGACTTTCAGCCCGAGATGTGTCTCCATCGGCGCAAAGTCGCGACCGTCGTGAAGCAACGCGTGGCCGTGCTCGACGCAGAATGTGCCAATGACGATGTCGACTGTCTTGCGGATCGTGATGCCACGGTCCCTCAGCACGCGATAATTTCGCGCGGCCCTGGAGGCGAGTTTGCTGTCCAGCATCGACACGACCGCGTACATGCGCAATTCACGCTCGATACGCCTTGCATGGATTTCGTCGCGAGCACCTTGCAGGACCTCGAGCAGGATGAGATCGCCGACCAGAAGCGCGTCCTGTGTTGCCGCTATCTCCAGCTTTTCAGTCCCTGGCGTTCGGTTGCCACGCAAGCGGGCGATCCACACCGAGCTGTCGACCAGGATCACAGGGGGTCGAACCGGCGGCCTTCGCGCATCTTGTCCAGGTCCCCCTCCCAGCCCAAACCTTCGAGATTGGCGAGGGCTTTGACCTGCCTGCGCATCCGAACGAGCAGCCGCAACCCTTCTTCCACGGTGGCGCGTTTGGTCGACAGGCCCGTTGCGGCCATGGCTTCGGCCAACAGCTCGTCGTCGATGTCGATATTGGTCCGCATCAAGGCCGCCTGAGTGATGTGTATGAGTGAAGATCTTTATACACATCGCCCTCCCGACGCAACGACGCCTCGGCGGTCCGCGCCGATGCGACGGACGCGCATTGCGAGGTGGCTGTGCCAGCCCCTACGCGTCGCGGGTCGGCGCCAACAGGCCGGATTCGATGTGCTTGAGCATGCGCCATGCGACCTCGAATTCGGCAAGTCCAAGATCAAGGGTGCTGGCGAGACCGCGTCGGTAGAACGGTGTCGGACGCAAACCGAATTCGAACCTCTGGAAGCCGGAATTCGCAGCGGCCGCATGCCCGCGTTTCAGCGGCCACATCTATTTGCGCACCAAAAATGCAATCAAACCGTGGGGCTAGGGAGGAACGGCGTTCAGAACCGTGGGGAGATGACGCACGATCGATGAAGCGTGGGCATGCGTGCAAGTCGCTGTTCACTAAAACGTGAACTCTCCATAGATATTTCATCAAAGACGCGACATATTGACGATACAATTGCCCGACCCACAAAAGTCCGCACCGCCGCTGCCATTATCGCCGGAAGAAGCTCTCGGGATTCCGCAATGGCATCAAGTGCTTGAGCCATTTTTTGCGCTGTCTGCAGCACTTTAGGCGATCCATGCATGCTTTGTGCTCATTGCGCTTGCGCGTCGTCCGACGGCGCTCCGTCGTGTAGAATTCGCTGGCGTTCCATCAGGAATGTGCATATTACTGCTCCCGAACTGCAGACACATATTGAGGGTGTCGGCAGGAAGATCGAGGCGAGAGCCGGCGCGAGCCGACTCCGCCAGTTCTGGGGAAGGTGTGGAATGCGTCACATCATTGTTGCATCGGCCATGTTGGCTGTTGCCTTGGTGATAACCTTCGGAGCTGCGAGCATCCTTCAGGGAAGGGCGATCGCTGCCGGTCCGTCGAGCGATGAGCCGTTTGTCATCATCGAGGCGGAAAAGCCCGCGCCGATGAGGACCGTGACCAACAGGGATCGGGTAACGTCGCAGTTCCGCGAGCGCAGCGTTCGCGCGACGTCGGCACAAGTCGGCCTTTAGGCGCGGTACGGGCGGGGGCTTGGGGCCGCCCGGCGCGACATCATAGGCTGAGCAAGAGCGTCCCGGACCCTGTTCCGGGACGCTTTTTGTTGTCTGGGTATCTCGACGGGGGAGCGACGGCGCAGGCCGACCGGCGCGACCGCCTTCGCCTCGGCAAGGCTATCGTCGTCCTGGCATTCGATAGCGCGCTCGACGGGACCATGTTCCGCGTCTGGCTGACGACGGTGCCCGGCCGGATCTCATCGTCGAGCGGCTGGAGCGGCTGGAGCGGTCGGCGGTCGGGCGCTCGCTCGCGGCCTTCTCAGGACGTCCCACAGGCCGATCAGGCCGCGCGGCCACAGCAGCAGGATAGCGGCCAGCACCGTGCCGAGGATGATCTTGTCGCCGTCGCCGCCGATCGAGAAGAAGGTCTGCTGTGCGATGATCAGGGCGGTGCCGATCAGCGGTCCGAGGAGCAGGCGCCGGCCGACCACGACGATGGCGGTCAGCATCAGAACCAGGAAATAGCTCTCGAACATGTCCGGCCCGACGTAGGCTCGCTGGTAGGCGTAGAGCCAGCCGGCCAGCGCCGAGATCGGCGCCGAGGTCACGAACACGAGGAAGCGCACGGCGCGCGCATCGACGCCCAGGGCCTGGGCGAGGTCGGGGTTCATCTGCACCATCAGGGCCGAGGTGCCGAGCCGCGAATGGCGAAAGCGCTGGATGAAGAGCAGGGTCAGCATCAGCAGCGCCCAGGCGATCGGCCAGAGATCGGCATTGCCCGAGCCCGTGATGCCGTGGCCGAACAAGGCCAGCTCGAGCGGCGGCACGCCGACGATGCCGTCGGAGCCGCCGAGGAACGACCAGTTGAACGCCACCTCCATAGCCACGACGGCGGCGGCATAGGTCACCAGCGAGAACACGAACTCGCGCGTGCGCAAGGTCACGAGGCCGAGAACGGCGGCAAGGACGAGCGAGGCGACGATCGCCGCTGCCGCCGTTTGCCAGCCGTTCCAGTCGGCATTCACCGCCAGCATCGACGCGGCATAGCCGCCGGCCGCCCAGAAGATGGTGTGGCCAAGGCTCACCTCGCCGAGGTACGACAGGATCAGGTCCGCGCCGTAGGCCATCACCGCCAGGATGGCGATCGTGGTGCAGGCGGCGTAGACGACCGGCGCGCCGCCCGCCACCGACGGCACGAAGTAGGCGAGCGCCGCCAGGATGAGCGCGGCCGGTGTGGCGAGATGCTTCATCGCGCCGTCCTCACCGGGTCCCGAGGCCGCGCGGCCGTGCCGCCAGCACCACGAGCAGCACGAGGAAGGCGGCTGCCGTCGTGTAGGCGGGCGAGACCAGCGCGCCGAACAGTGCCGTGAACATGCCGAGGCCGAAGCCGGCGAGCAGGCTGCCGCCGACGCTGCCGATGCCGCCCAGCACCACGACCACGAACGTCATGATCACCTCGTCGAAGCCTATGCTGGCGAGGATCGGGCTGCGCGGCGCCACCAGGCCGGCGCCGAGCGCAACGGCGGCGCATTCGAAGACGAAGACGCCGATATAGACCCGCGCGGCATCGATTCCGAAGAGCTGGGCCAGCTTGGGGTCCTCGGCCACCGAGCGCACCAGCGCACCGAGGCGCGTACGGTTCAGCACCAGCCACAGTGTGCCGAACAGCAGCAGGGTGCAGACCAGGGTGAGCACGTCCTGCCAGGTGAACCAGATCTCGCCGAAGCGGATATTGGCGTTCTGCAACGGGCTGATGAAGCGCTCGGGATCGCCGCCGAAGAGACTAGCCGCGCCGCCCTGGAAGACGTAGCCGAAGCCCAGGGTGACGATCATCAGGCTGGTGAGGTTCTGCTGCATCACAAGGCGCAGCATCATGCCCTGCAGGAGGACGCCGAGCAGCCCGAGCACCAGCACGGCGATCGGAACGGCGACGAAATAGCTGACGCCGAGCCGGGTCATCGCGGCCCAGGCGATGAAGGCGGCCAGCATGTAGAGCTGGCCATGGGCGAAGTTCACCAGGCGCGCCGCGCCCAGCAGCACCGTCCAGCCGATCGCGATCAGGGCGTAGCCCGAGCCCAGCACCAGGCCGTTGATGAGCTGTTGCGCGAGGTTCATGCGGTGAGGCTTCCGAGATACGCTTCGAGGATGCGCGGGTCATCCTTCATCGATGCCGCCGGCCCCCGGGCGACGACCTTGCCGCGCTCGAGCAGATAGAGCTCGTCGACCAGCTCGAGGGTGGCGCGCACGTTCTGCTCGACCAGCAGCAGCGACAGGCCGCGATCGACCAGCTTGCGCATCGTGTCGAGCAGCTCGTAGACCAGCCGCGGCGCCAGACCCGCCGACGGCTCGTCGAGCAGCAGCACCTTCGGTGCCGCGCGTAGCGCGCGGCTCACCGCCACCATCTGCCGCTCGCCGCCGGACAGCATGCCGCCCTTGTGCTGGCGCCGTTCTGCAAGCCGCGGGAACAGCTCGTGGATCTCCTCCATCGTGAAGAGGTGCCGGCCGGCCGTATCGGCCGGCGGCTTCACCAGCGCGAGATTCTCGGTGACGGTGAGGTCGGCGAAGATGCCCTTGCCCTCCGGCACCAGCACCAGCCCGTGCGCGGCGCGGCGGTGCGGCGACAAGCCGTCCATGCTCTCGCCGGCGAGCCGCACCGTGCCGCGCACCTGGGGCGCGCCGCGGGACCAGCCGGCCAGCGCATTGATCAGCGTGCTCTTGCCGGCCCCGTTGGCGCCGACCATGCCGATCATCTTTCCCGCCGGCACGACGACATCGACGCCGTCCACGGCGAGATTGCCGCCATAGCGGACCGAGATGCCCCTGGCCTCGAGCGCGTCCGTCATGCCGCGCGTCCGAGATAGGCTTCGAGGACGGCG
>Ga0182738_1007998_pt1 | contig 10593 bp, 14 predicted proteins | sample eDN5th30CBELigMG_FD_128876 | JGI IMG/M metagenome (GOLD analysis project Ga0182738, IMG submission 128876) | Enriched Miracle-Growth compost microbial communities from Emeryville, California, USA - eDNA 5th pass 30_C BE-Lig MG (version 2)... ... | reverse complement strand
GTCGATCGTCTTGCGCGGGTTGTGCGGCGAGGGGTCGATCGCGGCGAGGTCGATCATGCGCACATCGGCGGGCGCGCTCGGCGTCGAGCGGCCGGCGAGGAGATCCTCGACGGTCAGGCCCATCGCTTCGGCCAGGCGTCCGGCCGATTCCATGGCCAGCGACGGCTTCTCGCCCGACACGATCCGGCTCATGCCGCCGCTGTCGAGCCCGGCCTTCTCGGCCAGCGCGCGCTGGCTGGTGTCGGGATGGGCGGTCAGCCAGGTCACGACCGCCTTCTGCAGCGGGGTCATTTTCGGCTTCGACATCAACGGTCTCCTTCCGGAACGGTGAAATGCGCGTGCACCGTCGGCTACAGCACCCTGAAGGCGGCCGTGGTGCTCTACAGCGCCCTGCCGGCCTGCAGTGACGCCAGCGCCGGCAAGGTCTGCTCCAACCCCGCGATCGCGCGCGAGATCGGCAAGGCGCTCACCGTCGCCGATACCGCGGTCGCCGAGGCCAAGGCGCAGATCCTCGCCTCGACCGATCAGAGCTCGGCCGAGAAGTGGACCGGCTAGGCCCTGGCCGCGCTCGATGTCTTCGCCAAGGCGCTGGCGACGTACGGCGTCAAGTAGCGCCACCCATCCGCGCCCGGCGGTTTCCGGGCAACACAAGGAGAAGACCATGACGGTCCAGGCAATGTTCTACGTGAAGGAAATCAACCATCGGGCCACGAATGACCCGGCATCGGTGAACGTCGAGATCAAGCTCGCGGCGGCCTTCGGCAGCTATTTGCGCGGCGCGCCCGAAGGCAACGGCGACTGGTCGAAGTACACGCCGCAGGGCGAGCTCGCTATGACGGTCACCAACCAGGCGGCAATCGATCAGTTCGAGATCGGCGGCGTCTAGAAGCTGACCTTCGACAAGGTCGGCTGATCAGATCTGCGCTGGAGGCACCCGGCGCCCGATACGACGGGCCGCCTCCCGCCGTGCCCTCACGAGGGCGTTCCTCCCCAAACTTGGCGCCGCTTGTCCTCACGGGCTGGCGGCGCCTTAATTGCGTCAGGTGGGTAGCATAGCCGCCGCCTGCTCCGCCAACTCTCGCAAACGTTCGAGGTTAGCGCGCTGCACCATCACATACCCAGCTTCTTTGAAAGCGGCGATCTGCGCAGCGGCGGTCTCGTCGTGCGCCTTGCTTGATTCGCCCTTAGCCCGTTCGCTCATCACGCGGGCCACCACGCTGATGACTTGGTCGCCCATCGTTCGGATCATCCTATGCCTGGTGGAGGCGGGGACACGCTCTGCTATGTGCCTGTGTTTTGAGGGCCTGCTGCATGAACGCTGAGTACATACTCCGGGCCTTTATCAGTCTCCGTCACGCCCCAGCATTCGACGGCCATGCAGACTTCACTCAAGCGCTGTTCTTGGCTGTAAATATCGTTGTAAGAGACGCTACTATAAACAAAAAGAACATGCCGACCGGTACGAAAGAGCTCGCTCTCTCTATCATCGATTATCAGATTGTGGGTGCTGAAAGTTCCCCCGGGCCCGACCATGCCGTGGGAGGGGGAATCCTCGTCCACCATCTTGGGGAAAGGTGGCGCTTCGCTGCCCAGAGGGGCGAGCTGGTGTACGCAGTTCACGTTGATGGCAAGCGCTGGGGTCCCTCCCACGTTTTTCCATTTGATATGGAATACAAAGCCGTTCCTTATAAGTTGTCCGCTCACCGAGCCGTTCATCCATCGCCCAGAATTGTAGCCGTCGTTGCACAGCCATGCTCTATTTGTGCGAACCTGCGCTTCAGCGGCGTTCGCTGCCTTTATTGCGGCGTTGGTAGATTTTCGAGTGAGGTGGATTGATATCAATAGAGCGAAGAAGCCTCCGACACCCAGCCCGACCTGAAGCCAATTGAGAGTTAGTGCCTGTTCGGCTGCATGAGCCATACGGCGTTGCTCACACAGATCAGCCTCATCATGGCTGCGGGGCGACCCGCACTTCAATTTGTCCCAGCTAGTCTCGACTTCCTTTGCCGGATCTGAGGGCGCCGCACCGTCGCTTGGCATCGGAACTGGCTGCGATGATTTCGATACGGGCGCGGCAGGTGAAGGCTGAGAAGTAGTGGCTTTGTGTTCGCGATCGTCTTGAGCCTTCACCGTTGACCAAAGAGCGGCAAAGATGAGGATTGCGGCGATTATAATTGGACGGAGGCGCGGGTAGAAATGCGAGTGCATCAACGTAGTTTAGTCCTTTTCTAAGACGCGGCAGGCGTGGAATGGCAGCGTAGCCCTTCCTCGGACCGTTGTGTGAGTATTACCCTCTCCGGGCCCGGATGGGCCCCTGCTGAGGGAGAGGAAGCAATGAGCGGTGGAATGCCGGTTGATCAGGGACCGGCCGACATGTTCACCCTTCTGGACGCCGAGACGGTCCGCCTGCACCGGGAGTTGGTCATTTGACGTACCGCGACACTTCCCCTAGTTCGGACGCCGACAGGCCGGGCAAAATTTATAGAGGAGCGGCCATAGTTGCCGAGTTTTGGCCGAAGACGACAGATGATCTGTCGGCCGACGCTTTGCCGCTTGTTGGAAAGTCTGGGTATTTTGAGGCCCTGTGGGTGATCTCAGAAGGCCCGTACCGAGGGCAGTGGGCCATGAGGTTTCCATCCGATTGGCCAATTTACTCTGCGGCTTGGGCTCCCTCTGGAGATCTCAGGATCTTATCCGCTGGTATAGGGGGGCGAGTGCCGCCACCACGATAGTTGCAATGGGCTGGACGCTCTCGATGGGTAGAGGCTTTCCGTTTATGATGAGACTGTTTGCTATCGCATGAATGGTTTGCGCGTTGTCCTTCCGGCGTGGTTCTCCTTTGTGGACGCCCCCGGCAACATTGGCGACGTAGGTGATTATCTCTTTGATGGTTATATTTGTTCCCTGCGCCCAATGAACCGGACAAGCGAGGAATTCGTCCAGCGATACCTGTCGGCCACCCGCTGATGACCATACCCTTGGATTAACCCAAGCCTGAAGCATTCCACCGTGGGTGATTTTATTGACTTCCTCGATCATCTCGTTGAAGTCGACGCCGATCTGAAATCTCGGCTTGTAGTCGAATTTCTTCGCCACTTTCTGAAGAATCGAGTTGCTTCCGTCCACCATGAGGCGCCGCAAAATTCCAGATGCATCCAGTAGGTTCCTTGGGGTCGGATTGCCCAGAATTGAGCGTAGGCTATCCATATCCCATACAAAGAATTCCTCGTCAGAATACATGTGGTATCCTCCCCCGATGACACCAAAACGCGCGGCAGACGAATACTCCCCCGTTGAACGGCAACAACGGCGCGACGCAGTCTTGCGCCACATGGTAGGTCGCCAGCCTGAAGCGCATCGAGGTGATCGGTTGGCTGACGCTGCTGCGGGCGCAGATGCTGCCGGCGCCGGCACGGAATTAAGCAGTGTCAGGTCGCAAACGCACCCTAACCGCGTTCGATGTCGGCCCAGTCCTCGTCTTGCTGGCGTGCCGCGCGCCACAGGATAGCGGCCCAAACGACTGATACGAAGTAGATCCCCAGCCCGACCAGCAACCAAGACCAGAACCCCATCCCATCCCCTCTACCTTGGCGAGTGGGATATTGCGCTCAATCGCAGGCAGGATGCAAGACCCGATTTTCGTTGTCGTTGGCCGTATCCAGCGTCCGGCTATCGCGTCGGCTTCCAGCGCAGCTTCGGCGCCAGGAATTCCCGGCCGGTCAGCCGGGTCTCATGGGCGTAGCCGCGCGGCGCCTCGGCCGCGTCACGGATCGCCCCGCGCGTGCCGCAGCGGAAGCAGACGAAGGGGCAGGGATCGAATGGCACGTCGAGCGGCGGCATCTCGATCACGCGCTGGCAGGGATCGCAGACGACGACCTGCGGCCCGAACGCGAAGATCAGCGCCCGGCACGTGCCCGGTCGATGCGGCCAGTGCTTCATGCCCATGGGCGGGCGAGATACGAAGACGGCTAGAGACCGACAAGAGCGGCGACGAACGAGCCGGGAACACCTGCCCACCAACTTGCCCACCGTTCTTTGCGGCGTTTCGCTGTCCGTTGATGGGCAACCGTGACGGTTACCCACAGGTAGGAACACGTCACGTCCGAGCGCTAAAACGTTGGCCAGCTTGACTTAAATAGCTTCGGTAAATGGTGCTGCCGGACAGGATTGAACTGTCGACCTCTCCCTTACCAATGGAAGGAGCAGTGCTTCCTTTTCAAAAGGTTAGCTACTTGCCCACTGCGTTGCCCATCGCGGCACCGCTGATCACGCCGATGAATGCGCGCTTGCTCGCAGGAAATTTCCTGCCGCGCTCCAGCGGTTGAGTTCCAACATCAAGCCCTGCACTGGAGGAATTGCAGGACCAGGGCTGAAGACCATGGCTTCGGCACCTCGGAAGCTATCTCGCGCGCTGTAGCCTCAACCTCGACGTAGGACGCCACGATAGCCCCGCCATGTAAGGCGGAGTATGACAGCGTCGGGAACTAGTGAGCCGGCAGAGGCTCCCACCCGTCAAGCAATAGCCCGTCCCATTCAATCACCCCCGGCTCATGGTCGCGGCGGCCCCGCCACGTCAGCGCCCAGGCGGGGTTGTCCCAATCGATCACCTTGTCGTTGAGTTGGTCGTGCACGGGGCAGCGGCGGTTGGGGGCGCAGGTCGCCGTAGGGCGTTGGTGGATCAGCCGGGGCATGCTAGACTAAGGCTCCAAGAAACTAATCGACGCGATCCCGCTGAGCAAAGTCTATTCCATGCCGCTGGGGAAGATGGACATTGTGGCGCTGTTGGCCCAGCAAAAACCTGGGGCGCGCTATTTGGAACTCTGCACGCCGACGACGGGCAACGATTTCAATTCGTTGGAGCGACGAAACCTCAGTGTGGTGCATCGTATGATGTATCGTTGTCATCCGGATTATTCCGATGGCGGCAAAATCGACTTTCGCACCAAAGGCCTGGATATCAAGCCATGCATCGACCAATTTCGGGGAGGAGGTCATCGCTACGACATCATCCTTGTCGACAGTTGGCATGGGTATCACACATCAGCTCGTGATCTGCGCGTAGCGTATGGCCTCCTCAAGCCTGGCGGGTTCATGGTGGTGCACGACTGCTTTCCCGTTACGCTCGAACAGACGACGCCGATGTTCATCCGGGGAGCATGGTGCGGTCAGACCTACAGGGCCTATCTGAATTTTGTCTGCGCTCGCCCCGGTCTCACGTATTGCACGGTCGACACGGACTTTGGCTGCGGCGTCATTCGCAAACCCGCGCATCGTCTTTCCGTCCAAAGCACGCCTCTGTCCTCGGCCGACAGCAACCTCAAGGCTGGTCTGCCCTCTCCCCACGCAGACTGCTGGGCGCAATGGGCTGCCCTGCAGGGCCGCAGCGGGGGCGCGTTTCGCCTTTTTATGAAGTACAAGCCGGAGCTATCGAACCTAGTGACCGCCGCCGACTTCCCGCGATGGCTGAGCGGGCAAGTCGCGCCGTTAGCAGACAAGAAGCGATGAGCGGTAGTCGGATGCCGGTGAAGGTCGATCATGCGGACCTCGGGAAGGTCTCGGCGGATCGCAAGACGGTGCGCTTCCACATGCCTCCGGTCCGGCTCGCAGGCCAGCCAAGTCGCTCGAACTCTATCTCGACTGCGACGCCGCCGCCGTCGACCAGATCCTGGAGCGGCTGACCCTGCTGCGCTCGCAGATGCTGCCGCCGCCGTCGAGGAACTAGAACGGTTCAGCCTACCGCTGCGGCTTGCGCGGCGGCGCCCGCCACTCGCGGCCGGTCAGCCGCGTCTCGTGCGCGTAGCTGGGCGGCGCCTCGGCCGCATCCTTGATCGTGCCGCGCTCCCCACAGCGGCCACAAACGAAGGGGCAGGGGGCGAACGGCACGTCGAGTGCTGGCATGTCGGTCACTCGACGGCAGCCGTGACACACGACGACCTGCGGTCCGAACGCGAAGATCAGCGCCCGGCAGGTGCCGGGTCGGTGCGGCCAGTTCTTCATGCCCATGGGCATGAACGCTAGCGGAACATCGCCCCGGATTTGCCCCGGATTTCGGGTCCATTCGGGGCCATTCCGGTCCACTTGTTCACATTTGTTCGGATGAGGCCAAAGCCCGAAAAGCCCAATAAATCAGCGCTTTTCTCTGGCGCTCCCTACGGGATTCGAACCCGTGTTTTAGCCTTGAGAGGGCCACGTCCTAGGCCTCTAGACGAAGGGAGCAGAGACCGGACGCCGTAGATAGTCGAAGGACACGCGCGACGCAACCCCGACCTATCCCGGCTTCCTGCCGGTGACGCGCGACAGCACGCCGGGCATGAACGCATGCACGGCCACAGCGGTGAAGCCCGCATCCTGCAGGTAGCCGCGCACCTCGCTCTCGGTGTGGGCCACGCCGGTGCTGCCCTGGACGGCCTCGTTCAGGCCCCACAGCGCCGCCGACAGCGGGCCGCGGCGGTCGTCGTGCAGGGTCTCGCCGATCAGGTGCATCTCGCCGCCAGGCACCAGCGCGGCGAAGGCCTTGCCGACCACGAGGCGGATCAGCGCCGGCTCGTATTGCGGCAGGTTGCTCGCCATCACCACGACGTCGACACCCTGCGGGAAGTCGCTGGCCGTGAAGTCGCCCGCCATCGCGCTCACCCGGTCGGCCGCGCCGTTGGCCGCGATGTACTCCTGCGCCACGACCGCGACCGGCGGCAGGTCGAGCACGATCGCTTTCAGGCTCGGGAAGGCTCTGGTCGCCACGATGCTGTAGGCGCCGGATCCGCCGCCGAGATCGAGCATGAGCTTGCGGCCGGTGAGATCGACGCTGCGGCTGAACAGGCGCGCCGCGCCCATGCCGATCGAATAGGTCGCGGCATGATAGCGGCGGGCGTCGTCGACGGTGAACTCGGTGTACTGGCCGAGCGTGGTCTCCTCGCGCCGGCGCAGCCGCTCGGCCAGCTCGCCGAACGCCGTCCAGCGCGGCTTGGTGAAGAGGATCCATGGCCCGGCGTAGCGCTCGCCGTCCTTGACCAGGAAGCGCTGCACGTCCGGCGCGTTGGCGAAGCGCTCGCCCTCGCGGGTCAGCAGGGTCATTGCCGTGAGGGCGGTGAGCAGGCGCTCGGCGTTGCGGGCGCTGATGCCGACGGCCTGGGCGACCGCGGGGATGGTGTCCTGCCCGTGGGCGATGGCGGTGAAGACCTCGAGCTCGACCGCGGCCATCAGGGCGGCGCTCTCCCAATAGGCCTGCGCCATCTTCTGTAGCCGCGTGGTGTCCAGTCGTTGCGATGGCTGTTGCTGCTGCGTCATTGGTTCCTCCCGTTGCGGGATCATAGCGCGCGGGCCTAAGCTCGGGCTCGGAGGTTTTCCCATGGACATGCATATCGCCCAGGACCTGCCGTTGACCGGCATCGACGTCTACGCGCTGCCGCCGGCCGAAGGCGAGGCGGTGCTGCGCCGCCAGCTCGCGGCCGCCTATCGGCTGGTCGACCATTTCGGCTGGACCGAGCTGATCTACGGTCATCTCACCGCCCGGGTGCCGGGCGAGGCGAACCATTTCCTGATCAACCCGTTCGGCCTGAACTACGACGAGGTGACGGCGTCCAACCTCGTGAAGATCGATGTCGACGGCAACCCGATCGGCGAGTCCAGCCATCCGGTGAACTATGCCGGCTTCGTGATCCATTCGGCGATTCACATGGCGCACCAGGCGCGTCACCGGGCGGTGATGCACACTCACACACGCGCCGGCATGGCGGTGGCGGCGACCAGCGAGGGCCTGTTGCCGATCTCGATGAACGCCACCGCCTTCCACGGCAACCTGGCCTATCACGACTACGAGGGCGTGAGCCTGGAGCTCGACGAGCGTTCGCGGCTGGTGGCGGACCTCGGCGACAAGACGGCCATGATGCTGCGCAACCACGGCCTGCTGACCACCGGCCGGTCGGTGGCCGAGGCGTTCCTGCGGCTCTACCGGCTGGAGCGCGCCTGCCAGACGCAGATCGACGCCGGCGCGGCGGGCACGATCGCCACGATGGGCGACAACGTCGCGGGCAAGTCGCGGGCGCAGCTCGAAGGCTTTGCCGACAGCGATACCGGCGGTGGCGATCTCGAGTTCGCCGCCCTGATCCGCAAGATCGACAAGATCGACGCGAGCTGGCGCAACTGAACCCGCTTTCGTCGTTGCTCGTCTCTCCCATTTGGAGGGGTTGCACGGCCTTTGCGGATATGCGGATTGGTCATGTTCCTCCCCGCGCTGCGCGCAGGGAGGAACATGACTGCCGATGTATCTACGCTGTAGCTATCGAGGGGCTTCCAGGTCCGGCAGCAACGTGGCGGCGAGAGCCTCTTCCGCGATCGAAACGCGGTGTTGCTGCATCAGCGCCGTCAGGGGCTCGTCCCAGCAGGCGATGACCGGACTGTCCGGGAGAGTGGGCTTCCGATTGGCGCTCGACTGCAAGGCCGTCGCATAGTCGGCCGCGCCGAAGCGCCAGGGTTCGGCGCCATATTCGCGCATGACGTGATTGCCGATGCGCAGTCCCGGCCAGTCGAAATCGCCATGATAGCAAAGCGAGGCACGCGCCTTTGCAAGCTGAGAGAGAAGGCAGCGCTGCGCAGCGGCGGGCATGCCGTCGGTGCAGACCATGGGCGCGCAAGCGGCGCCCCAACGATCCGCGGCAATGGCCAGCAGGTTGGGATTCTCGCAGACGAAGACCTTCCTGGCGGCGACATCCCAGGACGGTGGGGACCGCAACAGCGATCGCAGAGAGGCGTAGACGGGCTCTCCCGGCGGATGGCCGCCGTTCGGCGCGTCCCTCGTGGGGAGATTCAACGACAGGACGGGGCGCGCCAGCTCGTTGACCAGAACACCCGCCTTGGCCCAGGTATCACGGTCCCGCCGCGGACTGCCGCTGTCGTCCGCTGGCGGCTCCGGGTCGTCGGAAGCCCGGCGCAAAGCGGCCAACACGAGCGTCGCTGTCGGCTGGCTTCCGTCGAGCGCATGCGCATCGCCCAGGACGTCGGCCGCCAGTTGCGAACGCGTGACACCCTGCGCAGGCAGGCATCGGAGCACGGCGTCGGCGCGGCGGCACAGTTCGGCCGCCGCCGCGGGATCTTGCCTCGACAGCCGCCTGAGAAGACCGAGGCCGGGCGTCATCCGGAGCAGGCCGCACAGAGCGGGATGATCGCAACTCCCGATCGCTTCCGTCCACGCTGTCTGGATCTTCCGGCGATCGGTGGCGAGATGAGCGATGGGGCCGTCGAGGCGTTCCAGCCCATCGCGCAGGGAAGCGGCAATGCCCGCATTCACGAAGGCAGCGTCGACCACGCCGACATCGATCGTCAGGGAATTGGAAGAGCCCGCGGGGCGGCCGAGCAGGCTGCACAGCACGGCGTTCTCTTCGCGGCTGAGATTGCCGAGACGAAAGCTCTCGACTCTGCCGTCGAGCGGGGCGCGCTCGAAGCGTTGCCGCAGCCGCTTGCGCAGCGAGACGAGATGATCGCCGCCCAGGATGCGGCGAAGACGCTCGTCGGCCGTGCTCATGCCGGCGCGAACCTGCGGTCGGGATCGTCCTCGCGATTCCTCGCGCGTCCATCCCACGTCCAGCGCGACACGAACACGGCATCGATGCCTTCGCGCCGCTGCAACTGGCAGATCGCGACACCCGGCAGCTCCGCGTAACAGCCCCACTCGCGTTCGCTGGTGATCACGAAATCCAGGTCGAATTCCCGGATCAGGCCCATGCAGTGCGCGCGCGCCGCGTCGTCGATGCCGGCGAAGGCTTCGTCGAGCAGCATCAGCCGCGGCGCCAGGGCGTAGCTGCCCTGGCGATAGAAGCTCGCCACCGCGGCGAACAGCGGCACGGTGAGGCCGAGCGCCCGTTCGCCGCTCGACGCCGGGCCGGAAAGCTTGCGCCAATGACCGTCCTGCCACCGCTCGACGCGGAAGCGGTGCCAATGACGGTAGTCCAGCGCACGGGCGAGCTGATCGATGAGGCTGCTGCCGTCACCGCCGCCGCTGGCATCGGCGCGCTCGCGCTCGGCAGCGATGCGCTGCTGCAGCATGGCGCCGACCACGCGCCGGTCCTCGGCGGACCACAGATCGGCGCCGACGTTGAGCAGGCGCTTGCGGGCACTCTCGAGGCCGACGGGCGCCCCTTCCTCTTCGCTTAGCGGCTGCCACAGCAGGCGATAGCGCACGCCGGTGGAGGTCGGCCGGGCATGAAGTTCCTTGTTGATGGCGTCGCGCTGGTTCTCGGCCGCCTGCAGCATGCGCTGGACTTCGGCGGCGACCTCGGCCTGCAGATGGTTCTCGAGCACCTCGCGCTCCTTCGCCGTCAGGAGCTCGCCACGCTCGGCGATCTCCTGCGCGAGGCGCGCCCTGAGCCGATCCGGGCGCTCGGGGCGATTCTGGTAGACGACATGCACGACGAGCCCCCAGTCGCTCGTCTCGGCCGGCGCCTGGTGGCCGAGCGCGCTGAGCGCCCGTTGCAACTCGGTCAATTCCTCGGCGATCTGGCGTTGCACCCGGGCCCAGGCCTCATCGTCGTCCTTGAGATCGGCGAGAGCCTGCTCGGCGCGGCGGGCGAGGGTGAGGGCGGGGTCGATCGTCCACGCAGC
>Ga0182738_1007996_pt1 | contig 10594 bp, 10 predicted proteins | sample eDN5th30CBELigMG_FD_128876 | JGI IMG/M metagenome (GOLD analysis project Ga0182738, IMG submission 128876) | Enriched Miracle-Growth compost microbial communities from Emeryville, California, USA - eDNA 5th pass 30_C BE-Lig MG (version 2)... ... | reverse complement strand
TAGGCATCGACGCTGTCACAACCCTATATTCTGGCAGGATGTCCATGACCGCTCCATTGCTCGACACGATCCGCAAGCAAATCCGTTCCAACTACCTTCCCGACGAGGACCAGGCGCTGGCGCGACTGGTCAAGGACGCCGGTTTGAGCGAGGCCGAGCGCAAGGCGATTTCCGCCCGCGCCGTCGAGTTGGTGAAGGCGGTGCGCGGCTCGACCGATCCGCGCCTGATGGAGGTTTTCCTGTCTGCCTATGGTCTTTCGACCAAGGAGGGCGTGGCGCTGATGTGCCTGGCCGAAGCACTGCTGCGCGTGCCCGACACGCAGACCATGGACGATCTGATCCAGGACAAGATCGCGCCGCACGACTGGTCGGCGCATGGCGGCGGCTCCAGCTCCATCTTCGTCAACGCCTCGACCTGGGCGCTGATGCTGACAGGGCGTGTGCTGGACGAGAGCGAGGACGGCATTGCCGGCACGCTACATGCGATGGTGCGCCGGCTGGGCGAACCGGTCATCCGCAAGGCGGTGGCGGCGGCCATGCGCGAGATGGGCGAACAGTTCGTGCTCGGCCGCACCATCGCGGAAGCCGTCAAGCGCGGCCGCTCGATGCTCGCCAAGGGCTATCTCTATTCCTATGACATGCTGGGCGAGGCGGCCCGCACCGAGGAAGATGCACTGCGCTATCTGCGCGCCTATGCCGACGCCATCGCAGCACTTGCCATCCATTCCAGGGGGCAGGACATCCGCTACAATCCCGGCATTTCGGTGAAGCTCTCTGCCATCCATCCACGTTACGAGGAAGCGCAGCGGGAAACCATGCTGCCGGTCATGGCCGAGCGGCTTCTGTCGCTGGCCGTTGCCGCGAAAAATGCCCGTATGGGTCTCAACATCGATGCCGAAGAGGCCGACCGGCTCGACCTGTCGCTCGACGTCATCGAGCGCGTGCTGGCCGATCCGCAGCTCGAAGGCTGGGACGGTTTCGGCGTCGTGGTGCAGGCCTATGGGCCGCGCTGCGCCTTCACCATCGACTGGCTCTATGCGCTGGCACAGAAACTCGACCGCAAGATCATGGTGCGGCTGGTCAAGGGCGCCTATTGGGACACCGAAATCAAGCGCGCGCAGGTGCTGGGCCTCGAGGGCTATCCGGTGTTCACGCGCAAGTCCAACACCGACGTTTCCTACATCGCCTGCGCAAAGAAGCTGCTGTCGATGACCGATCGCATCTATCCGCAGTTTGCCGGCCACAATGCGCACACCGTTTCCGCGATCCTTGCCATGGCGCCCGACCGCAACTCCTTCGAGTTCCAGCGCCTGCACGGCATGGGCGAGGCGCTGCATGAGACGGTGCGCAAGGCCGAGGGCACGCGCTGTCGCATTTATGCGCCGGTCGGTGCGCATTCGGACCTGCTTGCCTATCTGGTTCGTCGCCTGCTCGAAAACGGCGCCAATTCCTCCTTCGTCCATCAACTCACGGACGAGAGCGTCAAGCCGGAGGAGATCGCCCGCGATCCGTTCGAGACTGTGGCGACTCAGGGACCGGCCGCCAACCCGGCCATTGCGCAGCCGCTGGCCATCTTCGGTGCCGGCCGCCCCAACGCCAAGGGTTATGATATCACCGATACCGTGACGCTTGCGGCAATCGACAAGACCCGGCAGGAATTTGCCGGTGCGGACCGCTGGCACGCAAAGCCTGTCACCCGTGCCGCCGGCGACGGCGTGAAGCGGTCGGTGGTCAACCCCGCCAGGCCGGCCGAGGTCGTCGGCTCCGTGGTGGAGGCGAGCGCCGGACAGGTTTCCGAGGCGGTGCGCATCGCGGTTGAAGCGCAGCCGGCATGGGCTGCGCGCCCCGTTGCCGAACGCGCCGAAACCCTGCGCCGCATTGCCGATCTCTACGAAGCCAATGCCGTCGAGTTCTTCGCACTTGCCACGCGCGAAGCCGGCAAGTCTCTGGCCGATGGCGTGGCGGAAGTGCGCGAGGCGGTCGATTTCCTGCGCTACTATGCTTCCGAGGCGACAAGAGCCGAGGCGGGAACCGAGGCGCGCGGCGTCATCGTCTGCATCTCGCCGTGGAATTTCCCGCTCGCCATCTTCACCGGCCAGATCGCGGCGGCACTCGTCACCGGCAACAGCGTGATCGCCAAGCCGGCCGAGCAAACACCCCTGATCGCCTATCGCGCTGTCGAGTTGATGCGCGAGGCGGGCATCCCGCAGGATGTGATCCAGCTTCTGCCCGGCGACGGGCCGACCGTCGGCGCCCCGCTGACGGCCGATCCGCGCATTGCCGGTGTCTGCTTCACCGGCTCGACGGAAGTCGCCAAGATCATCGAAAAGCAGCTTGCCGAGACCGCCGCGCCGGATGCGATGTTGCTGGCCGAAACCGGCGGCCTTAACGCCATGATCGTCGATTCCACCGCGCTGCCCGAACAGGCGGTGCGCGACATTCTCGCTTCGGCCTTCCAGAGTGCCGGCCAGCGTTGCTCGGCCCTGCGTGTTCTCTATGTCCAGAAGGACGTCGAGAAGAAGATGCTGAACATGCTGACAGGCGCGATGGAGGCACTCACCGTGGGCGATCCGTGGCGGATTTCCACCGATGTCGGCCCGGTGATCGATGAGGAGGCGCAGAACGGGATCCGCGCATACACTGCGAAGATGGAAGAGCAGGGCCGTCTCCTCGCCAGGCTCGACGCGCCTGAAGACGGCCGCTTCGTGGCGCCGCATATCTTCCGCGTTTCGGGCATCGGCGAGATGGAGCGCGAGGTGTTTGGCCCGGTGCTGCATGTGGCGACCTTCGAAGCCGACGAGATCGACAAGGTTATTTCCGACATCAACGCCAGGGGCTACGGCCTGACCTTTGGCCTGCACACCCGCATCGAAGGGCGCGTGCAGCATTTTGTCGACGGCATCCATGCCGGCAACATCTACGTCAATCGCAACCAGATCGGTGCGGTCGTCGGGTCGCAACCCTTTGGCGGCGAGGGGCTTTCCGGAACCGGACCCAAGGCGGGCGGCCCGCACTATCTGCGCCGTTTCCGGCGTGGCCCGGCCGCTGCGATTGTCGAGGCAGCCCCGGCTAAGTCGGTAGCGGCCAGCGAGCTTGCTTCGCGCTTCCCGCGGGTCAGTTCCGAATGGAGCCAGTCGGCCGACCGCATCGCGAGTTTGCGCAAGCATTTGCGTGGCAAGGGTGCAGCGGCAATTGCGGCCGCGGCAACGCTCGACTACGGACAGGTGGACCTGCCCGGACCGACAGGCGAAGCCAACACATTGGCGCTGATCCCGCGCGGGCGCGTGCTCTGCCTGGGGCCGGATGCCGAAACGCTGCTGGCGCAGGTCGTGCAGGCTCTGGCGGCCGGAAACGCCGTGCTGGCGGTTGCGCCGGGCGCGTCCGCTGCGCTTCACGCGCTGGCCGGCAAGGGGCTTCCGCTCGTGACAATCGATGGCGAGACGCCGGCCGAAGCGCTGGCCTCTCTCGACCTCGATGTCGTCGCATTCGCGGGCGATGCCGGGCGCGCCAGGGAAATTCGCAGGGCGCTCGCCGCCCGCAAGGGACCCATCGTGCCGCTGGTGAGCGAGGTGATCTATCCGGCAGCCTATGCGCATGAGCGCGCCGTCTGCGTGGACACCACGGCAGCCGGCGGCAACGCCAGCCTGCTCGCCAGCGCGGCCTGATACGGATCGGCGCGGCTTTTCCACGCCGCCCCGGAAAAACGATAAAAAGTTCGGCGGGGATGTCGGCAGTCCTCCCTTTGATGCGTCCTTTCCACAAACGCGGATCGTTCCCGATCCGTTGGACCATCAAAGGGAGAGACACATGCAAGCCGTCGTGCAAAGCACTGAAGCCAATCGGGATTTCGTTTCCAGCCGTGCCTATTGGGCAAGCTGGATCATCAGCGGCCTGTTGATCCTGTTCCTCGCGTTCGATGCGGTCATCAAGCTGTTTCCGCTGGAGGTGGTCACTCAGACGATGGCCGAACTCGGTTGGCCGGCCACGGCTTCCATGGCCCGCCTGCTTGGCGTACTCACCCTGATCTGCACCATTCTCTATGCAATCCCGCGCACGTCGGTCCTCGGCGCGATCCTGCTGACCGGCTATCTCGGCGGCGCGATCGCCACGCATATACGCATCGGCAATCCGCTGTTCAGCCATACGTTGTTCGGCGTCTATCTCGGCATCATGGCCTGGGGTGCGCTTTATCTGCGCGACCCGCGGGTAAGGGCGCTTCTTCCGCTACGCCGCTGAGCGGCTTCAGACCGAATGCGGGACGGCGAGTTGAGAGCGCCGCCGTCCGGCATGCAACTGATAGAGCGAATGCACGATCAGGGTCACGATGAGGATAGCGCCGCCGATCAGGCTGTTGCGGCTGGGCACTTCGGCAAAGATCATCCAGACCCAGACCGGCGCCAGCACCGTTTCCAGCAGATAGAACATCGCCACCTCGGGGCCGGAAAGATATTTCGGCCCATTGGCAAGGCAGAAGAAGGCGATGGGCATCACCAGCGCGCCGTTGAGGATGATCCACAAGGGCGCCTCGACGTTGAGACCGCCCTTCGAGATCATGAAGGAGGCGACGGCAAAGGGCAGGATCACCCCGACCAGCGAGGTAAAGCCCATGTCCTTGCCGCTGGCGCGCGAGATGGTGATTGCGGATGCGAGGAGAAAAGCCGCGGTCAGCGCCATCAGGTCGCCGAACACCTGGCCGGTGCCGATCGAATCCCCGACGATGATGAGCACGCCGAGAATCATGAACAGCATGGCGATCATGGTGATCGGGCGGGGGCGCTCCTTCAGGAATATCCATGACAGCAGTGCCGCGAACATGGTGTTGAAGGCCAGGATGAACACCAGGTTGGCGGTCGAGGTGTTGTAGACGGCGGTGATGAAGGCGATCGAGCCCAGTCCGTAAAGTGCCGCGACCACGACCCCGATGCGGCCGGGCAGCAGCCTGGGCGCGTTGGGGGTCAGCGCGCGCCATATCGCCCACATGATGATGGCGGCAATGACGGTGGTGCCAGTGCGCAGGAACAGGATCGACCAGTTGTCGCCGTTGGCGAGGCGGATAAGCGGAATATCCACGGTGAGGATGAGGCCGCCGAAGGCGGTCAGCGCGAGGCCTTTCGCGTGACTGGACATTTTCTGGGACAAGACGAAAGGCTCCGCAAAATATGGGTCAGGACAACATGTTCTGGCCTTCGGAACCCTGAAGCCTGTCAGACGGCGTCAGGCACGTAGCGTTCCCAGCCCTTCGACCCCAGATGCTCCTGCGGCGTGAAGCGTACCTTATAGCTCATCTTGCGGGAACCATTGACCCAATAGCCGAGATAGACATGGGGCAGGCCGGCGGCGCGGGCGCGGTTGATGTGATCCAGGATCATGAAGGTGCCGAGCGAACGTTCGTCCAGGTCGGGATCGAAGTAGGAATAGACCATGGACAGGCCGTCGGCCATGATGTCGGTCAGCGCCACTGCGATCAGTTCGCCGCGTCCCTTGCCGGTGATAAAACTGTCCGGTCCGCGCCGGCGGTATTCGATTACCTTGGTGTTGACGTGGGTGTCCTCCACCATCATGGCGTAATCGAGCACGGTCATGTCCGACATGCCGCCCTTGCGGTGACGGGCATCCAGATATTTGCGGAACAGCGAATATTGCTCGTTGGAGGGTTCGGCGTCGCGAATGTCGCCGATCAGGTCGGTATTGTCGTGCAGTACGCGGCGCATGCTGCGGGTGGGCTCGAATTCGTTGGCGAGGATGCGCACGGAAACACAGGCGCGGCAGGATTCGCAGGCAGGACGGTAAGCGATGTTCTGCGATCGGCGAAATCCTCCCTGAGTCAGCAGGTCGTTCATTTCGGACGCCTTGTCGCCCACAAGGTGGGTGAACACCTTCCGCTCGAACTGACCGTCAATGTATGGGCATGGGGAAGGCGCTGTCAGGAAGAACTGCGGAGACTGGGTCGGATGGTGCGTCATCGCTGCCAATATGCGTATGAATCCCTATACGCATATACCTTGGCCGCACCAGCAGAAATTTCAACCGGATATTGCCGGTAGTGAGGTCTGCGCGGAACAAATCCGCGCAAAACGGGTCGCAAGGCCAAGTCAGCGGTCGCTTCGCGTCACCACGGTGCCGAGCAGCAGGTCGTGGACGGTGCGCTTGCGGTCGGTGAACAGCGTGGCCAGCAGGATGAGCGGCGTCAGCACCACATTACCGGCCCAGAACAGCACGGTGTGGACCACGGCCAGCAGGCCGTCCACCGGGCGGCCGTCGAGCCTGTCGAGGCGGACACCCATCATGCGCATGCCTGTGGTGGCCTGATTGGGGCCGCCAAGCGTGTTCCAGACATAGATGATGGCAACCAGAGGAAACAGCACGCCGAACAGGCCCCAGCCGAGGCCCAACGTGATGATGCCGAGGAAGAAGACCAGAATGGCGAAGGGGATCATCAGCAGGCCGATGATCAGATAGTCGATGCAGAAGGCGACGATCCGACGCGTCAGCACGCCTTCGTAGGCACGGACGTCGTCCAGCCGCGTGGTGATGATTTCGCCGTCGAGAACGCGTGTGGCCATGTGCATTTTCCTTGTCGAGGGCGGGAAAGCCGCCGGCATTGATCCACCTAGAAATGGTGAACGCCGGCAGCGATTCAAGAAATTCGCTCTTTTTCCGTCCCCGATCCAGCGGCTGGCCGCTACGAACGGCTAGCCTTTCAGCATCTGCGCCACTTCCGGCGCGAAATAGGTGAGGATGCCGTCGCAGCCGGCGCGCTTGAAGGAAAGCAGGCTTTCCAGCATCGCCTTTTCCCCGTCGATCCAGCCATTGGCGCTTGCTGCCTTGATCATCGAATATTCGCCCGACACCTGATAGGCGAAGGTCGGCACCTGGAACTCGTCCTTCAATCGGCGGATGATGTCGAGATAGGGCAGGCCTGGCTTGACCATCAGCATGTCGGCGCCTTCGGCGAGATCCTGCTCGGCCTCGCGCACGGCCTCGTCACTGTTGGCGTGATCGATGTAATAGGTCTTCTTGTCGCCCTGAAGCAGTCCCTGCGTGCCGATCGCCTCGCGATACGGGCCGTAGAAAGCCGAGGCGAACTTGGTGGCATAGGACATGATCGCCACGTCCTGGAAACCGTTGGCGTCAAGCGCGTCGCGGATCGCGCCGATACGACCGTCCATCATGTCCGAGGGGGCGATGATGTCGGAGCCGGCAGCCGCCTGCAGCACGGCCGCGGCCGTAACCTGTTCCACCGTCTCGTCGTTGACGATGATGCCGTCGCGCAAAATGCCGTCATGGCCGTGGCTGGTGAAAGGATCGAGCGCGGCATCGGTGATGATGCCGATTTCCGGCACCGCCGCCTTGATGGCGCTGGAGGCGCGGTTGATGATGTTCTGCGGATCGAGAATGTGCGAGCCGGTTTCGTCGCGCAGGCTCATCTCCACATTCGGGAAGGTGGCGATTGCCGGAATGCCAAGCCTGGCGGCGCGTTCGGCTTCCTTGACCGCCAGATCTATCGAGAGCCGGAAGACGCCCGGCATGGCCGGCACGGGTTCGCGACGGTCCTTGCCGTCAACGATGAAGATCGGCCAGATCAGGTCGTCGACCGTAAGGTGGTTTTCCTGCACCAGCCTCCGCGACCAGTCGGCCTTGCGCATGCGTCGAAGCCGCCTGCTGCCGGTGATTTCGTCTACGGAACGTGCGCCCGCAGGTTTCAGGCTGGTCAGTTTGTTCATGGGGGTAATCTCCAGCTTGTAAAGCTTGATCGGGCTTTTAACACGCGCTTTCTGTGATAACCACCCGAAGGCATGGGGCCAGGTCGTGGAAACATTGACGCATCTGTCCGCAATCCGTAGCTGTTAGGCTTCCGGCTGACTGGGTAAGGGATTCTGCGTATGGATTTTGGCGGTGGCGACGACATTCGCTTCGAACGCAAGGGGAAAGCGGGTTTCGTAACCCTGACGCGGCCGAAAACGCTGAATGCGATCAACCATACCATGATCCGCGCTCTTGCCGAGGCGCTCGACGCGTGGCGCGACGATCCCGATGTCGACGTGGTGGCGATCAAGGCCGAGGGCAGGGCGTTTTCCGCCGGCGGCGATATCCTCGACATCTACAATGCCGGGCTGGCCGGCAACCCCCCGGTGGGCTTCTTCGCCGACGAGTATCGTCTCAATGCCGCCATAGCGCGCTTTCCCAAGCCGTATGTGGCGCTGATCGACGGTATCGTCATGGGTGGAGGCGTCGGGGTATCCTGTCACGGCTCGCACCGGGTCATGACCGAGAATGCCCAGTTTGCCATGCCTGAAGTGAGCATCGGTTTTTTCCCGGATGTGGGCGGCAGCTATTTCCTGCCCCGCCTGGGCGGATATTTCGGTATGTATCTTGGGCTGACTGGAAACCGCATCCGCTGCGGCGATGCGCTCTGGTCGGGCGTGGCGACGCACACCACACGGGCCGAATATCTGGATGGCATCGTGGAGCGGCTGGCCGAGACCGGGGATGCCGACCTGGCATTGCGCGAGGCCTTCGTGCCCGCGCAGCGCGAAACGCCGGAAGGAGTGCTGGAAGCGATTGCACGGCATTTTTCGCGCCCGTCTCTGGAGGAGATCCTGAAAAGCCTGGAAACGGACGCTTCCGGTGATGAATTCGCCGCGCGCACGCTGGCAATCCTGCGCAGCCGTTCGCCCACCGGCCTGAATGTGGCTTTCCGTCAGATCACGGCCGGCCGCGCGCTCGATATGGACGAGTGCATGCGCATGGAATTCCGCATCCTCAACCGGATGTTGCAGGGCCATGACTTCTATGAAGGCATCCGGGCCGCAATTATCGATAAGGATGGAAAGCCTGCGTGGCGACCGGCTTCGTTCGAGGAGATCGAACAGAGCCGGATCGACGCCTATTTCGAGCCGTTGCAGGATGGGGAGCTTCCGCTGTGAGCCATGAGCTGGCCAGGTCGGCGGGCGTTGCCGAGCCCACCGCTGCCGAGACCACATTCGTATGGTTCCTGCGCGTCATATCGGCCTACAGCCTGATGTTCGGGGCGCTCTACTGGGTGCGGCTGATCGGTTTTTACGACGCGCCGCTGTGGCGCTTCGATCTGATGCCGGTCTACTGGCAGGTGGCGGCCACCATTTTGGCCGTGTTCTATCCCTTCGCGGCGATCGGCCTGTGGATGCTGGTTTCATGGGGGCCGGTGATATGGGCGATCTGCGCGATGACGGAGATAGTCATGTATGTGGGCTTCCCCGATCTGTTCGGCAGCCGCATGGCGGTCATCGTCTCGCACGCGTTCGTCGCGCTTGTCTACCTGGCGTTCCGATTGGTGATCTTCCTGCAGAAAAGGCAGTCGGAGCGGCAGGGTTAACAGAGCCCCTCCGGGTCGCCCTTTGTTAACCCTCCGGGCAAGGTCGCTCCGGGTAAGGCGTTGTTAAGCCTGGTGTTTAAGTCGAATTTTATCGGTCGGGTCTAGTGTCGCGATCAAGGTGAGAAAAACAAACAATCACCACGGCGACAAACGAGAGGCAAAGACCATGACCAATTCCCGTCTTGCGGTGAACCCTGCCAGCACGTCCGACGAGCGTCGTGACTCGATCCGTTCCCTCTATCTGGAATCCCTTCAGCTGGTCGAAAGGCTGCACCGCCGTCTGCTCGACGTGATCAAGGACGAGTTCGAGCGCAACAACCGCAGCGACATCAATGCCATCCAGGCGCTGCTGCTATTCAACATCGGCAATTCGGAGCTGACCGCCGGCGAGCTGCGCTCGCGCGGTTACTATCTGGGCTCGAACGTTTCCTACAACCTCAAGAAGCTGGTGGAGCTCGGTTTCATCAATCACCAGCGTTCGCGCATCGACCGCCGTTCCGTGCGTATCAGCCTCACTGACAAGGGCACGGAAGTCGCCGAAGTGGTGGCCAAGCTCTATGAGCGCCATATCGGCTCGATCGAGCAGGTCGGTGGCATCAATACCGAAGAATTCCAGCAGATGAACCGCGCACTGCAGCGCCTGGATCGCTTCTGGAACGACACCATCGCCTATCGCATGTGATCCGGCGGAGTTCTTCGCTGAGCCGTTGCGGCGCGGGAAGGACCTGTCATGAGCCGCGGCGGCAGCGATCGCGGCCAGATGTTGCAATCTCCAGTCGGGGCCGATGCGACCTGCCGCATCGGCTCTCTTTTTGTCTGGTCCGATGCATTCTTGTCGGCTATGGCCACGCTGCCGCCATATTCGGATGGTGTTGGCATAGATGAACTGGACCGGCCGAATGCGAGGGATTGCGCGGCGCGGGGGAACTCCGAAGCAAATAGCGCGCGGCGCAGAGATGCCGGATATGGTTGGCTGATTGTTAACGGTGCCACCCTAATATACCGGCAGCTTCGCCTGATCGGCGCAATGCAGGATAGATGTCAGGAATGCCCATGAACACGACCAGACGTTCCTTTCTCACCACGGCCGGAATGCTTGCAGTAACCGCCATGACCGGTAGCGCAAGCGCGCAGAATGTCGTGGACGAGATCCTGCAATCTTCGCGCCGTGGCAATTGGGACGACACGTTCGATGCCCGCGCCAGCGATGGCGGCAAGGTGGCCTCGACGCTTCCGATC
>Ga0182738_1007992_pt1 | contig 10597 bp, 9 predicted proteins | sample eDN5th30CBELigMG_FD_128876 | JGI IMG/M metagenome (GOLD analysis project Ga0182738, IMG submission 128876) | Enriched Miracle-Growth compost microbial communities from Emeryville, California, USA - eDNA 5th pass 30_C BE-Lig MG (version 2)... ... | reverse complement strand
TGAATGTTCAGGTGGGACTCAGCGTTCGGGAAGCGCCGAGCTTCGTTTCCAGCGGCAGTCGCGCCACGAGGAACCCAATGATCAGCAGATTGACGATATTGAAGACGACGCCGGTCGCGAACGCCGGGGCGTAGTAGCCGAAGTGATCGTAGAGCAATCCGGCGAGCCAGCTTCCCGCAGCCATGCCGCTCATGGATGCGAATAGCGTCAGCGGCATCCGCCATGACGCCTCGGTTGACGGGAAAATCTCTCTCACGGCAACGGAATAAGCCGGAATGATGCCGGCAAACCCCAGCCCGTACGCGGCGGCGATGGCGAACAGGGTGGCTTCGTCCTGCGTCACCGAAAAGCTGATGATGGCAAGTGCCTGACAGGTCGATCCGGCGAGTATCGTGCGCAATCCGCCGATGCGGTCGGCCAGCGCGCCCCAGGCTTGCCGTGCGACGAAGGCAGATGCGAGCATGACCGAGAGCATGGTGGCGCTACGTGCCGGTGAAATACCGACATCCGTGCAAAAAGCGACAAGGTGCGCTTGCGGTACCGCCATGGGGATGCAGCAAGAGAATCCCGCCGCGCAGAGCAGTACTTGGACCAGCCTCGGATTCATTCGGCCGATACGTTGGCTGTCGCGGGTCGCGTTTGGCGCAGACTGAGGCACGGCCGGCGCTGGAACGGGCTTGAGCAGCAACGTCGCGGGGAGGATTGCCGCAACCACCAAGGCCGCATAGGCCAGCATCAGCATCTGCCAGCCAATGCTCGAGATAGCGCGCTCGAAGATGGTAGGCCAAATGACCCCCGCGATGTACTGGCCCGACGAAATAAGGGCGATCGCTGTACCGCGGCGACGATCGAACCAGCGGCTGACATAGACGAGCAACGGCGGATAGACACCGCCGTTACCCAAAAAGCCCATCAAGGCTTGTCCGACAAAAAGAGCCCAGATCCAGCCGAGTGACGACAGCGCGAGTCCGCCGGCAACCATGCAGGCGCCGAATGCCACCGTCTTGCGCAGGCCGATGCGATCGGCGACCCACCCCATCAGGATGCCGCCCGAGCCGGTGCCGATCCAGACCGTTGCAACGACCAGCGCCACGACCGATCGCTCGGTGCCCAGCGACTCCTGGATCGGCTTCAGTCCGACAACGAGGAGCAACGGCGAGCCGAAGGAAATGGTCAAGATCGCGAGCACGAGCCACGCGGCTCGCCACGAGGCCTTGCTTTCAACACCAGGCTGCATCGCGCCGCCGCGGAGGTTCCCATCCATGGCGTTTCCTCATATCCGTTTCTTATCGGGTGGGCATCCGTATGGCCAAAACGAGCCGGTGAGACTTGTCCGGCGGGGCCTGCCATCAAAGGACGGCAGGCCCGCACCGCATTTACTTCTCGAGCCAGACCTGATCGAACCGCCAATTGTTGTAAATGCTGTTCTCACCGAGGACGAAGCCTTTGACGTAAGGTTGCCAACAGGTACCGGAGCGGTTGTGATAGAGAATCGGTCGCGCCACTTCTTCCGTTAGTATGCGTTCGATCTCCCAGACGATCTTTTTGCGCTTCTCGATATCCGTTTCCTGTGACTGCTCGTCGAGGAGCTTCTCGACGTGAGGCGTGCAATAGCCCGTATAGTTGGCTTCGGACTTGCACGAGTAGGCGCCCTTCAGCACGGCGTCCGGATCGTCGATGCCGACACCGGACGTGTTCAATCCGACGGCATAATTCTTCTTGGTGAGGCGGCTGTGCCAGATGGAGGATTCAACCAGTTCCATCGAGGCGTCGAAGTAGATCTTGTTGAGCTGGTCGACGAGGATGATGGCGGGATCCTTGTAGGTCGCGAAATCGCGCGTCGCCACTTTCACCGGCAAGCGATTGTTCGGACCATAGCCCAGGCTCTCCATGATCTTGCGTGCCTCGGCCTGCTGCTGGGCGACGTCGCCATAGCCGAGTAATTTCGAGCGCATCTCCGCCGGCATGCCCCACTGTCCCTCGGGACCGGGCATCATGTTGATCGCAACGGACGCCTTACCACCGGATACGATATCGATGTATGCCTGACGATCCAGCGCAAGCGCCATCGCGCGCCGGACTTCCGGCTTGTCGAATGGCGGCTGCTCGACATTGACAAGAATGTTGATCGGCACATTCGTCGGCGCCAGCTTGCACACGGCATCCGGTTTCTGCGTGGCCACATCCTTCATCAGAGGCACTGTGACGTCAGCAACGAACGTCATATCGAACTCGCCCGCGACAAAGGCCAGGATTCGTGTCGACCGGGTATGGACGATCTTCCACTCGATCCCGTCGAGATACGGCTTGCCTTTATCCCAGTAGTTCGGATTTCTCGCGAGCTTGATCGATTGGTTGCTCCTGAACTCGACGAACTTGAATGGGCCGGTGCCGACCGGTTTCGTGCGCATATCGCGCGCCGAGACATGGCATGGGTAGATCGGTGCTAGACCCGATGCGAGCATAGCCAAGAACGACGGCTGCTTCTTCGTCAATTGGAACGTCGCCGTCAGGTCGTCTTCGACCACGACCTCCTTCAGGTTCTCGTACCAGATCTTGCGCGGGCTGCGGCGAAAGCCGCTCTGGGGATCGAGCCCACTCGCCCGGTGGTAAGTGCAGCGCACGTCCTTCGCCGTGAACGGCTTGCCGTCGTGGAACGTCACCCCGCTGCGCAGCTTGAAGGTGAGCTTCGTCCCCGTCTCGTCCCATGCCCAACTCGTTGCCAGCTCGGGCACGATCGTGTCGAAGGTGTTCAGCGGCTTCATAGGATCGAAGCGCACGAGGTTGTTGAAGACCGCCATGAACGGCATGTTCGTGGCGATGGTCGATTCCTCTTGGATCGAGGCGCTCGGCGGCTGAGTGGTATTGTAGATGCGGAGTATGCCGCCCTGTTTCTGCGCCGCAGCGGGGCCCATGCCCATGGCCAGCAGCCCCCCAAACGCAGCAACAAGCCAGCGCGATCTCGCCGTCCGATGAAGCCTCATTGCGTTCCTCCTGTGAGTAGTCTTTTGAGAAGGCTAGCCCGGCAAGCCTCCTTTCGGAAACTGTTATCCATCAGCCAATCGCGTTCGCGCACCTGCTGCCCGGCTCCCGCAACCGTCACTTGCAGCATGCGTTCCGATCGTCCAGGTTGTGCGCCCGAACGCAAGGCCGAGAGAATGCTATGCCAGCCACGTATGCTGATCACCGCGCACAGTTGAAAGCGATCCTGCGCGGATGGGGTATGCCCGAGGACAATGCCGAAATCACCGCCGACGTGCTGGCATGGTCGGACCTGCACGGCGTGGACAGCCACGGCATTTCGATGATCCCGGGATACGACGTCTTACGCCGCAACGGCCGCGTGCGCATAGACGCCCGGCCTCGGATCGTCTCGCAAACGCCGGTATCGGTCGTTGTCGACGGTGGCGGCGGCCTCGGCCACGTTCCGGCGCATTTCGCCATGACCGCGGCGATTGAGAAAGCGAAGACCGTCGGCATGGCAGCCGCGGTCGTACGTGCCTCGGCGCATTTCGGCGCAGCCGGATACTACACGCTGATGGCGGCGAAAGCGGGCCTCGTCGGCATGGCCTGCACGTCGGCCTCGGGTATTCAGGTGGCGCCCACGTTCGGCAAGCAGTCACGGCTCGGGACCGATCCCTGGTCGTTCGCGGCGCCCAGCGCCGAAGGCCCACCATTTCTGCTCGACATGGCGACGACGACGGTCGCTGCCGGCCGCATCCGCAATAAAGCGAACGAGAACCTTCCCACCCCCGACGGCTGGGTGCTGGACCGCGCGGGCCATCCCTCCAACGATCCGCTGGTGGCCAAGGAGAAGGGCGGGTCTCTGACCTCGCTCGGCGGCTCGCCGGAGAATTCGAGCTACAAGGGCTACGGCCTCGCGGTGATGGTGAATATCCTCGCATCCTGTCTGTCGGGCGCGACGCTGATTACCGATCCCGAGCACACGAAAAAGCCGATCGGCATGGACATCGGGCACTTCTTCATGGCGATCGATCCTGCCATCTTCCGGGGCGCGGGAGATTTCGAGGCCGACGTGGCAACATTTCTGGGAGCCCTCAGGGCAACGACGCCGATCGACCCAGCGCAGCCGGTGATGGTGGCCGGCGATCCGCAATGGAAACTGGCCGAGCAGCGCCTGCGCGACGGTATTCCCGTCGGCCCGGGTCTGATGGCGCAGGTCCGACAGATCGCGCAGGCCGCCGCGGCGCCTTGGCTGCTCGACTGACGCGCCTGGTGCCCCAGACGCGCCATTCGATCACGGCCGCCAGCCGAGCCAATCGCATATCGCCTCGCCCATGATCAGCCGTTTGTCATCTTCCGGGATCCAATCGATTTCCTGGAAGTGCCCGACACATTCCGTCCAGGAGCACGGCATCTTGGTAATGTCGGTGCCCCAGAAAAGCCGGCGCGGGCCGAAGGCGTCATACATGGCGCGATAGTGCGGATGCAGGCTTTTGAACGGATAGGCATCGTCGGCATAGAACGGCCCGCCGGTCAACTTCACAGCGACGTTCGGCAACTTCGCGAGTGCGGTCAGCTCCTGCATTTTGGGGAAAGCCTCATTGCCCTTGGCACCGCGAAGCGCGCCCATGTGATCGACCATCAACTTCAAGCCCGGATGCCGCATCGCGATCTCGCCGAGTTGCGGCAGCCAATCGCCGGCCAGCAATGCCAGCGGCGTGCCCGCTTTCTCGGCGGCGGGCCAAAGCCAATCCAAGGTGCCATCGATCGGCCATGTCTTGTTGTGCGGCTTGTTGAAGTAAAGGCGATAGCCGAGCATGCCCGGCCGCTTCTTCCAGGCGGCGATCAGCGATGGACTGTCGGGCCTGTCCACCGGTGGGTACCCGAGGATGGCGAAGCGCTTCGGATAAGCCTCGACCGCCTCGACCGCCTGATCGTTGGAGTCGGGGTCCCAACTCGCGGGTGGATGCAGGATGGAGCCATCGACGCCGGCCTTGTCCATCTCAGCGATCGCCTCTTCGACAAGGAACGGGCGCGTCAGGTGTGGCGGCGATGCAGTACCTTTGCGCCAAAGGTGAACCTGTGCGTCAATGATGGGCATTGGGGGCTCCGTTTCTTTATTCCGCGTGAATACCGAGTTCCCATTCGGTCACGGGAGCAGGGCCTATGTCCAGCCACGATGTCGATGGTTGAAGATCGGAGATGACCTATGGCGAGCCACACGACGGGTGACGGCGGCATACCGGCTCGGGATGCCAGCGAGAGAGGCCTGAAGCGGGTCATGACGCTCGGCGGCCACTACGGGACGCGCAACTACACTGTCAAAGACCTGCGTGACCAGAAGGGCAAGCGCGTGCTGGCCGAAACGCTGCCGTTCTCGCCGGAGGAGGCGGCGGCTGCCGAGGAAGCCGGCATCGATACGATGAAGGTGCGCTTCGATCCGAAGTCGCCGCAGTCGGCCGCAGATATCCGTCGCGCAGCTCCCAACACCTTCATGGCGTTTTCAGTGCCGCTGATCGCCGCCGCAAGTCCGACGGAGGCCGTGCGGCTCGGCTATGACGCGATGGCGATCGGCGCCGATGCCATCATGTGCCAGTGGAGTCCCCGTTTCATCGAGGCGGCGGCGGAAGCGGGCATCCCCGTGCAGGGGCACGCCGGCCTCGTGCCGCGGAAAAGCACGTGGACCGGTGGACTGCGAGCGGTTGGCAAGACGCTGGAGGAAGCGATGCAGGTGTACCGCGATATCAAGGCTCTCGAGAATGCCGGTGCCTATGCGGTCGAGGTCGAGGTGATCCCAGAGGAACTTCTTCGCGAGATCAGCAAACGCACAAGTTTGCTCACGTCATCGATCGGCGGCGGGAGCGGCGGTGACATTCAATTCCTGTTTGCCGACGACATCCTCGGGAACAATCCGCCGCCCTATCCGCGGCATTCGAAGCAGTATCGTAATTTCTACAAGATGAAGCAGGAGATGCAGCGCGAGCGCGTCGCGGGTTTCAAGGAGTTCGTCGACGAAGTGCGCAGCGGCGCATTCCCCGACGCCGAGCGCGTGATCAAGGCGCCGGGCCATCTGATCGCCGAGTTCCTCATCGCTGCGGATAAGGAAACTTAACCGATCGCCTTCATGGCGCCCGCACCTCCTCGATCGTGGCCGGTGGTCCCAACGCTTCGCCCCCTACCTTTCCCACTCCTCGCCCCAGATCTGGACGACGTGGCCTGGCGAAATCTCCTTGTAGAGGCGCTCGGGGGGCACGTAGTCGGCGGGACGCACCGGGCTCTTGATCTCGTCGTTGGAGACGCCGCGGCTGATCGCGCGCCGGGATGGATCGGGAACAGGCACGGCCGCCATCAGCTTTTTCGTGTAGGGGTGCTGGGGGTTGCCGAAGATCGCGGCGCGCGGCCCGATCTCCACGATCTCGCCCAGATACATCACGGCCACGCGATGGCTGACGCGCTCGACAACGGCAATGTCGTGCGAAATGAAAAGATAGGCGAGACCCAGGCTCGCCTGCAGGTCGAGCATCAGGTTGATGACCTGCGCCTTGATCGAAACATCGAGCGCGGAAACCGCCTCATCGGCGACGATCAGCTTGGGTCCAAGCGCCAGCGCGCGGGCGATGCAGATTCGCTGGCGCTGACCGCCCGAAAACTCGTGCGGATAGCGATTTGCCATCTCGGGCTTGAGCCCCACCTGCAGCAAAAGATCACCCACCCGATCGTGCGCTTCAGCCTTGGTCGCAAGACCCAGCGCATAGAGCGGCTCGGCAATGGCGCCTCCAGCTTGAATGCGCGGATTGAGACTCGCGAACGGATCCTGGAAAATGATCTGCATCCGCTTTCGCATCTCGCGCAGCTCGGCGTAGCTCATGTGCGTGACGTCTTCGCCATCGACAACGATCGTGCCGCTATCGGGATCGACAAGACGAAGAATGGAGCGCCCCGTCGTCGACTTGCCGCAACCGGATTCGCCGACGAGCGCGAGCGTTTCGCCGACATTGACGCTGAATGACACATTCTCGACGGCGTGCACGCGCCCTTTCACGTTGCCGAAAAGGCCAGATCGGATTTCGAAACGTGTCGTCAGATTAGCGACTTCGAGCACTGGCCGTTCCGCGATCTTCACCGTGTCAGCTGCCTCGGTCGGCTCGTCCGATTGACCCGTCGTCTTGTCGACGACGGGAAACCGCATCGGACGGGGGCGCCCTTCCATCGATCCGAGCACCGGGACCGCGGAAAGCAGGGCGCGCGTATAAGGATGCTTGGCCTTTGCGAAAATCTCTGCCGTCGTGCCCGATTCCACGATGTTGCCTTCGAACATCACGATCGTTCGATCGGAGATTTCGGCCACCACACCCATGTCATGGGTAATGAAGAGGACGGCCATGCCCTCCTCTTTCTGCAGCTCCTTGAGGAGCTCCAGAATCTGCGCCTGGATCGTCACGTCGAGTGCCGTCGTCGGCTCGTCTGCTATCAGGAGCTTCGGCTTGCAGGCGAGCGCCATCGCTATCATCACTCGCTGGCGCATTCCGCCCGAGAAATTATGCGGATACTCGTGAACGCGGGTTTTCGCTGCGGGAATGCGAACACGCTCGAGCAAGCGAACCGTCTCGGCCTCGGCTTCCTCGCGCGTCATGTTGCGGTGACAGCGTAGCGACTCAGCGATCTGGAATCCGACGGTCAATACCGGATTGAGACACGTCATCGGCTCTTGAAAGATCATCGCGATCTCGTTGCCGCGTATCCTCCGCATGTCTTCGGGGGGAAGCGACAGAAGCTCCCGGCCCTGCAGGGATACACTGCCTTCGATGCGTCCGTTCATATCCGGAATGAGGCGCATGATCGACAACGCCGTCACGCTCTTGCCGGAGCCCGATTCTCCGACGACCGCGAGCGTTTCGCCCGGCATGACATCGAACGAAATCCCATGAACGACCGGTGTCCACGTTCGATAGCGCAGAAACGATGTGGTCAACCCCGAGACGGAGAGCAATGGAGCGTTGCCCGCTGCCCGTTGCGGCTCGGCGTTCCCGTCGGCGGTTGGAGCAAGTGACGTCTGTGCATTCACGGACAATTCTCCCAGCCGGTTGCGCAGCGCGCACGCGCCGTCGACTCCGTTCCAATCCCTATCCGGCCCATGTCGAGGCATCCCCCTCCGCCAGGGTCCGGAGAGCGGACATTATAATCATGACTATTGTCGTCAAGATTTAATTCTGGGACGCCATGCTCGATGGTGAAGACGTGAGCCAGGCAAATTGCGCTCACGATGCGGCGAGGGCCGCAAACTGATCGCCGAGCCTTCTTGCGGCAAGCCCCGTCCCGATCATGCTCCGCCCCTCCGTCAATATGCCGGCCTGTTCCATGAGAGCGACGCTGTCGCTTCGCCGCGCGGCCCTGACGAGCAGCACCGTGTGCCATTCCTCATCGGATATGTGAAGGCTGCAAGTCCGGCAGCCGGGTGGCATGAAGGCAAAGTCGCTCTTGCGCGCTGTGCGGATGGCATAGATCAAATCAATCGCACAGCTCAGAATGAGTGTACCGCTATCCTCGCCAAGCTCACTGACAATGAGTGCATGCGCGCTGCCAATGTCGTTGCCGCCATCGCAGAAAAGGCTCACGCAGAGCGTCCTGAAGAGCCGAAGGAACAGATCGTCGGCCCAATCGAGCCCCAGGTCTTCCGTGCGGGGCAAGCCGTTGGTGCGGTGAAAACAGGTGTCCTCGACCGGCTGGCCGTCGGACGCCACGACCTGGAGATGGCGGCGTACATTCATCGTGAAACGCAGTCCGTGCTTTCATCGCTTCGACGCCCCTCGCGGGCAGGTTCGGAGACATGCCTATTCATTACGAAAAAAGTCAAGATTTAACTGATGCGGTACATATGGCGACCTAAAAAGGCTCAAGGTGCCAAGGCGGGGCATGTCCTTATTGGCCGAAAAAACCCGATCAACGTGCCACCGGTTGTCGATGATCCGAGCCTACGCCTGAAGGCCCGCGACCGGCACGGGCTCCGTTTCTTCGAAAGCGACGCGTGGCCATTCGACCTCGCTCAAACCGATGGGGCCGAACGGCGAGACGAGCGTGCCTGAGACCAACCCGGCCAGAAGCGTCGGCATCGGCGGCACTCTGGCAACGGTCGCCACCAATCCGTCGCGCAGCCACGGGATCAAATAGCTATCCGACTGGTAAAATGGCGTAAGCGCACGCGAGGCAAGCTGAAAGAAGCGGACGTGGAGGCGTCGGCTCCGCGCATAAGCAGCACAAACAGCGCTGAGCGATCCGCCGCCGGCGATCGCATGGGCCAGCGCACGGGCATCCAGCAGCGCCATATTTGCCCCCTGCCCCAACTGCGGGCTCGTCGCATGCGCACTGTCGCCGACGTGGATTACCCGTCCCGAGTAAGGCCGGCGTAGCGTCAAATGCCAGTATTCGGCAACCGCCAGATCGGAAAAGCTCTCGATTTGATCGAGTAGCGGCGCTGTCGCCGGCCACAGGTCGAGAACGCGCGACTTCCAGACGGAGAGGCCAGCCTCACGGACAGATGGCACGTCGGCGGTCTTCACACTCCAAAAAAATGCGCATGTCCGAGGTGCATCCGGTGCGACCCGACCGGACGGCATGACGCCGATCATCACACTCGCCCGCTCATACCGCTGCTCGAGCCGATCGGATGCAAATCCGGTATCCGGCAATCGCAGCGTTGCCCAGAACGCACCATATGCGAACGCTCGCGGCGTTGCGGCCGGATCGTTCCGATCCCGCAGCGGTGTACGCACACCGGCTGCGTCAACAACCAGATCGAATGCGGCGCCGACGCGGTTGCCCTCGCGATCGATCAGTGAAATCTCGCTATCCGATACGTCCGTGCGCGCGATCTCTTGCGCGGTCTCGATTGGGATGCCCGCCGTGCGGACCGCATCGTAAAGAACCTGAAACAAAGCCGATCGATTGACGCCAAGCCCGAAGCGCGTACCCCGATACGTCACATCGAGAATTTTGCGGCCGGACCTCGCATCGTATCCCAGCAATCCCGAGAGCGGCTGGCCGAGTTGCAGCACCGCATCGAGCAGGCCGAGGTCGTGCAGCACGGTCATGCCGGTCGGCTGCAACATCAATCCGGAACCGACCGGTTGAGCTTTCCCGAAGCGCTCGAAAACAGTGACGGCATGCCCGAGCCGGGAGAGATATACCGCCGACGCCAACCCGGCGATACCCGCCCCGACGATCGCGACGCGCGCTGCGCGAGGGACGTCTCGGAAGGCCGTCACGCGAAAAGGCCGTGCAGGAACGGAACCGCGGGATCGAGAACGAACAGGGAATCGAGCGGCAGGCCGGCACCGTCGTCTGACAGCTTGAGGGCAATCGATCCACGCAGGTCCGCATAGGCCGGATCACCGACCGGAGCGGCGAGCGACAGTCCGTCGAGCGCACCGCACAGGATCACGGTCAGAAACCGCGGATCGCGCGTCGACGCTGACGCGTGGCGGGGCATGAGGCTCCACATTACCAAGCTGGCGGCTCCGGCTTGCAGGAAGTACCGCCGGAAGGGGGAATTCGTCATGTACAATGCAATGTGGGTTGCCAAGCGCTTCATGGCCCTGCCTCATCGTGCTTTGAAGAGATTGGGGGCCGATCCCGA
>Ga0182738_1007991_pt1 | contig 10600 bp, 15 predicted proteins | sample eDN5th30CBELigMG_FD_128876 | JGI IMG/M metagenome (GOLD analysis project Ga0182738, IMG submission 128876) | Enriched Miracle-Growth compost microbial communities from Emeryville, California, USA - eDNA 5th pass 30_C BE-Lig MG (version 2)... ... | reverse complement strand
CCCCAGTTCTTGTAGCCGGCACCTCAACCGCGCGTTTTCTTCACGCAACGCATCCAGCTCCGCCGCTTCCTTCATCTGCTTTGCGTCTAACTCCGCCAACGCTTTCCACAACCCCGACGGACGCGCGGTATAAGTCATGACGCCGCCAATCTCCGCCGCGACCGGGCCGACAACCCATCAGCCAACGACACCGGTTCAACCGGATCCTGATGGGCTACAGACGGGCCACCCGAAAGCCACTGCTCAATATGGGCGTCGGTCATCACCCACACACTCCGCGACAGCTGCTTCCCCGGAATCTCGCCCTTCTTGAGTCGGCGCTTCATCCACCGAACCCGGTCCTTCATGTGAGGCAGGTACTTATCCGCTACCTGCTCCACGGGGTATGCCTCGATCATTTGGTTCCCCCTTTCGGTTTCGACTCGTACAAAGGCTTTTTCGGACGCGGGAAATGCTGAACCTGCGGCCTCGGGCGTGATCGACTCCATCACGCCGCGCCAATCACGCCGACGTTCCACCAGGGATCAACACGCTTTCCGTTTCCCCGGTTGTAGAAGATGATCATTGCGTGCGCAAAGCACTGCGAGCCAGGGTTTCCGGTGGTATCGCGCCACCGTCGCGCTTCGCGGCGAAGATCAACGATCCCCGTCTTCTTCAGGCGCATCACAAGCTTGTCTTCGTCGATGCTGTCGCCGTAGCGATCTTTGATCAGGGCGAGTGCGGCGATCGGGTCGCGCTGAAAACCGTCATACCCGTACGCGTCTCGAATCACCCTGAGTGAGAATGCGAGCGACCCTGGCCCGGACTTGTTGTATGTGTTAATCAGGGCTGTGACGCAACTGATCTCTTCGAGCTCCTTGCTGGGTCCGATGACAAGGCCTGTCGCGCGGGCGATTCGGTCAATGTCTGTTTCAACTGGACGGCCGGCTGTCAGAGCCACTTTGAACTTTGACATCGGGGTTTGCGCCTTGACCGAGTTGAGCCTCAGGAATAGGTCGGCCTCGTCGGCCGCGGTGAGTCCGTCGTAGATGTGGCACTGCACCTGCTGGTCGCTGCCGAGCCATTGAATTGCGGCTGCCCGTCGGTGTTGCCCGTCGACGACGTAGTACCAGCCGTCGCGGCGGGAGACGTGGAGCATTCCCATGACATCTGGGTTGAATTCGGCTGTGAGTCGATCGACCCACGCCTGGTTTAGTGCTCGTTGCGCGACGGGGCTGATTTTCATCTCGTCGAGGCGGACCCAGCCGATCCGCGATGTGAATTCGATGCGTTCAGGCTTGGACATGGCGGTTGATCTCCTTGAGGTGCTTGTTGATCAGTGCCCATGAGTCGCGGGCTTGTTTGGTGAGTTCGGCGAGGTCGTCTGGTGCGACAGCTCCGGCGGTGATCCATTTGATGTTTTCTGCGGATGCTGCGAGGGTGCCGGTGATTTCGGCAAGGAATTCGGTGGGCGTGTTTTTGAACGGCCACTTTGGCGCGGGTGGCGGCTGCATGTCGGCGTCGATGAGCGGATCATCCGCGTTGATCGGTTCCTTGCGCTGAGCTTTGGCTTTCGCCTTCCGCGCCACGTTGGCGCGCGACAGGTTTCCCTCAGCCCTCGCTTCGGCGAGAGCTTCCTCGAACGCCTCATCCGAAACGTTGTCGGTCATGCCGTATATGCCGGTGCCGGGATCGTTACCACCGCCATGCAGCTCTGCGCGGGTGGCGAGATCGTGCGGAGAAATCAAATCACTCTTAGATGATCCTGATTTACGGTCCCCGCCAACTCCAGCCACCTCCCCCCGCTCTTGCCCTTCACGAATCGCAACACCAAGGCCACGTTCGGCGCGGCGCACGAACTCGTCGGCGTGCAGTCGCATGTCCTTGCCCATCCGCAGCTGCTTGACGATTTCCTGAATGGTCGCGGCCTTCCGCTTCGCCTCGGCGATACCCGGAAGATCCTGCGCCGCAATCGCAACCAGCAACCCAGCATGCGAATGCACCAACAACTCGGTGACGTGATCCACCTGCTGCTCAGGCGTCATCCGCGACATCGCGGCCAACTTCTCGTCCCGCGACGGCGGCAGAACATCGAGCACCCGGCCGGCGTTGCGCTCCCGGCGGCGGCTGGTAGGTGGCTCCTCCACCACCTCGCCCTCAATCACAGTCACGACTCCTCCTTCTCCCGCATCGCATTTCGGAGGATCGTCAACTGATCAATCAAGCCGGTCAGCTCCTCAACATCCAAAAGAATGTCCCCGTCACTGCGGTAACCGTCACCAACATTCAGGTAAAGCAACTCAGTCCCGTCGTCGCCCACACCCAACCCGACAGTCACACCGCCGCAAGGATTCTTGATCAGACGCCGAGGATCGGAATAGAACGAGAAGCGACAAAATGGGGAAGTCACGCCGCCACCTCCCGCGCGATCCATCAGAAACGGCATCCCCGCCTGCGTGATCGTTGTGAGGTCTTCGCTTGCGACGCTGCGGTTCTCATCCGCGTGCGCAGCTTCAGCCGCGCGATGCAGATGCGAGAGGTCCGTCATATCGAGTGCGACGATGTACACCTGGCCGTCACGCCCTGCCACCGTGGCGTACACGCCTTCACCGGGCACTGGCTCGTAGCAGTACACGGTGCCGTCCAGCACATTCGCCTGCCTTGCGGTGTCCTTACTGAAAGTCGTCATGGCTACACCAGCACCCCGGCGAGCTTCCGAATTGCCTGCGCCCCAGGAGGTGTCACATACAAGGTCTGTCTGACCTGATTGTTGTGATGACGGGGAGCGTTGTGCTGCGGGATTAGACGGAAGTGGTGTTTCCAGTCGGCATAGGCCCGCCACTCGTACTCATCCACCAGCTTCCCGGCCTTCCGTGAGAATCGGCGGCCGATGAACTTGCGGTAGATGCGCTTCTTCTCGACCAGCAGTTCCCGCAGCTCGGTTTCCTTCATGTTGATCTGGTTTGCGAGGGTGCGGAATGTCAGGCAGTCGTCGGGGGACACGAAGTCATCGACGTACTCAGCTTTCGGTTCCAGCTCGCGCGCATAGGCTTCAGCGGCCTCGCGGGCTTCGACTTCACGCGCGTAGGCGCGGAGCGCTTCGGGGAGCGTCTTGGGCACCTGAGCGTCGAGGGAGTAGCTGCCGGTCTTGCGGATTGCAGGCAGCACCTCGCCGGTGATCCAGCGGCGAAACTTGACGGCCTCTGGCTTGTCGGAGCGGATGACGACCTCGTACATGCCCGACTCGGACACGATGGTCGCCTGCTGCGTACGACCGAGGCTGTCGGAGATGGGGTACGTCTGGCGTACCCCATCGTCGAGACGATCGGTGATTTGCGACGCACCGCGCGCCATCCCGAGGACCTTGCACAGGTCTGCCAGGACGAACCACGGGTCGCCGTCGATCACCACGACACGGACCGCTGCGTCACCGTAAGCGAACGGCACCAGCGCGGTGTTGGCACCGTTGGTATGATCAAGTTCTGACATTCCTTCTTCCTTTGGTTGTCGGTTGAACCCCCGCCCCGGCAGGCGGGGGTTTTCTTATGCGGCGGGTTAGGCGACCCGCTTCGGCCGGGTCTTGCGGGGATCGTCGAAGAGGTCGTGGAACTCCAGGTCCCACGTGTCGAGCAGTGCGTTAACAAAGTCGGGTCCGGGACGCGCGTGTCCGTTCATGACACGCCATACCGTGCTCTTGTTGACCTTCATGTCGCGGGCGAGTGCCGCGTAGTCGGGTATTCCACGCTTCTTCATCTCCCGTTTGACGCGCCCCGTCTTGATCGCGAAACCGCGAGTCATGGCGTCCTCCAGGTTTGAGTTTCTGATTGGGAACCGGTTTCCGTCCGGCAACTCAGAATGTACCCCTTGGGTTGCCGACACGCAACCCGTTTCCGTCCGGCAACTTTGCGCGGATTTTTCAGAGGCCGTCTCCGCTAGATGTGGCGGATGACGTGCCGAACTACAACCGTGGGATTTTGACGCAACCCCAGTTGCCTCCGCGCAACCAGTAGGGTTGCGGCAACAATGCGTCTACGCTGCTGATATGCCCAACGAAGAGTTGATGAAGTGGATCGACAAACGCATCGCCGAAGCCAACACAACCGCCGCGTCCATAGCTGACAAGGCGGGCATCAACAAGTCCACGATCACCAAGTGGCGCGGCGGCTCGCAGCCGCGCCCAGGGGACCTGCGGATGGTCGCGAATGCGCTGGGAGCACCTGTGCTAGAGGCGTTCCTAGTGGCCGGCTACCTCAAGCCGGGAGATACCCGCAAGGTCGTTCAGGTAGATCGACCGCTTGACCAGAGGTCCGACGAGGAGCTGGTCGCAGAAGTAAACCGCCGATTAAAGGAGGCACGAGATGTCATGGAAGCTCAGACGGAGAAGAGAACACCGCGCGAAGCGCGTCAAGACAAGGAGGAAGACCTAGGCGCCAGGTCCGGCGAGTCGCCGCAACCGCGCCAGCCTAGGGCCAGCGAAACAGGCCCTGCGATCCACGCCCACATCGCCAGGAGCGTCCGGGCGCGTCAACGCCGCAAGGACTAGGCGCGCCCGGTCCAGCGACCACATTGTTGGCGGGCACTCATCCATCGCGTTCAAAATCCGCACCAACAGAGTGTCGAGATCGTCATCAAACATGGGCTGCACCTACCGAAATCACCAGCACCGGTCACCCCTCGCAACCGGATGCGTAGACGCTAACGGATCGTTGCCAAGATCGACACACGAAGCCCACAAATGGGAATATCACGATTAGATAACCGACAGTGCGTCACGTTTGCCAGCCCCTCACCAGAAAGCGCACACATCCATGAACAACAACACCAACGCAGTCTCGCTGGGAAAAGTGATGGCCGCCGCGCTCGGCGTCCTCGTCCTTGTCGCCCTCGTCTCCGCCCGTGGCGACAAGGACGACGACGCCACAACGCAACCCGCCACAACGTCAACCACCACCACAGCGCGCGTGAACCCGTATCGGACCATCCCCGGCGACGGCTACCACAACATGGGCGGCGCCGACGGATACGACTGGGGCACCTACACCGCCACCATCCCGCCCAGCTCCCCCGGCTGCACCTGGGCCATCGTCAGCGTCTCCGAGTATCGCGGCGGCGAAACACTCCGCGAAGGTGAAGCATCATCCGGCACCGTCCGCGCGAACATCCAACCCGACGGGGTGGCGTCGTGGACCGGCACCATCAACGGCGACCACCGCATCATGTTCCGCACAAGCGGCTGCGGAGCCTGGACTATGACCGAGTGAGGTCCGCAAACACAAAAAGGCGCCCTACCAGGATCTAGATCCCCTGGTAGGGCGCATCTGGGTCTTAAAAGTCCCCCAACAATCCGTCCATAAACTCCGCCGCCACCCGCGAACTCGTCCGATCCACATCCGTGTACGTGTCCACCGTGATCTGAATCGACTCATGACCCAGCTGGCGAGACACAATCGTCACCGGTGTCCCGCCCGTTAGCTGCCACGACGCATACGTGTGCCGCAAATCGTGCGGAGTAGGCCGCGGAACCAGACCAGCCTTCTCCACAGCCGGATTCCACACCCTACGCAGAAACCCCGGATACCTGACCGGTCCACCATCGGTATTGACGAAAACAAACTCGTTCGACAAGTCCAGCCGCTCCAACAGCCTGGCCGGCACATCCACCGTGCGGCGGGACCGTTTCGTCTTCGGCGGCCCCAACACATACCCGGCCGACGAGTACTTCCACGCCTGCCGCACCCTGATCGTGGACGTCTCCAAATCCACATGCTTAGGCTGCAGGGCCGATACCTCACCCCACCGCAAACCGGTCGACACCATGAACTGAACCATCAGCTTCCAGTGCGGGGTAACCGCGTCGCGGAGCCGGTCGAACTCGGCGTGGGTGAGCATGCGGATCTCGTCGTCGTCCTCAGCGTCTCCGCGGGGAAGGCGGCGGCCCGACGCAGGGTTGGTGGACAAGTATCGGGGGACGGCGGCGTTCAGTGCCCCCGATAGGAACCCGTATTTGTTGCGGAGGGTTTTCGGGGCGTGCCCGTTGCCGTCGCGGCCGCCGGTGGTTTCCATGACCTTCACCCAGCGGGCGATGTCCTCTTCGGAGAGCTTCGACAAGGGGATGTCGCCGAGGTTCGGTTTGATGTCGTTGGCAAGGTACTGCTCGTACTTGTCGATCGTGTACTGCTCGACGCCGGTGAGGTGGTCGATGTGGTGCCGGATCCATTCGGCGACGGTCAGCTCGGACTTGGTTCCTCGCGGTGTGGGGTTGATGCCGTGCATCTCCAGGGCGCGTGCAGCACCGTGAGCGTCCACTGCGGCGGCGAAGGCGTCTGCTGCTTTGCGATTGTCGAAGGTGAGTGCGCCTTGTGCGCTTCCTCTGCCGCCGAACCGGTAGGAGACCAGGTAGGCGGTGGTTCCGTCTTTGCGGACCCGTTCACGCACTGATGCCATACCCGGATTCTATCCGTTGTGATGTCATCGGTGCTGTCAGATTCTGGGCGATTCGCTGACCTGCGGTTTTGGGTGGAGCTAAGGGGATTCGAACCCCTTCGTATCGTGGGGAAATGGGCGTTTACCTGCGAAAAAACACCCGTGTGGTTCTGTTCCGACCTTTTTAGACCTGTAGCGACCTGGGAAAACCTGGAGCCGTGTTGTCAGTGACAACACGGACAACACGGTCCCCTGAATAGACATGAAGAAAGCCGCCCCCTTGCACCGGAGAGTGTGCAAGGGGGCGGCTTGCCTTCACAATCCGAAGATTAAGCCAGGACGTAAACCAGCAGCGCGACGATCATCCCCGCCACGACCGCCAGCCACACCGACCGCCACAACTCCAACTGCGGATCACTCACCAGACGACTCATCCCAATAACGGTTCACCAAACCATCTGTGACATACCCCGCCTGACCTATAGGTGTGATCACAGTCGTAGCACCCAAGTCCATGCGGTCGCCGTCGATGCGTTCCAACCCGACGACCACCACATAGTGGGCCACCTGCCAACCGTCGCCCATCGCGTCCAGGCTGGCTTGGATCGCGCCGCGAACAGGATCAGCAGACATCACGACGAACCCACGCCTTGATCGCGTCCCACAGGAATCCCACCGTCACACCGTGATCGAGGAACGTACACACACGAATGTTCACGTCACACCCCCCGCACAACGCTCATGCGCTCAGGCTCAATGGACAACCGCGAATGCGCGCCGCAGCTGGTGCAGCGGCGCATCGTGTAGGTCAGCACGTTCGCCACATATCGGCGCGGAATCAACACGGTTTCACTGCCGCACCGGTTACACACCGTCAGCTTGTCCTCGCCGTCCACAAACAGCGCCGGATGATTCTTGATGTGCGGCCTCAGGAAGTCGTACAACCCCTGCGTGGCAATGACGTCACCAGCACAGTAGGCGATGAGACGTTCCCGGTCCACGGCGCTCTTCTCCGTCACGGCGCGTTCCATCGCAAACCGGTCGTAGCGATCAGTTTTCGCAGACAGCCCGACGATCTGGCAGAACGCATCCAACCCTTTGAACGGCGCCCCGGATTTGAACTCACGGCGCAACACCTTCAGCGTGTCCACCGTTTTGAACGGCGGCAGCGGCGGCAACCCAGCCTCGATGTGCAGGTCGCCTTTCAGCCACGGCACATCCGCCTCGTCGATGTAGTGCCCGACAACAATGTCAGCCTGTGACAGCAGATTATGCACGCGCCGCAGGAACCGTTTGCGGCCACCACTGTCCCATTCCGCGAGTTGAATGACCTCGGCGTCGTGGTACCACTTGGCGCACACGATCGTGGTGCGCGGCATTCGGGTCACCGTCTCGTACTGCACATACCGGTTCTTCAGGTCGCCCCTGTCCCACCAGTACTGTTCGGTGATGCCGGGGAGCCGTTCGACGTCGAGGATCAGAATTTTGTTGCGCACACCCTCGGATATGCGGACCTGACGTAGGTCGCTAGTCAGGGACATGATGGTTCCTCGCGTGGTGCCGCCACGATTGCGGATTCATGTCGGGCATGCCGTGTTTGATGAGTACTCGCAGCACGTCGGTGAACTGAACCTCACCGCGTTTGGCGGACTCCACCGCCGTGTTTATCTCTGCGCGTTCCTGTTTCGACCGGGCGCCCGCCCAGTCGCATGCGGGGCATGTGCGGGGTTGCAGGCCCGCGAGATCGGCCAGTAGTGACATTCGTGCGCCCTTCTTTCCTGGTGGTTACCGGTCGCGGCGTTTGTCGCCTTCGATTCGTTCCAGTCGTTCTGTTCGCAGCTCCTCCCGCAGTCCGCTGATGTCGCGTTGGATCTGTTTGAAGCCGTCGCGCACCAGATCGCGTATCTCGTCGAGGTCGTCACGCATGTTGGTGTTATGGGTGTTGACGGTCTGCTCGTGAATCTCATAGGTTTTCGCGTCGATCTGGCGTGCGCGCTCCCGGCCTTTGCGCTGTCCCCGAACGGTGAGTACGCCGACGATCCCTGTTCCGATGGCGGCGATGGTGGAGGGCAGTCCGATGATGAGCAGTCCTATCAGGTCGATACCGTCGTCAGGCTGGTACGCGGCGTCCACCGCTTCGCGCACCGATTCCCAGATCATGCGGTGGTGACCGCTCTAGTGGCCGACGCCGTTCCGGGGTTTCCGCGGCGTTCGGCGCCGATCGACATCAGCAGTGATACGACGGCCGCGCCGCCGGACACGGACAGCACCGATATCCAGTCGGTGGTCATCAGGTCGACTGCCCCGGCGCCGAGGGTGGCGATCGCGGTTTGGGCGAATGTGCGTATGGCCCGCTCGGCGGCGTCGATCCAGAATGAACGTGTCAGCATGGGTGCCTCCTATGTGCGTAGGTAGTCGATGGCGGGCTGGGGGTTGTAGTCCACGTGCGGGCCGGTGCGTTTCGCGAAGAACATGCCGGCGTCGAGGATCGCCCGGGTGATCGCGATCGTTTCCGGCAGCGGGGCTTGCGCGAGTTCGATCACTTGGGCCAGCAGTGAATCGGGGCCGGTGAACAGGTCGAGGTCGCGCACGATCTGCCAGATGGCGTTTCGGACCTCTTGTGTGTCGCCGGGTTCGGTGCAGGCGTACAGGTCGCCTTGGTGGGCGTAGTCGCGCCACCAGTCGGGGGTGTTGCGCATGCCGTTGGAGGACACGCCCTGGGTGTTGGATGGGGCCATTGGGGAGCCGCCGTGATCAGCCCACACGTGTCCGAGTTCGCGGTTCGGGTTGCCCCACGTGACCGCTTTACGCACATGGGGTTTCATCCATCGCAGGGAGCCGTCTTCGGGTGCGATGTGGTTCATCCACAGCTCCGAGAGGACCCCCGCGCCTTGCGAATAGCCCGCCAGTGCGGTCCCGTGGGTTTCGATGCGTTCGCGCCACCGGTTGGCCTGGTTGTGCGCCTCGGTGATTCCTGCGGTGATGGATCGGCCCATCGGGAACGGTGCGGCGGGGTATCCGATGGGTTGCCACAGGTATTGGTCTTCGACGGCGCGTGCGGTGTCGGCGTCGGGGCCGACCCACCAGGGCACGCCGGTGCCGCACACGGTGAACAGGACTGGCCGGGTGTCGATGACGGGCCGGGATAGATACCCCATGACGTACTTGGTTTCGGCGTTGATAATCCCGGGGATGTAGAGCCCGTCGCGCAGCTGCCCAGCCGTGTTGTACCGGGATTGCATCTCGGCGACGACCGCGGTCATGGCCTCGTCGTAGAACTCGGTGTCGGCCAGCGTCGCGGCGTAGGAGAACTTGCGCCGCATGAACGCTTTGATCTTGCGGATCTCGTCGGATCTGTCCCCTGGTCCGAGGCCGACGTATTGGCCGTCGATGCGCATCAGTGGCCCAACAGTTCTGCTACCGCGTCCACGAGGGTTTTTCCGCCGAGCTGCGGCCAGCCAGTGAGGTTGTATCCGCGCAGTTGCCGCAGAATCTCGACGAGGATTTCGCGGTCGGTCCAGTCGTCCGGGAAGCGTTTCACCTTGGGCGGTTCAGGCTCGGTCTTGCCACCGTTGGCCCAGTGGTTGACCCGTTCGGCGAAGTAGTCCCACGGGAACCAGTCTCCGACGTCGGTGTGAGTGCCCCACTTGAACACGTCGGTCACCCACCGGTGGTCCGAGATGCCAGGTCGCCCATTCGTATACGGCGGTGGCACCACGAGCGGGGTGAAGCCGTACTTCTTCGCGTCCTGCACCGCGAGGTATGCTGCGACGTCGATTGCGTTGGACTGCTTCATCCACTGATCCCGCATCCAGGATGCTCGCGACCCCGCGAAGCACAGGTTGATGCTGATGCTGTTGGCGTTGCCCACAGACCAGGCGGCGCGGTCAGTGTCGACGCAATCGACCACCGTCACACCACCATCGGACGCTTGGGAGATCGTGTAGTGGTACGAGACGCCGTTGCCGTTCTGGAACCACTTCGCCAGGTTCTCGGCGGCAGCGTCCCCGCCGCCGCCTTCTTGGGTGTGGATCAGGAACATGGTGGGCTTGCCGCTGCGGGCGCTGTTGTTGTTCGACCAGATCGGAAACTCGTTGAAGTCGGGGCGTGGTTCGTCGGGCACGGCGGTACCTCCATCGGCGGGCCAGTACTTGTCGAGGTATGGGGTGACGGTGGTGATGCGTGACTTGATTTCGGT
>Ga0182738_1007990_pt1 | contig 10601 bp, 4 predicted proteins | sample eDN5th30CBELigMG_FD_128876 | JGI IMG/M metagenome (GOLD analysis project Ga0182738, IMG submission 128876) | Enriched Miracle-Growth compost microbial communities from Emeryville, California, USA - eDNA 5th pass 30_C BE-Lig MG (version 2)... ... | reverse complement strand
GTTGCCGACCATCCGAATGAGGGCCTCGCGGCCCCCGGCCCGCTCCTCGATCTCCGCGCACTGGGCGGCCGTCCGCTGGTCGTTCCACAGGAGCGCGGGGCGAACGACCCTCCCGTCCGCGTCCAAAAAGACCGAGCCGTGCATTTGACCGCTCAGGCCGACCCCGGCCACGTCGGCGGGCTGGAACGCCCCCGAGCCGAGGACCGCGGCGAGCGTCTCTTGCGTGGCCCGCCACCAGAGTTCCGGATCTTGCTCGGCCCATCCCGGCTTGGGGTGCGAGCACGGGTATTCCGACGAGGCCGACGCCAGGATCCGGCCGTCTTCGGCGATCGCCAGCGTTTTGGTTCCGGAGGTCCCCACGTCGATGCCGATGGTGATGCTCAAGACCCTATCTCCCAGCGCTGGCCGCATCGCAAGACGAGCGGCTCGGTCCCCGTCGGCAGCCGACGCGCCTCGGCCTCGAAATCCTCGACCGGGACCGTGTTGAACGTGAACATGTCATAGTGATGAGGAACGACGAATCGGGGCTTGACCCGCTCGGCCACCTCGACGGCCTCGACCGCCGACATGTTCCCCGGCACGCCCCGGGCCGGGTTTCGGCCGTTGATCGGCAGGAACAGAACGTCGAAAGGTTGCTCCGTCAGGGTCTCCACCAGCCCCGGGTAAACCAAGCTATCGCCGCTGTGGTAAAGCCTCAGCCCGCTCGACTCGATGATGAATCCGAGATACGGAAAGCGCCCCTCCGCGTCGCGGTCGAACTCCTCGTGGGCCGAGGGGATCGCCCGAACCAGAAAGCCCGCCGCCGACATCATCGAGTCGGAATCCAGGCCGATCAGCCGATCGTTGGCGATGCCGAGGCTCAAGGCGTGCTCCCGGATCGCCTCGGGCAGGCCCAGTTTCGCCGAGGGCGAAGCGCCCAGCACCGCGGGCGCGGTTCCCGGGTCGAGATGGTCGGAGTGCTTATGGCTCGCCAGCAGCAGGTCCACGCCGGTTAGATCCTCGCCCCGAAGCGGCGAGCGGGTCATTCGAATATGGGGCTTCGCGGTGTTCTCGTACTTATGCGTCAGGTGCTCCGAGAGGTAGAGATCAACGGCCAGCAGCCCCCGGCTCGACTTGATCAAATAGCCGCTCTGCCCCAGCCACCAAATGGCGAGGCCCGATGGGGGTACGGTCGTCTCCTCGATTTCGCGGACCAACTCCGCCCCGCTTCGAACCGGCTCGATCATCGCGCGAACCTCCCACCCTTATCGCCTCGAACCGCGTTTAAGCTGAGACCCGGAGGACAGCCCTCATGTCGGGGTCCGACACCGGAGCCCGTGAGAATAGGTAGGCTGAAAGCAAAGAGCCATTGTTTTCGGGGGGCGGACATTCCTGTCTGCCCTAACCCTGATGTTGTTTGGTTGTAGGGCAGGCAAGAATGCCCGCCCCCCGGGCAGCGCGCTTCTGGGGTTGGTGAACGGGCGCGTTTTCAGAGTAGGCATTTCCGATAGTCCGAACTCGGCGACGGACGGGCAAGAATGCCTGCCCTCCGGGGGCGTTTCCCTCCCAAGGTCTTTCGGGCTCGCCATAAAGGATTCTCCCGGTCTTAGCTCGAATGGGGCTTAAGCTCGCGCCTGACGATCGCCGCGGCTTCGGCCAGAGACTTCGCCTTGGCGACGGCCACGTGACGGGCCGTTTGGGAAAACCCGCAATCCGGCGTGATCGACGCCCGCTCGGGCGCGACGTGCCGAAGCGCCTGCCGGAGCCGATCGGCGACCAGCTCGGGCGGCTCGACCCAGGTGTTTTTCACGTCGACCAGGCCCAGGGCCACGTCCATTGTGTCGGGCAGTTCGGCCAAAAGCTCGATCTCGGCCATCTCGCGACTGGCGAACTCCAGCGCGATCTGGTTAACCTTCGCCCGGCCGATGTGGGGGAACAAGGGGCGGTACGACCGATGCCCCACCGCGCGGGCCCGATAGTTGCCGAAGCACATATGAAGGCTGGTATAGGCGTCGACCCCCTCGACCGTTCGGGCGATCACGTCCAGGAAGTAATCAGGCGCGTCGGGATGGCAGGCAAAGCTCGGCTCGTCGAGTTGGATGAAGTCGACGCCCGCCTCGGCCAGCGCCTTGAGTTCGGCCGAGACGATCGGGATCAGGGCCTCGGCGATCGCCGGACGGTCGAGGTAGACCTCGCCCCCGTCAATGCAGCCGGCCAGGGTGAACGGGCCGGGGACCGGCATTTTGACGGGTCCCTCGGTGAAGTCGCGGAGCCGATGGTACTCGGGGAGCGTCCCCAGGCCGTTGGGCGCGGCCAGCGGCGCGACGCAACGATAACGGTCGCGCTGATCGTGCGCCGGGGCTCCCCAATGGCGGGCTCTTCGAAGCGGCTCCAGGCCCTCAAGATATTCGTAAAACCCGAGGTTAAAGTCGACCCGGCTCATCTCGCCGTCGGTGACCCGATCCAGGCCCGCCCGAAGCTGATCATCGAGCGCCAGCCGAACCGCGTCGCGAAGCGCCTCCTCGCGATCGACGGGTCCGAAAAGCTCGGGGCTCGTCCTCACGTCGGCGATGAACTTCTCGTACCAGCCGGGAAACGACCAACTGCCGATCACGGTCGCGGGAATCAAGGGCGACGCCATGCCAACGTCCTTCTTTCTCAAAACCCGAGTCGAGCGGACGAAGCGAGACAAGCGCGGAAATCCGCCCGTCGTGGATTCAGGGCGGCTCACCAAGAAATTAACCGGCCGAGAAGCGCGGAACCAGAGCCTCGCGAGTTCTCCCCCGGATCTCCGGCCGCGGGCGCCCCGGCTGGCGCGAAATCTCCCGGGCCGCCGCGCGCGACGGCCGCCCGAACCCGCCAAATTGGGTTCGTTCGGCCACTTTTCCCGCATGGAGCCGGTTCTCCACCCGGCTCGCCCCAGGGACGCCCTCCACCACTCGCGCGTTGGACGCCCTTGAGTGGCCGAGCCCGTCGGATTGGGTTCGTTCGACGCGGCCGGCGAAACGGCGATCCGAACGCAAGCCATTGCGCTTTAGCCATTTGCGACGCTCACGCGCGGCGCGGAATTGGGTTCGTTCGGACGAATTCCAGCATGTTCTTTTACGGTGAACGGCTTGAAGCCTAGGGAGCCCCGGGTTCGGAGGATCGGATTCGGGAGGGCGAGGCTCCCGCCGAGCCCCAGGCACGCCGCCGGCTCGGCGGGAGCCTCGCCCTCCCAACAATCCGAGTCCGGCGCGTTTTCCGAGCGGGTCCAGACTCGTCGACGGGCAGGCAGGAATGCCTGTCCGCCGGGGACGCCTCCCTCCCGCGCCAATGGAAAACTCCCGCTCCCGCCCCCCGATTGGGTTCGTTCGGCGCGGCGGCTTGGAGGGTAAATATGGAATCAAAGACAACCCCTGAAGGTGTTTGCGTCGATTTTCCTCGGCGCGGAAATTGGGTTCGTTCGGCCAAAATCCCGCGGTTTCGCGGCGTCTGCTGATCTGCGGATTTTCAAAGAGCGAAGGGGAAACGAGAACCTCTCACCTCATACGATCAGCGGCGGAGGGGTCCCGATTTCATGATTCCGAAAATCCGCGCGGAATTCGGATTTTTCCTATTGGGAAGGCCGGCGTCCCTCGGTGGGCGCGGCTGGGCGGGCCGCGCGACAACCCGTTTGGGCGCTCGCCACGGGGGAATGATTACGGAAGGCGACATCCTTCGTTTCGGAAATTGCGTCCGCCGCGACAAATCCGAAGATTGCGCCAACGCTGAAGAAAATAACCGCGTAGAACCTTGCGGCGAGCGCGACTTGTTTGATATTAATTGCACTGAGGCGATCGAACCCTCCAAAGAACCGATCCGCCAACCCGCCCGATCGGTTTTTGAGCCAAGCGCAACGGCCCCACCCACCGGAACGTGAATTGCCGGCAAGGACTCGCCGCGTCCGAGGCAATCTTTCCCGACATGACTTTCAAGCAACCAAACAACCCCGACGGCCCCCCGCCGCAATCCGACACACCCAACAAACCATGACGGACGGCGCGCCCGCGCGCTGAACCCAAACGGCCTCGCGGCCCCCTGGAATCCAGAAGGAGACACGGTGATGGCGACTGGTTTCTTCAATCCGATGAGCCGTCGAGGTTTCTTGACCGTGGGAACGATTGGTCTGGGGGGCCTGACGCTCGTCGACCTGCTGCGCGCCCGGGCCAAGGCCGAGCAGAAGTTCTACGACCCGATCGAGGCCAAGGCCGACTCGATGATCCACATCTTCCTGCCGGGCGGGATCGCCCACCAGGAGACGTTCGACCCCAAGCCCTTCGCGCCGGTTGAGTACCGGGGCGACATGGGCTCGATCCCAACGAAGATCGAAGGCGAGCGGTTCGGCCAACTGCTGCCCCAGACCGCCCAGATCGCCGACAAGCTGACGATCATCCGATCGATGTCGCACGGCGAGGCCGCCCACGAGCGCGGCACGCACAACATGTTCACCGGCTACCGCCCCAGCCCGGCCCTGATCTACCCGAGCATGGGGAGCGTGGTCTCCCACGAATACGGCCCGAGGAACAACCTGCCCCCCTACGTCTGCATCCCCCGGATGCCCAACATCTACGCCGGCACCGGATACCTCAGCTCGGCCTTCTCGCCGTTCAGCCTGGGAAGCGATCCGGCCTCCAAGGGCTTCCGGGTTCAAGACCTGAACCTCCCCAAGGGGATCGACGACGGACGGTTCGCCACCCGCCGAAGCGTGCTCGACGCGGTCAACGACTACTTCAACGCCCGCGAGAAGAGCGACAACATCGACGCGATGGACACCTTTTACGACCGCGCCTACAGCCTTATCAGCTCCGAGAAGGCGCGCGAGGCGTTCAACATCGCGGCCGAGCCCGAGGCGATCCGCAACGAATACGGCATGAACCCGGCCGGCCAGCGCATGCTCTTGGCTCGCCGGCTGGTGGCCGCGGGCGTCCGCATGGTGACGCTTGAGTACGGAAGCTGGGACCAGCACGTCCGAATCTTCCCCGGCATGCAGCGTCAGATGCCGGCGTTCGACCAGGCGTTCGCGGCGTTGATCCGCGACCTCGACCGCCAGGGCCTCTTGGAGCGGACCTTGGTGCTCGTCTCGACCGAGTTCGGCCGGACCCCGAAGATCAACAAGGACGCCGGCCGCGACCACTGGCCTAAGGTCTTCAGCGTCGCCCTGGCCGGCGGCGGGATCAAGGGGGGGTACATCCACGGCGCGTCGAACGCCACGGCCACCGAGCCCGACCACGACCCGGTCGGCCCCGAGGACCTGGCCACCACCATCTACCAGTTGCTCGGCATCGTGGCCGACAAGGAGCTGATGTCTCCCGGCAACCGACCGATCGAGATCGTCGACGGCGGCGAGGTCATTAAGGACATCCTGATCTAACCCCGCCACTCGGTGACGGCGGGGTCGACCGGCGCGAAGGCTCGCCGACCCCGCCCAGCCCTCGGAAACATTCGGAACGCCGACCAACCCGATTCGCCCACCCCGGGACGCCCGATCATGCTTCCTCGCCCCTCCATTCCGCTCCGCCGCCTGTCGCTCGCCTGGATTCTGGCTCCGGCGATCGCCTCAACCGCCCTGGCCGCCTCCCCCAGCCTGACGGCGATCCGCCCCATGGGCGCCCAGCGCGGGACCGAAGTCGAAGTCACCCTTTCGGGGGCGAGGCTCGGCGACGCCAAGGAGATCCTCTTCCACCAGCCGGGGATCACCACGGTCTCGCTCGACAAGGTGGACGACAACAACGTCAAGGCGAAGCTGAAGATCGCCCCCGACGCCCGGCTCGGCTTTTACGACCTGAGGCTCCGAACCGCCACCGGGATCAGCGAACTGCGGGGCTTCAGCGTCGGGGATCTGAAGGAGATCGCCGAGGCCGAGCCCAACAACGACTTCGACGCCCCCCAGGCGATCGCCTTGAACACCACGGTCAACGGCGTGGCCGAGAACGAGGACGTCGATTATTTCGTGATCGAGGCCAAGAAGGGCGAGCGGATCACGGCCGAAATCGAGGGGATTCGCCTGGGGATCACGCTGTTCGACCCGTACGTCGCGATCCTCAACGACAAGCGGTTCGAGCTGGCCTCCAGCGACGACGACGCCCTGCTGGCGCAAGATTGCTTCGTCTCGATCCTCGCGCCCGAGGACGGAAAATACATCATCGAAGCGCGCGAGAGCGCCTTCGCGGGCAACGGCTCGTGCCTCTATCGCCTGCACGTCGGCAACTTCCCCCGCGCGACGGCGGTGCTGCCCCCCGGCGGCAAGCCCGGCGAAAAGCTCGCGGTGAACTGGATCGGCGACCCCGCGGGCGACGCGAAAACCGAAGTCACCCTGCCGGCGGAGGCGGGCGACGACTTCGGCCTGATCCGCCGGGACGACAAGGGCGCCTCCCCCTACCCCAACCCGTTCCGAGTCTCTCCGCTGGAGAACGTCGTCGAGACCGAGCCCAACGACGACCCGGCCAAGGCGACCGCCTTCAAGCCTCCCGCCGCCCTGAACGGAGCGATCGAGAAACCCGACGACGTCGACTATTACACCTTCACCGCCAAGAAGGGCGAGACCTACGATTTCCGGGTCTTCGGCCGCCAGCTTGGCTCGCCGATCGACTCGGTCCTGTACGTGGGCAAGAAGGGAGCGGGCGCGGCGGCCTCCAACGACGACTCGGGCGGCCCGGACAGCTACTTCCGCTTCGCCTGCCCCGACGACGGCGAATACGCGCTTTGGATCCGGGACCACCTCAAGGCCGGGGGCCCCGACTACGTCTACCGGATCGAAGTCTCGCCGATCGCGCCGAAGCTCGCCGTCGCCACGCCGACCGAGAATCTCAGGTTGAACACCGGGGTCATGGCCGTGGCGGTCCCCAAGGGGAATCGGCAGGCCATCATGATCCAAACGAGCCGGACGGACGTCGGCGGCGCGGTCAACTTCGACGCGAAGGACCTTCCTCCGGGCGTTGAGATGGAGGCGCCGACCCTGGCCCCCAGCCAGGCGCTCGTCCCGGTCCTCTTCACGGCCAAGGCCGACGCGGAACTCGCGGGCTCGCTGGCTGAGGTCGTCGGCAGGCCCGCCGATTCGAGCGTCACGGCCCCCTCGAGCTTCAGTTCGACCACGGCGTTCGTCTCCGCGCCAAACAACATCGCGATCATCGTTTGGTCGAGGACCGTCGACAAGCTGCCGGTCGTCGTCACCGAGGAGAGCCCGTTCTCGATCGAGATCGTTCAGCCCAAGGTTCCACTCGTCCAGAGCGGCCAGATGGGGCTGAAGGTTCGGGCGATCCGCAAGCCCGACTTCAAGGCGCCCATCGCCGTTTCGCTTCCCTGGAACCCGCCGGGCGTTGGCTCCGGGGGCGGCGTCTCGATCCCCGAGGGACAGGATGAGGCCATCATCCCGATCAACGCCAACGACAAGGCCGAACTGAACACCTGGAAGATCGTCGTCAACGGCACGGCGACCGGCCCCACCGGCCCGGTCATGGTCTCGTCGCAGTTGGCCGACCTGACGGTCGCCGCGCCCTTCGTCGGCCTGACCTTCAAGAACGCGAGCGTCGAACAGGGACAGGCGACCGACCTAGCCGTCGAGGTCGCCAAGAACGTCGACTTCGAGGGCGAGGCCGAGGCGACCCTTGTCGGTCTTCCCAACAAGGTGACGACCGAGCCCCAGAAGTTCACCAAGGACGCCGACCACCTGACCTTCCACCTGACGACCGACGCCGCCTCGCCGGCCGGCAACCACACGAATTTGTTCTGCCGGGTCGTCATCACCCAAAACGGCGAGCCGATCGTCCACAACATCGGCTCGGGCTCGTTGCGGATCGCCGCCCCCCTGCCCGCCAAGCCGGCGGAGGCCGCCGCCGCCCCCGCGGTCGCCGCGAAACCCGCGGAGGCGTCGGCGAAGCCCCTGAGCCGCCTGGAAAAACTACGACTCGAACGCAAGCAACGCCAAGAGGCCGCGGGGGGCGAGTGAAAGCCCTCTCGCGCCGCAAGGACACCTGTTAACCGCCGTGGCGCGGATCACCCACCCCAGGCGGGTTGACGGTCCGCTTACCAGCCCGAAGCGCCAGCGAGTGCGTCGCCTTGGGCTAAAACCAACGCACTCGCTGGCGCTTCGGGCTGGTAAAGCCGGCTTCCTCCACGGCGCTCAACACGCACAGATAAGGAACCTCTCGCGATGACCATGTCGACCGGATCCCTCGCCCGAGCGCTCCGAAACGCCCTGGTCGGGACCAGCCTCGTCGGCTTAGCCCTCGGCGCGTCCCCGGCCCCCGCCCAGGAATCGCCCGCGCCCGAGGCCGCCAAGCCCGAAGCGTCCAAGCCGGAAACCGCCAAGGCGGAAGCCGCGGCGCCGGAAGCGCCCAAGCCGGAAACCCCGGCGCCCGCTCCCGAGCCGGCGCCCACCGAGGGCTTGAAGGAGCTGGTGGTCTTTCCAGACGCGATTCACCTGACGACGGCGAGGGACCGTCAATCGGTGGTCGTACAGGCGTTCTACGAGGATGGCCTGACGCGCGACGTGACCAGCGAGGCGACCCTGACGCCCGCCGATCCGGCCCTGCTCCGCCGCGACGGGACGACCTATTACCCACTGGCCGACGGCGAGACGGTGCTCTCGGTGAAGTTCGGGGGCAAGACCGCGACGATCCCCGTCAAGGTGGCCCGCGCGGGGGATTCCGACCCCTTGAGCTTCCGGCTCGACGTGATGCCCATCTTCCTACGGGCCAGTTGCAACACCGGAAGCTGCCACGGCTCGTCGCGGGGCAAGGACGGGTTCCGGCTCTCGATCTTCGGCTTCGATCCCGAGGGCGACCACTTCCGGCTGACCCGCGAGATGGTCGGCCGCCGGATCGACCGGGCCGTCCCCGACAACAGCACGCTGCTTGAGAAGGCCATCGGCGCCGTCCCGCACACCGGCGGCAAGCGGTTCGAAAAGGAGAGCGAACTCTACGGCAACCTTCGCGAGTGGATCGAGCACGGCGCTCCGAACGACGACGTGAGCAAGCTCCCCACCGTCGTCGGCGTCGACCTGTATCCCTTGAAGGGGGTTCTCGACGGCCCGGGATCCAGGCAGCAGATGACCGTGAGGGCCCGGTACTCCGACGGCACCGACCGCGACGTCACCAGCCTGGCGCTCTTCCACACCAACAACGAGTCGTCCGCCGCCATCACGGAGGGGGGCCTGGTCACCGCCGGCGATCGGGGCGAAGCCTTCATCATGGCCCGCTACGACGACTACACCGTCGGCTCGCAGTTCATCGTGCTTCCCAAGGGGCTGAAGTTCGACTACCCCTCCGAGCCCGAGGGCAACTACATCGACAAGCTCGTCGCCGAGAAGCTGCAAAAGCTCCGCATCGCCCCCTCCGACATCTGCGACGACCCCACGTTCCTGAGGCGCGTGTTCCTCGACGTTATCGGCCTGCCGCCGACGCCCGAGGACTACCAGAAGTTCATGGCGTCGACCGAGCCCGACAAGCGCGCCAAGGTGATCGACGAGCTGCTTGAGCGCAAGGAGTTCTCGGAGATCTGGGTCAGCCAGTGGGCCGAGCTTTTGCAGATCCGGTCGTCGAACACGGTCAGCTACAAGTCGATGTTCCTCTATTACAACTGGCTGGCCGACAAGCTCCAGAAGAACACGCCGATGGACGAGATGGTCCGCGAGCTTCTCTCGGCCAACGGCGGAACGTTCAAGAACCCGGCCACCAACTTCTATCAGACGACGACCGACACGCTGCTTCTGACCGAGAACGTCGCCCAGGTCTTCATGGGGATGCGGATCCAGTGCGCCCAGTGCCACAACCACCCCTTCGATCGCTGGACCCAGGACGAATATTACGAGTTCGCCTCGTTCTTCTCGCAGATCGGCCGCAAGCGGGGCGAGGACTACCGCGAGCTGATCGTCTTCGACCGGGGCGGCGGCGAGGTGAGGCACCCGGTCGACAAGCGAGTCATGAAGCCGAAGTTCCTGGGGGGCGAGTTCCCCGACGTGAAGGGCAAGGACCGTCGCGAAGTGCTGGCCAACTGGCTCGCTTCGGCCGACAACCCCTGGTTCGCCACCTCGTTCGCCAACCGCGTTTGGGCCCACTTCATGGGAGTGGGGATCGTCGAGCCGGTCGACGACTTCCGGGTCAGCAACCCCGCCTCCAACCCCGAGCTGCTTGAGGCGTTGGGCAAGCGGTTCACCGACGGCCGCTACGACCTGAAGGCCCTGGTCCGCGACATCTGCAACTCGCGAACTTACCAGCGGGCGACCACCCGCAACGAGAGCAACGAAGGCGACGAGCGCAACTTCTCCCACGCCCTGGTTCGCCGGATCAAGGCCGAGAGCCTGCTCGACTCGATCAGCCAGGTCACGGAGACCAAGGACAAGTTCCGGGGCCTCCCACTTGGCGCCCGCGCCGTGCAGATCGCCGACGGGGGCCGCTCAACCTACTTCCTGACGACCTTCGGCCGGGCCACCCGGGAAACCCCCTGCTCGTGCGAGGTCAAGATGGAGCCGACCCTCTCGCAGGCGCTCCACCTGCTCAACGGCGACACGGTTAACGCCAAGATCGTTCAAGGGGGCCTGATCCCCAAGATCCTCGCCGAGGCCAAGACGCCCGAAGAACGGATCAAGGCACTCTACGTCCGCT
>Ga0182738_1007989_pt1 | contig 10602 bp, 9 predicted proteins | sample eDN5th30CBELigMG_FD_128876 | JGI IMG/M metagenome (GOLD analysis project Ga0182738, IMG submission 128876) | Enriched Miracle-Growth compost microbial communities from Emeryville, California, USA - eDNA 5th pass 30_C BE-Lig MG (version 2)... ... | reverse complement strand
GGCGACCCGTTGCACTTCTTCGTAATAGAACGTGCGGAACGGCTCCGCATAGAAGTCCTCGTAGACGAGCTTCTCGGCCAACAGCAGCGTCGCGAAGTCGCACGAGTAGTTATTGGCAATTGCCTGAAGTTGTTGCCGGCTGGGGAAGCCCGGCGGCAGCGACGCGCGCACCTGGTCGATCATCGCATCAACCGGTGGGTTGATCCGATCGCCGTTGCGATAGTGCTGCATGTAATACTGGGCCAGCGGCGAGTCGACGCACGTTCGCACCAGCTTATCGCCCAGCATTCCCTCTGCGCAGTAACAGGGGATCTCTTCTTTGTGATCTTTCGGTTTGCAAAGGCAACAGCCCGAGGCGGTGGTTGCCAGCGCCATCAGCAACGCCGCTAGCGTCCAGAGGCGTCGAAGGTGCCGCGGATTGGCTGTCATCCTGCCTGCTTTCGACCTGCGGGGAACAACGATCGCGGGTTCCTGGTGCGGGACGGGGAAGCCGCGATGGTTGGGAAGGACGGTTACGATACGTCGCACAAAACGCCTGCGGACCGGGCGCGCAGACCTGTTGGTATGCTCGCGCAAAGTCAGCGCAAAGTTTTGTGCGTGATCCTGGCGCGGATTGGCCGCATGCGGCAATTTGCGCCGAGGACTGTAGGTGTGTATCGTGCTAGAAGTGCAGGTAAGTCCGAAGATTCGAGCCGCGGCTGCACGGTTCGCCTACCATCTGCAGGGCGAACAATCGGCAAACTTCGCCACTCTCAGGCGGTACCAAGACCGCGGTGATTACCGCCGCAGTGAGAACGCCAGCACGTCTTGAACGCCCAGCGTCTTGGGGCTGATGAATAGTTCGCCCGCCAGAAAGCCCGCCGACGATCCGTGGTGCATCGCCACCGCCTTCACACGTTCCAGCACGTGTGCCTTGGCCGGCGGAAACTGGGTTTCGTAGCAGCGAATAGCGTCCAGCTTGATATCAACGGTGTCGCTGATATCGGCCACAAAGTGACCTGCGGCCGGCGGAAGCACCAGCGAACCAAACGCCAGCGAATAATAAAGCTGGCCCGAGATGGTGTGGACGGGCAGACCGTCGAAATAGTCGTCCCACTTGGTCAGACGCGAGTAGAACACGGCCGCGTCGGTAATCTGCATCGCCTGCCAGTGGTCGGGCGACGCCATTGGCGTCTTGTCGCCAAAGCCGATGACCAGGCTGGGGCGGTACTTGCGAAACTCCTTCGCCAGCGCCACGCGCGTTTCAAACGAATCGAATAGGCGCCGGTTGGGCAATTCCAGCGTGATCCGTACCGGCACGCCCAAGACTTCGGCCGCCTTGCGCGCCTCGGCCAGACGAACCTCCGGGCCGGGCGACAGCGGCGTGGGCTCGCCGTCGGTCAGGTCGATGATGCCAACCCGATACCCTTGTTGGACCAGACGGGCGAGCGTCCCACCGCAGGCGATTTCCACATCGTCGGGATGGGCCCCCACCGCGATGACATCCAGCTGCGGATACTCCGTCGGCATCGTTCTTCCTTTCGGCAGGCGAAGCGGTCTGGTTCCTCGGAGGCGCGGCGCGGCCAGTTGCTCCCGAATCTAATCCAGACCCGCGGCGTTCGACAACCGCGCGTGGGCACGCATAGAAACTATTGCGCCGGCTGGAGCCATTGAGGATACAGCCGCTCGACGTAGAGCAGAGCGGCCAGCGTCTTGGCGTCGGCAATGCGGTTGTCGGCCATCAGGGCCAGGACTTCATCCCAGGTAGCCAGCAGCGTGTTGATTTCTTCGTCGGCTTGCAGATGCCGCTCGCCGGGCGATAAGCCGCGCGCCACAAACAGGTGCATCCGCTCGCTGAGGATGCCCGGCGACATCCAGAACTGCATCACCTTGTGCCACTGGCGGGCACGATAGCCGGTTTCCTCGGCCAACTCACGGGCGGCGCACACGGCCGGGTCTTCGCCGGGTTCCAGCGTGCCGGCTGGCAGTTCGATCAGCTCTTCGCCGACGGCAATCCGGTAGTTGCGGATCAGGCAGATGCGGCCGTCGTCGAGCACCGGCAGCAGTACGACGGCCCCGGGATGCTCGACCACTTCGCGCGTGTAGGTACGCCCCTCCGGATCGACCCGCCGCTTGCGGACGACGTTGAACCGCGACGTTTGCAGCAACAGTTCGGGTTCCGCAGGCGGCTGATCAGGTTCCAAGGGCAACGGGGTTTACTCCCACTCGATGGTCGCAGGCGGCTTGCTGCTGATATCGTAGACCACGCGGTTCACGCCCGCGACTTCGTTGATAATCCGCGTGGAGATGCGGGCCAGCACGTCGTACGGCAGGCGGCTCCAGTCGGCCGTCATGAAGTCTTCGGTGTTGATTGCCCGCACGGCGACGGTGTCGGCATACGTCCGCGAATCGCCCATCACGCCCACGCTCTGCACGGGCAGCAGCACGGCAAAGACCTGCGAGGTTTGCCGGTACAGCCCGGCCTTCTTGATTTCCTCGACCGTGATGTAGTCGGCCTGGCGGATGCGGGCGAGCCGTTCCTTGGTGACTTCGCCCAGGCAGCGGACAGCGAGGCCAGGGCCGGGGAACGGGTGCCGCCAGACGATTTCTTCCGGCAGGCCCAGTTGCAGGCCCAGGCGGCGAACCTCGTCTTTGAACAGGTCACGGAGCGGTTCGATCAGTTCAAACTGCAAGTTGTCGGGCAGGCCGCCCACGTTGTGGTGCAGCTTGATGGTGGCGGCTGGGCCATCGACGGCGGCGCCGCTTTCGATTACGTCAGGGTAAAGAGTGCCCTGGGCAAGGAAGCGGGCGTCTTCGATCTTGGCCGCTTCCTCAGCAAAGCAGTCGATGAAGCAATGGCCGATCCGCTTCCGCTTTTCCTGGGGATCGGTAACGCCGGCCAGCGCACTCAGGAAGCGGTCTTCAGCCTGGACCACGTGGAGGTCGGTGCGGAAGTGGTCGCTGAACTCGCGCACGATGGCTTCGGCCTCGTCCTTCCGCAGCAGGCCGTTATCGATCAGGATGCACGAAAGCTGCGAGCCGATCGCCCGGTACAGCAGCGCGGCGGTCACGGCGGAATCGACACCGCCGGAAAGGCCGCAGATGACGCGGCCCTCGCCAACCCGAGCGCGAATCTGCTCGATGGCGCTATCGGCAAAGTCGCTGAGTTTCCAGGTAGGGCGGCAGCCGCATACCTTGCGGACAAAGTTGGCCAGCACCTCGCGGCCCAGCGGCGTGTGCGTCACCTCGGGGTGGAACTGCAAGCCGTACACGGGCAGCGCATTGTGTTTGACCGCGGCCACCGGGCAGGTGCCGGTTTGGGCCAGCGGCACGAAATCGACCGACACGTGGGCCACCTGGTCGCCGTGGCTCATCCACACCTCGGTGGACGTCGGCAGGCCTTCAAACAGCACGTCATCTGCTACGATCTCGCAGTCGGCGCGGCCGTACTCGCGGGCCGAGACACTTTGCACCTTGCCGCCCAGGGTATCGCAGGCCAGTTGCATCCCGTAGCAGATGCCCAGCACGGGAATGCCCAATTGGAAGATGGCCGGGTCGCAGCGCGGGGCGCCTTTCTCGTAGACGCTCGACGGCCCGCCGGAGAGAATCAGCCCTTGTGGACCGATCTCGCGGATGCGTTCGGCCGACAGGTCGTGACGCACGATTTCGCAGTACACGTGCAGTTCGCGCACGCGTCGGGCGATGAGTTGCGCGTATTGCGAACCAAAATCCAATACCAGCACTTTTTGACTGGCCAGGCTTTCCGAAACCAAGGTTTCTGCCGGCGAATCCGCGGCCATGCTGGGATGCTCCCGTGGCTTTGCCCCCGGCGGTTCCCTGGGGGCCAAAAAACAAAACACCCGTCGGCAAATGGACGGGCGGAAACTGGAAGTATAGAGTGAAGGCTCCGGCATCGTCTAGCGGCTCCGTGCCCCGAAAGCCGGGCTGGCGGGCGGTTTGTCCGCCGCTGGCGTGGGGGATCGGTGGCCCAAGTTCGCCAGCCGTCAAAGGTTCCTAGTGGTTGAGGACTTACAAGGATGGACGCGGGGCGCACCACCCTGCCCCCCGCGGCTCCTGGAGTAAAAACATGCTGAAAACGTTGATGGTTGGAATCGACGGATCAGAATACAGCCGCCACGCCGTGGCGCTGGGCATTGATTGGGCCAAGCGGTTTGACGCCCTGCTGGTGGGTTTGGGCATCATCGATCAGCCGGGGTTGTGCGGTTACGAAGCCGTGCCGCTAGGCGGCGGGGTCTTCAAGTCCATGCTGGATGAAGTCCGGCTAAAGCACGCCACCACCGTGGTGGAGCAGGCGCTAGAGGATTTCTCGATTCGCTGTGCCGAGGCAGGCGTTGCCAGCAAGCCGCTGGAGGTGGTGGGCGATCCGGTTCAAAGCCTGTCGGTCGAGGCTCAACGCTACGACCTGATCCTGCTGGGCAAACGCACCTATTTTCACCTCACGGGCGACGACACCCATACCGTCGACCAGTTGCTCAAGGCCCCGCCCCGGCCGGTTGTTTCCGTGCCCCGGCAAAGCAACCAGGGCGACTCCGTGGTGATCGCCTATGACGGCAGTATGCAGGCGACCAGGGCCGTCCAAGCGTTTTGTGTCAGCGGCCTGGCGGCCGTTGCCAAGGCCATCTACGTGGTGACGCTGGGGGCCGAGAGCGTGGCCGCCCATCGGATCGCCGACCGCGCGGTGGAATACCTTTCATTCCACGACATTAAGGCAAAGCCGCACGTCATTACCGAGAGCGGTGATACCTCGGCCCGGCTAGCGAAGGCGTTCGAAGATTTGAACGCCTGCCTGGGCGTGATGGGCTGCTACGGCCAATCGGCCATCCGCGAGTTTTTCGTAGGTTCGGTAACGCGATCCATGCTCGAGAAGTCCACGATCCCGCTGTTCATCTACCAGTAGCTACGGCCCATGCTGCTCGGTGATGATCTCGATGCGGTGTGCCCGGCCGCTTTCTTCCGAACTGGAGGCTTTTACCTGGTCCAGTTCGCGCGCGAGTGCGGCCATGATCGGCATGGCCTCGCCAAACCGTAGATGGTTGTCGTAGTACACGCGGATCTCGCGCGGCGCCGGCATCTCGTCGTCGGCCAGTGCGGCCAGCACGGCCTCAACGAGCGCTTCGTTGCTTTCTGCCTCGTTCCGGTCCAGCAGGCGCTGGGCCAGGTTGCCCTGCTCGTCGGCCTTCAGTTCGATATACATCGGCAGGCGTGCAACCGGTGGTTGGCGATGCCCCGGGTCGGCGTCGAAGGGATACTCGGCGATATTGCCCATGGGGAAGCGTCGCCGCCAGCGCATCTGCTGCGGCGGAAACTGGCGCTCGTCGCCGGGAACTACCTGGGCAGCCAGCGAGATGTGCTGCAGCCCTACCTGCGTGGTCGCCATCAATAGCGAACGCAAGGCACCGCACGGGAAATCGCGGTCTACACGCAGCACCATCCGGGGAAATGCCGAGTGCCCCATCGGCTGAAGTTCCCCATCACGCATCGCCCGCAATGCGTCAAGGACGGGTGTCAGGGAGACATCGACGGAGTCGGCATCGACGGGCACCTCGATCATCTGGCCGTCGATCCAGGCTACGGGCCGACCATCAACCATCCCGGCCCAAACCAGGTAGCGTACCAGGCCCACGTCGAGTCGCCGCCAGTGCTGATCGAGGTGCACCAGGTTGACCGGCGGCCGCTGCGGCAATCCGCCCTCGGCGAGCCAGTGCCCATCAGGCTGACGAACCGACTGGATTCGCCAAGCCGGCAGTTCAAGCCGCTGTACCTGCCATTGTTCGCACTCTTGCTCGGCGGTGAAATGGACCGTCACATACAACTGATGATGCAATTCGTAGGTCGCTTGCCCAGTGGCCTGGGAGCCTTCGACCGTGCATTCGAAGTTGACCAACCGTTGCGGTTGCAAGGCCGAGACATAGCCTTGCGATGCCGACTCGCTGTAGACGTTGGCGACCTGTTCTGGTTCAAGCCGCTGGTGGATGCTGAACTGCCGGTAGGCTTCGCCGGCGACGTCGACCGCTTCGGGGTCGGCATAAAACAACAGCAGCGAAAGTGGCTGGCTGTCGAACGATTCCAGTGGTGGCCGTTCGGGCGATTGCTCGAGCCGCTCGAAATCGGCCATCAGCATGCCGGCTGCCTTGGGCAAAGCCTGCTGGATGGTTTGGCAGACCGCGTCATTAGCCGGGGCCGCGGTCGGGATCGGTTTAACTTCCTCGCCGCAGCCGCTTGCCGCGATGAGCAACGTCCACAGCAGCCAAGAAGTACCGCGGCGCTGCCGCGGTAAGAAATGACAGGGCGCCATTGCAAGTCTCCGGCATCAAACACGCTGCATGGCCGTCGTGCCTTGCCTGCCCAGGTCGAGCTTGCGGCCACCTCTGTTCCAAGGCTGATTCTATGGCATAAGACGCAGGCAATGCGAGACCCGAGTAAAAGCAATTCTATCAGCGAACAGACGGTGTTTGGGCAAAGCGGGGCAGATTCGGTGATCTCTGCCCTGCCGAATTGACCTTGGTTGCTCAAACCGTGCATCGCGCTTTGAGTGGCGATACCATAAGTGCCAACCGACTTGGTCCTGCGTTCGGTCGTCGCGCCGGTGCTTCGCGGCCGGCCATCATCAACTCTAATGCATGGGATAAGCGCTATGCTGCTGCCGCACGCCAAGCCCGCCGAGATTGGACTGGACCCCGAGCAATTGGATGCGGCGTATCACCTGTTGGACCAATGGACGCAAGGACCAGGGGCACCCATTCCCGGTGCCGCACTGCTGGTCGGGCGCAAAGGGCGTGTAGTTCCGCCGCGGTTTTTCGGTCGCCAAGGCCCGGAGCCAGACGCCCCGCCCATTCGATCCGACGGCATGTTTTTGATCGCGTCGATTACTAAGCCGATCACCTACGTTTGCGCGATGAAGTTGGTCGAGCGGGGCGAATTGAACCTTTCCGAACCGGTCACGCATTACATGCCTGAATTCGCCGCGCATCACAAAGAGGATGTGCTGGTCAATCAACTGTTCACGCACACCTCGGGCTTGCCCGACATGCTGGAGAACAACACCCAGTTGCGGCAGGAACATGCGCCGCTGTCGCGATTCATCCAGGGGGCGATCCGCGATACGGTGCCGCTGTTTGCCCCGGGGACGAATCTCAGCTACCAGAGCATGGGTACGCTGGTGGTTGCCGAGTTGGTGCAGCGTATTTCAGGCACGACCATCCACGACTTCATGCGGAAAGAAATTTTTGAACCGCTAGGCCTCAAGTCCATTGGCCTGGGCTCGCGCGGCCTGGATCGCGAACGGTTGATCCGCGTGCAAGTGCCGGAGTCGCAAGTGAACAGCGACTATGGTTGGAACAGTCGCTATTGGCAGGAGTTTGGCGCGCCTTGGGGCGGCATGTTTGCCGCGCCGGAGGATTTCGCTGTCTTGTGCCAACACATGATGATGGACGGCGGCGATCTGCTTTCGCCTGCGGCAGCCACCATGATGACCACCAATCGGCTCGACGATTACCCGGACCTGCCCGAACCGATCCGCCGCACCAAGCCTTGGGGGCTAGGTTGGCAACTGAACCATACCGGCACGCGCGCAAGCTGGAGCGATTTGCTCGACCGCCGAGTGTTCGGTCACACGGGAGCGACGGGCACCATGGTCTGGATCGACCGTGCCCGCGAAGGCTTCTGCGTTCTGTTTACCACGGCGATTCGGGCGAGAGCGCCCTGGCGGTTGGTCAAGATTTCCAGCGCCGTGGCTGCCGCATTCAGATAACGCGAGCGGCTATTACTTAGGCTTACGCCGCCGCAATTGTTCGCTGGGGCTTTCCGGCCGGTTGACCTCGCCGTCGTCAACCTGGACCTCTGTCGCATCGTGCTGCGTGAGCCACGCATCGACGGCGGCGGCCAGTTTGTCCGGCGTATCGTAGGTCCCGTCCGCAATCCGCCTGCGGATTGACGCCAGGCGTGCACGGCGTGGGTCGCGCGGTGCAATCATGCGGGTTCTTCCTCTCGTACCACGTAGCGATTGGTTTGGAATGCTTCGAGGCGGACGCGGCGTCCACGCTCGATAAACTGGCTGTCGGCCGCCACGGCATCGATGTTACGGCCCCCCACGCGAACCTTGCCGGTGGGGCGTAGTGCCGTAGCGGTTGTGCCGATTGAGCCAACAAGCGCTTCAGGCCCGGCTTCTCGGGCCGGCTGGCTGGCTGGTTCGGCTGATTGCTCGGGCGGCGCGGTCGGCTGCTCGGGATCGGCTTCCGGCGGTGCCAGAATCAATTTCTGAAACATACTTCGGCCGCCCGCCAAACGCTTGCGCGTCACAATGGCAAATCCGACGACGGCGGCTCCGGCCACCACCAAACTTAGCACAGTGTTCCGCAGCGAGATCAGGTCGTATTGCGTTTTGGGGATGGTCACCCGCTGCCCGGCCATGATCAGGGCGGCCACAATCAGTAGTGCCCCTGCAAACCCGGTGATGCCGAAACCCGGAATCACAAAGATTTCCAAAAGTACGAAGACCACACCGGCGACAAAGAGCACGATCTCGAGCCAGCCTGCGGTGCCACCCATCCAGTGGCTCCAGAAGTACAAGCCAAAGCACAGGCCGGAAATCACCGCCCCGGCCCCGATCCCTGGCATTTGTAATTCCATGTACAAGGCCACCAGCCCGATCACAAACAGCAGGCCGGTCACAACTGGCTTGTTCAGGTAGAACACCAGTGAGTCGATCCAGCTTTGCTCGATTACTTCGGGCGGTTCAGTAACCTGGTAGCGCTGGAGCAGTTCTTCAAAGTTGCTCACCGGGGGCTCGGCCAGGCCCAATTCCGCGGCACGCGTGCCGGTCACGTCCAGAAACCGGTCTGCCTGCGATTCGACGATCAGGTTGAGCTTTTCCCACCGCTCGCCCTGCGGATCGGCGGCCGCCAGATCCTTCTCGGTCATGAGGGCTTCTTCGCCCGTATCGCGGTTGCGCACGCGAAAGACTTCGATGTTGCGATCCACCATCGCCTCGGCCAATGCCGGCGGGCGGCCCTTGGCTTCAGCCAGGGAACGCATGGTGATCACCACGTCGGAAGCCAACTTTTGCGGAGCGAAGCGGAATGCTTCGGCCATCGGATCAAAGGCCATCACGCCGACGTCGCCCAATCGGGAGTGCGGCGTCATCACAATGTCGTCGCAGCCCATGGCGGTCATGGCCGCGCCGCTCAAGGCCCGGTTGGAAATGAAAGCTACCGTGCGGGCCCAGTCGATGTCGCGCAGCAGCACCGCCAGATGCTCGCTTTCCAGCAACAATCCACCAGGGCTATCGATCCGTACGATGAGCAAGTCGGGGTTCCGTTCCTTGGCAAGTTCGATCCGGCGACGCAGCGAGAACGACGCCAACTCGTCGATTGGCCCGTTCAGCCCGACCACCACGGCCGTTTGCGGGCCCTCGTTGTTGTCACGGCCGGTAGCGGCAGGTGCCTCGGGGACCAAGCCAGCGGCCGGTTGTCCTTGGGCATCAGCGGGCTGGTCGCCGTCCCCTTTGTTTTCGTCTGCCGGGGCGTTTTGCGCCAGGATCGCTGGGGGCGGCGCTGCGTCCGCGTTAGCCGGACCAATCGGAAATTCGCTTCCCCAGGCTGTAGTTGCGGCCCACACGGCCAGTAGCACATTGATCCAGCGAGCAACTTGAGCTTTGGAACTGCTTTTCGCGTTCACAGCGGACCCGCTACCTGGGGGGACGAGACACCTAATGCGTACCATCGACGGCCGTCTAAAGATCAAAGAAGGGGCCGCCTGTTAAGATGGTAGACCTCGCATCGAAGCGGTGTCAATTCGCGCCCTCAGACGCGGCAACCTTGGGCAGCCCACGGTCTAGAACCGGGTCGCCACTAAAATGGGACATTTTGTCTGTAGATGGGCGGCGCTTGCCCCTCCAGCGCACCATCGAACCTGGTGCCGCAGGGAAGATGACTGGACGGGGAAAGGTTGGGCGGGGTAGCGTGCGACTGCTAGAAAGTCAGACCGGCCCGGACGACGAAGGTATCGTCGGGTTCGTACGCGGGGCCGCCGCTGAGATATTCCAGGTTGCGGTAAAAGACGTAACCGGCCTCAAAAAGCGCTCCCAGGCCCTGCTCGTTTTTTAGCTCCCAGCCTAAGACGGCCCGAGCGTCATAGTAGTTGACCACGTCGCTGCAGCCACACCGGCGGGCCATGGCCCAGCTTCCGCCGCCCAACTCGCCGGCAACATACCACCAGGCTTCGCGGTAGCCTTCCTTCCACATTCGCTGCATGTAGCGAGGCCGAGGTGATACCAGTTCTAGCCGTACATCGTCGCTGGGCGTCCAGACGATACCGCCCAGCGGCAGAAACTCAACATCCTCGCGATCCAGGTAGGCCACTCCGGCCACGATCTGCATGGTGGGCGAGTACGTCATCGCTACCAGTCCGCGCGCGCCCAGTCGAAAGGCGTCGCGGTGGCTGCCCTCGAAATCGCTGTACAAGCCGGGCGTGAGACCCAGATCGATCAGCAGCGCTGGCGTAAACCGCTTGATATAGCGGATATCGAGGTACGCCTCGTGAAACTGGCTGGGCAGGTCGATCCCGCGTGGTCCGTCCACCAAAGTCCAGCCATAACCGGGCGTC
>Ga0182738_1007988_pt1 | contig 10603 bp, 17 predicted proteins | sample eDN5th30CBELigMG_FD_128876 | JGI IMG/M metagenome (GOLD analysis project Ga0182738, IMG submission 128876) | Enriched Miracle-Growth compost microbial communities from Emeryville, California, USA - eDNA 5th pass 30_C BE-Lig MG (version 2)... ... | reverse complement strand
GGAATAGGTTCATTAATCCTGTTTTAAATAATCTAAGACCACCAATGATGATGGAAGTAGCATAGAGCAAGATGGATAACATGCTTTCTTCGCCGTAATATTCGGCGGCCAACCAACCCACAACTAAAAACAATCCAGAAATGAATAGATTTATATTCTCTTTTTGCCGCCAGAATGGAACTTCAAGCTGGGGGTCTTTCGCATTTTCGGGGGTAACTTTTAAATTCTCAAAAGCACCTGCTTTTTCTAATTCTTCTATCGTTACATCGCCAAATACAGTTACTTTCGCTGCACCAAAATTAACTTTCGCATCCTGCACACTTGCAATTTCTTTTATGTTCTTCTCGAACCGAGAAGCACAACCTGCTCAGGTAAATCCTTGGACACGATAAGTTGTTTTATTTTGTGCCTGTGCCATTGGTGACTAATCCCTCCTTGCTGTGGAGGATTGCTATTTGGATCAACTGCCTAACATGGTCATCATCCAGTGAGTAAAAAACAAGCCTCCCATCCTTCCGATATTTTGCTAATCCCATATTTCTTAGCAAACGCAAATGATGGGATGCTGTCGCCAATGTACACCCAACGATGTTGGCTACATCACATACACATAGCTCTTCTTCTTGAGATAACGCATAGGCTACTTTAACTCGGGTGTCATCAGCTAATGCCTTAAATATTTTGGCAACAGAAAGGGTATCTTGTTGTTGAAGATCCCCTCTAAGTCGGTTCACTTTTTCTTCGTCATAACAAAAAATCTCACAACAATCATCCATTTTATTGTTTTGGTTAGTCAAAGAAATCACCTCTTAATCAAACAGTCATTTGATTATTAGTATATTCCTCTTTATAAAATGGTTCAAATACCTGTTTGATTAATATTCCGGGAAATACCAAAATAGCATTTGGGCAGGATGGCGCTTTTACGAATAATATTAATAGTCCAAACCAGTGAGTATGCAAATATTGAAACAGGAAATAACCATATCCCAATCCAATTATAATAGAAATCCATCTACCCGTTAGTCTTTGGACAATTTTATTCTTCCCAGTCATTGAATAAGGACTACTATACTAATTATTTCTTCCCACTCATCTTTGTTAATCCCATACTTCGATTTTGCCCTTCCAATTCCAGAACCAGTCCCACAATAAGACCAGTCTTTCAAGAGAACCGTCCTCATTTGGGAGAAATCATCCTCCTCAAAAGCAACTTTGTGGTTTAGATCCAGAACTAGTCCTTCTTCAATACCAGTCTGGTATTAAAGAAGTTGGGGTTGGACTAGTTCCGAATGAGCACTAGTACTTGTCAAATGACAAGTCCCAAACCTTAGTTTATTCTCCCCATTCAGGACTGGTTCTCACACAAACTACTTTTTCTCCCAGTCAAGGACTAGTACCCAAAAGGTACAATCCTGATTTCTCAATAAATCCAGTATTTGCGGTGGCTACTGGTTTCCACTCAGAACTAGTCCCAATCTGATCTATTAAATAAGATTAAAAGATATAAAAAAATAAATAATGATCATCATGATTATCTCAATAAGGAAAATACTTTTGTTGTACTCAGTAATTTGGTAATATTGGAAAAACCACCTTTTACGAAAAAATCCTAAATCCCCTATTAAAATACGGAATGATTCAGCTTCAGCCTACCCAAAATGCACGGCAGGAGATTCACCTGATCGTTTACTCTTACCCCGGGAATTGTCCCGAAAATGCGACCAAATCTCTTCAACCGGTTTCCACTTCTGAGGATTTCTCTCCATTGGAGGAAGATCAACCCCACGACCTATGCAAAACCTCAGAATCAACTTCATCTTTGGAATCCCTTCCCCTAGAAATTCAACACACCATTCAATACGAACCACTGCTTCAGGAGAGATTAGGTGGAATTATCCAAGCCTACCAAGCTAGTTCTGTACACCCATCCTTTGACATTTTCCACTTCAAGAAAAAAATGCTCTCCTGTATGAATTACCCTCATGACAAGAAGCGGTTTGGATCTTATCTTCTTAAGGCTTTACAGAATGATTGGAATAAACAAGGGTATTATCCTCCCTCTAGCCCGCCGCGTACAAGGCCCCGGGATGTTCCGGAATGGGTTTGGCGTCAACAAGAACACCCATCACAACCATCTGACGAAGATGAAATTACTCCCGAACAAAAAGCAGAGATTGATAGATTACTACGGTTGTTAGGGGAGATTCCTTAAGCCTTGCAATGTTATTGGATCTCTCTAAACCTGGGGAATAAAAAGCCCCTCATTCACTGTGGAAATCAGGGGCTTTTACATACGATATTTTAAACTTTTCCATCTACTTACGAACAGGGAAGAGCAATATACCCGTTGTTTGCAATCACTGCAGTTTATGCTTTGATCAATCTCCAACTAGTATCTTTTCCTGTTGACGGACAAGCCGGAAAGGTATCTCCAACCGAAAGGTCCACTTTTTTCCCCCAGCGGTTTTGGTAGCTCCCTCTTTCTTCAGCCTTTTGTCCAGTCGTCCATTCACGTTCCATTGATTTCCCTCCAGATAATTGATTTCCAATTATATTTTCCCATTTTTAGAACCTCTTATACGGGAATATGCATGTCTGCTCCCAACCTGCAATGATTCGCCAAAAACAATGATTCATTAGATCAAACCCCACCACACAACCAAAAGAGATATAAACGGCAACGTCAACAACGACAATAAAGTCGAATACACCGTTGTCAACACCGCTTTATCTTCATCTCCGGTGGTATATCGTGAAAATAAAATAGCAGCCATCATTAACGTCGGCATGGCCGAAAGAATCGTAATTAGGTTTTTAATTAGCGGGTCAAAAGGGGTTACAGACATGGCCAACATGGTCATGATGGGAATGATTAATAGCCGCATGGCTAATGGAAATCCTATCTGCGGATAGAAAAACATCTTTTGCTGCTGAAAAAGCGGTGGAAGCAACATTCCCGTATAGAGCATCGCCAGAGGTGTAACAAGTCCTGAAAGCATTCCCGTTAGTTGCTTTACAAATGCTGGTGGTTCATACCCTATAAAAGCAATAGACAAACCAACTACAATAGCTAATACGGGTAAGTTAAGCAAAGACTTGAATTGCCGTATATCAAATCGGGCTCCAGACTGAAGCATAAAAACGACAATGGTAAAAAACACGATGTCGATCCCCGCATCAAATATCGCCGCTAAAAGGCCTCCTGTTGGACCAAAAAGTGTTGTACAGATAGGAATGCCTATAAATCCTGTATTTCCAAAAGCAGAAAGGATCGCCATTTTTTTCGCAAAGATGCTTTCAAAACGAAATAGTTGCGCAAACATCCATGATACAAAGAGAGCTATTGTATGAAAGACAATGGATAAACCAAATACGATGTATACTTGATTTAATAATAGATCCATGGATTCCGTTTTAAAAACACCGTTTAATATAATTGAAGGAATTCCGACATTAATAATAATTTGAATGAGGACATGTTTCGTTTCTTCTGTAATATGTACCTTATAAGCAAACAAAGAACCTATTAACATCAATAGGCCCATAACGGTGATTGACGTTACGACAACACTAATATCCATAGGATTTTCTTCCTTTCAATTTCTCCTCTGCTTCACCTTTTATAAATAGCTATAAACCATCATACTATCAAAGGAACTAAATGTGGTGTGAGAAGTTCGACAAATTCCGACACCCCATTCTAACGTCCATATCCGTTTATTAAAATCTACATAATTCAGTCCCCTCTTGGGCAGACTATTTTGCGGGACTACACATTCCCAAATCACGAATGAAGGAGTGAGTGGAATGAGAGAAAATCATGAACGTAATCGAAACAACGAAGTTGAAAATGACGTGACAGATGCTGCCGACATCGATGCAGGTGAAACTGTAGGAACCGTTGGCGGTGCAGCAGCAGGGGCTATGGTGGGTTCTATTTTAGGTCCAATTGGTACTGTAGCCGGTGCGGTTGTTGGCGGTGCTTTGGGGAACAAAGCTGGAGATGCTGTGGATAATACTGACGTCATGGATCCTGTAGATGAAGAAGAACGTTAAATGAGGGAGGAGCCATATTTGGCTCCATCCTTTAATTTTTATGCTTTGTTTTGTTCACTTTAATATTTAGCAAATCCGAAACAGTAATAAAGCGGTATCCCCTTTTCTGAAGCTGCGGCAAAATCTCCTGAGGGGCATTAATGGTTTGTTTTCGGTTTCCCCCATGATCATGAAACAGAACAATATCCCCATTTTGTGCATTCGTAACCACTTTTTTAATGATTTTATCTACACCCGGGTTTGCCCAGTCTTTTGTATCGTGACGCCAGGACCATAAAACCACCGTATATCCATTCCCCTTTGCTGTATTAACCACTTTTTCATTATAAAATCCACCAGGCGGCCGATATAATTTGGGAACTTGTCCCGTTACTTGTTTAATAATATTTTCCGTCTTTAAGATTTCTTCTTCCAATTCTTCCGATGACATTTTGCTTATGTATTTATGGCTATAGGAGTGGTTAGCTATTTCATGTCCTGCAATCGTTTGCTGTAAAACGATTTCTGGATGCTGCTCTACTTTTTTTCCGGTTACAAAGAAGGTCCCTTTCGCCTGATATTTTTCCAGCAATTTTAAAACTTCCGGAGTATATTTCGGATCAGGTCCATCGTCAAAGGTGAGGCAAATTACCTTTTCATTGGTTGGGACCTCCCAGACAATTTCCCCACGGGATTCATAATAGAGACGTCCTTTTTTTTCAGCAGACCACGCTGGCTGGCCATCCCAAGATAACATAATCAACAATAGGAGAAGAATAATCTTTATTTGCTTAGTGATCATGGTTCACTCCTTTCTAAAGAGGATAGAGCAAGAGATATTCAGATATAGCATGTGTAATGGCTGCAGCTATTTCTTCCTGAGTTGACTCCTGGGTTAAAATTTTGGCGTCGTTTGGATTGCTGATGTATCCCGCTTCCACAATAATGGAGGGCATGTCCAAATTTTTCATTAAATAATAAGGCTTTCCCTTGATTGGCGCCTTCTTCACATCATATAAATCGTTTAAATGATATTGAACAAGATGGGCTAAAGCGTAGCTTTTATCGTTCTTTTGGTAGATCACAATTGGGCCACTGACCTTTTGACTTTTTGACCAATTGATGTGAAGGCTAACAAAGAGCTTTGGGTTTAAGGTGTCAGCAATTAATTTCCTTTGTCTCATATCCTTCATATGACGACTTTTAATGTGATCAAATGGACTGTCATCACTTAATGCATAATCGTGGGTTCTTGTCATTCCAACTACTAATGATTGTTCCTGTAATTTTGCATACAACTTCTTAGCAATGGCTAGGTTCAGGTCTTTCTCGAGGATTCCATTTTTCGATGTTCCACCGTCAACTCCACCATGTCCTACATCAATGATCACATCAAAAGTTTCAGGAAATGAATCGGCTGCAGCGGATCCTGGCAGTGCTGGCCCCCACACGAATAACAGAGCAAAAATAAGCAGCATGTAACTTGCCCTTTTCAGACCGATCATCCCCCCAATGATTTATAATTAAAAGATACCCAGGCAAGAATGTTTTTATTAGGGGGTCACTCTGTGTGTAGAAGATACCATAATTTAGATCATGTGGATCATAATAAAACCATGGTTGACATGCTTAGATGGATGCGGGAACGAAGAAAAAAGGTTAAAGATCTATCAAACCCCATCCCTCATGCCGCGGAAAAAATGAAGGAACACATCCATTTGAACAAAACCAAAACTTCTTATACGTGGATTGGTCATTCCACCTTTTTGCTTCAAATCAATGGACTTAACATCCTGACAGACCCTGTATTCGGAAGGCGGATGGGATTTCAAAAAAGGTTAACAGCGCCTGGACTGGAGATCCATGAACTGCCAAGGATTGATATAGTAGTCATTTCACATGGGCATTATGATCACCTCGAATTTCCAAGCTTAAAAATGCTCAAAGGAGATCCGACTTTCTATGTACCGGCAGGGCTTAAGCCCCTTTTTCAAAAGCAGGGTCTCTACAAGGTAATCGAAGCCAACTGGTGGGATCGCTTGCAATACGATTCGCTAAGCATTTCATTTGTACCCGCACAGCATTGGACAAGAAGGAACCTTTTCGATATGAACACTTCCCATTGGGGTGGGTGGGTATTTGAAACAGGAGAGCAGACTTTTTATTTTGTTGGTGACACGGGATATTTTCGCGGGTTTCAGGAAATTGGCCGGCGCTTTGATATTAATACGGTATTTATGCCAATAGGCGCCTATGAACCGGAATGGTTTATGAATATTTCCCATATTAATCCGGAAGACTCAATTAAAGCCTATATGGATTTAGGGGCAAAAACCTTCGTCCCGATGCACTACGGTGCTTACCGCTTAGCCGATGATACAGGTCCAGAGGCATTGCAGCGGCTTTATAATGAATGGGAAAGATTAAATTTGCCTAAAGATAAATTAAGGGTTCTCAAGATCGGGGAAACTTGCTGAACTTAAGGTTTGGTGTGAGTGTTATTAAGTTTGGGACTTTTTCTTTAATTCGCTGATCCCATTTTTTAGCTGCTGCAATTGCATTTGGATTTGTTTAAACTGTTCATCCTCAGGTTGGGGTGTGCTTTGCTGATTTGATGGAGGGGGTTGGATCTGAACCTGGTTTTGACTCCCGTTATTTAATCTAGCGGTTTTATCAATAGCAAGAACCACGAAACCAATCGCAATAATCCATAAGCCAATTATAGCTATATTGTCGTCATCAGAAAACATTCTGGCCCCCTCCCATCAAACCGTATTCCTGTACCCTATTTTTGCTTAAGTTGCTGCTCCAGTTCACGCAATTCTTGTTGAATTTGCCAAAGCTGAATTTGGATTTGCTGTTTTTGAAATTCCTTCTTTTGTTTTTTCAGTTGTTCTTGAATGTCATTTAATTGATTTTGCATATCATCTTTGCGGTATTAGAATCGGGCCCAGTAACAATTGTAGCGCCAACCGCAGCCATGAGATCCGCCAGGACCGTAAGCCAAGCGCCTATTAAAGCAAGGTCATTGCCGGTATTTTGAGCATTGTTATTCCCCATAGCATCCCCGTCTCCAAAGCTTACTAATTTATGATATTCAGGGGTGAAGTTTTAGGTGATAAACCTATCGGGAGAGCCAATTCCGGCTAAAAAGCGGAAATCTCTCCAGTTCCACATTTGAATTAAAAAAAGATAGTTGGGGCGAACAGGAATCTCTCCCCGGAAGTCCTGTGCCTTCCCTCTCACAGATCCAAAAATCTCTCCCTCATCTCGGCAGTTGGAATTTTACATACTTGTTCTTCGCCAAACCACCGATAACGGTGACGGGCAAAATAACGATATAATGGGTCGCGAAATATTGGGGAAATGATCTGTAAAGAGTAAAGGAATTTCCATAAGCCATCTAGATTTTTAGCGATCCGCAACACCGCCGTAGACATGCTAAAGTATTGTCCATTTTCAATGAGGACTAGGGAGTTCGTGTTTTGAAGTTCTGGATGTTCAACTAATAAGCTTTTCCCAAAAGTCGATTGGAGTGAGGCGAAGCGAAAATATCCCTTGCGATCACGTTTAATAATAAACTGCACCGCCCCATTACAAAAATGACACACCCCATCGAAAAGAATGATCGCTTGGTTTTGTTGGTGATGCACCATAATAGCTCACCTCCTTAAAGTCTCTTTTCTCCCAAAATTTTGTGTTTCACGAATTAAGCTGCCTACTGTTATTAGGTAAACAAGGGTCAATAAAAAAGGAACAAGTAAAAAGGCCATTTCTATTAAAACATAACCAAAAACAAATGAGGTCAAAGCCATGGCAATAGATAGAAATAGATAGGTTTTACTCTCGTATATCCACATATAGGGGAGAAAATGGGATGCACCCAATAAGCCAATTGCCATTGGAATCCACTCATAGTGCTCCATGTAAATCACAATCCATAAGGGTAGGTAAAACGCCTGGATCCCCCCGATAATGCCTCCTAATGTACCTAGAGGATTTTTGGAGAGAAAATTTACTTTACATAAGCGACTGATCATGATCCCCAACGGAAAAATACTGCCTGTTCCAAGTAAATAACAAAGAGCTAATGTTTTACCCTCCAGGTAAAAACCTAAGATCCCCATTACAAACCAATATAATGCCCCGGCAATAAAAATAGGGTAGCCCTTCCGAGCATCACGAATGAGGTCTTGCTTTAATTGAGATAAGGTCAAATTTTGATAGTTCAAGTCATACTCCCCTTATTGGTCTATGGTGATTTCATTTATAATGTTTAAGTTTATTTGCTCTTGATATGTGTTCCCCTTACCATCGTTCCAATTGATTTCAAGTATAGAAGCCTCATAATCATCCTTCGTCCTTAAGGTCTCATCGTAAGAATATGGACCTGTGATGGATCCTATATCCTTTACATTTTCCAAAAGGTTAACATATCCTCCCGAAGAGCTCGCACTTTTTCCTAAGACAACGACATTTTCATTTCGGTGGTTTCTTTCATACACCTTCACTTCGTAAAAATCGCTTTTCTCCACTTCTCCGGGATCGCCTTTGAATGTTAATTCTGCAGTTCCCCGTACGATTGTGGTGGGCGTAACGATGATTTTATAATTCTTTACATCCCACTTTTCACTGCTGCCATTTAAACTATAGATCGATATCGGTTTACTTTCCACCGTACCCTCTTGAGCAAAGTAGAAGTATCCCCACACTACGTTTGACAGGATTAACAGAATGATTAAGGTGGTTTTGGTTTTCATTTTATTACTCCCTTACCGGTATTCCATATTCCCTAGGGTGGGTGAAAATATCTTCATATTCCAAGGTGTGAACAACCTTAAATGTTTTTTTAGTTGGATCATACTCGAAAATAACCAATTGTTCCTTACCGGAGCTATGTCCGGTATCCACTATACCAATGGTATTGGGAGCAATTTGTATAAGCCTGTTGTTATTATCAACATTCACATTTGGCGTCGGAGATTGTATATATTTTTCAGTAGGCTTAAAGGCAATCACTGCAAGGCATATGAGAATTCCTGATAAAATGACTTTTACAAAGTTATTATTCAAAAGGGACCTCCTATTTTTAACTTACTTTTTATGACGAAATGCATCCATATAATGTTACGCCAAATATGAGGAGCAATAAAGGAAAAATGTTTCCGCTAATTTTTAAAGTAAACAAAATCTTCCTACAATTATCGAGTTGATGACGTATAATAAAGATGTTCAACTATACTACTTTGGGGAGGGATTGAATGGGATTTGAAGAAGAGTACCAAGCCTTTTTATTGCGTCACTCGCGGGTGCGAAAAGGAGAAAGTTTGCGAAGATTAGAAGAGGGGCATGGCCCGACTGAAAAGATGTTCCTGGAAAATGTCTGGTGGCCGTTGTTTTCTAATTTTCATTACCTGCATCCGGAATACGAGGTTGCGGATTTCAAGGATGGTAGGAGGTACCTCGATTTCGCCTATATTCGCACGGGTGCACGTATCTGTTTTGAAATCGACGGGTACGGTCCACATTTGAAAAATGTCAGCAGATGGCAGTTCTCCGATAACCTTGAAAGGCAGAATCAATTGGTCATTGATGGGTGGGTAGTGATCCGATTTTCCTATGATCAGATCGCAGAATCACCCCGCAGGTGTCAGCAAACGACACAGCAAATCATCGGCAAAATTTTGGGACAAGAATTCGATCAATTGACCCTTACTCCGATGGAAAAAGAAGTGGTTCGGTTGGCTTTAAGAAAGGAAAGTTCATTTACGCCTAGCGAGGTCTGCGAATTGTTGCATATAAGTGACCGGTCAGCAAGAAAAATCCTAGCCGGAATGGCCAAAAAAGGTGCCGTGGTCCCATTTGGAGGAAAACAGCGGATCCGTTCCTATCGGATCGGTGAAGCAATCAAGAATAACGGAAAAGTTTTCCGTTAAGCAGAAAAAGATAGAGGAAATGGATGAAATAACGGATTTTTTTTCCGTTAACCCCTGCATTATATGGTGAATTTCAACGGTTTAGCCTCAATAGCGGAAGTTTTTTCCCTTATTTAAAAAGAAAATGAGAAATATCCACAGTTAGCGGAATTTTTTTCCGTTATCTCCGCATCCCCCCCGAAACCTACGATGATGTTCCCGAAAAACAGTAAAAAGGGGACGAACCAACACGTCCCCACCTTCTATTCCAATATTTTCACATGCGGACAACCCTCGGGGAAATGAAGATGAAATCATACTTTCTATATGATATCTCAAGTCTCTTTAAGGATAAAACAGAGGAAAAAATTAACTAAATAAAGGAATTTTTTTCCGTTACTGCGCTACTCCCCAGCCTACTCCTTCAAAGATAACCACGCTACAGACTCCACATGCACCGTGTGCGGGAACATATCTACTGGTTGGACCTCGCGCGTGACGTAACCGCCACCCTCGAGAATGGCCAAGTCCCGGGCAAGGGTGCTGGGGTTGCAGGAGACGTAGACGATCCGCCGAGGCTTCATGGCAATCAGGGTCTCTAACAAAGTTTCATCACAGCCTTTACGTGGTGGGTCAACGACTACGACGTC
>Ga0182738_1007986_pt1 | contig 10611 bp, 10 predicted proteins | sample eDN5th30CBELigMG_FD_128876 | JGI IMG/M metagenome (GOLD analysis project Ga0182738, IMG submission 128876) | Enriched Miracle-Growth compost microbial communities from Emeryville, California, USA - eDNA 5th pass 30_C BE-Lig MG (version 2)... ... | reverse complement strand
GGAAGGTGCGCCGCGGCCAGAAACAGCCGGAATTGAGCGCCACCGGCACCACCGGCACCTTGAGCTGGCGGTAGAGCCCGGCCACCCCCGGCAGATAGGGCACCTTGCGGCCCGGCGCCGTGCGCGTGCCCTCGGGGAAGATGAGGAAGACCCGGCCGGCATCGCGAAAGCGCAGGGCCTTCCTGAACATGTGGCGCACCGCCTTGTCCCGGCCCCGGCGGTCGATCTCGATGGTACCCACCCGGCGCACATACCAGCCATAGAGCGGAATCCAGGTGAGCTCACGCTTCAGGACGGCGGCGGGATTGTCCACCTTCTTGTGGAAGATGAGCGTATCGAGCGCCGACTGGTGCTTGGAGGCCAGGATATAGGGGGCCTCGGGCAGCGCATCGAACCCCCGGAATTCCACGCGGATGCCGGCCAGGCGCAGCGCCACGATGACCCCCTCCGTCCACAGCTCATGCGCCTTGACGATGGCCCTGGCCGAGACGATCAGCGGCAGGCTGACGATCAGGATGATCGTCGTCCACAGATAGAAAGCGATATTGAAGGCGAGGGAACGCAGGAAATTCATGACCGGTCGGGCTGCTCTTGCGGCCGCAGCGCGTTGAGCACGCGGCTGGCCAGATATTTATGATACTCGATGAAGATGAGGCGCGTCGTCCCCGGCCAGCGCCACCAGTCCTTGAGGTGGATGCCCCTGGGGAAGACCGGATAGGGGATGAGCCGGACCATCGGCATGCGGCGGCGGAATTCCACCAGGCTGCGCGGCATGTGATAGCCGGCGGTGACGATGATGAGCGACCGGTAGCCATGGACCCGGGCCCACTGGGCCGCCTCGTCGGCATTGCCCACGGTATCGGCGGCGTCACGGCCCAGGTCGATGCGGTCGGTCACCGATTCGATATCGACCTCCAGCGCGTCGGACAGGTCCTCGATGCGCGTCTGCGGGTTGACGCCGGTGATGAGCAGCCGGCTGCGCGGGTGCTGCTGCAACAGCTTCACCCCGGCGATGAGGCGCTGCTTGTCGCCGGTCAGCACCACGATGCCGTCGCTCTCCGGCGGATCGGCGGGGCCGAGCCCCTGCAGGTATTCAGCGAAGACGAGAAAGCCGCCCAGCCACAGGACAAGGACACCGCCGAACAGGATCAGGGACAGGCGGCGGGCCTTCAGCCGGCGCATCAGACGGCGGGTCCCGCGGGCATCACACCTGCCCCGCCAGCACGCGCAGCACGGTGACGCGCGCCGTGAGCATGGTCATGATACCGGTGGCGAGCGGCAGGCCGGCCAGCGCCGCCATGCCCCACCAGTCGATGGTCAGGTCGGGCAGCATGGCGGAATCCAGCCGCTGGCCGTAATAGATCACGATGCTCACCACAATGGCCAGGAAGGCCATGCCGATGATGCCGCCCTTGATGCCGGTCCACAGGAACCGCCACTGGAATTCCCGGGCGATGGTCGCATCCCTGGCGCCGATCAGGTGCACCAGCTCGATACTGTCCCGCTGCGAGGCCAGGCGCGACAGCGTCGCGAAGACGGTGATGGCCACCAGCGCGATGGCCACCACCAGGATGACCCCCAGCGCCACCAGCTGGATGGTGCGGCTCAGGTCCAGAAGATTGGCCAGCCAGTCGGCGTAGCTGTCGAGCCGGGCATGCGGCGCCTCCACCGCGAGCTGCTGCGCCAGGTTGGCCATGTCCACCTCAACGCCGGGCTTCAGGCTGGCGTCGATCATGCGGGGCAGCGGCAGGTCCTGGTCCACCACGTCGGCGCCCAGCCAGGGTGCCAGCAGCGCCGCCGTATCGGCGGGCTTCAGGACACGCACGTCGATGATGCTGGGCTGGCCCTTCAGGAAGGCTTCCGCCGCCCTGGCCTCGGCCGCCAGCACCTCGGCGTCGGGCGAGACGATCTGCACGGTGATGGAACGCGCCGTCGCATCCTCCCAGGCGCGCATGGAGCCGAAGAGGGCGGCACCCAAGGCCACCGCCAGCCCCGAGAGCAGCACCATGATGGCGATGACCCAGGGCAGCAGGCGCGCCGCCGTGCCTTCGCGGGCCATGAAGTTGAGGCCACGCGCCATCTATGCCCCTCCCGGCGTGGTCATCCAGGCGGGGGCGGCTTCCGCCGCGCCGGAGAGGCCGGTGCGCATCACCGTCAGCTCGCCGCGCTCCAGCACCAGCCGGGGGGCGCCGGGCACCGATTCCATGAGCCGCGTGTCGTGGGTGGCGACCACCGTGGTGGTGCCGATGCGGTTGAGCTCGAGGAGCAGATGCACGATGCGGTCACCCATCAGGGGGTCCACATTGCCCGTCGGCTCGTCGGCCAGCAGCAGCTCCGGCCGGGCGATGACGGCGCGGGCGATGGCCACGCGCTGCTTCTCGCCGCCCGAGAGCGTGGGCGGGCGCGACTGCATGCGCTCGGCCAGCCCCACCCATTCGAGAAGCTCCGAGACATGCTCCCTGATCCGCTCCTCCTTCTCGCCGATGACGCGCAGCGGCAGCGCCACATTGTCGAAGGCGGAGAGATGATCGAGAAGCCGGAAATCCTGGAACACCACGCCGATACGCCGCCTCAGGCCCGGCAGGGCCTTGCGGGGCGTGAGGATGATGTCCTCGTCGAACAGCGTGATGAGCCCGCGCGACGGCCGGTGGGCCAGGTACATGAGCTTGAGAAGCGACGACTTGCCAGCCCCCGAAGGCCCGGACAGGAAATGGAACGAGCCCGGATCGAGGTGGAAGGAGATGTCCTTCAGAACCTCTTCGCCGATGCCATAGCGCATGCCCACATTTTCGAAGCGGACAACCACAGTCTCTATCGCCCCTCGTCCTTTGATGCGGTCTCACCCTGATGAAGAAGCAAAATGGCATATTCCCTAGCAGCGGCGCAACGGCCATAAAGCGATTGTTTATCCGCTCGTTAATATTTGCTAGCGTACAAACAGCGTCCGTTAACAATATTTTTAACGCACTGATATCACGGATCAAACCGTTCCATGATCGCCACCTGTCCTGCCTGCGCCACGCGCTATGTCGTCGACCCGGCCGCCCTGGGACAAGAGGGCCGCATGGTGCGCTGCGCCCGGTGCCGCGCCACCTGGCACCTGACACCGCCGGAGGATGCCGCCGTCGACGGCGGGGTGCAGCGTCCGCCGCGCTACATCCCCGGCATGGAAGTGCCCCCCGCCGCATCCGACAGCCCGCAAGAGCCGGCTGCCGCCGAAACACCGGTAGAGCGCGCGGCCCAGCGCGCGGCACGGGCCAATCTGCCGGCGGTGCGCCAACCAGCCAGCCGCCAGATGCTCATGGCCTGGGGCGCCCTTGGCGGCGCCATCGTCATCTTCCTCGGCATCGTCATCGGCCTGCGCGGCCCCATCGCGCGCGGCATTCCGGCACTGGCCGGCGTCTATGACGCCGTGGGCCTGGGCCCTGCCGCTCCGGTGGCAGCGACATCCCGGCCCCGCACCGCCGCCGACGCGCTGGCCTTCGTCTCCCTCGGCCTGAAACTGGAGAGCGAGGGCGGCGTGCCGGTGCTCACCGTCACCGGGCAGATCAGGAACGACACCGACCGGGGATTCGACCTGCCGCCGGTCACCGCCACGCTGCTCGATGCCGGCAGGAAGAAACTCTATTCCTGGGATTTCGACCCGCCGGCGGCGCATATCGGCCCGCGGCAGGCGCTGGCCTTCTCCAGCCGGCTCTCCAACCCGCCCTCGCAGGTGCGCGAGGCGGTGCTCACCTTCGCCGCCCCCCGGCCCGGAGGCCCCTGATGGCGCACATATTGCTGGCCGACGACGAAACGGCGGTGCGCACCTTCGTGACCCGGGCGCTGGAGGCGATGGGCCACAGCGTGGTGGCGGTGGGGGACGGCGGCGCGGCCCTGGCCCAGGTGCAGAATACGCGCTTCGACCTCCTGATCTCCGATATCGTCATGCCGGTGATGGACGGCATCGAACTGGCCCTCTCGGCCGCCACCGCCGCACCGGGCATGCCCATCCTGCTGATGACCGGCTACGCCCGCGAGAAGGAACGCGCCCACAATCTGGAAAGCCTGATAGAGGACATCATCAGCAAGCCCTTCTCCCTGGCGGAACTGCAGGCCATCGTGGCCAGCATCCTCGATGGGGCGTGAGGCCACGACGCCGGCGGGTGACGAACAGGGTAATCATTTACCGTCTCAGAAGCGGTCCAGCAGGCGGTCCAGATATCGGCGCTCCACGTCGGGGCGCTGCCAGTCGCCGGCGCGGCGGCGGATTTCATCGAGGATCTCGCGGGCCCGGCCCAGGTCGCTCTCGGCGGGGATGACGCTCTTGGAGGGGTCGGATTCGCCCAGCCCCTGGCTGCCATTGTCGCCCGTGCCCTTGGCCTGGGTCTTCTCGCCCTGCTGGGCCATGGCGTTCTCGGCCTCTTTGAGGGACTGGATGGCCTGCGCCTGGGAGACCACCGCATCCTCCAGCTTGCCGCCGCCCAGCTCGTCACCGGCCCGCATCATGGAGGAGATGGCGTCCTTTACGGCGTCGCCGCTCGGCGTGCCGGGGCTGTTCATCTGCTTGGCGGCGGTCATCAGGCCGGACCGCAGCTCGTCCTGCCGGTCCTTGAGGGTCTGCACGGCGGGGGAGTCCGTGCGGCCACCCGAGGCGGGGTCCTGCTCCCCCGCCTGGTAATAGGTCTCGTCCATGATGCGCTGCTGCTGCTGGCGCATGTCGTTGAGCTGCTGGCGCATGGCCTCCGACTGCTCGGCGGATTTCTGCTGGCTCTCGCTGGCGACCGACATGTTCTCCAGCATGGACTGCAGCTCGGAGAGCATCTTGCGCGCATCCTCCTTGGAGCCCAGCTCCGCCAGGTTCTGCACCTGGTCGAGCATCTGGCGCAGGGTCTGCGGCGTGGCGCCCTGGGCGCCGGCCTGCTGCTGCTGGCTCTTGCCGTCGGCGCCGGTCTTCTTCTGCTGGTCGGCCAGGGCCTGCATATAGTCCGCCATGGCGCGCTTGAGGTCCTGCATCAGCTTCTGCATCTCTTGCGGGCTGGTGCCGTCCTTGGAAAGGGCGTCCTGCAGGGCCTGCATGGCATCGCGCATGCTGGCCTCGGCCATGCTGGTGGTGCCGTCCTCGATGCGCAGCGCCGTATCCCACATGAGCTGCACGGTATCGTCCACCGTCTTCTCCTCGGGTGCCGTCACCCGGTAGGCGGCGGTGCGGATGGCCATATAGGCCACCAGATCGTTGTCGAACGCCTCGGGATGCAGGGTGAGGAGCCCGAGCTGGCGGGAGACGTCGTCCGCCGTCGCCTGATCGGTGGCCAGTTGCTTGCGCAGCTTGATGAGCTCCCGGGCCACGGGATGGGTGAACTGGCGCTCGGGCAGGGTGAAGGCGATGGTCTTGCTCCGCCCCTCCTGGCCGGCGCTGTCGCGGGCGGTGAGCGTGGCCAGCACCTCGGTGCCCGCCCAGGGATGGGAAACCAGGTTCTCATAGGCCGAACCCTGCTGCTTGCCGCTGGCCGGAGGCGGCAGGGGAAGCGGCAGGTCGAGCTCCTTGTCGGTGCCGCCTCTGGCGATCAGCAGATGACCCTCGGTGGCGCCGTAATCATCCTCCACCTCGTAGCCGATGTGCAGGCTGCCCCGCGCGCTCACCGTCGGCGTTTCGCTGAAGGCGATTTGGGGCGCCTCGTCGGGCGTCACGTCGAAGCGCCACAGGCCCAGCTCCCGCCCGCCGGTGGCGAGCCGGTATTCGCCGGAGCCGGCCAGCTTGTGGGTCAGTGTATAGGCGCGGGGCTCCGCCTCATCCATGGCGCGGCGCTCGTGCAGGGCAGTGAGGACGGGTGTGCGCCTGGGGCCGTTGACGCGGATATTGAGGGTGGTGCCCTCGGGCACGCCCATGATGGTGACGCCGTCGCCCTCGCTCCCCGGCGCGACAAGGCTGCGCGGCGGCTTGCCGGTATATTGCGGCGGGTCCAGCCAGGCGGTCACCGTCGCCTCCTCCTGGGGGTAGCCGAAGGGGGCCAGCAGGAAGCGCGCCGAATCCTCCCAATGCCGCCCCCCCGCCAGGATGGCGACGAAGAGAACCAGCACAACCAGCACCCGCATGGCCCAGGGATCGCGGGCGGCAACGCCCGGATGCGGCGCGTGCGGGCGCATGTGCCGCGTGCCCTCGGCGGCGCGGCGCTGCTGCTCGGTCCACAACAGGGTGGAGGAGCGCGTCTCTGGCGTCGCCTGTCGGTCCTCGGCCAGGGCCAGCGGCCGGTGGGCCATGCCGTGGCGCCGCTCCAGCCAGCGCAGCACCTGCGGGCGGGTCGGCAGGTCGAAGCTCCAAAGCCCGGCGCCCAGGGTGACGATCATCACCGCCAGATAGAGCGCCAGCGCCACGCCCCCGACAAGCGGCGGCAACAGCCGCCAGATATCGAGAAGGGTGAGCGCCGCCAGGCCCACGAGCAGCGCCACGGCAGGCCATACGGCCCGCCACAGGCGCTCCCAGAAGAGCGCCGCCCAGGCGGAATATGTGATCAGGCGATAACGCAAAACGGTCCAAACCCCGGTTGCTTCCTGTTCAAGTATCTGGTGGAGAGCGCCCGTTGGTCAAGAGAGCCGTCCCTTGCGGCGCCAACCGCACCGCATCCCCGCCGGTCCGAGGGTCAGAGCCAGGCGGGGATGGCTTCCAGGGCCAGCATCTCCTCGAAGCTGGGGCGGCGGCGGACCACGGCGAATTCCGCGCCGTTCACCAGCACCTCCGGCACCAGCGGGCGGGAATTGTAGGTGGAGGCCATGACCGCGCCGTAGGCCCCGGCCGACATGAAGGCGATCATGTCCTCCGGCTCCAGGGGCGGCAGGGGGCGGGCCCGGGCGAAAGTGTCGCCGGTCTCGCACACCGGGCCGACCACGTCCACCTTGCGCGTGCCGGTGCCCACCGCCGGCTGGCGCACCGGCAATATGTCGTGATAGGCGTCGTATAGGCTGGGGCGGATGAGATCGTTCATCGCGGCATCCACAATGGCGAAGGCGCGATTCTCGCCCTCCTTCATGTAGATGACCTTGGCGACCAGGATGCCGGCATTGCCGACGATGAGGCGACCCGGCTCGAACATCAGCTCGGCGCCGATATTGCCCAGCACCTTCTTGACCATGTGGCCATAGTCGCTGGGCAGCGGCGGCACCGTGCTCTCCGGCGCGCCGTAGGGGATGCCGAGGCCGCCGCCCAGATCCACCCGCTCGATGGTGTGGCCGTCGGCGCGCAGCAGGGCCACCACGTCGGCCACCCGCCGGAAGGCCGCCTCGAAGGGCTCCAGCTCGGTGAGCTGCGAGCCGATATGCACATCCACCCCGACGATGCGGATGCCGGGCAGCCTGGCGGCCCGGGCATAGACCTCCCGCGCCCGGCTCCAGGGGATGCCGAACTTGTTCTCCGCCTTGCCGGTGGTGATCTTGGCGTGGGTGACCGCATCCACATCCGGGTTGACGCGGACGGTGATGCTGGCGGTAGTCCCCTTCTCCTCGGCGATGGCGGAGATATGATCCAGTTCGGGCTCGGACTCCACGTTGAACTGGTAGATGCCCACATCCAGCGCCAGGGCGATCTCCTCCGCCGTTTTGCCGACGCCGGAAAACACCAGGTCCGAGCCCTTGAAGCCGGCCTTGAGCGCCCGCCTGATCTCACCGCCCGAGACCACGTCCGCTCCGGCCCCCTGCAGGGCCAGGGTGCGCAGCACGGCGAGGTTCGAATTGGCCTTCACCGAGAAGCACAGTTTGGTGCGCATGTCGGGGAAGCTCTCGCCGAACACCCGGCAATGGCGCTCGATGGTGGCCGAGGAATAGCAATAGAACGGTGTGCCCACCTCGCGCGCGATATCGGCGATGGAGACATTCTCGGCATGCAATATGCCGTTCTGATAGGCGAAATGGTGCATCAGGGCTGGTTCCCAATGGCATGGTTCCTGATCGGGCGGTAGTCCTTGAAACCGTCCTGGGTGCTCTCGGCCTCATCCGGATGGCCCGCGTCATCCTTGGGCATATGGCTCATGGGCGGCTTCGGCGGGTTCTTGCGCCCGCAGCCCGAAAGGCCGAGCGAAACCGCCAGCGTGACGGCGAGAAGGGCGGCCAGCGCCCTCATTTCAGACCCTCGCGCGCCGCCTTCACCGCCGCCTTCACATTGTCGGGCGCCGTGCCGCCGTAGCTGACCCGGCTGGCGACCGAATTCTCGACGGTGAGTACCGAGAAGATCTCGCCGGTGATCCGGGGCTCCACCGCCTGCAGGTCGGCGAGCGCCAGGCTCGAGATGTCACAGCCCTTCTCCTCCGCCAGCTTGACCACCCGGCCGGTGACGTGATGCGCCTCGCGGAACGGCATGCCCAGGGTGCGCACCAGCCAGTCCGCCAGGTCCGTCGCCGTCGAGAAACCGCCGCCGGCGGCGGCGCGCATGGCCTTGCCGTCCACCGTCATCTCGCGCACCATGCCGGCCATGGCCATGATGCAGAGGAAGATGCTGTCGGCGGCGTCGAACACCGGCTCCTTGTCCTCCTGCATGTCCTTGGAATAGGCGAGCGGCAGGCCCTTCATGACGATGAGCAATGTGTTGAGGCTGCCGATGATGCGCCCCGCCTTGGCGCGCACCAGCTCCGCCGCGTCCGGGTTGCGCTTCTGCGGCATGATGGAGGAGCCGGTGGAGAAGCTGTCGGAGAGACGCACGAAATGGAAGGGGGCGGAGGAATAGATCACCAGCTCCTCGGCGAAGCGCGAGAGATGGATGGCCAGGATGGAGAGCGTGCTCAGGAACTCCAGCGCGAAATCCCGGTCGGAGACCGAATCCAGCGAATTGGCGGTGGGCCGCTCGAAATCCAGGGCCTCCGCCGTGCGGTGCCGGTTGATGGGAAAGGCCGTGCCGGCCAGCGCCGCCGCGCCCAGCGGACATTCGTTGAGCCGCCGGCGGCAATCGGCCAGGCGCGAGCGGTCGCGCGCCACCATCTCGAAATAGGCCATCAGATGATGGCCGAAGGTGACCGGCTGGGCGGTCTGCAGATGGGTGAAACCGGGCATGATGGTCTCGGCATGGGCCTCCGCCTTGTCGAGGAACGCCTCCTGCAGGTCGATGAGGGCCATGTCCACCTGATCCAGCGTGTCGCGCACCCAGAGGCGGAAGTCGGTGGCCACCTGGTCGTTGCGCGAGCGCGCCGTGTGCAGCCGGCCCGCCGCCTCGCCGATCAGCTCCTTGAGGCGGCTCTCCACATGCATGTGGATGTCCTCGAGCGCCGGATCGATGGTGATCCGGCCCTCGGCGAACTCCTGCAGGATCTGTCGCAGCCCCTCATCGATGGCCTCGCCATCTTGCGGGGAGATGATGCCGGCATCCACCAGCATGGCCGCATGCGCCCGCGATGCCCGGATATCCTGGACGTAAAGCCTCTTGTCGAAGCCGATGGATGCATTAATCTCCTGCATGATCGCCGAAGGGCCGGCGGAGAACCGCCCGCCCCACAGGGCATTTGTGGAACCTGGCGTGGAACTGTCGTTGCTGTCTCTGGTCATCGGCCTATCGTTATCGCTTCATGGAGGAGCCGGAAATTGAAGTTCAGACCCCCCATATATCAGAAATTCGGGCCTTTGGCGGTCATATGTCTCGCGCTCACCAGCTTTCCGGCTGGCCATAGCGCGTTTTCAGCGGGCCTGCAACCGACAGACGATCTGGCGCATGATTTCACGGCGCCGGAAGAACCGCTCGCCCTCTCCGACATTCCGCTGACCCTGGACGGCAAGCCCGTGGTACTGACCAGGGACGCGCCGGACCTCATCCTGCTCAACGTCTGGGCCACATGGTGCGGCCCCTGTGTCGAGGAAATGCCGTCGCTCGACAGGCTCCAGGCCGAGCTGGGCAGCGATAGCTTCGAGGTCGTCGCCGTCTCCATGGGCCAGGACATGGACAAGGTGGGCCCCTTCTTCGAGAAGGAGGACATCACGGCCCTCAAGCCCTATATCGACAAGACCGGCGATTTCTCCCGCGCCATGGGAGCACTGGGCCTGCCGGTGAGCTACCTCATCAAGGACGGCAAGGTGCTGCGCCAGATCGTCGGCCCCGCCGACTGGGCCAGCGATGAAGCGAAAGAGATCATCGAAGCGGAGATGTGAGGATTTCTTCTCTGGACCGGGCCCCTACCGCGTCGGCACCGGGGTGTCGCCGCGGTAGTCGTAGAAGCCGCGGCCGGATTTGCGGCCGAGCCAGCCGGCTTCCACATATTTCACCAGGAGGGGGCACGGGCGGTATTTGCTGTCGGCCAGGCCCTCGTAGAGCACCTGCATGATGGCCAGGCAGGTATCCAGACCCACGAAATCGCCCAGTTGCAATGGGCCCATGGGGTGGTTGGCGCCCAGGCGCATGGCGGTGTCGATGGCTTCCACCGTGCCCACACCCTCATAGAGCGTGTAGATGGCCTCGTTGATCATGGGGATGAGGATGCGGTTGACGATGAAGGCCGGGAAATCCTCGGCGGTGGCCACCGTCTTGCCGAGGCCAAGGGTGAACTCGTGCACCGTCTGGAAGGTGGCGTCGTCCGTGGCGATGCCGCGGATCAGCTCCACCAGCTTCATCACCGGCGCCGGGTTCATGAAATGCATGCCGATGAAGCGCTCGGGCCGGTC
>Ga0182738_1007984_pt1 | contig 10613 bp, 7 predicted proteins | sample eDN5th30CBELigMG_FD_128876 | JGI IMG/M metagenome (GOLD analysis project Ga0182738, IMG submission 128876) | Enriched Miracle-Growth compost microbial communities from Emeryville, California, USA - eDNA 5th pass 30_C BE-Lig MG (version 2)... ... | reverse complement strand
GCCGTAAGGCCCAGGTTGCCTTCCAGGCCATGACGCATGGGCCCGTTGTGAACGTAGCGGCCATCGGCCAGGCAGCGGACGTAGGCATCGGCTTCGATCGGCTCGCCGTGGCGGTTATCAGTCTTGCCGCCCAGCCGCACGCGGATGGTTGCCCCCACGCCAGCTTCATGAGCCTGGACGGCTGTTTCCGGATCGTGGATCATGCCTACGCAGGCATCTTTCACGCCGGCCTCGATCAAAGCCCGCAGAATCACTGTGCCGTCAGCCGGAGCACCACCGCCAGGGTTATCGGAACCGTCGGCGTAGATTACCAGGCCATCGTTGTTGGACTTCACAAACTGGATCAGCCGGCCCACCGGCATCAAATCCGGCTGCAAGGCATCGCGCAGGTCCCACAGCATGTCGGCAAGCCGGTCGGCTGTGCGCTCGGCCAGGTCTTGGTCGCCATCGGCCGTTACCAGCACGCTCACGCCGGCATCTTGAATGTCGGCAAAGGGAAAGCCCATCGCCACCGTGGCCGTGAGGATGCCTGGCTCTTCTTCCAAGGCATGCACCCCGGCCATCAGGCTCTTCATCGGCTCGCGGAGCGTGCATTGCATGGGCGGCAACGTAATCAGCGGCAACTGGCGATACGCTTGCGCCAGCCGCACCTCGCCCCGCAGGGTGCGCACCATCAGTTGCAGGGCTTCATACCCTCGCTCGTACATATCGACGTGCGGATAGGTATCAAAGCCGATCAGGCAGTTGGCGGCCGTGGCCATCTGCGAAGTGATATTCGCATGCAGGTCCAGCGTAGCGATGATCGGCACCTGGGGGCCGACAGCATCGCGCACGCGCTGGATGATTACGCCTTCGGCATCCTGATGTTCCTGCGTGACCATCGCGCCGTGCAGGTCGAGCAGAATGCCGTCGGCCGGGCCAGCTTCATGGAGTCGTTGCAGCACCAGGTCCATCAGGTGTTCAAAGTCGGCCTGACGCACAACACCGCTGGGCTGCGCACCCGCATTGAGGAGCGGCACCAGTTCCACGCCCAGATCGCTGGCCGCTTGGAGGTATCCGCCGTGGATCGTGCCGGTGCCGCCGAACCGCTGGCGGATGTAATCGCCGCCGGGAAAATCATCAGGGCAGTCGGTATCGCTGGCGAAGTCGGCTAGCGTGGTGGGCGTGAGCGCGAACGTGTTGGTTTCGTGCTGTATGCCGGCAGAGATGATGCGCATGGCTTAAGCTCCCACACTTCGCTCGGCCTTGGTAGTGTTCGCTGTGCGGACCATGAACCGGGTACCAACGCTACTGCCGATGATGCACGGCTCACAGCGCCCTCGCATACAAAAGCTGCCGTGGCACGCGCGTCTTGCCGCGTTATTCCGGCCGCAGGCCGATGACTTCCTTGCCCACGTACGGCTGGAGAACTTCCGGCACGATCACGCTGCCGTCGGCCTGCTGGTAGTTTTCCAGAATGGCGATGATCGCCCGGCCACATGCGAAGGCCGTCCCGTTGAGCGTGTGGACGAAGCGGGTGCCCTTCTCGCCTTTGACCTTGTAGCGGATGTCAAGCCGGCGGGCCTGGTAATCGGTGCAGTTGCTCGTGCTGGTCACTTCGCCGAACTCGCCGCCCTCGCCGCGGCCTGGCATCCAGGCTTCCAGGTCGTACTTGCGATAGGCGGGGCCGCCCAGGTCGCCAGTCGCCGTATCGATCACCCGGTATGGAATGCCCAGGTTGTCCCAAAGCTGGCATTCCAGGTTCAAGAACATCTCGTGAACAGCGTCGCTTTCCTCGGGCTTGGTGAAGGCGAACATTTCCACCTTGGTGAACTGGTGGACGCGGTACAGCCCGCGGGTAGCGCGGCCGCCGGCGCCGGCTTCGGTGCGGAAGCAGTGGCTGATGCCGACCAGCTTGATCGGCAGTTGGAGGACATCGAGAATCTTGCCGGATAGCATGCCGCCCAGCGTGATCTCGGCGGTGGCCACCAAGCTGAGGTCGGTATCTTCAACGCTGTAGATTTGCGTTTCCGGCCCGCGCGGGATGAAGCCGATGCCGTTCAGGATTTCGTTGCGGGCCAAATCGGGCGTAATCACCGGCGTGAAGCCTTCGCCCACCAGAAAGTTCACCGCGTATTGCTGCAGAGCCAGTTCCAGCAGCACGGCCTCGTTGCGGAGATAGTAGAAGCCGTGCCCGGCAACGTGGCTGCCTGATTCCATATCGATCAAGTCAAGCGACTGGCCCAGTTCCAGGTGGTCGCGGGGCGGAAAGTCGAACTGGCGAATCTCGGCGGCTCCGCGGCGGACTTCGCGGTTGGCATCTTCACCCCCGACAGGCGCATCGGGATGCGTCATGTTGGGGATGGTGGCGACGATCGCTGCCAGTTCCTGCTCGATCTGCTGAAGCTCAGCCTGCGCGGCGTCCTTCTGCTCGCGGAGACGGCGGCCTTCTTCCTTGCGCGCTTCGCGTTCCTCGGGAGTCTTCGCCTGGCCGATGGACTTGGAGACCTCGTTGGCGCGGCGGTTGAACTCCTGGACCTCGGTATCCTTGGCCCGGCGCTGGTTCTCAAGCTCAATTACGCGGTCGATATCGACATGCACGCCCCGGTTTCGGCAGTTTTCGGCGACCGCGGCAGAATTTTCGAGGATGAACTTAGTATCGAGCATGCTTTCCTTCCTGTAGATCCCGATGCGCGGGGGCAAGCCGAGGCATCTCCGGCGGCGTGTAGCCTACCAAGGCAATGGCGCATCCGCCAGCGGGCGCAGGGTATACGCGCACGCGAAAAACGGCCCGAAATTGAGCCTGATGCCACTTGCGCTTGTCAGAACGCACCCGCAGCCAAGGGCGGGGCGGAATGGGTGCCATAAGTTCCGGGCAGCGCGACACCCGCGCGCAGGCGAGCTTGGATTGCCGCGCAGCCTAGAAGCGCCGTGCCCGCTGGCTAGGCGCTGGTCTGCGGGCTGGGAGTGGCTTCCCGCTGCTTGGGCTCGTTCAGCACGTGCGGCGGCACCGGGCGCAGGTCCCACACCAGACCAAACCACGACAGCACCACCAGGGTGTAGTAGGTGATGTCGATTTCCCACCAGAAGAAGCCCTGCCGGGCCGAACTGGGGTAGCGGTGGTGGTTGTTGTGCCAGCCTTCGCCAAAGGTCAGCAGAGCCAGGACCAGGTTGTTGCGGCTTTCGTCGCGGGTTTGATACCGGCGGCGTCCCAGCAGATGGCACAGCGAGTTGATGGTGTAGGTCACGTGGTACACCGCCACGGTCGAGATCAGAAAGCCCCAGACAAACATCTGCAGGCCCGTGCAGCCCCACTCCGGCTTCCAGGCAGCGATTCCCTCGCCCAGCAGGTACAGCCCGATGCCCATGGCCGTGGGCACGATCATCTCGTAGTGGTCGAGGAACCGCAGTTCAGGGTACTTGGTAAAGTCCTTGATCTCGTGCAGATTCTTCTTGAAGTGCTCCTTGGTCAGGAACCAGCCAATGTGGCTCCACCAGAACCCGCCGTGGTAAGGAGAGTGCAGATCCTGCGGATCGTCGGAATGGCGATGGTGCTTGCGATGGTGGGCAGCCCACCACAGCGGGCCGCGCTGGATAGCGGCCAGGCCCAGGATAGCGCCCACGCACTGGAACCAGCGCGACGTTTTAAACGCGCGATGCGAAAAGTAGCGATGGTAGAACGCCGTTAGGGCAAACACGCGAACCGCATACAAGAGTACGGCCACGGCAACTGCCGGCCAACTCCAGCCCACCCAGATCACGGCCAGGCAGCCCAGGTGGAGCGCAAAAAAGGGTAACGACCGCAGCCAGTCAATCTTGCGGTCCGGCGCTTCGGCTGGCGACGGTGCAGACTCTTGGTTGGCAATCGGGGTCGAAGGAGTCGGGGCGGGTGTGGGGAGCGACGAAGAAACGGGCGATGTCATGGACTTCCTGCAAGCGCCGCTGGGGACGGCAATAACGGTCAATGCGGGAGGTGTTCCCGCTCGCCGCCGCGACACCACTGCCCGGCAGCAACAGCAGGCGGGAACAATCAACGATTCCAGAGCACAGCGCAGGTTCCGATCACTACCTATTGCGGGAAGCGACCGGGGGGCCGATGTGCCCATCCTCGGCGGGGTGCAAGAGACGTGCCTTGGAGGAACCTGGAACGTTTAAGCCGCTCCTTATACCGCAAAAGCATCGCCGGCGGGAGTCCCAGCCTGGACAAATGGGTAAAACCCCCCATGCCAGCACGACTTACAGAAGGGGGCAGTAGCACTGCTGGCAGCCATGACGAAGCAGCGGCCCAGGGCAGGGGGATAACGCCCGTTGTGCTTGGCTGGCTATAGACTTGCGCTGGGCAGGGTGTTTGAGAGCCGGTTACTTAAGCTCGCGCAAAATGGTAAGCACCCGCTCCATGTCGGCCGGCAGCGGCGCAGAGACTTCTAGCGGTTCGTCGCGGTCAGGATGGCGGAGCTTGATCCGCGCGGCATGCAGTGCCTGACGCTCCAGCACGACTTCTTCGGCGTTGGGATCGCCAGTTAGCTCGCCCAGCGTGATACGAGCGCGGCCGCCGTACAACCGATCGCACAGGACCGGGCAGCCTGCCGCAGCCAGGTGAACGCGGATCTGATGCGTGCGGCCTGTCTTGGGAAACGCCTTCACCAAGGCAAAGCCGGGGAAACGCTCGATCACCTGGTAGAACGTGCGGGCTTCGCGCGCGTCGGGATGGTCGCGGCGAATGGCCATTTTTTCGCGCTGGTAGGGATGTGGGCCGATGGGCAGTTCGATCACGTCGGCATCGCGGTCCATACGGCCCACGACAATGGCCCAGTACTCCTTCTCGACGGTTCGCTCGGCAAAGCGTTCGGCAAGCGCGGCATGGGCCGGATCGGTCTTGGCCACCAGGATCACGCCGCTGGTGTCGCGATCAAGCCGATGAACAATGCCCGGCCTCGTAGGGCCGCCCAGCGAGCTTAGCTGGTCGAAGTGGTGCTGTAGCGCGGCGGTCAGCGTGCCGGACCAATGGCCTTTGCCCGGGTGCACCACCATGCTCGGCGGCTTGTTGACGGCCACCAGCCAATCGTCCTCGTAGAGGATGTCTAGCGGGATGTCTTCCGCCGGATGGCCTTCACGCGGCGGGGCCAGCGGCACCACGCTGATCCGTTCGCCTTTGCGGAGGCGGTAGCTTGGTTTGCGTTGATGACCGTCGACGCGGGCACCGGCCGCGGCAATCACCCGCTGGAGATAGCCCCGGCTGTGCTCGGGAAAGCGCGCCACGAGCGCAGCGTCGAGCCGTTGTCCGGCCTCGGCTTCATCGACCACCCACTCCACGGGTGTCTGGCGGTCTGTGTCACTCATGCCGGAATCGAGTCAAAGCGGGAAGATCCCAGGCCGCTGAAGAATCCTGCGGCCGGGTTAGTTCTCGCTCGAGGGGAGGGGATCGGTGAGGCCCGGGCCAAAGTCGGGCGTGGCCTGCTGATGGAACTGCTCGAACAGGCTGCGGCCAAAGGGGCTCTCGGTAGCCGCCGGGGCCGCCGCGCCTTCCGTGGTGGCAAACCACGTGTAGACGTTGTCCTTCTGTTCCAGGGACTCCACCTGCTCGCGGGCAGCCGCAGCAAAGACGTCGCTGCCGGTAGCCAGTTCCTTGTACATGGAGAGGGCCTTTTGCAGGTCGCTCTCCTGCGTGTCGCCCGGTTGAGCGCCGCGGGCTTCGTAGGCGCGAGCCAGGCTGAAGCGGATGCGCCGCGTCAGCAGCGGATCGCGGCCGGCTTGTTGCAACGCCCGCTCGTAATAGCGGATGGCATCATCCAAGAGCGTGGCTGCCTGTTTCAGATCGCGTGGCTGGCCCGCATTGGGGAACAGGTGATTGATGCCGGCCATCAGCGCCATGTCGCCTGCCCGCATGTTGGCGAACATGCCCAGGTCGGTCCCTTCGTACTTTTGGGCCAGGGCCACCACGTCGTCGCGCAGGGCCTGTTCGATCTTGGCGGGCAGTTCTTCTTCGACCAGGCGTTCTTCGCCTTCGGTCAGTTCGTAATTGGGATCGTTCTTCTCTTTGCGAAGTTGTTCGCGATAGGCATCGAGTGCCTTCTGGCGGACGTTCTCTTGCTTGCTCTGGACGTAGTTGCCGGTGAAGGTCACCTCAAAGAACTCGCCCCAGGCTGCGGCGGCGGCACTTTTCGACCACTGGTTCCAGATGGAGTAGCCCACCAGAGCCACCACCACCACAGCCACCACCGTGATGATGGTATTGGCGTACGGCCGAAGGGCGTCGATCTGGCGCCCCAGCCAATCGGCCAGAACATTGGTCTGCAACTCGTGGCGGCGTTCCGTCTTCATGGGGAGATGCGTTGGCTTAAAGGTAGTGGTTCGTTGGGGAGTAGCGCTAGGGGGCACTGGCTCTGCCAGCGCTCCAGTGCCTATGCGGTTGGCTTGTACGTTGTGATTAGCTGGCAAACCTCTGGGTGCCACTGGCTTTGCCAGTGTGACCGTGACCTAGGCGGAAAACTTTGCGCCCTTTGCGCCAGCCGATACGTGTACGCAAATATAGAGCGGCCAGAAGTTTGGCGTCAAGGCGAGCTATCGCCGCCCAGAAAACGCGATCCTTCGGCTTGAGGAGTAGGGATTTGCCGCAACGCAGCAGACGGGTGCTATCCCTGCTGGCAGCTTTCCCAGGCGTTGAGCAGCAGATCGGCCGCACGGTCCACTTCTTCTTGCGTGGTGTACCAGCCGACGCTCAGCCGAATGCTGCCCGCCGCTCGTTCGGGCGCAACTCCGATCGCCTTCAGCGTGGCCGAAACCGCCGCGCCGCCGTGATGCTGCGCGGCCGGGGTCGACGCGCAAAGTTCCGGGCAGCGCTGCAACAGGTCGGCCGCGTTGACGCGCGGAAAGTTCACCGCCAGCGTGTTGGGCAGTCGCCGGGCCGCCTTTCCATAGACCACCAGTTGTGGGCCCACCGCCTGCTCCAGCCGAGTTTGCAAGTGATCGCGCAGCACCTGCATGCGGCCTTCGGCTTCTTCAAGCCCTCGCTCCACCACGGCCGCTGCCGCACCCAGGGCGATAATGCCGGGCACGTTTTCAGTTCCAGCCCGCAGGCCGCGTTCGTGTCCTGAGCCGTGCAGCACCGGTTCCAGGGCGACTTCGCGGCGAACGTACAAGGCACCGATGCCTTTGGGCGCGTACATCTTGTGACCGGAGAAGCTGAGCATATCGACGCCCAGTTCGGCCACCGCCACGCTGATTTTGCCAACGGTCTGGGTCGCGTCGGTATGGACCAGGATGCCGCGCCGCCGGCAGATCTCGGCGATCTCGCGGATCGGCTGGAGCGTGCCGATCTCGTTGTTGGCGTGCATCACGCTGACCAGAAACGTGTCCGGCTGCAAGGCGTTGAGCACGTCGGTCGGATCGACCACGCCGCTGTCGCTGGCCGGCACGATGGTTACGCCATAGCCCAGGCGTTCCAGGAATGCCGCCGGTTCGGCCACGGCCGCATGTTCCAGGGCCGAAACCACCAGGTGGCCCTGTCCTGGCCCACGCATGAAAGCCGCGCCCTTGAGGGCGAGGTTGGTGCTTTCGGTGCCGCCGGAAGTGAAGACGATTTCCTCAGCGGTGGCGCCAATCAGCCGTGCGACACGGCCGCGGACGTCTTGTACGGCCACCTGGCACGCACGGCCCAGCGCATGACTGCTGGCCGGCAAGCCATAGTGCTCGGCCAGAAACGGCAGCATCGCTTCCTGGGCGGCGGGGCAAACCGGCGTTGTGGCGTTGTAGTCGAGATAAATCAGGCGCATGCAGGCGGCGACGCGTTAAAGGACAAAGCCCCGAAGGTCATAAATACATGCCAACGAAGCCGCCGTGCTGATCCGATTCTTTCTGCAGCCGCTGGATCCGCCGCACGGCTTGCTCCAGGTCGCCCGCGGCAATGTAGCGGTCGAACTCCACTTGGACCGCGCGGCGCACCGATTCGTGAAACCAAGCCACGATCGGCTCGGTGAGCCAATCGCACGTTTCGCGAATCAGCTCCACCTGCAAGTCGCTGCGTTCGGTCGTGCGGTCGCTGGCATCGGTCATCACCGTGCCCTCGAAGCCAAACTCTAGCATCCCGTGCTCGGGATGGTTGGTCAGGTGGTAAATGCAGCGGGCGTTGTAGAGGTAATACGTATTGAACGTGCCGTGGGCTTCCATCGCCTTGAGGATGCGTTCGCACCGGGCCCGGTACTTGGGCGAGGCATCGATGGGAATATCCACGCGGCTGATCGTCCGCAGCGGCAGGCAATCGAACGTAATTTCGACGTATCGGTTCATGGCGATTCTCCCAGCAAGCCGCAGACAAGCTCTATGCGCCGAGTGTATTCGATTCGGGCTGCTTTGTAGAGGGGAAGTCCCCCGGGCGTGTGGGCTTTAAACCTCGGCTACTACCCATTTTACCCGCCTACTGTCTCGCCCCACCCAAGAGGGGAATTTTCGGGCGATTCGTGGTAAACTGTCGGTTCACCTCGAACATTGCCCGGTGGCCCTGCGTGCCCCCCGGACTGAAACCAGAAGCCGCGGTGGCTCAATATCATCGCAGGAAACGGCTGCACGCAGCGGCGCGGTTTCGCCTTTTGTCTTGCGGCACAGCTTGAACCAAGGGAGCAGTACGATGGTTTCCGCCGGTCGATGGTCGATGCCCCTGCCGATCTTCTCCTGTCGTAACCTGGTTCTGGTGGTTGTGGCCGCAGCCATCGGTGCGGCTTGCCTTGCGCCGGCGGCGGCTGAGGAACCAACCCGAGGGCTGCCAGAGAGTTGGGTTCCCTCCACCGCCCACGTGATTCCCAAGTTTACGGCGCCCGAGGGCGAAGGTTACTTCTCCATCATCGAAGGTCACAACGGCCGGCTTTACATCGGCACCCATGCCAACGCCGTCAACTCCTGGCTGGTGGAGTTTGATCCCAAGGCCCAGAAGATGAAAGTGGTGGTCGATGTGCATAAGGCCATCGGCACCACGGCCACAGGCTTTGCCTCGCAGTCCAAGATCCATACCCGCAACAACGTTGGCGCCAGCGGCAAGATTTACTTCGGCACCAAGCAAGGCTATCCGACCGCCGAGGAGAAGCGCGAAGACTACCCCGGCGGCTACCCCATGGTGTACGACCCGGCCACCGGCAAGACCAAGGTGTACCCGATCCCGGTCCCGCACCAGGGCATCGCCAGCATCACGCCCGATGAATCCCGTGGCGTGGCCTATATCTCCACCTGTGCCGATCACCGGCCCGGCCCGCTGGAAAACGCGGTCTTCCTGAAGCTCGATCTGAAGACGGGCAAGTACCAGGAGTTGATGGAGACCAACCACTTCTATGCGTTCATCGTCGTTGATCACCGGGGCCGGGCTTATCACCCGATCCTGGGCGGCGACATCGCCCGCTACGACCCTGAAACCGATCGCGTGGAACGGCTGAAGCAAACCATCGACGGCAAGCCGGCCACCGAAGGCACGCGGCTGGCGCTCACGCCCAAGCCTGATCCGATCAATTGGGACATTTCGCCCGACGGCAAAACACTCTACGCCCAGGCCATGCGTGAAAACGCGTTATACGCTTACGACCTGACGGGCGACGGCGACACGCTGACCGGCCGGCGTTTGGGCACGCTGGTGCCAGGCGCCAGCAGCGTTGATTGCCGTGCCATGTGCTGCGGTCCCAGCGGCACGGTGTGGTGCGCCATCACCGAGAAAGCTTCCAAGGTGGGCAACTTGCTGCACCTGGTGAGCTACACGCCGGGCGACAAAGCACCGGTCGACCACGGAGCCGTCTACATCACCAACCCAGACTACACCGAGTTCACCGGCGCCGATGGTAAGCCGCTGCCGTTCCACGCCGGCGTCACCAAGCTGCCCAACGACAAGACCGTCACCAAGTACGTGATCCTGGGCGTGTGCGAAGCCCGCAACGGCGACGTCCACATCCTCTCCATGCACCCCTATAGCGTGTTGTCCGTCAAGGCCGGCGACATTCGCCAGGTGGAGAAAGCCGTAGGCAACTAACGAGCCGGCCCAACAGCATGCTTCGCAATCGCAGCAGCAGACTGTAGGTGTGCAAGGGGCAGATCGACTAGGCTGGCGGTTATCGCCGCGTGATGCCGCGGTCTTGCCCAGTGGCGGACATAAAAACCCAACCAGATGAACCCGTGCGGCAGCCGCCGATTCTTCTTCCCTGCGCCAGCTATGCCTGATTGCCTGCTCTCCTGCTGTTCTGCCCGGCCACTGATCCGCTGGCCGGGCGTGCTGTTGGCTGTTGCCGCATTACTGGCACTGCCGAGAAGCGTGCCGGCCGACGATCGCGTGGACTTCAATCACGATGTCCGCCCGATCCTTTCCAACAAGTGCTTTGCTTGCCACGGTCCCGATGAGGGCACGCTAGAAGCCGGGCTGCGATTGGATGATCGCGCCATTGCCACGGCCCCATTGCCGTCGGGCGTCGTAGCCATCGTGCCCGGCAAGCCAGACAAGAGCGAACTGCTGGCCCGCATCACGGCCGAGGATGAAAGCCTGCGAATGCCGCCGGCCGAGTTCGGCAAGCCATTATCGGCTGCCGAGATCGCCACGCTGCGCAAGTGGATTGAGCAGGGTGCGGAGTATGCGGTGCACTGGGCGTATTCGCCGCCGCGGCGGCCTG